>Ga0209802_1000090_pt1 | contig 64407 bp, 61 predicted proteins | sample GraSoiAngelo_129_FD_185886 | JGI IMG/M metagenome (GOLD analysis project Ga0209802, IMG submission 185886) | Grasslands soil microbial communities from the Angelo Coastal Reserve, California, USA - 14_0927_12_40cm (SPAdes) (version 2) | ecosystem: Environmental > Terrestrial > Soil > Grasslands ...
GCGTTCGCCTCGACAGTCGCACACGACGCTCATAACGTTGTGATGCTCGGTGTGGACGACGCAGACATGACCGCGTGCGCGTGCCGGCTGGCGGAGATAGGAGGCGGAATCGTGATCGCGGATGGTGGTCGAGTCGTCGAGGAGCTGCCGCTTCCGGTCGCCGGCCTGATGAGCGATCAGCCGCTCGCCGAGGTACACGAGCGGTTGCGTTCGATGGAGCGCCGGCTGTCGGGAATGGGCGTCTCCATGAGCGCTCCTTTCATGACCCTGAGCTTTCTCGCCCTCTCGGTCATACCCGAGCTCAAGATCACCGACCGCGGCCTGGTCGACGTGACCCGATTCCAGCTGGTGCCGCTGGGTCTTGAGTGATCGCTCGCCTCAATGAGATGGATTCTGGCGAAGCGGTTCGCAGGCTCTACTCGTGCTTTGCTTCGGAGTCGTGGGCTGAGCGCGTCGCGGCGGGACGCCCTTATGCGAATTTCGCACGCCTCTGGGACGCATGTGAGGTGGAGTGGTCCCGCCTCGCGCCCAGTGATTGGCTGGATGCGTTCAAAGCCCACCCGAGAATTGGTGAGAAGGGCGGCCACGCACCGGGCTCGTCCGAGCGGGAGCAGAGCGGCGTTCACGGCGCGCCGCCGGCGACCATTGGCGCACTCACGGAGGAGAACCGGCACTATGAGGCACGCTTCGGCCATGTGTTCCTCATCTCGGCGTCCGGACGCAGCGCGGCCGAGATCCTCGCGGAGCTGCGGCGCCGTATGAGCAACGACCCCGCGACCGAGATCGAGCTGGCGGCCGCCGAGCACCGCAAGATCACCCGGCTCCGCCTCGAGCGGATGCTGAACGAGTGAGCGTTTCCACGCACGTCCTGGACACGGCGCAGGGGCGTCCGGCCGCCGGCCTGGCGGTGACGCTCAGCCGCCGCAAACCGGGCGGAGAGTGGTCGGTCGTCGGGCGTGCAGTCACCGACAGGGAGGGCCGCGTGAAGGAGCTGTCGAGCACGGCGCTGGAGGTTGGCGAGTACCGGTTGGAGTTTGCGACTGGCGCGTATTTCAAGACCTCCGGCACAGAAGGCTTCTACCCGGAGGTCTCGGTCGTGTTCGCAACGGCGAAGGGCGACACCCACCTCCATGTGCCTCTGCTTTTGAGCCCGTTCGGCTACTCGACGTATAAGGGTCACTAGTCGTGACCATCGTGCTCGGCGACAACCAGTACGGCAAAGCGGAGACGCATGTCGTCCGCGTGACCAGGGTTGGCGAGACGCACGACATCAAAGACATCAACGTCAGCATCGCGCTCGCCGGCGACTTCGATGCCAGCCATGTGGCGGGCGACAACAGCAACGTCGTGCCGACCGACACGCAGAAGAACACGGTGTTCGCGTTTGCGAAAGAAGCGCCCATCGGCGAGATCGAGGACTTTGCCCTTCGCCTGGCTCGGCATTTCGTGGACGATTTCGTCGCCGTGCGCCGCGCTCGAGTGGTCATCGAGGAATACCCGTGGGCGCGAATCAACGCAGGCGGCGACCCCCACCCGCATGCATTCATGCGCGCCGGCGCCGAAAGACGGCTGGTCACCGTCACATGCACCGGCGACGATGCATGGGTCGTGTCCGGGCTCAGCGATCTCGTGCTTCTCAAGTCGACCGGCTCCGAGTTCTGGGGCTACCCGCGGGACCGTTACACCACGCTCGAGGAGACGCGAGACCGCGTGCTCGCGACGGCGGTCGTCGCACGCTGGCGCTATGCGCCGCCGAAGGTCGACTGGGGCGCGGCCTTCGCGCAAACGCGCTCGGCGCTGATCGAGGCCTTCGCGCTGAAGCACAGCCTGGCTTTGCAGCAGACGCTGTATGCCATGGGCGAGGCGGCGCTGAAGGCGCGACCCGAGGTTGCGGAGATCCGCCTGTCGCTTACCAACAAGCATCACTTCGTCGTCGATCTCTCGCCCTTTGGGCTGGAGAACGACAGCGAGGTCTTCTATGCGTCCGATCGCCCTTACGGCCTGATCGAAGGGACGGTGATGCGAGACGACGCTCCGGAGCCGGGCCGCGCCTGGTAGCCGGGATGGAGTTCCTGCAGCCGGCGAGCTGGTCCGAAGCCCTGGCGATGAAGGCCGCTCATCCGGAGGCGCTCCCCATCGCCGGCGGCACCGACGTGATGGTGGAGATCAACTTCGACCGCCAGCGGCCGGCGACCATCATCGATCTCACGAGGATCGCCGATCTCAACGAGTGGGGGATGGACAACGCGCACCTTCGAATCGGCGCCGGGGTGACCTACACGCGCATCATCGACGAGCTCAGCGACCGGTTGCCAAGCCTGGCCATGGCCTCGCGCACGGTTGGCTCCCCCCAGATCCGGAACCGAGGCACCGTGGGAGGCAACCTGGGCTCGGCGTCACCGGCCGGGGATGCGCACCCGCCGCTCCTTGCTTCGGAGGCGCTTGTGGAGCTCGCGTCGACGACCGGCAGCCGGCGGCTCCCGGCGCGCGAGTTCTACATCGGGCCCAAGCGCAACGCCATGCGCAAAGACGAGCTGATCGCCGCCTTCCTCGTCGAACCGGCCAAGGGGCCACAGCAGTTTTCCAAGGTGGGCACGCGCAACGCGATGGTGATCGCAGTGTGCTCGTTCGCGATCGCTCTCGACGAGGAGCGCCGCCAGGTCGGCACGGGGATAGGGTCGGCCGCTCCGACCCCCATCACGGCCGGCGAAGCCGAGTCCTTCATGGAGGGCGTGCTGGACGAAGGCGGGTTTTGGGAAACGCCGGCCGAGCTGCCGCCAAACGCGCTGGTCCGTTTCGGCGAGCTCGTCGCCGCGGCCGCGCGCCCCATCGACGACGTGCGCGGCACGGCCGCATACCGCAGGCACGCCCTCGCGGTGCTGGCTCGCCGGACATTCGCCTGGTCGTGGGATGAGTACCGAAGGAAGGCGGCGGCATGAGGATCAGCTGCATAGTCAACGGAAGCGCCGTCGTCGCCGATGACGTGTGGCCGGGAGAGAGCCTGCTGCACGTGCTGCGGGAGCGAATGGGCCTGCCCGGCTCGAAGAACGCCTGCGAGCAGGGCGAATGCGGGTCGTGCTCGGTTTATCTCGATGGGTCGCTTGTGTGCGCGTGTCTCGTGCTTGCGGGGCAAGCGCAAGGCCGGGAGGTCATGACCGTCGAAGGGATCGGCTCGGCCTCTTCACCGCATCCGGTCCAGGAGGCGTTCGTGGAGGCGGGCGCCGTGCAGTGCGGCTTCTGCACTCCGGGCCTCATCGTGGCCACTCACGACCTCCTGCGCAGAGTCCCGCAGCCGACCACGGTGCAGATCCGAGAGGCGCTGGCCGGGAACATCTGCCGGTGCACGGGCTACGCCAAGATCATCGACGCGGTCCACCTCGCGGCGGGCCGGATGGCGGCGCCGAGATGATCGCCAAGCCCAGGCTGGTGCCGGCTGCCGTGATGAGCGGGCGCGTCGGCGAGGCGGTGACGCGTCCGGACGCCGCCCTCAAGACCCGCGGGGACTTCCCGTACTCGTCAGACCTTCAGGTCGAAGGCATGCTTTGGGGCACGACCGCGCGCAGCCCGCATCCTTACGCCCGCATCCTCTCCATCGACACGGCCGAGGCGCGCTCGATGCCCGGTGTGCTAGCCGTTCTCACTCATAAGGACGTGCCCGGACGCAACGCCTACGGCCTCGAGATCGCCGATCAGCCCGTCATCGCCGACGATGTGGCGCGCTACTGGGGCGAGGCGGTAGCGCTGGTCGCGGCGGACCACCCCGAGCAGGCGCGTCGTGCGGCGCATGCAGTCAATGTCGAGTACGAGGTGCTCGAGCCGCTGACCGACCCGGAGGTTGCGCTCACCCAGAGCGCTCCGCGACTGCACCCGGACGGGAACATAACGCGCCAGGTCAAGATCCGGCGAGGCGACCAGAACCCGCGGGCCGACGTCGTCGTCTCTGGCGAGTACGAGGTCGGCATGCAGGACCAGGCGCCCCTCGGCCCCGAGTCTGGCCTCGCCATCCCCGACGGCGAAGGTGGCGTCGATCTCTACATCGCCACCCAGTGGCTGCACGTCGATCGCGACCAGCTGGCGGGCTGTCTTGGGCTGCCCGTGGAGAAGATCCGGCTCACGATGGCGGGCATAGGCGGCGCGTTTGGTGCGCGCGAAGACCTCTCGATGCAGGCGCACGCTTGCATGCTGGCGATGCGAACGGGGCGGCCCGTCAAGATGGCCTACTCGCGCGCGGAATCGTTTGTCGGCCATGTGCACCGGCATCCGGCGCGGATGCGATACGAGCACGGCGCCACGCGGGACGGGACGCTCGTGTACGTCAAGGCGCGCATCCTGCTGGACGGCGGGGCTTACGCCTCCAGCTCGACCGCGGTCATATCCAACGCATGCTGCTTCGCGGTCGGCCCGTATGAATGCCCCAGCGCCACCATCGACGGCTGGGTCGTCTACACGAACAACCCGCCTTGCGGCGCCATGCGCGGTTTCGGCTCCGTGCAGAACTGCTACGCGCACGAGGCGCAGATGGACAAGCTGGCCGCCGCCCTCGGGATGGATCCGGTCGAGTTGCGCATCCGCAATGCGATGAAGACCGGCAGCCGTCTTATCACAGGACAGGCTGTGGACGGCCCGGTCCCGGTAGCCGAGCTCCTGCGACGGGTCGCGGCGATGCCGCTGCCGCCCGCTGTCCGGACCGACGAGCTCGACCTGACATTGATGCCCGGCGGTGTGTCCAACACCACCCATGGCGAGGGCGTGCGCCGCGGTGTCGGTTACGCGGTCGGCTTCAAGAACGTCGGGTACTCAGAGGGCTTCAACGATTACTCGACCGCGCGCGTGAGGCTTTCCGTGGCCGGCGGCAGGCCACGAGTCGAGGTACACACCGCCGGTGCTGAGGTTGGTCAGGGTCTGGTCACCGTTCAAGCCCAGATAGCGGGCACCGAGCTAGGCGTCCACGATGTGGTGGTCCTCAACGCCGACACGCAAGTCGGGTCATCGGGATCGTCTTCCGCCTCGCGGCAGACTTACATCACCGGCGGAGCCGTGAAGGCCGCATGCGAAGCGGTCCGGGAGCGAGTGCTCGCCCTTGCCGAATCCGAGCTGGCGGAGCTCGGTCGCGGTGACGGCGGCGGATCGATTGCGTGGCGGCTCGAGAACGACGCGATCGTCTCCGAGAGCGGCGCCGTCGTGATCACATTGGCGACCCTCCTTGGCGAAGAGGCGATCGAAGAGACCCGTGAGTTCCGGCCTCGGATAACATCTCGTCTCGACCCCGAGACCGGCCAGGCCAACGCGCACATGCAGTACGCCTTCGCCGCCCACCGCGCGGTCGTCGACGTGGACACCGAGCTGGGGCTCGTCAAGGTCGTCGAGCTGGCGACCGCCCAGGACGTCGGCAAGGCGATCAACCCGCAGGCGGTCGAGGGCCAGCTGGAGGGCGGCGCCGCGCAAGGCCTGGGGCTCGCGGTCATGGAGGAGGTCCAGGTTGTGGGCGGCGTGATTCGAAACCCATCGTTCACCGACTACCTGCTGCCGACGACCCTGGACATGCCGCCGGTGCGGATGGACATCCTCGAGCTGGGCGACCCGAACTCGCCCTACGGGTTGAAAGGAGTGGGCGAGCCGCCCGCCATCTCGTCCGGGCCGGCCATCGTCGCCGCGATCCGGTCCGCCAGCGGCCGCGCGCTCTCGCGCGTGCCCGTCCGCCCGCACGACCTCACCCTTTGACGCTTCTGCTCCGCGCGGGGTTGGTCTTCACCGGCAGCCAGGAGATCGAAAACGGATGGCTGCTGTCGCGCGACGGCTTGATCGCGGAGGTCGGCTCTGGCCCGCCTCCGCCGGCCGACGAGGTCGTTGACGAGCCCAATTGCGTCGCGATGCCAGGCCTGGTGAATGCGCACGACCACATGTACCAGTGGGCGACCCGCGGCTACGTGGCCGACGGAACGCTCTTCCAGTGGCTTCGCGCGCTGTACCCGGTGTGGGCCCGCATCGACGCCGAAACCGTGCGCACGGCCGCGCGTGCAGCCATGGCGCGGCTGCTCCTGTGCGGATGCACGCTGTCGACCGACCATCACTACGTCTTTCCGCACGGGCGCCCTGGCATCTTCGAAGCGCTGGTCGAGACTGCGAGCGAGCTCGGACTGCGCTTCCACCCGTGCCGCGGTTCCATGTCGCTGGGCGAATCGAAGGGCGGTCTGCCTCCGGACAGCGTGGTCGAGGACGAGGATGCGATCCTCGCGCACACCGAGGAGATGATCGGCCGCTATCACGATCCCAAGCCGGGGTCAATGTGCCGGGTCGTGGTCGCGCCTTGCTCGCCGTTCTCCGTCACGCGGGAACTGATGCGAGATTCGGCGGCGCTGGCGCGGAAGCACGACGTGCGGCTGCACACGCACCTTGCCGAGACGCTCGATGAGGAACGTTTCTGCATCGAGAGGTTCGGCCGGCGACCGGTCGAGCTCATGGAGGATCTCGGCTGGACCGGCGACGACGTTTGGTACGCGCACGGGATTCATCTCAACGATGCCGAGGTCGATCGCATCGCCGAGGTCAAGACCTGCATCGCGCACTGCCCGTCCAGCAACATGCGGCTGGGCGCCGGGGCTTGCAGGGTGGAAGACCTCGTCCGCGCCGGCGCTCGCGTGGGTCTCGGGGTCGACGGCTCGGCCAGCAACGAGGACGCCAACATCGCGATGGAGGCGCACCAGGCGCTGCTGCTTGCTCGCGTGCGGAATGCTTCACCGCAAGCGCTGGACGCACGCTCAGCCTGGCGACTCGCGACGCAAGGGGGAGCTGGCTGCCTCGGCCGGGGCGACTGCGGAACGCTTGAACCAGGCATGTGCGCCGACATCGCGTGCTTTCGAGTCGATGACCTGGCGCACGCGGGGATCAAGGATCCTGTCGCCGGGCTCGCGCTGGCTCCGCCGTCCCGAGCTCAGACGGTGGTCGTGAACGGGCGGGTGGTTGTGCGCGACGGGCGGCTCCTCACGGCGGATGAGGACGAGATCGCGCGAGAGATTGCGGCTACGAGCGCGCGGCTGGCCGGATGAACTCTCCCCGCCGCGGCTCCAGGCCGCGCACCAGGGTCTTGACCGTCCTGCCGCGGATCTTCTGCCCCTCGTGGACACTGAACGGGTTGCGGTAGAGCAGGTCGTCGCGGCGGACCACGTCCTCCCAGTCGAGATCGACGATCCAGAGGTCAGCGTCAAACCCCGGCGCGATATCGCCCTTGTTCGTCAAGCCAAACCGTTTGGCGATGTTGGTGGACGTCACCGCGGCGAAAGTCGGCAGGTCGAGCCGTTCTTTGGCGAGCAGCAGCTGGCGCGTCGACTGGCAGCCCGAGATGCCACCCCAGATCTTCCTGAAATCGTCGCCCTGCTTCAGGTCGAGCGTGCTCGGTGAGTGATCCGAGACGACCATCGGCATGCGCCAGAGGCGCTCGCGATCGGCGGGCTTCCGGAACGGCGGCGCGCATTTCGCAATTCCGCCCATTCGCTCCATGTCGGCATCGTCGTAGAGCAGGTAATGCATGCAGGTCTCGCCACTTACATCGGCGCCAAGGCGTGCAGTCGCTTCTATCAAGTCCGCACCAAGGGCGGTGCTGACGTGCACGACGTGGAGGGGACAACCGGTCGCTCCGGCAGTCTCGATGGCCACTGTGATCGCCGCGAGCTCGGCCCGCGCCGGTCGAGAGGCCAGGAAATCGCGGGCGGTGTGGCCTCTCGGCTCGCGCAGCTCTGTTGGATCCTCCGCGTGCACGAGCAGAATCGACCCGAGCTCGGCGATTCGCATCATGCCTTCGCGTAACGTTTGTTTGTCGCAAGCCGGAAACTCTTCGATCCCGCTTGGGCACATGAACGCTTTGAAGCCCATGACGCCGCGCCTGACCAGTGCCTCGAGCTGGTCGAGATTGCCTGGCACGAGCCCGCCCCACAGTCCGAAGTCGACCTTCGACGAACGCTTCATCGCCTCCAGCTTCAAGTCGAACGCGCCGACGTCCGTTGTCACCGGGAGGCCGTTGAGCGGCATGTCGATGAAGCTCGTGTAGCCGCCGGCGGCGAGCGCTGCCGACCCGTGCGCGATGTCCTCCCACTCGGTGCGGCCGGGCTCGTTGAAGTGGACGTGCGAATCGATGCCGCCGGGGAACACATGGAGGCCTGATGCGTCGATCTCGACGCCGTCATCGGCAAGGTTCAGTCCGACCGCCGTTATCTGGTCGCCCGCGATGGCTATGTCGGTTTTCTCGGCTCCGCGCGTAGTCACGACCATGCCGCCGCGGATGATCACGTTTCGGCGAGCAGCTCCAGGCAGCGCGCGAGCACGTCGATCGCGACGGCGACGTCGTCGGTGGTCACAGATTCGGCAGGGTTGTGGCTGACGCCGCCCTTGCAGCGCACGAACAGCATCCCGACTTCGGTCAGCGCCGACATGGCGACCGCGTCGTGGCCGGCGCCGCTGGCCAGCTGAAGGACCGGGTGACCGAGGTCGCCCACGGCCTGCGACAGAGTGGAGACCAGGCCCGGCGCGCACGGGACGGTCGGGCTGTCGCTGTCCTGGCGGATCGCGACCGCGATGTTTCGGTGCTTGGCGATCTGCGACGCGATATCAGTGAGGTGCCGCGAAGCAAGGAGGCGCTCGGCGTCCTCCGCGTGCCGAACGTCCAGGCTGAGCGTCACCCCGCCCGGCACCACGTTCACGGCGCCCGGCCGCACGGAGAGCCGGCCAACCGTCGCCACGAGTCCATCGTGGCTTTGGGCGTAGCTTTCCACCGCTTGAATGAACACGGCGGCAGCGACGAGGGCGTCTCGGCGGCTGCCCATCGGCACCGTCCCCGCATGGCCTGCCTCGCCTTCGAAGTCGAGCGTATAGCGATTCTGTCCTGAGATCGCTGATACGACCCCGACGGGAAGCTCGCGCGCCTCCAGCACCGGGCCCTGCTCGATGTGGACCTCGAGGTACCCCAGCAGGGGTCCTCCTTGCCATCGGTCATCGTCGATGCGGGCCGGGTCGCCTCCGAAACCGCGCATTGCCTCGCGCATCGTGGTTCCGCCAGTGTCGACGCGGTCGAGGTCCGGGGAATCGAAGGTTCCCGCCACGGCGCGGCTGCCGAGATAGGTCGACCCGAATCTCAACCCCTCCTCATCGGCGAAGGCGAGGACCTCGACGGCGAATGGCAGGCGCTTGCCTGAGTCGTGCAGGCGCTGGACGGCCGCGATCGCCACGATCACTCCGAGCGGTCCGTCGTACTTTCCGGCGTTCCGGACGGAATCGAGATGCGAACCGAGCAGCAACGTCGCCTCTCCCGTGCCTTCGAACCGGCCATGCAGGTTTCCGATGTTGTCGCGGCGAACGGTCATGCCCGCCTCGCGCATCCAATCGCCTACCAGTACGTGGGCACAGCCCATCGCGTCGGAGGCGAATGGCCGGGTGATCACGCCGGGCTCCTCGGTGCACTCGGCAAGGTAGTGGCATCGCTCGATGACGATTCGGGGCAGCGTCACGACGATTCGGTGAAGGTGATCTCCTGCGCGCCTTTCCACAGCACGAGCTCTCCGAGCTCCTTCAGCCGCTCGGTGCCCTCGTAGATGGTGGCGAAATGGTTTCCAGCCAGCTGGCCGGCCTTGCTCGCGAACATCGTCGAGCCATACGGGAACAGGATCTCGGTCTCGCTGACGCCGCCCGGGTAGAGCAGCAGGTGGCCGGGCGCCGGGTGGCTGGTGTGGTTCTCGTAGCCGAGGTCGAGGTCGAGCTCGCCGAGCGGAACCCAGCACGACTCCCCGCTCCAGCGGGCCTGGATGAGCTTGGCTTTGAGGGGCAGCAGCTTGCGGAAGGCGGCGCAGCTCTTCGGCGCGCTGTCCGTCTCCAGGCGAGCCGCAAATCGAAGGCCGCCGGCGACAATGTCGATCACGTCGTCCTCGATGGCTTGAGGAAGTCGACGATCTCCTCGCGGCCGTCCCAGACCACGGTCGTGTGAGCGGGTTCCGTGCGGGCCACGATCTTGCCGCCGCGCAGAACGAGCCGGCGCGGGGCGACGAGGCGGATCGCGTCCATCGCCGTGGGCGCCGCAAAGGCGCACAGGTCGGCCCGGCACCCCGGCAGGAGCCCATAACCCTCCAGGCCGAGGGCGCTCGCCGGGTTGAAGGTGATCATGTCGATGAGCGTGCGCAGCTCGTTGTGGCCGGACATCTGGCCGTAGTGGGCGAGCACGAACGCCGCCTGGAGCGGATCGCCGTAGCCGAGCGGGTACCACGGATCCATGACCGAGTCATGGCCCACGCACACGTTGACGCCTGCTGCCAGCAGCTCCTTGACGCGGGTATGGCCGCGCCGGATCGGGTAACCGTCGAACCGGCCCTGCAGCACCGAGTTGTCGAGGGGGTTCGTGACCATGTGCATGCGTGCCCGCTTCAAGTTGTTGATCAGCCGGTACGCGTAGGCCGCGTTGTAGGAGTGCATTGCGGTGGTGTGGCTGGCCGTGACGCGCCCGCCCATCCCGAGACGGATGGTCTCGGCGGCCATCACCTCGACGAAGCGCGAGTGGTCGTCGTCCGTCTCGTCGCAGTGGATGTCGACCCTAAGGCCTTTGTCGGCGGCCAGGGACATCGCGAACTTCACCGAGCGCTCGCCGTATTCGCGCGTGAGCTCGAAATGCGGTATCGCGCCCACGACGTCGACGCCCATGTCGACGGCCTTCCGCATGAGGTCTTCGCCGCCGTCGAAGGACATGATCCCCTGCTGCGGAAACGCGACCAGCTGCAGCGTCATCTGGTCGCCGATCTCCTCGCGAAGCTCGAGCAGGGCGCGCACCGCCCGCAGCTCCGGGTCGCACACGTCCACGTGGCTGCGCACATGCTGGACGCCGTTGGCGAGCTGCCAGCGCAGCACGGTGCGGACGCGTCGCTTGACGTCGTCGACGGTCAGGTCTTTGACGCGCTCGGCCCAGATGGCGATGCCCTCGAAGAGAGAACCGCTCTGGTTGTGCCTCGGCTCGCCGACCGTGAGCACTGCATCGAGGTGAATGTGGGGCTCGACCAGCGCGGGGGTGACCAGCGCTCCGCCGAGGTCGATGACCTGGCGGGCCTCGTCCTCGGGCTCCGCAATGAGCCCGTCCCGCACACCGATCACCCTTGTGTCGGTCTCCCCGGCGATGCGGGCGCCCTTCAGGAGCAAGTCGAGCATCGACGCGAGGCTAGCAGAGACCTAAACTTCCCGAACATATAGGGGCCCCCGCGAAATCGTAGATTTCGTGGGGTTTAACAGCCGGTTGGGTTTCATTGGGGGTAGGGCAATGCAAACAGCCGAGGAAGTCGAGAAACACGTACCCGTCAGGGAAGGCGAGTACGGGGAAGCGGTCGCCACCGTCGAACCGGGCGGCGTCGAATACATCGCCTTGAGAGAAAGGCACGGCAAACCGATCGACCTGTTCTGGACCTGGCTTTCGCCGAACCTCGAGTTCGCGACCATCTTCGTCGGCGTCCTTGGGATTGCCGTCTTCGGGCTGAGCTTCGGGGAGACGGCGATCGCGATCATCGTCGGCACCGCCCTGGGGTCGCTGACGCACGCCGCCCTCTCGTCGTTCGGCCCGAAGTTCGGGGTTCCGATGATGGTCGAGAGCCGGGGCGCCTTCGGCTTTCTCGGCAACATCTTGCCGGCCGGCCTCAACGCGTTCACCGGCTCCATCGGCTGGTTCATCGTGAACAGCGTCAGCGGGGCGTTTGCGCTGCAGGCGCTGGCGCTTCTGATCAAGCTAGACCTCCCGTTCTGGCTGACGTTCCTTGTGATCGTGGTCGCCCAGGTGGCGATCGCGACCCTCGGTCACAACTTCATCCACTTTTTCGAGAGGTGGGCGCTGCCCCTTCTCGGAATCGTCTTCGCAGTCGCCGTCGTATTCATCTTCAGCAAGGCCAACTACGGTGTCGCGGCGAACCCGGGGCCGGTTGGCCACTTCGGCGCCTTCACCCTCTTGTTCACGGCGACGTTCGGCTACGCCGCCGGATGGAACCCGTACGCGGCCGATTACACGCGATACCTGCCGCCAACCACGGACCGCAGGATGGTCGGCTTGTGGGCAGGCCTTGGCGTCTTCGTCTCCTGCGTCGTCCTCGAGCTGGCCGGTGCGGCGCTCGCGACCGTCGCCGGGACCAAGTGGGGCCCGACCGACATTCCCACGGTGCAGCTGCAGAAGGCGATGCCGGACTTCGTGTACTACCTCGCGCTGCTGTGCATCGCCGTCGGCGCCGTCGCCGCCAACGCGATCAACATCTACAGCGGCACGATGTCCTTGGTCGCGCTGGGGGTCCGCGAGCTGGGTCTGACTCTCCGCCAGCGCCGCGCCGCGCTGGCGATCGCGGCCGGTGTTCTGGGATACCTGATCGGCGTCATCGGCCGGGCCGACGTCGGTCCGGGCAGCAAGTACGAATACTTCCTGCTCTTGATCAGCTACTGGATCGCGCCCTGGCTGGCGGTGGTTCTCGTCGACTACTGGCTCCGCCACGGCGATTATGGCGACGAGTCGATCTTCTACAACTCCAAATACCAGCGCTGGCAGGGGGTCGCCGCGATGGCGATCGGCCTTGCCGTGTCTGTGTTCTTCTTCTCGAACGTGTACTCCGTCTACATCGGACCGGTGCCGACCAACAACCCGCAAATCGGCGACATCACCTTCATCGTCGGCTTCGTGCTCACCGGGGTTCTCTATTACGTGTTTCAAATGGTGACGCGAAGCCAGACCGCGGCCCGGTCTGCAGGCTCGCGCGCGGCATAGAAACCAGGCCGAATCACGAGGCGCCGCCGCTCGAGGCGGCGGCGCCTGCCGCGGTTCGTATGGGGCCAAATCAGGGCGGGCCGATCGGACGAAGCTTGAAGCGCTTGGAGGACGGGCGCCTCCTCCGAGGCAGCGGCCAGTTCGTCGACGACATGGCGCCAGAAGGTCTGGTACACGTCGCCTTGCTGCGGAGCCCGATCGCCAGCGGGCACGTCGCTATCCTGGACCCCTCAGCCGCCCGAGCAGCACCTGGCGTGCTCGCGGTCTTCACCGCCGCCGACCTCGAACGAACCTGCCGGCCGCTGAGAGTGCACATGACCACACCGGGCGCTGTCTCTCCCGACCGTCCGATCCTCGCTTCGGATCGCGTGCGCTTCGTGGGCGAGATGGTGGCGGCCGTGGTCGCGGACAGTCGATACGCAGCCGGCGATGCGCTCGACCTGATTCGCCTGGACATCGATCCACTTCCGGCAGTCACAACATTCGAGGGCGCGATGGCCGCCGGAGCGCCTCTGGTGCACGACGCGGTGCCGGGGAATCTCTACTTCGCCGGCCGTCGAAGCTTCGGTGACGTCGACAAGGCCTTTGCCGGCGCGGACATCGTGATCGAGGGCGAGGTCACGCATCCTCGCGTCTCCGCGGCTCCGATCGAGGGGCGCGGCGTGGTGGCGACGCCGGACGGGGCGGGCGGCGTCATCGTTTGGAGCTCGACCCAGGTCCCGCATCTCGTCGCTGATGCGATCGGGGAGGCCCTGACCCTCGAAACGGGGCAGGTCCGGGTCGTAGCCGCCGACGTCGGCGGAGGCTTTGGCATCAAGGCGCAGGTCTACCCGGAGGAGATCCTGGTGGCCTGGATCGCGCGGATGACCGCCAGCCCTGTGAAATGGATCGAGACCAGGTCTGAACACTTTCAGGCGGCCAACCACGCCCGCGACCAGCACATCCGGTTCAGCGCCGCCGTGCGCAATGACGGCAGAGTGCTGGGACTGCGCGCGACGGTGCACTCCAACATCGGGGCTTATGGGATCCGACCGTTTGGTCCTCTTCTCGACCCCATTACCTGTGTGGGTCTCATCCCGGGTCCGTACGACATCCGCGACTACGAGTACGAGTCGTACGCGGTCGCGACAAATACATGCCCCGAGGGTGCATATCGCGGCGTGGGTATGGTGACCGCGGCGCTTGCCCATGAGCGGCTGATGGACGTGATCGCCGCACGCTTGTCTCTCGATCCGGCCGACGTGCGCCGAATCAATTTCGTCACCCCGGCGCAAATGCCATATGTCGCCGCCACCGGTCATCCCTACGAGTCCGGAGACTATCCCGCCGCAATGGATGCAGCTCTTCTCGCATTCGACTATGCGCGCGCGCGCGAAGAACAGGCCAGGGCAAGGTCGGCCGGCCGCCTTATGGGCATCGGCATCGGCTCATATGTGGAGATCACCGGCGCGGGATCGTCGACGTACGTGGGGCGCGGCATGGCGGACATCCCGGGCACCGACACGGCCCGCGTCTGGCTCGGCGATGACGGCCTCGTGCACCTGCAGACGAGCTGTCCCGCGATCGGACAGGGCGCGGAAACGACGTTTGCACAGGTGGCCGCCGCGGGCCTCGAGGTCGATCCGCAGGGCATCGTCGTCGAGCGGACCGACACCGGAAAGGTCGGCCACGGAACCGGGGCCTTCATGAGCCGCGGCTCGGTGACCGCGGCGACGAGCACATATCGAGCGTCGGCGCTGCTGCGCGAGGCGATCCTCGCCGCCGCTTCATGGCGCCTCGACCAGCCGATCGAGCGATTGTCGATCGGGGCCTCCGCAATCCTGGTCGACGGGCAGGAGTCCGCCGTCCTTCTGGCGCAGCTGGCCGCCGGCGACCCTTCGGACAACGGCGGCCACGTCCTCGACGTCTCAGTGACTTACGACGCGGTGCAAGCCTCCCATCCGTACGCCACCCACGTCTGTCTCGTAGAGGTCGACGCCGGGACGGGTGCCGTCCAGATCCTTCGCTACCTCGTCGCGGAGGACTGCGGCGTCCTGATCAACCCGATGATCGTCGAAGGCCAGGTGGCGGGTGGGGTCGCCCAGGGCGCCGGCGCCGTGCTCATGGAAGAGATCACGTACGGATCGGAGGGAGAGCTTCGAAGTGGCACGTTCCTCGATTACCTCATCCCGAGCGCAAGCGAGGTCCCTGGGGTGGAGGTCACGCACCTTGTCACTCCTTCGACCGTCCATGAGCTCGGGACCAAAGGCGTGGGCGAAGGCGGAACCATCGGCGCGACCGCGGCGCTCGCGAACGCGATCGCCGATGCGCTAGCCCTGACGGACGTCAAGCTGCCGCTGACGCCCGACCGGCTCATCTCCTTGATCCGGTGAAGGAGCTATACGACCCGGTCAGCTACCTCGAGTGGAACGCACGGCGCCGTCCGCACGCCACCGCCGTGTGGGACGGCAGCGAGATCGAGTTCGAGGAGCTGCTCGTACACGTACGGCATTTCCAGCGCTCCCTCGCCGGCCGAGGCGTGAGGAGCGGCGATGTCGTCGGAGTCCGGCTGCCCAATGTGTGGCAGTACGTCGCGCTCGAGCTCGCGATCCCCGGCATCGGCGCGGTGATACTCCCGATGCCGATGGGCCTTGGCGAGCACGAGCTGCGCTGGCTATACGAGAAGACAGAGCCCGTTCTCACTGTCACAAGCGCCGACCTGGATGGCCTCGCGGCCGCCGGCTCGTCCCAGCCGCCCACCCTGGATCCCAAACCGGATCGGATCGTCGAGATCGCGATGACATCGGGCACGACCGGCATGCCGAAGCTCGCGTCGCTGTCGGCCCGCCTCAAACAGGTCACTTTCGAGGGCTTCACGTCGAGGCTCGAGATCACCGAGGACGATCGCGTGCTTCCAATGACGCCCCTCACCCAGGGCATCGGCGGCATGTGCCTCTACTGTCTTCGCGCGGGGGCGGCGCTGGTGATGCTCCGTGACCAGCACTGGACGCCCGAGCATTGCCTCGACGTCGCGGCCCAATCAGGGGCTACGGTGTTGGTCGGAGTGCCGACCAATGTGATCAGGATGTTGAACCAGCCGGTTCACGCACCATCGTCATTGCGCGCCGTGGCGGTCGCCGGCGCCCCGCTGCCCCCCGAGGTCGCGGAGCGCTGGGAGACCTCGACCGGCGTGGCGATCTCCAGCTTCTACGGCTCGATGGACGCCGGCCAGCTCGCCGTCGCGAGCCCATCCGACCCGCCAGCAATTCGCTGGACGACCGTTGGCCGCCCGCACGACCGCGCCGAGTGGCAGATCCTTGATGGCCCAGCGGCCGACACAGTCGGCCGCGGCATTGGGGAGATCTGCATGCGGGGCGACCTCGTGCAGGATCGGTACTGGGGCGAAGACTTCGGTCCGTATGCGGCCGACGGGTGGGCGCACATGGGCGACCTCGGCTTCGTCGACGACGCGGGATATCTGCATGTCGTCGGCCGGGTCAAGGACATCATCATCAGGGGCGGAGCGAACATCAACCCGTACGAGATCGAGTCGATGCTGCGCACACATCCAGCCGTGGTGGATGTCTGCGTCGTCGGGCGCCCAGACCCTGACCTTGGCGAAGTACCTGTCGCGTTCATCGTCGGTGACCTGGCAGAAGAGGAGCTCGACCGATTTCTCACCGAGCGTGGGCTGGCTCGATACAAGTGGCCGGAGAGAATCCATCATCTTGACGAGCTTCCGCTGTCGGGCCCGGGCAAGGTGAATCGCAAGGTGCTGAGCGAACATGCGCGCGCGTTGTAACGACATCGACGTGGCCTGGTTCGAGGTTGGGCGCGGCGAGCCTCTAGTCCTGATTCACGGATTGGCCGACGATCACAGGGCCTGGCGCCGGACACTTCCCGATCTCGTGCTCCGGCATCGTGTGCTCATGTACGACCTGAGGGGTCACGGCGAAACCAGCCTCGGCCGGCCCGACCGCACGCTGACTCAGCTTGCTACCGACCTTGCCTTGCTCATGAAATCCATGGGTGTCGGCATTGCCGATGTCGCAGGCTTCTCGCTTGGCGGCACGATAGCGATGCGTATGGCGATCGACCACCCGGAATTGGTCAAGCGCCTGGTGCTGGTGGCGACCTCGAGCCGGGTCGGCAGGACGGCCGCCGATTGGTACCGCCGGCGCGTCGAGATGGTCGAGCAAGAGGATCCGGAGCTGCGGGCCTCGCTGGATCGCGACACCGCCGATGTCTACGCCGACGCGCCTTCCGAGCTGGACGCCGGCTTATTCATCAGGCGGCAGGCGACAGCGGATCCGCTGGGTTTCGGCAATGCCTGTGCCGCGATGGCGGCGCTGAACGCGGCGCCGCTCGACCCCGAGCTGGGGCGCATTTCAGCTCCCACCCTGATCGTGGCGTCAGAGCTGGACCGACATTGCCCGCCGAAGGCGGCCGAGATCATCGCCGCCGGCATCAAAGGCAGTCGGCTGGAGGTCATACCTGGGGCCGGACACCCGATAGCAGTCGAGAAGCCGCGCGAGCTGGCCGGCTCGATGAACGCGTTCCTCGCCACATGACCGCGTTCGACGTGAGCGTGGGGATCAGTCCGCGCCAGTCGCTCGAGAGCTGGTCTGAGTTCGTGGCGGCGCTCGAGGCTGAAGGCGTGCGTCGGATCTGGGTCATCGACTCCCAGCTGGCGATGAAAGACGCATACGTCGGCCTCGCTGTCGCCGCAATGAGCACAAAGCGGATGGGATTGGGAACAGGCGTCACGAACGCGGTCACGCGCCATCCGACGGTGACGGCCAACGCGATTGCGGCTATCGGCGAGATCTCTCATGGCCGCGCTTTTCTGGGGCTCGGTGCAGGCGACTCGGCTCTCTACGGGGTGGGCCTGAAACCGCAAAAGGTGGCGGAGGTGGAGGAGGCGATCAACTTTTTTAGAGCGGTGCTGGGCGGCCGGCAAGGGGAGCTCGGCGGCCGGCAATATCGCCTACCGCACGTGGCCGCGACCGTACCGATTTATCTCGCGGTCAGCCAGGAGAGGATGTGCGACCTGGCGGGCAGGCTCGCTGACGGCGCCATCGTGATGGGGCCGGCACAGCCGGACATGGTTCGGCGCCAGGTCGGCTGGATCGAGAACGGCCTGAAGACCGCGAATCGCTCCCGAGCGGATTTCGAGGTCGCCTTCGTGGCGACCATGTCAGTCGCAGGCACGCTCGCGGCCGGGCTCGACGAGGTACGGTCGTGGGCTGCCACGCAGTCGCGGTTGTTGGCCCATTTCAAAGAGCTTCCAGACAGCCTGCGTCCGTTCAACGACGAGATCCGGCGAAGCGCGGACTCGTACGACTATGCGGAGCATCTGTCCACAAGGGCGCGACACAGCGCCGCGATCTCAGACGATCTCACGCGTGCTCTCGCGATCGTTGGTACGCCGGCCGAGTGCGCTGAGCGGCTGCGAGCCCTTCGGGCCACGGGGATCGACGCGTTCATCCTTCCTCTTGCCGGCCGCGATCGAGTCGATCGCTGGCGAAAGAGTCGAAGTCAGGTCCTCGATCAGATCATGCTGTAGCCGCCGCTGACCGACAGCGTCTGGCCGGTGATGTAGGACGCTCGGTCCGATGCCAGCAGCAGAACCGCCGGCACAACGTCCTCCGGAGTTCCGAGGCGGCGCAGGGGATAGCCGCGGGCCGCCTTTTCGAGGGCCTCGGGGCTGAACAATTGCGCCTGGTCCGACGCCCACATCGACTCGCGGCCCGAGGTCGCGGGCGTGCCTGGCACGAGGCCCGGGCATACGACGTTCAAGGTGATGCCGTGCTTGCCGACCTCGCGAGCGATCGCTTTCGACATGGCGATCACACTGGCCTTTGTCCCGCTGTACACGGCCTCTCGCCACTCGCCGACCCGCCCGGCATCCGATCCGATGGAGACGATGCGACCGTATCCGCGCTCGATCATCGGTTCGAGCACGGCGCGCACGGAGTTGATGAATCCCCAAGTGTCGATCGCGATCTCGCGCTCCCACTCGCTGCGTGGTTTTTCCATGAAGAGCCGATCGATCGTCCAGCCGGCGCAGTTCACGAGCACGTCGGCTCCTCCGAGCGATTTGACGGCGAACTCGACGGCGGACGAGATGGAATCCATGTCGGTCACGTCCGCGTGGCGGGCGACGACCGTTCCGGCAGGAGCCTCAGCCTCAACCCTCGTGGCCTGCTCGAGGTCGATGTCGGCGATCAGGACACGCGCTCCCTCTTCTGCGAAACCAAGACTGATCGCGCGCCCCAGGTTGGACGCGCCCCCGGTGACGATCACAACGCGGCCCTTCAACCCAAGGTCCATTCAGTGCCCTCCCAAACGATCAGTTGATCTGGAACTCGTCCTGTCGGAGGATCGGGATCCACGCTCCTCCCGGCTCCCGGCCGTCGACCTCGACCTCCGGTCCGCCGACCATGAAGTCGGTGTGCACACTCGAGTCGTTCAATCCCGCCTTCCGGTCGGCCTCGTCATCGACGCAAAACGCGAAGCCGTCTCCGTATGCGAGGTGGCAGGTCGCGTTCTCATCGAACAGCGTGTTGTAGAACGTCAACCCGAGCTTGCCGACCTCCGACGAGCCGTCCACCAGCGAGACCTCGCCGAGACGAACAGCATCGGCGTCGGTGGCAAGCTGGGCGCGGACGACATCCGCGCCGCTCAGCGCGCGGACCTCGACGATCCTTCCCTCGCGAAACTCGAACTCGAGATCGCGTACCAGCGTGCCGCTCACCTCGAGGGGGCGGGTGGCTCTAAGCCTGCCTTCCGCGCGCCGCCGGTCTGGGCACGTGAAGACCTCCTCGGTGGGGAGGTTCGGTACGTGCTTGTGCCCGAACACGGTTTCGAAGTTGCCTGATCGCCACCTACCACTCGGCAGGAGGCCGACGGTGAAATCGGTTCCGGGTCCGCGATAGCGCAAGGAGTCGAAACGCCGATTGCTGAGAGCGGTCGCGAGGCGGTCGAGGCGGGCGATGTGCGCACGCCACTCCGCGACGGGATCTGCTCGATCCAGACGAACGGCCTTCTCCACCGCGTCCCAGAGCGTGTCCACGTCGGGCTTGCCGAACACCTGCCGCGCCCAACCGGCGTTCGGCGCCGCCACGATCGTCCAGCTCACGAGCCGCTCGCTCACCATGCGGCCCCACTCGGCCGCGACGTCGCGCGGACGCGCCCTGCCGACGCGGGCGCCATCGAGATCGGACAGCAGCTCAGGCTCGGGATCGCCGCTGACCTGTATATATGCGCCCCTCTCGGCAGCCAGCGTGTTGAGCATCGTGATATCCCAAGGCGCCGACGTGCCCAAAGAAGCCTCTGGCCCGAGCTCGATCAAGGCGCGGGTGAAGTGCCGATCGAAGTACCTGGACTCGACGAGAGACGCACCGGCTCGATATGCGGCGCGCGCTATCTCGCGGGCGAGCGGTGCATTCTCGACCTGGGCGAAGACGACAACGAGCTGCCCTGGCCGCACATCGACGCCGACCGAAACCGCGAGCTCGGCCAGGCGCCTCAGACGGTTGGCAACTTCTTTCACCGCGGGGTCCTCACCGTACCATTGGCGGGTGGCGGCATCGGGTGGGGGGATCCTTGCCGGCGGGTGAGCGGGCGCCACGGCGGCGCGCCCCGCGGCGGCCATTCGAGATCGTGGCCATCGCCGCGTCGGCCGGAGGACTGACCGCGCTCAGCAGCGTCCTCGGCGGCCTGCCGCGATCGTTTGGGGCAGGCATCGTCGCGGTCCAGCACCTTGATCCCCGCCACCGCAGCCTGATGGCCGAGATCATCGGCCGGCGATCCCCGCTCCCGGTCCACCAGGCGGTGGCGGGGTCGCACGTCCAGACGGGTCACGTGTACCTGGCGCCGCCCGACAATCACCTGCTCATCAACCGCGACGGCAGCATCAGCCTGACGCAGACCGAGCTAGTGAACTTCGTGCGCCCCTCGGCTGACCTCCTGTTCGAATCGGTGGCCGCATCCTTCGGCGCGCACGCGATCGCGGTGGTCTTGACGGGGAGCGGCCGCGACGGCGCCATGGGCGTGACCGCCATCAAGCAGCGCGGAGGCACCGTCATCGCGCAGGATGAGGCGTCGTCCGAGTTCTTCTCGATGCCGTCGGCTGCAATTCGCACCGGCGCCGTCGATTTCATCCTTGCGCTGGACGAGATTCCGGGTGCTCTGATGACCCTGCTGGGCGGCGAGACTCTCGATTGAGCCTGGAGGCCGGCAAACAGTTCGAGGCGCTGCTCCGTTACCTGCGGGACAACCGGGGCTTCGACTACACCGGCTACAAGCGCAACACCATCGTCCGCCGCATCGGCAAGCGCTGCACCGAGCTCGGTTTGACGAGCTTCGCCGCCTACCAGGACTACCTGCAAGTCCACGGCGACGAGTTCGCGATCCTGTTCGACAAGATCCTCATCAACGTCACTGATTTCTTTCGGGATCCTCCGGCATGGGACTACCTGGCCAAGAAGATCGTGCCGCGGCTCATCGAGAAGAGCGGCCTCATCCGCATCTGGAGCACCGGCACCGCATCGGGTGAAGAGGCCTACTCCGCGGCCATGCTCTTCTGCGAGGCGCTCGGACAGGATGCCTTTCTACGCCGGGTCAAGATCTACGCCACCGACATCGATGAGGACGCACTCGAAAAGGCACGGGCAGGCTATTCCGAGAAGGACCTCGAGTCCGTCGACGAGATCCGGCGGGCTCGGTACTTCGAGACTGTGGGCGGCCGCTATGCCTTCAAGGCTGGGCTGCGGCGCTCATTGATCTTCGGCCGGCACGACCTCATGCAGGACGCGCCCATCTCACGTCTCGATCTCTTGATCTGCCGCAACACCCTCATGTACTTCACCGCGGAGGCGCAGGGCCGCGTCCTGGGGCGCTTCCATTACGCGCTCGAGGACGACGGTTACCTGTTTCTCGGCCGAGCCGAGATGCTGCTCATGCATGGCTCGATCTTCGAGCCGGTCGACCTCAAGCAGCGGATCTTCAGGAAGGTACCGCGGGCGCCTTTCCGAGAGCGTCTGATGGTCCTGGCTCAAGCTGGGAGCTCCGAGGACCGCGATCAGATCCCACGGCAGATCCGGCTGGACGAGCTGGCGTCCGAGGCGTCGCCGCTGGCTCACATGGTGGTCGACGCACTTGGAAACCTGGCTCTCGCCAACCAGCACGCACGCAGGCTCCTCGACATTCGAGCCGGCGACATCGGCCGGGCACTCAAAGACCTCGAGCTCTCGTCCCGGCCGGTCGACCTGCGCGGACCGATCGACCAGAGCTTTCGGGATCGCCACTCCGTGGCCATCTCAGGCGTCGAGCACCCGTCAGCCGACGGCTCCCTGCGCCGCTTCGACGTCCAGGTCGCGCCGCTGTTCGATGACGGCGGTTCGATCGTGGGCACGAGCGTGACCTTCAGCGACGTCACCAATGAGGCCGCGCTTCGCGCGGAGTTGGATCGATCGAAGCAGGAGGTCGAGACCGCCTACGAGGAGCTGCAGTCGAGCAACGAAGAGCTCGAGACCACGAACGAAGAGCTGCAGTCGACCGTCGAGGAGCTTGAGACGACCAATGAGGAACTGCAGTCGACCAACGAAGAGCTCGAGACCATGAACGAGGAGCTCGAGTCGACCAACGCGGAAATGCAGGGCACCAACACCGAGCTGCAGCGGCGCACGGACGAGGCGAATCGGCTCAACACTTTCTTGCATGCGATCCTGGGCAACATCCGGCTCGGCGCCGCCGTCTTAGACGCCGACCTGGACGTCCGGGTGTGGAACGAACGCGCCGCGGACCTTTGGGGGGTGCGGTCCGACGAGGTCCTCGGTGAATCGTTCTTCGACCTCGACATCGGCCTGCCGGTCAAGGAGCTGCGGGCGATGATCCGCGGAGTTCTGCGCGGGAAACCATCCACTGACGAAAAGGTGGTGACCGCGCTCACCAGGCGGGGCAAGCGCATCAAATGCCGCGTCGCCGCCACAGCGCTGGCCGCCCGCGGGCGTGCCGGTGGCGTCGTGCTGGTGATGGAGGAGCTGAAGACCGGCTGAGGCGGGGCGGTGGCTCGGGTCAGGCCACCGCGCGCGTCACCAGCGGCCGAGAGTTGCGGCGCCACTGCGCGATGAAGTGTTCGAGCACCTCGACCTCGGTTGCAAGCTCGAATTGATCGCGAGGCTGCAGGCCACCGATGGTGTCGCGCAGCTCGAAAAGGAGTGTTTCCGCCAGATCCACCAGCGAGCCATAGGCGACCAGACGGAACTCGGGAGACGTGGCTTTACCGAAATTCAATACGGCGGATCGGTAATTGTGATCGGCCCGGTCGGCCTCGACTCGGAAGCGGTTTGTGCGCTCGCGCAATGAGGCCTCGCCGCGCAGGCGGAAACGTCTCTGGAGCGATGACAGCATCAGACGCTTGGACTGCACGACCAGCAGCCGCGCGGAAACGATCGAGTCGGCTATGGTCGGCATCAAGCCGGCAGCTCCGCGCCATAACCGCGATTGCGGACGATGCTGAGCATGCTCGCGAGCCCGACCTCGCCCAGCCGACGGCGCAGCCGCATCATGTAGGTCCGCACCTGCGCATCCGAAAGGCGGGAGTTCTGCCAGGCGAGAATAGTCAGCTGCCTCGTCGTGAAGTGCCGGCCCGGGTGCCGGATCAGGAAGTCGAGCAGGTCGGCCTCGCGGCGCGTGAGCTTCAGGTATCGGCCCCCAAACACCAGCGAGTGATCCTTCCGATCGATGGTCACTCCCGCCAGCGCCTGATGACGGTCGCGCCAGAGCGCGAGGCGCTCGTCGACCCAGGTCAGGTTGCGCTGGAAGTCGCTCGCGCGGGGGTCTCCATTGAGTCGCGAGAGCACCAAACGCAACACCGAGGACAACTCCTCGTAAATGGCAATCCAGCTCGCCACCTCGGGCAGCGCAGGCGTGGCGTGATCCTCGCCTGGCAGCGGACGGAACTCCTGCACCGCAGGTTCCATGACCATCGTGTCTCCTGGGCCCCACTGTACACCGCCCTGATGGGATAGCTACCGAATTTTGACGATCAAAGTTGCGCTTCGCCGTCTACGTTTCGATCGTGGCTGGTAGGAGGAGCCGTGGAGCCGAACCATGGGGTGGGGAGCGGGGGGAGACGCTGATCCCGGTCGCGACATTCGGCACGAGGCTTGCGCGCCCTCCTTACCAGCCGGCTGCATAGAATCGTCGAGTGAACGTCAGGCGGGCCCCCGCAGCGTAAGGCCCTAAGCTACTCGCCCGCGAGTTGGACAACGCGACCCTCGCCCGCGCGTCCATGGGCACCTCGCTCGGGTTCCACATCGTGTTCGCCGTCCTCGGCGTCGGTGTGCCGCTGCTCATGGCGACGGCGGAGGGCATCGGCCTGTGGCGGCGCGACCCGACGTGGATGATGCTCGCCCGGCGATGGTCTTCCGCTTTTGGCATCCTGTTCGCCGTCGGAGCCGTATCGGGGACGGTGCTCTCGTTCGAGCTGGGACTGCTGTGGCCGGGATTCATGGCGTTCAGCGGCAGCGTCATCGGGCTGCCGTTCTCGGCTGAAGGCTTCGCCTTCTTCCTCGAAGCGATCTTTCTCGGTCTTTACCTGTACGGGTGGGACCGCCTGCGGCCCTTCCAGCACTGGCTTACCGGCCTCCCCGTGGCGGCGAGCGGCGCTGCCTCATCGATCTTCGTGGTCATGGCCAATTCGTGGATGAACACGCCAACCGGCTTCAAGCTGGTCGACGGCCGGCTCGCGTCGGTCGATCCGCTGTCGGCGGCGTTCAATCCATCGACCCCGACCGAGACGATCCACATGCTCGTATCCGCGTACGTCGTCTCGGGATTTGTCGTCGCGGCCGTCTACGCGGCCGGCATGCTGCGTGGCCGTGGCGACGCGTTCCATCACCGCGGCCTTCTATTGGGGATGGCGATGGCGGCCGTCGCCATCGTGCTGGCGGGGATCACCGGCGACAACAGCGCGCGCTTCACTTACGGCGCGCAGCCGGCGAAGTTCGCCGCCATGGAGGCCCTCTATGCCACAACGCGAGGAGCCCCACTGCACATCGGAGGCATCCCGAGCGACTCTCAGGGGCGCCTCCTTTACGCGATCGAGATCCCGTATGGGCTGAGCATCCTGGCCGCATTCGATCCCAACGCCGAGGTACGCGGCCTCGATTCGTTTCCAGCCGACCAGCGCCCGAACACGGTTGTTGTGCACCTGTCGTTCGACACGATGGTCGGTCTTGGCATTGGTCTCGGCTTGCTCGCCGCTTTGTTCTGGTTTCTGGTTTGGCGCTCGCGCCGCGTGCCGAGCAACCGCCTCGTGCTCTGGTGCCTTGTTGCGGCCGGGCCGGCCGCGGTGATCACGATGGAGGCGGGCTGGTTCGTGACCGAATTCGGCCGCCAGCCATGGATCGTGTACGGAATCATCCGCACCACCGCGGCCGCCACGTCGGCTCCGGGGCTCGGCTTCGTGTTCGGCGCCTTCACCGCGATCTACATCGCTTTGGCGTTCACGCTGGTGAGATTGCTGCTCCTCCTCGCGCGCCACGACCGCGAGCGTCCAGAGCCGAAGGCATGAGCGAGGCGGATGCGGCCGCCGCGTTGCTGTGGCTGAGCCTCACTGCTTACGCGGTGCTGGCCGGGGCGGATTTTGGCGGCGGCGTGTGGGACATCTTCGCCTCGGGGCCGCGCCGGCGAGCGCAGCGGCAGGCCGTGGCCCGCGCTATGGGGCCGGTGTGGGAGGCCAACCATGTGTGGCTGATATTCATGATCACCGGGCTGTTCACCGTCTTCCCGATTGCTTTCGGCTCGCTCGGACTCGCCCTCTACGTGCCGATGACGATCGCGCTGATCGGCATCGTCCTGCGCGGCGCGGCGTTCGCATTTCGAGCCCACGGCCGGGATGCGGTGGGCCCTCTGTCGCCATGGGGGATCGTGTTCGGCGGCTCGAGCGTCGTGGCACCGTTCTTCCTCGGGACTGCGGCGGCCGCCGTCGCCTCGGGCGCCATCCGGATCACCGGCGGCAGCGTCGTCAGCGGATTCGGCGCGGGTTGGAGCACTCCGTTCGCGGTCGTGGTCGGACTGCTCGCGGTGGCACTTTGCGCGTACCTCGCCGCGGCTTACCTGATGGTCGAGACGGAGGACGACCCTGCGCTGCAATCGGATTTCCGCCGGCGCGCCGTGATTGCGTCGGCGGTCTCGGGGGTGCTGGCCCTCCTCGGTCTTTGGCTGGCGTACACGCAGACGCCGCGTGTCTGGTCGGACCTCACCGGGAACGGGTTGGTGCTCTTGCTCCTGGCGCTGATCAATGGTCCGATCGCGCTGTGGGGTGTGTGGCGGCTGCATCCCCGAGTCACGCGCATCGCGGTCGCGGCCCAGGTGACGCTGGTGCTGTGGGCCTGGGCGGTGGGGCAGTGGCCTTACCTGGTGCCGCCCGACCTCACGATCTCTGACGCTGCGGCGCCGGCGGCGACGGTCGGCGCATGGCTGGCAGTGATCGCTGTCGGGATGTTGCTCGTCATCCCGTCGCTTGGAGTTCTGTTCCGCGTCTTCAAGGCGCGCAACCCGGCCGCTTAGCTTCTATGCGACCCCGGTCGGCGCCAACGAATCGCGGTCCGTGGACCAGCTGACGCCGAGGCTGGCCATCTTGCCGATCTCAGCGGCCAGCTTCCAGTGCCGCGCGGCCGACGCAATATCTCCGCGAGCGTCGAGAAGCTCGGCGTACTCCATGTGCGCATCCCGCAGCCGGTCCGGCATGGCCAGCTGCTCGAGGATCTGAATCGCGGCCTCGACGTGGTCGTCGGCAAGGGCAGCATTCCCTAGACGCTCGTTGAGCTTGCCGAGAAGAACCCGTGCATTGGCGACCACGATCCGTTCCGGGATCGCCTCCGCCATCTCCAAGGCCTGCATCAGGTATTCATTTGCCTCGGTGAGCTCCCCGCGTCGCAAGTGCACGTCGCCCAGGTTGGTCAGGATGTAGCCATGGCCACGCCGGTCCATCCTCAGCTCGTTCGACCCCCTCAGAGCCTTGAGCAAGTGCTGCTCGGCCGCGTCTATTTGACCTTGCTGGAGCAGCATGTCCCCGAGGTCGCCCTCGACTCGATACACCGCGCTCAGGTCTGACTCGATCGAGTAGAGGGTGAGCGCCTTGTCGTAGTGCTGCCGTGCGATGACCGGCCGCTGCAGGCGCTGATATGCGACGCCCAGACCGTGGTGCATTTTGGCGAGCTGCAAGAGGTCCTTGACGCCGCTCGCAGCGGCGGCGGCGGCCTCGTAATAGCGAGTCGCAGGCAAATACGAATGTGCCACCACATACATGCCCGCGATGTGGCCCAGGATCCTGGCCTCGATCTGTGTGGCCTTCGGGTCCAGCTGCCGGCAGCGCTCGAGGGCCTGGTTCGCGAGCGGCAAGGCATCGGGATCGTCGAGGAGGCCTCGCGCGCTCGACTCCCAGTCGAGCGCCTCGACCGCCATCCATTCGTCGCCCGACCGCTCGAACTGCTGTCGCGCCACGATCAGATGTTGGAGCGCATCGGTCGGCCGCACCAGCCTGCAGTAGGCCTGGCCGACCGAGAAGTGAATGGCTGCGGTGTCTTCCGCGCTCCACGTCTGCTCGAGAAGCGAGGTGCCCATCTGGGTCACCGCCTCCAATTGCCGGACGGCGGTCAGCCGCTCCAGCTCACGCAGCTGTGCTTGGCGCTCGGTCAGCACGGAGGAGGCCTCGGCGGTCAGGAAGAAATCGATCGGCTTGTGCGTCTGGCGCGCGATCAGCTGCAGTGTCTCCATCGATGGCCTGGTGCGTCCCTTCTCGATCAGATGGATGGCAGTCCGGGTGAGCTTGCCGCCGGCTACCTGGGCCAGGGTGAGCCGGGCTTCCCTCCGAGCCTGCTCGACCGACCCCGCACGGATCTCAACGCCCTGGCGGCGGCCCCGGTACCTGGTGCCGAGCATGGCGGTGAGTGTACCGCCACGCCCGGCTCACGGCTACTGAATTAACGATTTGACTTTACGGAGTCGGGCCGATGTTATCGGCAAGCACGGGGCCGATCGACACTGCCAACGCCATCACAGTCAAGAACACGGAAAAGAGCAGCTTGCGCATCAGCGCACCTCCAACACTTTGATGCGCGGAGTGTCACCTGACTTGACTGCTCTGTCAACTCAAGTCTCGGTATGGCCCGCCGGGCTGGGTCGGCACGCCCAGGCCGGCTTAAGGGGCGGCTATTCGAGTGGGATGCGCGGAGCGACGAACTACTCTTTGGCGCCTTTGAGAAACTCGGAAACGCGTGCAGGGAACGTATGCACGTCGATTGGTTTGGAGATGAAGCCGGCGCATCCGGCCGCGAGCGCATCGGTTCGGGTCTGCAGGCTCGTGTGCGCGGTCATCGCCACGACCGGGATGGCGGTGGTGGGGGACATGGTCTTGAGCAGGCGGGTCAGCGAGAGCCCGTCCTTCCCGGGCAGCTCGAGGTCCATCAGGATCAGGGCGGGAGTCCGTTTCTTGAGGTGTTCGAGGGCCTGGCTTGCGGTGCTGGCCACATCGACACGAAAGCCCGCCGGCTCCAGCACCGCGCGAACCAGGAGCTGGTTCGAGGCATTGTCCTCGACGAGGAGAATCAGCGGTTCCGAGGTCACTGGCCGCTTAGTTTGGCATCAGTCCTCGCCTCGCTGGACGCACGCATCTTGGTGGGGAGGAGCTCGCGAACCTGCCTGCCGAAGGTCCGCGTATCGATCGGTTTGGAGATGTAACCGACACATCCGGCTGCCAGCGACTGCTCGCGGTCGCCGTTCATCGCATGAGCCGTCAGGGCGACGACGGGGATGAGCGCAGTCGCGGGATCGCCTTTGAGGTTGCGCGTGAACGAAAGGCCGTCCATCCCCGGAAGCTGGATGTCCATCAGGATCAGGTCCGGCTTTCGTGCTCGGAGCATCTCCAGCGCTTGCAGTGAGTTGCCGGCCACGTCGACCGCGAATCCTTCGCGCTCCAGCACCGACGAAGTAAGCAGCTGGTTCACCTCGTTGTCCTCGACGAGGAGAATCAGCGGCGCTTGGCTCACGCCTCGAGCGCCTCGGGCGTGATCACCTGGCGGAGATGGCTGATGAGGTCGGTCGCCCCGGTCGAACCGCGCTGCAGAATGCTGGACACTCGGCCGTTGAGCTGCCGCTTGTCGGCATCGGTGAGCTCCTTGGCGGTGAGGACCATGATCGGCACGGCCGAGGTCGATGTGTCCGCGCGGAGTGCCTCGACGACATCGAAGCCCGACACCTCGGGCATCATCAGGTCGAGCAGGATGAGGTCCGGGTGCTTCGCGCGTGCCAGCTCGATGGCGTCGCGGCCCCCGGCTGCCGGGATGACATTGAAGCCCGCCGGCTCCAACACCTCAGTCAGCCAGTCGCGGTTGGCGCGCTCGTCGTCGACCACCAGCACCCGCGTCTTGGCCGGACCACTCAGGCCTACGAAGTTGAACCGTCGCAGGCGGCTCACCAGCTCCTCCGCGGGCACCGGCTTGACGAAGTAGTCGACCGCACCCAGCGCGATCCCGAGCTCGGGATTGTCGACGACGCTGATCACGATCACGGGGATCGACCTCGTGATCTCGTCGTGTTTGAGGCGGTTGAGCACCTCCCAGCCGTCGAGTCCGGGCAGCAGTATGTCGAGGGTGATGGCGGCGGGCTTCGACTTCCGCGCCCTGGCCACCACATCGACCCCGCTGCGCAGGATCTCGGCGCGAAAGCCCGCCTTCTCGAGCTGCCGGGAAAGTAGCTCCCCGGCTGGAGGGTCGTCTTCCACGATGAGGACCAGAGGCCCGGCCGCGTTGCCGTTCGAATGCACGGTTGCGGACTCCAAGGGCTCGACGACCCGACCTTGAGTCACGACCTGTAGCGGCATGTGAATCGTGAAAACACTCCCCTTGCCAGGCTCGCTTTGGACGCGGACCTCGCCGCCGTGGAGGCGCGCGAAGCGTCGCGTGAGCGTGAGGCCGAGACCGGTGCCCTGCTGTTGGCGGTCGACGCCGGCGTCAACCTGCTGGAACTCGTGAAAGATCCGTGCCTGGTCGGACTCCGCGATGCCGATGCCGGTGTCGGCCACGGAGATCTCGGCCGCATCCGCGAGGCGCCGACCAGAGACGCGCACGGTGCCACCGGTCGGCGTGAACTTGATCGCGTTGGAGACGAGGTTGAGCAGCATCTGCTTGAACTTGCTCGCGTCGGCCTCGATCTCGCCGAGGCCGGTGACGGCCGCCTCGAGGCGGATCTCCTTCTGTGCCGCCAGCGGCTCGATGATGCTGAGTACCTGGCCGGCCATGTCCGAGATCGACATCTGCACCAGGCGCAGCTCCATCTGGCCCGCTTCGATCTTGGAGAGGTCGAGGATGTCGTTGATCAGGCCCAGCAGGTGCTTGCCACTCGAGTGGATCTGCTGCAAGAACCTCAGCCGCGTCTCCCGTGGGTGCTGCCCGTCGGGCGCGTCGATCAGCAGCTCCGAGAAGCCGAGGATCGCGTTCAGCGGCGTCCTCAGCTCGTGGCTCATGCTGGCGAGGAACACGCTCTTGTGTTTGTTCGCCTCCTGCAGCTGGGCATTCGTTTCCTTCAGCTGGTCGAGCAACCGCGCCCGGTCGAGGGCGGCGGCGACCGCCGTCATGAACTGCTGCACGCGGCTGATTTCATCGGTGCCGAAGCCCGGGGTGAACGGCCCCGCGAGCACCGCGAGCCGCCCGCCGATGCTCACACCGCCTATCTGCAGGAGGAGAAGGGACGTGCCCTTGCCATTCAGCTCGATGTGGTTCACGCCTGGGCGCAGCGGGCCGATCGCGAGCTTGAGCTGCGTTACCTCATCGGGATCGAGGCCTCGAGACGCGAGCAGTGCCCCGTCGGCTTCAAACGCCGCGGCCGATGCGCCGCCCGCCAGCCTCATGGCCCAGTCGAGCGCGCGGTTGGCGAGGACCGCGCGGCTCTCCTTGAGGAGAAGCGTGTCCTGCATGAACGCTCGCAGGCCCTCCTCTTCGGAAGCGCGCCACTCACGGCGAAGCCAGGCCGGGGGCGAAAAGCTGAAGTACAGCAGAGGCACGATCGCCAGCACGACGACCTGGATCGTCAGCTGAACCACCGAGTTGGACGCGGCGGCCGCGGAGGCGGCGATCGCGAACAGGAGGATGGCGACGATGCCCGCGAAGCCAAGGCTCAAGGACCGCAGCCGCCATGCCTGAACCGCCGGAAGCGCCCGCGCCACCAGCCAGAAGCGAACGATTGGCTCGGTGACCAGGGCGGACCACACGAGCACGAGGACGATGGCGGCCGCCAACGCGTACCTGGGTCCCGCGAAGTAGCGGGCGGCCAGGAATAGCCCACTGGCAGCCGCCACGGCCGAGACCGCGACGGCATGCCAGGGGTTGGGAAGGGGGATGAGCGAGTCTCGATAGCGCAGCAGGGCGTATCCGCAGCCTAGGAACGCGATGAGGCTGATCTCCGACAGTAATGGCGGCGTGTAGTGCAGGAGTGCTGGGATACGCCCGAGCAGCGACACCGACGAGAGCAGGACGATGGCCAGGGCGAGGAAGCCGAGAGGGCGGTCCCGGCGCCTCGCCCAGCCGATTCCGACCGCGACACCAAGAACGATGAAGGCCAGGGCATCGACGTTCTGCATGAAAGAGACGACGTCTTTCACCGAGTCGCCTTCAGGCCGCCCCGAGCCGGTGAATGGCCGGGATCTCGCATGTGAAGAGGCTCACGAGCTCGGGGTCCCACTGCCTGCCCGCCCCGCCGGTGAGGATCCCCAGCGCCTCACGCTCCGACAGTCGCGACCGATATGGGCGGTCGTTGGTCAGGGCGTCGAAGGCGTCGCAGACGGAGACGATCCTCGCGAGGAGCGGGATGGCAGTGCCTCGCAATCCGTCCGGGTAGCCCCGTCCGTCGAAAGCCTCGTGGTGGTGGCGGACGATCGGCAGCAGATCGGAGCCGGAGCGCAGCGGGCGGACGATGTTCTCTCCGATTTCAGGATGAGCCCGCATCAGCACCAGCTCGTCAGCGTTGAGTGAGCCAGGTTTGAGCAGGACGGCGTCCGGCACTCCGATCTTGCCGATGTCGTGGATGATCCCGCCGCGGTAGAGGGCGTCGAGGTCCTGTTCCGGCAGGCCCATGCGCGAACCCAGGTATCGCGCCGATTCCGCGACGCGATTGGTGTGACGTTCCGTATACGTGTCCTTGGCCTCGACTGCCGCGGCGAGGCTGAAGATGACCTGCTCGGCGCTGTCCAGCCGGTCGTAGACCGACTTCAGCCGCAGGGCCGAGCGGACCCGGGCGACCAGCTCCAGTCGCTCGACCGGTTTCGACATGAAGTCGTCGGCTCCCGCCTCCAGGGCCTGGACACGGTCCTCCGAGCGGTCTAGCGCCGTGATCATCACCACCGGGACGAGCCGAAGCGCCGGGTTGGACTTGATTCGCCTGCACACGGTGTAGCCGTCCATGCCCGGCATCTGGACGTCCAGCAGGACGAGGTCAGGGGCGGCGGAGTCGATTGCAGCCAGCGCGCTCGGGCCGTCACCGGCCAGCCTGACCCGGCAGTCGACGTCGGCGAGGCACGCCTCGATGAGCTCGCGGTTGGCGGCGCTGTCGTCGACGACCAGCACCGACGGCATGGACCGGATCGACTTCCCGTTTTGATGCGGTCGCGCCAGCACGACCGAGTCCGGACGATCGCGATGCACCCACGCCGCGGGCATCAGCGCGGCCACGAACTGCGTGGCGCTGCCGAAGCGTTCTATGGGCGACTTGGCCAGTCCTTTGCGAAGGGCGTCTTCTACGTGGCTGGACAGCTCGCCCACGAGCTCGCGGGTCGGCGGCACCGCCTTGTTGATGTGCGACAGCAAGACGGCCGCCGGCGTCTCTGCCTCGAACGGCACCCGTCCCGTGAGCATCTCGTAGGCGACGACCGCGAACGAGTAGCGATCGCTGGGCGGACCGATCGGTTCGCCGGCGCCCTGCTCGGGTGACATGTACTCGGGCGTCCCGAGCACGGTGCCGCTGGCGGTGAGCTTGCGACCGGAGTCGGCCATCTTCGCGAGGCCGAAGTCCGCAAGCACGGGCGTCCCGTCTTGGTGGACCAGGATGTTCGACGGTTTGATGTCGCGATGCAGGATCCCCTGCGCATGCGCATGGTCGAGCGCGCTCGCGATCGGCCGCAGCAGCTTGATCGCCTCCTCCAGGTCCATCGGCCGGCCGAGGCGCTCCGCCAGCGTGCCGCCCTGCACCAGCTCGAGGACCAGGTAGGTGATGCCGCGCTCCTGTCCGAAATCGAAGACATTGAGGATGTTGGGGTGCTTGAGCCGGGCCACCGACCGCGCCTCCTGCTGGAAGCGCTCGCGGTAATCGTCGTCTTCGGCGAAGAAATCGGGCAGGACCTTGATCGCGACATCGCGATCGAGGGCATCGTGGTGGGCTCGGTACACGGTCGCCATCCCGCCGCGGCCGATCTTTCCGATGATCCGGTACGGTCCCAGCATGAATCCGTCGGGCAGGCTCATGCGTTCTCCCTCGCCCGCGCGACCATCGCGAGCAGCGGCACATATAAGACGACGCGCGCGCGAGCGATGTCCGACAACCAGGCCGAGAAGCCGTTTGCCCAGTCGTGGACGCCGCGCAAAAGGTTCGAATCCAGGATCGACAGGCTTGCCACGAGCGCGGGAAGGGACATCAGGAGTGCGGCCGCGACAAGCACGCCCAAGAGCGCCCCGGGGCGCCCCGAAGCTTCGGACGTTTGGTTTCGAAGGTATCCGCCCATTTCTCGTCGCCCCATCCCTGGCAAACGACGATTGGAGCCTAGGCTTGGATTTGCCCGCTAGGTGCTATCACGTGGGATGAATTAACGACCCAACCGGGTGAATTTACATACCCGATTGGGTGAAGCAATCAGTTAATAGGGTGAGCTCAGAGCCATCCTTCGCGGGTCGCCTTGTGCGCCAGCTCGGTGCGATTGTCGACGTCGAGCTTCTGCAGCAGCTGGCGGACGTGGAACTTGACGGTGTTCGTGCTGAGGTGAACTTTGTCGGCGATGTCGCGATTCGAGTCGCCCTGTACGACCATGGCCAGGATCTCCTTCTCGAGCCGGGTCATGTTCGGGGCGGGGGACTTTGGCCCAGATGCAGCCGGCGCATTCTTCTGCAGCTGGTCGTACATGTCCGCGTTGTCGATGGCGATGGCGGCCTCGCTGCCGAGCGCGTCGAGGAACTCCAGCCATTCCTGGTCGGGCTGCAGCTGTTCCCGATGGAAGACCTCGAGCACGCCCGTCAGCTTTCCACGGGCGATCAAAGGCACGGCGCCGTAGGACTTGAACCCCTCGCGCGCAAAGAGCGAGCGCCGTCGAAACTGGGTGAAGGCTCCAAGCGCAGTGACGGTCTCCATGCGGCGGCCGAGCATGGCGCGACCCGGCAGGTTCTCGTCCACGGGCAGGCGGTAGTCCGGAATCGAAGTCGATTGGAAGCCGGTGCTGGCGACCGCCACCAGGGTTCCGTCCCGCTCATCGAGCATGAGAACGTCGGCGGCGTCGATCGCGAGCCCGGCCGTGACCTGGTCGAGGATCACGCGGAGCGTCAGGCGGAGGTCAGGGCTGCCGGTGATGGCCAGGCCCACGTTGCGCAGCGCCGTCAGCCGTTCCAGCCGGCTCACCGCATCGACATAGAGTTGCGCATTCTCGGCGGCGACGCCGGTGCGATCGGCGATCGCCTGCATCCAGCGGACGTCGTGTTCCGAGAGCGGTTTGGACGTGCGGCGTTCGTACAGCCCGAGCGTGCCCACGGTCGCTCCGCGCGCGCGCATGGGCACGACGAGCACGCCGAGGTATCTGATGGGCGTGGCGAGAGGAGGCTCGTTCTTGGTGAGGTAATCGCGAACGTCTTCGCGGAGCATGCCCAGGAATTCCTCGTACGGGATGCTCGGTATCAGCACCGGCTCGCCAGTCTCGATGACCTGCGTTGCGAGCGTGAATGTCGGCGAGGTCGGGGCGAGGTGCATATCCTCGACATAACGCGCGATCATCGGGTCGGCGTCGTTCGCCGCCACCACTCGCGACGTGCGCGGATCCTTGTTGATCAGCGACGCCACCCAGGTCCCCGGGCGTAGGCGGCTCAGCGTTCCCGTAACGGTGGTGAGGATGGTGAGGGGCTCGAGCCTGGCAGCCGCCAGGTGGCTGGTCACCTCGGCGAGGGCTTCGTCGCCGTACCTGGCGCGAGGAAGACGCGTGTCGTTCAGGATCCTGGTCACGTCGGTGACCGTCACCAGCACCTGCCCGCCACCTGGAACAGCGTCGACCTGGATCCAGATGTCGCCGCCGTCAGGCTTGGCCGCGCGGGCGACAACTCCGCGCTCAGGCTTCCCGCTCCGGATCGCGACCAGCGCGGGATGCATGGTTTCGGGATCGGGCCAGCCCGCCGGGTCGGTTCGGAACCACCCCGCTTGAGCGGCGGCCGTACCGATGATGTCTTGTTCCGACGCGAACCCGAGGATTTCGAGTGCGGCGCGATTGGCTCGAATGACCCGGCCGCCCATGTCGTAGGCGACCAGGGCCCCCGGAAGCTCATCGAAACCGGGGTTCGCTGCGAGGTCGAAGGTGTCGTTCACGTTTGAAACCGCTGGACGCCGACCTGGCCCTTAAGAAAGATTGACGAAAAGTAGTTGATTAAAGTACATCCAACCAAGGGGGAGCATACCCGACGAACTCGCGATTTCCGCCCGGCCGCTGTTATTTCAACGGGTCAACGTTGAATGGTTCGATAAGTGTGGTCCTTGGCACTTCCGTGACAGATCGCTAGGGCCCGATTGCGCCCGCCGGCTCGATCAACGAGCCCGCCGACTCGGCCTCACGCTGCGGCTTGGCCGGCGCCAGGAACAGTGGCAGCGCGACGAGCACGACTGCGGGGATGGCCCAGATCGCGGCCCCGTAGCCATACCGCGCCGCAGCCAGCCCGAGCACGCTGCCGCCCAACGACGACCCCAGGTCGATGCCGATGTTCCAAAGCGCGCTGACGTTGTTGCGGTGGGCGCTCGAGCCGCGCGCGGTGAGGGCCAGGTAGGCGGCCGTCTGCACCGCGCCGTAGCCGGCTCCGAATGCAAGGCCCGCGAAGATGACGATCGCCGGGTTCGCGTGGCTGGCGAGGGCGACCAGCCCTACGAATGTGACGGCGATGCTCGCCGCGAGGAGCAGCCGGCCCTGGCGCCGGTCGCCCAGCACGCCGGCCAGCCACCTGCTCGCCGCGCGCGCGCCGCCGGCGACGAACAGGAACACCGCCGCCGAGCCGATGCCGGCCGTGGGCAGAGCGATGGGCGCGAAGGTGATCACCGCCCCGAAGCTGGAGCTGACCATGACGAAGGCGATGAAGATCACCAGGAGGCCGGGCCGCCGGAACGCGGACAGGATGTTGGACGATACCCCTGGTTTGGGTGCCACGGGCTGCGGAAGCTTGAGCACGAGCAGGGTTCCAGCCAGGCCGATTGTGAATGCGATCAGCGCGTCGGCTTCGACGTGCCCGGCCGCGAGCAGTGCGACGCCCAATGACGGGATCACGATGCCCGGCGCGCTCAGCGCCAGCCCGTAGTAGCCGATCGACCGCCCGCGCCTCTCGGGAGCGGACAGCTCGCCGACGAGCGCGACGGAGACGACGATCGCGACGCCCATTCCGAATCCGCGCGCCGACGCGGCGGAGAGCATCAGCAAGGCGCTCGCGTGCGGCACCACATAGGCCACGCTCGGCACAGCCGTCATCAACTGGCCTCCGATCAGAAGCCGCGACGATGACCAGCGGGACAAAAGCCACGGCGTGATGAGCTCCCCGGCGACCGCACCGACGAAGAGCGCTGCTGTCGCCGCGCCGGCTGCGCCGTGCGGCCCGCTGCGCTCCAGGAGCACAGGCACCACGGGCAGCAGGATGTTGAAGCTGATCGCGATCGAGGTGGCGATGCCGGCCAGCACGAGCGATGGGCTGAGCCCCGGCCCCGAGCGAGCTATGGGGCTACTTCCTGAAGGCCATGCCCGCCGTGACGCACGACCTTTTCCGGTGCGGGCTCGAGGTGAGCCTGGACGAAGGCCGTCGGGTCCACGAAGTGGTAGGGAAAAGCTGGGAAGCCGTCGCAGCGCGCAGGCGGCAGGGCGCCGTTCCACGTGTGAGAGTCGTAGTCACCGCTGAAGACCGCGAAGTGGAAATGGGTGCGAGAGCCCATGTCTGCGATGTCCGCGAAGACCTCACCCCTGGCGACCACCGTGCCGACCGCGTAGCCGGGACGCGGCCAGACGTGCCAGTACTGCGTGATCACGACGCCGTCTGGCGTTTGATGGCGGATGAGGACCCCGCCTCGAAACGTCGGGTCGACGATGTAGCCGATGATCACTCCGTTCGCCGCCGCCATCACCGGCTGAATCCCGGTCTTGATGTCGACGCCGGTGTGCAGCCAGACCGCGCCCGTCGCGCTGCAGCGCCGGAGAACCGTGCCGTTGCAATAACGCCATTCGCTGCCGAATCCCAGGCAATGCGGCTCCCATGACGGGAGCGGGAACTGGAAATAGTCGGCGGGCTGGGCTTCGGTCGGGATCGCATCGGCAACCGGCGTGAACCATGCCCACGCCATCGCGATCGCGATTGTGGACGCCGCGCGGATCATTCCAAGAGATTAGGCGGTGCGGATGATGGCGGGCAGGGCCTCACCGTCGAGAATCGATCCGGCCATGAGCTCCCCGATCACAGGCGCGAATTTGAACCCATGTCCGGAACATGCGCTCAGCACGGTCACGCCGGGCAGCTCGGCGGGAGTGCTGACGAGGAATCTTTCGTCGGGCGTGTTGGTGTACATGCACACGCAGGCGGTGACGACGTCATCCGTGACACCAAAAAGGTTGGCGCGCGCAAAGTCACGGATCGGCTCCAGGTCGGACTCACGAACTTCGCGGTCGATGGAGTCCGGATCGACGTCGTCTCCTTCGTGGTGCCGGCCGAGCTTGATGCTGCGTCCGTCGGTGGTTGGAAACCCGTAGCGAAAACGGCCGTCTTGGGTCTCACGGATGAAGACCGGAAAGAGTTCCGGCGCAAACGAAGCCGGGTTGTCTACAGCCAGCCACGCGAGCACCTGGCGTTCCACCGTCAGCGGCAGGTGAAGCCGCGCCAGGACCTTCGGCGTCCACGCCCCGGCGGTGATGAGAGCTCGCTCGGCCGCAAACCGGCCGCGCGAGGTCCTGATCATCACGCCTGAGCCCGAAACGTCGATCGCCTCGACCTCGGTTTCGATCAGCAGCCGGGCTCCCAGCGCCTCCGCCCTCGCGGCCGCTGCCGCCACTGAGCGCTCGGGGCGCAAGTAGCCTGCTTCGTCTTCGCGCACCGCGATTTCGCCTCTTTCGAGCCGGTGCTGCGGGTAGCGGCTCTTCATCTGAGCGATGTCGAGAAGGTGGTGAGGGAGGTCGTTCTGGCGCGCGCTGGCGAGGACCCCGCTCACGAGCTCTCCGTCGGGCGGGCCGATCGCCAACCCTCCTGTGATCGTGAGCAGCTCGGCGCCGCTCTCGTCTTCGAGCTGGCGCCACAGGCTGTTCGCGCGCTGGAGGAGGGGTACGTAATCGGGGCTTTCGAAGTACGCGGTTCGGAAGATGCGGGTGTCTCCGTGCGACGAGCCGCGGTCGTGTCCGGGGCGGAAACGCTCGAAGCCGATGACCCTCGCGCCTCGAGCCGCCAGCCTCCATGCGGACATGGCGCCCATCGCTCCGAGCCCGACCACGGCGACGTCGGCGGCGTCGCTTGTCACGGGCCAGGGGGGGTTCGGTGCACCCGCTGGCCCAGCAACCGGGCGCACTCGCGCATCAGCTCCAGGATCTCGTTCTCGATGTCGACCTCACCCTTGCTGGCGCCACACAGCGTGCCGAAGAACTTGCCGTCGGCTGCGAACACCGGGTAGGACACGAATGTCCGAATCTCGAGCAGGCGGGCGACGCTGCTCTTTGGAAAGGCCCTGGGTACGTCCTTGGAGTAGTTCGGGGCGCCTTCGACGACGAAGCGGCACACGGCTTCAGACCAGGGCAGGGTGACCCCTTCGGGGATGTGAAAGATCTGGCTCGAGTTGTACGAGAACAGGATGTGCTGTTCGTCTTCCCGCAACCTGGTCTCCGCCAGGTACGTGGAGCTCAAGCCTGTCAGCCGGGCAAGACGCTCGAGCAGTCCTCTGGCCACCGTCTCCAGGTCCTCGCCCGCGGCCGCGGCCTCCGCGAGCAATTCCCGGGCGGTCGGTGCCATTCACGTCGTAAGGTAGCGCGCCGCGTTGCGGGTGCGTGCCCGGCGGGAGGCGTTGTCTCTAGCGGGGGATCGATCGTGTGACTGGCGCCGGCACCATCAGGGTGATGATCGTCGAGGACCATCAGATCGTCACCGAAGGGCTGGTGGCGTTGCTCAACGGCCAGCCCGACATCGAGGTGGTCGGCACCGCCGGCTCGGTGGCCGAGTCTGTGCCGCGCGCCCAGGAGCTGGCGCCGGACGTGCTCCTCCTCGACTTCCGCCTGCCAGACGGCACCGGGGCAGAGGCGGCGGCTCGCATCCGCGAAGACCGGCCGAACATGAGGCTCATCTTCCTGTCACGTGACGACAGCGACGCCGCGCGAATGGCGGCGGTGGAAGCCGGCGCCAGCGCCTTCCTGCACAAGTCGCGCGCGGCGACTGACGTGGTCGCGGCCATCCGCGTCGTCGCCGGCGGCGGAAGCCTGATCACGCCACGAACGATCTCGACGCTTCTCGGCAGGCGCCGGAAGGTGACCGCCCAGCTGGCGACCCTGACCGCCCGTGAACGCGCGGTTCTGCGCCTGGTCGCCGCGGGAGTCCCCAGCCGGGAAATCGCGACTCAGCTCGGGATCAGCTACACCACCGTGCGTTCTCACATCCGTAGCCTGGGTCATAAGCTCGACGTCCATTCCAAGCTGGAAGCCATCGCCAAGGCGCGGGAGCTCGGTCTGTTCGACTAGCCCTTGCGCTGCAGGACGATGACCGGGATCGTTCGCGTCGTCCGCTTCCGATAGTCGTGGAAGCTCGGGTTGATTTCGGCGTGCTGGTGGTACAGGCGCTCGTACTCGTCGCCGCCGGCGATATGGGCAAGGGCGTCGAACTTCTTGCCCAGCACCTCGACGCCCACCTCGGGGTGCTTGACGAGGTTGTGGTACCAGGAAGGGTGGGTCGGCGCGCCGCCCTTCGAGGCGACGATCACGTAGTGATCCCCATCCCGCGTGTACACGAGCGGGCTTTCTCGGGTGTCGCCAGACTTCGCTCCCCTGGTGGTCAGGATCAGCACGTCACGACCCAGGAAAGGACCCGACGTCGGCTTGCCGGCGTGCGCGCGCATGTCGGCGATGAGGTTGCGGTTGAAATCGGCGAACGAGGTCACGACGAAGTTGAACCTCGATCGCAAACCGAGCATTCCGAGTCGTCACGGGCCGAGCAGGTAACCCAGGCGGCGGGGAAGGCGGGCGATCGCGGCGGCGAGCGGGTTCGGTTCGCGGCCTTGCTCCTCGGCCGTGTCCTTGGCGATGATCGCCTTGCGGATCACGGCCGCTCCCAGCGCACGCCAGGGCTGGGGCGGGAACTCTTTTGGCCGCGCATTGACGATGGGCAGCCGCACCTCATCGCTGTCCGCGCCGGTGACGAGGTCGGCGAGCACGCGACCGGCGAGGTGTGAGGGCGCAACCCCGTTGCCCGTGTACCCGAGCGCGTAGTGGACGTGCGGCTGCAGGTTTCCGAACGCCGGCAGATGCGTCGGGGACACGCCGATCGGCCCGCCCCACGCATCCACGATCGGCACCTCGGCGAAGCTCGGAAACGTACGCCTGAGGCCCTCGGCCGCCTCGACCACCGCGCGCATGTCCCCGCTGAACGCATCGTCCATCGAACTGCCCGCGCGCCCGCCACCGCCGCCGAATGCGATGCGCCCGTCAGGCGTGGTCCTGAAATAGCGCACCGAGGTTCGTAGGTCGCTCACCAGCTCGCCGGCGGTCCAGTGGATCGCTTCGAGGCGGCCAGGGGCGGGCGCGGTGAGGACGATGTAGCTGCTCCAGGCCACGAGCCGGCGCCGGAGCTCCGGCCACGCCATCGCCCACGCGTTGACCGCGATCACCGCGTGCGGCGCGCGAACCGTGCCTCGCGGAGTGATTGCCGATGCCGGCGGGCCAGGCACCAGCCGCGTCACGATGGTTCCTTCGTAGATGGTCACGCCGCGCTCGAGGAGGACGCGGTGCAGCCCTCTCGCGAGGCGCGCCGGCTGGATCGAAGCGCCATCCCGCATGAACGCGCCGCCCAAGAAAACCGGCGAATCGCACCTGGCTCGCACCTCGCCGGTGGTAAGCGGTCGCAGCTCGGTTTCGGCGCCCACCTCTCGAGCCAGGCGAACCATGTGCTCGCATGCGGCCAGGTGCGGTCGAGCTGTGGCCACGTACATGTAGCCGTCCTTCTTGAACCAGGCGTCGACGTTGTGGGCAGCGCAGAACTCCCCAATTGAATCAATGCTCCGCGAAATCGCCCGGCACGTGCGAACGGCCGCCTCGGCGCCATAAAGGTGGACGAGGCTGTCGAGCTCGTCCCACCATCCGCTCGCAAACCCGCCGTTGCGCCCGCTCGGTCCGCCGCCGCAGATGTCCTGCTCCAGGATGGCGATCCCGAGGTTGGGGTGGGTCTCGGTGAGGAAGTAAGCGGTCCACAAGCCGGTGAACCCGCCGCCGACGATGACGACATCCGCGTCGACGTCTCCATCCAACGCCGGGCATGTCTGTTCAGCCTCGGCTGCCAGCGCTTCCCGGAGCCACCAGCTTCGCTGCTCTCCAGGACGGAGCGCAGGGCCTGTGATGTTGAGGCGGGCGATGGTCTCGGGCAACGGCACGCACAAAGTGTGCCAACTCTCCTGTGCGAGACTGAAAGCGGTGGCGCCTTCGAACGTCGCAGCGTTGCTCGAGCTCGGCGCGCCCGATCAACCCGCGCTCGTGGTTCCCGACCGCCTGTCGCTCACGTACGCGCGCTTGCGCGAGCTCACCGACGAAGCCGCGAACGCCCTGGCATCGCGTGGGGTCGGCATGGGCGATCGGGTCGCGATCGTGTACCCCAACGGCCCCGAGGCGATCCTTCTCTTTCTCGCCGCCTCCATGGTCGCGACCGCGTGTCCGCTCAACCCCGCATATAAAGAGGACGAGTTCCGCTTCTACCTCGAAGACGTCGGCGCGCGATTCCTGCTCGTGCCCCCGGGCGAGGCGGAGGCGGCGCGGCGCGCGATTCCAACCGGCTTGAAGGTGATCGAAGCGGCGATCGACGACAGCGGCCGGCTGCGCGTGAACGGGGATGGGCACGGTAAGCCGCGCGACTCGGTCGTGCTTTCGTCGGCCGTCGATATCGGCCTGGTGCTGCACACGAGCGGGACGACCAGCCGCCCCAAGCGGGTCCCGCTGCGCAACGACAACCTGGCGGCCTCGGTCGCCAACATCGTCGCCACGTACGAGCTGAACCCAGAGGACGTCTCACTTTGCATCATGCCGCTCTTTCACGTGCACGGCCTGGTCGCATCGGCGCTGGCAACTTTCGCCTCGGGTGGAACCGTGGTCGCGCCCGAACGCTTCAGCCCGCTTGGTTTCTGGTCGCTGATGCAGGCCCATCGACCGACATGGTTCACGGCTTCGCCAACGCCTCACCAGCTGGTGCTGGCCCGGCTGCAGTCGGACCGACCCTCCGGCACCGAGCGGCTGCGGTTCGTGCGCTCGTGCAGCTCAGCGCTCTCACCGGCGCAGATGTCGCTCATGGAGCGTCGCTTCGGCGTCCCGGTCCTCGAGGCATACGGCATGACGGAGGCGAGTCACCAGATGGCGTCGAACCCGCTGCCGCCTGACGCGCGGTTCGCGGGCAGCGTCGGCCGCGGAACGGGGGTCGACATCGCCGTCTTCGACGAAGCGGGTGCGCGCCTCCCAGCCGGCACCTCGGGCGAGGTCGTCATCCGCGGTCCGAACGTCATGCATGGGTACGAGAACAACCCGCAGGCTAATGCCGCCGCCTTCGTCGACGGATGGTTTCGCACCGGTGATGTCGGCACGCTCGACGATGCCGGCTACCTCCGGCTGATCGGCCGCATCAAGGAGCTCATCAACCGCGGCGGCGAGAAGATCGCGCCTCGCGAGATCGACGAGGTGCTCGAGGCGCACCCGGCGGTGAAGGAGGCCGTCGCGTTCGGCGTGCCTCATGCCACCTGGGGCGAGGAGGTGGCGGCGGCCGTGGTGCTGACCGCTCCGGCCACCGAGAAGGAGCTGCTCGCGTTTTGCCGCGACCGGCTGGCCGACTTCAAGGTGCCGAGGCATTTGCACATCGTCGAATCCATCCCGCGCACTCCCACCGGAAAGATCCAGCGCCGGTTCGTCGCCGAGCAGTTCGCGTAAGCGTGAAGCTCGTTGTGCTGGGCGCAGGCGCCATCGGCGGATTCCTCGGCGCGCGTCTCGCGCGGGCCGGGGTCGACGTCACCCTCATCGCTCGCGGACCCCATCTCAAAGCGATGAAGGAGTCGGGAATCCGCGTCGTCGATGCCGGCGGCGAATGGACGGTGCCCGTTGATGCGACCGACGACTTCGCGGCAATGCGCGATGCCGACACCGTATTCGTGACGCTCAAGGCGCACAGCCTGCCCGCGGTTGCCGATCGGATGGCAGCCAACCTCGGCCCCGAGACCGTGGTCGTCAGCGCCCAGAACGGAATCCCGTGGTGGTATTTCCAGCGCCACGGTGGCGAGCTGGAGGGCACCCACCTCGAGACCGTCGACCCGGGCGGCGTCGTCGCCCGCGCCATCGATCCGGGCCGCGTCGTCGGCTGCGTCGTCTACCCGGCCACCAGCCTGGTCAGCCCCGGGGTGATACGTCATGTCGAAGGCGAGCGTTTCTCAATCGGCGAGCTGGACGGCAGCCAGAGCATGCGATGCCTGGAGCTCTCCCGCATCCTCGGCAGTGTCGGGTTGAAGGCGCCAGTCCAACCGCGGATCCGCGCCGAGCTCTGGCTGAAGCTGCTGGGAAACGCCGTCTTCAACCCCCTGAGCGCCTTGACGCGCGCGAGCCTCGGCGACATCGCCCGGTCGCCGCTCGTCGCGAACGTCGTGCGCTCCGCGATGGAAGAGGCGGATGCGGTGGCCCGCCGCGTCGGCGTAGAGGTCCCGGTTGCGATCGACCAGCGCATCAGGGGCGCGGCGCGCGTGGGCGACCACAAGACCTCGATGCTGCAGGACCTCGAAGCAGGACGGCCGATGGAGATCGACGCGGTGACCGGTTCCGTAGTGGAGCTCGGCGACCGGCTGGGCGTCCCGGTGCCTCACCTTCGCACGCTTTACTCCTCGGTCAAGCTGCTCCAGGAAACGTCAATCGGGTAGCCAGCTCGGCGTCCCGCCTTTGTGGCCGATAGCCCAACGCAGCGTTTCGAGAACCTCTTCCAGATGGTCCCGCATGGCTCCATCCGCGGCCTCGGGATCGTGCGCGACGATGGCGCTGAAGATGAGCTCGTGCTCGCGCAGCGATCGCAGCGTGCGACCCGGTCGGAGCATCGTCTGGTACTGGAAACGCAGGCTCTGCGACTTCAGCGTGCCGACCAGCCCGCCCGCGGTCGGATTGCGCGCCGCAGCCCAGATGAGCTGATGGAACTTCGGGTTGAGCTCCGAGTAGCCGATCGCGTCTCCGTTTCGGCAGCGCTTGCGCATGTCCACGAGCACCTTGCGTAGCTCGCGGATGTCGCCCGCGGTGGCTTTGGCTGCTGCCTGGCGAGCCAGGAGGCGCTCAAGTGCGGCCCGGACCTCTTCGATCTGCAGAGCCTCCTGGTCCGAGACGAGACGGACGCGCGCCCCGCGGTTGTGCTCGCGCGTCACCAGGCCTTCCTGGTCGAGCCGCACGAGCGCTGCTCGCACAGCGGTGCGTCCCGCACCGAGCATCTTCGACAGGTTGGCCTCGACCAGGCGCTCGTTGGGCTGGAACCGGCCGGCGATGATGCCTTCCCTAAGGCGCCGGTACGCCTCGGCGCCCAACTCGCTCCTTGCCATCGCTCAGATTATCCTCAATAATGTCGACAATCCGGGCAGACGAATGGCAGTAATTTAGGGGGCGGGTAACGATTGTGAGCAGGTTTCAGCCGTCACGATTGGTCTCGGCGGTCGGCGCCCTTTTTCTCGTCGCCGCGTGCGGCGGCACCACCACCAGCGGCGGCGGGCTCGGATCAGGCGACCTGCTTGTCGGCGTGATCGCGCCCTTCACCGGGGCGGATGCCGGACTCGGACCTGCCTATTACGCGGCGTGCCTGGCGGCCGCCCCCTCGATCAACAGCAACGGAGGTGTCGGGGGACGCCAGGTGAAGTGCCAGCAGTTCGACACCCGCGGCGAGCCTGCGGACGCGGTGCCCGCGGCCAACCAGATGATCGCGGCCAACTCCAACCTGATGGCCGTGGTCGGTTGCACATCCGACGAAGCGGCGACGGTGGCGCCGATCATCGATCGAGCGCACATCCCGATGTTCTGCATGACCGGGCAGTCGGAGTTCAACAAGACCGCGCTCAAGTACTTCCACCGGCTCGTTCCGGCGGATGTGTATGACGCTTTCGCGATGGTGGGCAGCGCGCTCTACGGTCCCGGCCACTCTCCTTACAAGAATGCGGCTCTGGTGTTCGGGGACGACATCGGCTCGCAGGCGTTTGTTGATCCGGCCACCAAGTCATTCACCGGCCTCGGCGGAAAGATCGCCATCAACCAGCCGATCAAGCTGGGCGCTTCCTCATATCGCACCGAGGTCGCGGCCATGCTGAAGACGAACCCTGACGTCATCCTCACGGAGGCTCTGGGCTCGGCCGGGACGTATCTCAAGGAGGTCAAGACCCAGAACGGCGGCAAGATGATCCCGTTCATCGGCTCGTCCGCCACCATCGACCCAGTCTGGTTCCAGCAGGTTCGCGACGCGATCGGGATCGCCGACCTGCTCAAGTACTACGCGGGAGTCGACCTCGGGTACACGTTCTCCGGGCCGGCCTACGCCGAGTTCCTCACCAACCTCAATGCGGCCGCATCAACGTTTGCGGACGCGCCGAAGTACAAGCAGCGGGGTTCGACGCTGCACCTGTATGACGGCATCATCATGACCGCGCTCGCGATGGTCGCGACCAACAGCGCGGACCGGACCGTCTACAACCCCAAGATCATCGAGATCGCCAATGGCACCAGCGGGACCACGGTCGTCAACACATATAAGGATGGGGTCGCCGCTCTCAAGGCCGGCAAGTCGATACGCTTCGTCGGCGCCGGCGGCCAGAACAACTTCGACCAGTACAACAACTCGCAGTCGGGCTACATCCTGGTCGGCTACGACAAGGATGGAAACGAGGTCACCGCCGGGCAGTTGACCCCCGATCAAACTTCGAAGCTCATCGCGGCAGGCCGGTAACGCACAGCAAGACCGAAGGGAGCCGAGCGCCGTGGACCTTTATGTAGCGGCGTTCGGCTTCGGGCTTGTGAGCATGTCGGTGATCGCCATCGCCGCGGTCGGATTCACGATGCAGTTCGGGATCACGAACATGATCAACCTCGCTTACGGCGAGGTCATGATTTCGTCCGCGTACGTCGCCTACTACCTGAACAAAGCCGGAATCAGCATCTGGTTCGGGATGGTGGCGGGGGCGCTGTTCGGCGCGGTGTTTTCGTTTCTGCTGAACAGGATCGTGTATGCGCCCTTTCTGCGCAGGGGCACGTCCCACATCGGGATGGTCATCGTCTCGCTGGCGGTCTCGCTGATGATCGCGAACCTGCTCCTGCCGATCGTCGGCTACTACAGCGTCTCTTACCAGGACACCACCGGCGGCCTCATCCGCGCCGGCGGAATCGTCCTGACTACGAACCAGATCGCGATCATCGGCGTCGCCGTTCTGCTGATGCTCTTGATCCACGGCCTGCTCAGGTACACCCGGCTGGGGAAGGCGATGCGAGCGACAGCCGCCAACCCGACCCTCGCTCGCAACTGCGGCATCCCGACACAGCGCGTGGTCGACGCAGTGTGGTTGATCACGGGCGCGCTCTGCGGGCTGGCCGGCGTCGTGGCGGCCATGAACTCGGACTCGTTTGCGATCGCCAACGGCGCCGGTTTTCTGATCACCGCATTGGCTGCGGCGGTGCTCGGCGGCGCGGGTCAGCCCTACGGCGCCATGATCGGGGCCGTCATCATCGGCATGGTCACGGAGCTGAGCGCCGCGGCCTGGGCGCCCGAATACAAAGAGGTCGTGGCTTTCGGCATCCTGGTCGCCGTCATGGTCCTACGCCCGCAAGGCCTCCTGGCCAAGCGCGGCGCGCTGGCGGCGGCCGGGTGAACACCTACTACGCCGCCAACCTGCTCATCTACGCGGGAGTCGACATCATCGCGCTGCTCGCGCTCAACCTTCAGTTCGGCGTCTCCGGGATCGTCAACTTCAGCTTCATCGTCTTCCAGGCGGCCGGCGCATACACGGCGGCGGTGCTTTCGCTCCCGCCTGATTCCGCCAACGGCGGGTTCCAGATCTACTTCGGCGGGTACCAGCTGCCCTTTCCGCTTCCCTGGCTCGGCGGCGCGGTGGCGGGTGGGCTGCTGTCGATCCCCGTCGGCTTGGTCGTGCTGCGAAAGCTGCGCAGCGACTACCAGGCCATCGCGCTGCTGGTGCTCTCGATCATCACCAATGAGGTGATCACCAACGCGCGGCCGCTGCTCAACGGCGCCGCGGGCCTCGCCCTGGTGCCGCCGCCTCTGTCGGACCAGATCGACCCCAACACGGCTTCCTACCAGTACTTCTACGTCGCTCTCACCGCCGTCTGCGTCGTGCTCGTATTCGTGCTGGTGAATCGGGTCGTCAACTCGCCGTACGGACGCAGCTTGCGGGCGATGCGCGAACGCGAGATCGCCGCGATCGCCATCGGCAAGAACCCGGTCGAGCTCAAGATGACCGTCTTCATCGTTGGCGGGGTCGCAGCCGGGCTCTCAGGCGCCATCCTGGTCGGTTTCATCCAGCTATGGGCGCCTTCGGTCTGGCTCTATCCCGAGACCATCATCCTGTTCGCCGCCATCATCGTGGGCGGGCGCGGCAACAACGTCGGCGCCATCCTGGGCGCGCTTCTCGTACCCGTCGGTTTCGAAGAGGTGACCCGATTCATTCCGACGACCATCGGGCCGCCGGGCCTGATCCCGGCCCTGCAGTGGGTGGCGATCGGACTCTTGATCATCGGATTCCTTTGGTTCAGGCCCGACGGGGTGCGGCCGGAGCCACGGCATGTGTTCGACGGCGCTCCAGTGCTCGAGGACGTTGACCATGCTCGCCGCGGCTGAAGCGCCCGCGGCCGAACGGCCGCTGCTTGCCGCAAGCGACATCCACCGCCATTTCGAAGGCCTTCACGCGGTCGATGGGATGTCGATCGACGTGCCGGCCGGGAAGATCACCGGCCTCATCGGCCCGAACGGCGCGGGGAAGTCAACGTTTCTGGCTGTGCTCGCGGGCACGCTGCCCGCGTCCAGCGGCACCATCGTCTTCGACGGTCGGGACGTGACGACCATGCCTGCCTATCAGCGAGCGCGCAGCGGGTTGGTGCGCACATTCCAGCTGCCTTCGGAGTTCGCGCGCTTGACCGTCCTCGAAAACCTGCTCGTCGCGGCGCCGAAGAACAGGGGTGACTCGCTCTTCGGCGCCTTGATGGGCAGGCGTTACTGGATCGACGATGAGCGGCGCCTGGTCGAGGATGCGCGGGTGCTCCTGAAGCGATTCGGCATGAGCGCCAAGGAGTCGGACTACGCGGGGAACATGAGCGGCGGCCAGAAGCGCTTGATCGAGATCATGCGCGCGCTGATGTTGAAGCCGCGCCTTCTGCTCCTCGACGAACCGATGTCAGGGGTGCACCCGAAGATCGTTCTCGAGATACAGCACTACCTCCAAGACCTGCGCTCGGAGGGCCTCACCATCCTGATGGTCGAGCACGAGCTCCACATGGTCGAGCGCCTGTGTGATTCGGTGGTCGTGATGGCGCAGGGAAAGGTGATCGGCAGCGGGACGATGGCGACCTTGAGGAGGCAGCGGGAGATTGTTGACGCTTACCTCGTCGGATAGGCTGGCCCACGTGGAGGCGCGACCGGCCCCAAGCCTGCACGCGCAGGGCATCACGTCGGGCTATGGCGGCGCGCCAGTCATCCGCGACGTCTCCATCTCGGTCGGACCGGGCGAGGTCGTGGCCGTGATCGGGCCCAACGGAGCGGGCAAGAGCACGCTGCTGAAAAGCCTGGTCGGGATCCTCAAGCTGGACAGCGGCCGCATCTTGCTCGGAACCGAGGACGTGACCGGCAAGGCACCCGAGGAGCTGGCCCGCCGCGGCGTGGGTTACGTCCCCCAGGTCAACGACATCTTCGAACCCCTCACGGTTCTCGAGAACCTCGAGATGGGGGGCTACCTGCTGAAGTCCGCGGAGCTGAAGGCTCGCGTGGCCGAGGTCGGCGCCGTCTTTCCTCAGCTGCCGCCGATGCTCAAGCGGCGCGCGGACAAGCTCAGCGGCGGGGAGCGAAAGATGCTCGCCATCGCCCGCGTGCTCATGCTCGACCCGAAGGTCCTCATCCTGGACGAGCCCACAGCCAACCTCTCGCCGAAGCTCGCCGACAGCCTCCTGCGGGAGCACGTTCGGCGCCTCGCGGGACTTGGCAAGGCGGTGCTGCTGGTCGAGCAGAGAGCACGCGCGGCGCTTCAGGTGGCGGACTGGACCAGCGTCCTCGTCTCGGGCTCGGTTCGGCTCGAAGGCCACCCGCAGGAGCTGCTGAAGCGAGAGGACTTCGAGGAACTTTTCCTGGGTGCCGGTACTGACCTGGCGGATACGAAAGACACAGACATGGAGGAAGCATGAAGCTGCTGATGTTCCGGAATCCCGCGAACGCGGCCGATTACGACGGCCGGCCGCGTCTGGGCGCGCTGCGTCCAGGTCACGAGGACGAGGTGGTCGACCTCAGCGAGGTCGCACGCGACGTGATCGCCGTCATCGACGGCGGTGAGCCCGCGCTTTCGCAGGCGCACAAGGTGGCGGTGGACGCAAAGCGAGGACTGTCGCTGAAAGACGTCACGCTGCTGCCCCCGATCGACGCGCCGCGCGGAAACATCATCGCCATGGGCCGCAACTACCAGAAGCACGCCGAGGAGACCGCCACGGACGGCGATGTCAAGCCGCCGACGATTTTCACGAAAGCCATCACCAGCATCACGGGCCCGTACGACGACATCCGGATCGATCCGGCGATCAGCGACAAGCTTGATTGGGAGGTCGAGCTGGGGGTCGTGATCGGCAAAGGCGGAACCAATATCTCGCGCCGCGACGCCATCGACCATGTGTTCGGCTATTTCGTGCTCAATGACGTCAGCGCCCGCGACATCCAGAACGGGTGGGGAGGCCAGTACTTCAAGGGCAAGAGCCTCGATCGTTCGTGCCCGACCGGACCCTGGGTGGTGACCAAGGATGAGGTGCCCGATCCCGGGCACTTGGCGCTGCGGCTGACCCTCAACGGGGTCGTCAAGCAGGACGGCAACACCGAGGACATGATCCATGCGGTCGACTCGATCATCGAGTGGGCGTCGAAAGGGATGACCCTGCTCCCTGGGACCTTGATCGCCACCGGAACGCCGGATGGCGTCGGCTTCGCGCGCACGCCTCCCGAATACCTCAAAGCCGGAGACGTGATGGAGACCGAGGTCAGCGGAATCGGGGTTCTACGGAACCGGATCGTGCCCGCAAAAGTAGGCGCGCTAGCCGATCACTCCCACCGCGGCGCCTAGCGAGCGGAGCAGGGGGCGCACGTCCGTCCATCGTGGCAGGTCCACCGCGGGGATCGCCCCGGGTAGCGACTCGGCGAAAGCGTCGACCACGCTCGCGTCCCACTGCGTGCCGCGTCCACGGAGCAGCTCGCCGAGTGCGACCTCAGCCTCCAGCGCCTTGCGATACGGGCGGTCGGAGGTCATGGCGTCCCACGAGTCGGCGACGGCGATGATGCGAGCGCCAAGGGCGATCGCGGCGCCCGCGAGCCCGCGCGGATAGCCAAGCCCGTCGATTCTTTCGTGATGGGCGAGCACCAGCTCGCGTCCATGGCGGTAGGCGGGGAACTTGGCGAGGATCTCGGCGCCGGTCTCCGGGTGTTTCTTCATGAGCTCGAACTCGGCGGCGGTCAGCCGGCCCGCCTTGTGAAGGACCTCGTCGGGGATCGCGATCTTGCCGAGGTCGTGGACGCGAGCCGCCAGCCGGATGACCTCGACCTCTCGGTCGGGCAGGCCCAAGCGGCGCGCCGTGCGAACAGAGTGGTCGGCGACGCTCTGCGAGTGCTGGAAGGTGTACGGGTCGCGCCGGTCGACGACGTCTGCCATCGCCTCGACGGCGTCGATCGTCTGCTCCATCAGCTGAACTGATCGCGTGAGCGCGAGCTGGATCGCGGCGATCGGGACCATCATCACCAGGGCCAGCCAGGGGCGCCCGACGGACAGGAGAGCCAGCAGGTAGCCGGCGACATACAGGGCCGTGGTTTGCTTCAAGTCCGAGGCCGCGATCTCTGCCCAGAGCTCCAACGGGTTCCGCTTGTCATGGATGGCGCCGGCGAGGACGACCAGGCCGGTGCTGGCCGTGTACATGACGGCCGCAGCCAGAAACGCTCCGGCGAGCGGCGCCCCCGCGGTGGCATAAACGAGCGCGGACAAACCCCCTGCCAGCATCAGCTGTGACGTGTTGAACACGATGTCGACCGGCTGACGGCGGCGAAACCCTGTCGCCGGGTTGCGGCGCAGGCATAGAACGCCTTCGCCCAGCAATGCGCTCGATCCGATCACGGCCACCGCGGCGGCCGGCGAGAACAGCAGCACCGCCGCGAGATGGATGGCCGGCGCCGCGTGTGCCTTGTAGTGGCGCGAGATCCTCACCGGGAAGTTGGTCGCTACGGCGCCGAGAGCGATCAGGACGACCATGAGCACGGCGTCGCTTGGCGCAGATGGCTCGCGAGCGACGGCCGCCGTCAGCACGGCGGCCGGCGCCACCATCACCAGCAGGTAAACCCGGAGCAGGGGGGTCATCGAGCGCTTACGAAACGGTTAGGGGAGGCCGAGGACGCTGCCGAAGGTGGTCGAGGTGCTGTTGTTGTGGACGTATGTGTAGCTCGAGGTTCCGAGCAGCGACGTCGAGATGGTCAGGCTCGTGTGGACCGGGAGCCCAATCCCGACGGTCGGGTCGATCGAACAGTAGCTCGCGGCGCTCGCGTTCGTAACCCCCATCACGAGCATGCCGACGGACAGCGCAAGGCCAAGAAATATTCGCTTCATCCCAAATCCCACCTTTCCAATTCAGCCTTTCTTCAGGCTGCGTGCGATTGAATCTATGAAATCCCTTGTTGAGAAAGGTGAAGGGGTTATTAAGACTTGTTCAGGCCGAAGTTGGGCCGGTCGCCCAACTGGTACAGCCCACTCCGGTGCTCTTGAGTACGAACCGGCGTCGCAAGGGCACGCTCGGGATGGGTTCACGAAAAGTGGTATTGACCACCTGACTGGTTTGTGCTTTACTTCCGGCGATGGAAGGGGCTAGAGGGCATTACCACTTCGTCAAAGAGCTCGTATGACGAAGCAAGACGATACCCGCAGCCAGGTGCTCGACCTGATGGAGTCGCTCGACGTTGGAATGGCCATCCCGTCGGAGCGGCAGCTCAGCCTGGACCTCAAGGTCTCCCGGCTGACGATCCGGGCAGCCCTCGATGAGCTCGTCCGCGACGGCTACCTTGACCGCCGTCACGGCAGCGGCACGTACGTGACCGAGCCCAAGATCGCCCAGCCGCTGACGCTGACCTCGTTCAGTGAGGACATGCGCCGGCGCGGGATGGTTCCGGGCAGCCGCACCCTCGAGCTCGCCACCACCTTGGCAGGCGCCCGGCTGGCGCATCGCCTCCAGGTCTCCCCCGCGGAGCGCCTGATCCGGGTGACACGGCTTCGCCTGGCGGACGGGCAGCCCATGGCGATGGAGGTCCTGCACATCCCCGAAGCCCTGGTCCCCGGACTGACCAAGGCCGACCTCGAGGACAGGTCCTTCTACGACCTGCTGGGGGAGCGCTACGGAATCGTGATCGCATCGGGCACCCAGAGCATCGAGCCCACGGTTACCAATGAGGAAGAGTCGGAGGTGCTTGGGGTGCCCCTGCACACGCCGGCCTTTCTGTTCGAGCGGACGACCGTCTCCGAGTCAGGGCGGATCGTCGAGTTCGTCCGCTCCATCTACCGCGGCGACCGCTATCGCCTGGTCGCCGACCTGACACCGCAGCGGAGCCGCAACGGGCGCCTGGCCGGCGCTTCGCGCGCGCATACCCGCTCCGTCGATGGTGGTGGACGGCGAACTCCAGGCGCGCGAGCGCCACATTCACACCTCAAGGGGGAAGACCAAACATGAACCCGCGGAAGCTCTTGTTCACCGTTGCGGCGGCGGTCGCGTTGCTCGCCGCGGCCTGTGGAAGCACGAATCCCACAACTACCAGTGGCAACGAGACGGGGACGCTCACGGTCTGGCTCATGAACGGGAGCGCGCCGCAAAGCGTCGTCGACGGCGTCAACACCGACTTCAAGGCCAAGCATCCGAACGTCACCGTCAACGTCGAGATCCAGCAGTGGTCCGACGTGACCACCAAGCTCGACACCGCGTTCGCCGGCAGCACGCCTCCGGACGTCATGGAGCTCGGCAACACACTGGTCGCGAAGTACGCATCGGCTGGTGCGCTCCAGGACATCTCCTCCAAGAAGAGCAGCTTCGAGAACTCCGGAACATGGCTGCAGTCGCTGACCGACTCGTGCACCTTCCAGAGCAAGCTGTACTGCGTCCCGTACTACGCGGGCAGCCGCGCCATCATCTACCGCACTGACATGTTCGCGGCCGCAGGCGTCCAGGTCCCCACGAGCATGGACGAGCTGATGACTGTGGGCCAAAAGCTCATGGCCAAGTACGGCTCGGACCCCAACTTCTCAGCGCTTTACTTCCCTGGCAAGTACTGGTACGCAGCCGCGCCATTCGTGTGGGACTTCGGAGGCGACATCGCCACCCAGTCAGGTGCCAAGTGGCAAGGCTCGCTCAACTCATCGCAGGCCCAGCAGGGACTGACCACGCTGAACAACCTGGTTTCCAAGCTGTCGCGCGCCGACAAGACCGGTGACGAGGCGAAGCAGGACCAGGCGTTCGCGCAGGGCCACATCGCGATGATCATCGCCAACGGTTGGGAAGTCGGAGTGATCACCGATCCCAAGAGCGGCGACCCGAGCTTGAAGGACAAGCTCGACGCGTTCCCGATCCCCAGCCACAACTCCGGCCAGTCCGCGCCGGTCTTCCTCGGCGGCTCCGACCTCGCCATCGCCGCCCACAGCAAGCAGCAGGCGCTCGCCCGGGAATGGGTCGGGCTGCTGGGCGGCACCAAGTTCCAGAGCCAGATGGTGACCGTTGGCGGGGTGATCCCGAACACGACCACGCTGGTCTCGCTGAGCACCGGCCTCCCGGCGAAATTCGCCGCGGCCGCCAAGGTCAGCCGCTTCACGCCGAACTCGCCCAACTGGGCGAACGTCGAGTCGTCTAACGTGCTTCAGGACATGCTGGTGTCGATATTCACCGGGAAGTCCTCTATCTCGACTGCGACCTCGGCCGCCAGCGACAAGATCACGACGATACTCAACAGCTAATCAAAGAGACCAAAGGGGGTCGGCTTCGATGGGAGTGGCCGGGGACGCACGCGCTCGCGTCGCCACCGGAGAACGAATCGAGGCCGGCCCCTGGCGGCACATACTCGCCCGCCGCCTCCTTCCTTACGCGCTGATCGCGCCCGCGGTGGTCGTCATCGTGGGTGTGCTCGGTTATCCGCTGGGCATGCTGCTGTGGCTCTCGACTCAGCGCTACGGCCTCCGCGAGCTCTTCCAGCACCAGGGTCAGTTCGTCGGGCTCAACAACTTCGCGACGATCTTCGCCGATCCTCAGTTCCGTTACGTCGTCGAGGTCTCCGTCATCTTCACGATCGTCAACGTCGGTCTTTCGATGCTCTTCGCGACCGGGATCGCGCTCCTGCTGGAGCGCGTCAGCCGCCCGATCCGCGTCCTGCTGAGCGCCGGGTTGGTCCTCGTCTGGGCCACACCTGTGGTCCCCGCGATCAACCTCTGGCAGTGGATGTTCGACTACGAGTTCGGCGTGGTGAACTGGCTGCTCACGCGGCTGGGTGCGGGCAACTACATCCACCACAACTGGTTCGAGAACCCCATCCAGGGCTTCACGGTGATCACGGTCATCGTCGTCTGGGGAGCGATCCCCTTCCTCACGCTGATGCTCTATGCCGGCCTAACCCAGGTGCCGCGGGAGCTGGTCGAAGCGGCCGAGATCGACGGCGCGCGCCAGTGGCAGGTGTTCGCGCTGGTCACCGTGCCCATACTTCGCCCGCTCTTCCTCATCCTCTTCAGCCTGTCGACGATCTGGGACTTCGGCGTCTTCAACCAGGTCTGGGTGCTGCTCAACCAGCGCCCGAGCAAGGATTACTTTCTGATCTCGGTCTACTCATTCCAGGAGTCTTTCAGGGTCAGCCAGTTCGGCCTCGGCTCGGCGATCGCCGTGGTCATGGTGGCAATCCTGGTGCTCGTCACGTTCGTCTACGTCCGGCAGACGGTGCGTCTGACCAACGAGGAGGCCGTGTGACTCGGCGCCTCGCGGCACGAACGTTCTTCGACACCATCGGACTCCTGGTGTTCGTGGTGATGCTGTTCCCGATCTACTGGATGGTGACGACCGCGCTGAAGCCCGGCAAAGAGATCCTGAGCCTCACGCCGGTGTGGTTCCCGTCTCCCGTGACGTTCGAGAACTTTCGCGACGCGATGAACCTGCCGTACTTCTGGAACGACGTCATCAACAGCCTGATCGTCGTCCTCAGCGTCGTCGCCATTTCCATCGCGCTCGCCTTCCTGGCCGCGGTCTCTGTGGCGCGGTTCGGATTCCGAGGCAGGACCGCATTCATCGTGATGGTCATCGCGGTGCAGATGGTTCCGCTCAACGCCCTCGTCATCCCCGTCTATCTGCTTCTCAACCAGGCCGGCCAGGTGGACAGCTTGCTCGGCGTGATCGTGTACTACCTCGCGATCGTCCTCCCGTTCATGGTGTGGACTCTTCGCGGGTTCATCGCCAACGTGCCCGTGGACCTAGAGGAGGCGGCGATGGTGGATGGGGCGACCCGGGTGGGCGCCTTCCTTCGCATCGTGTTTCCGCTCGTCGCACCTGGGCTCGTTGCCACGGCCATTTACGGGTTCATCCAGGCCTGGAACGAGTACATCATCGCCTACGTGCTGTTGAGCTCCTCGTCGAAGCAAACCCTCACCATCTGGCTTGCGTCTTTCACCACGCAGCACGGAACCGATTGGGGAGGGCTCATGGCCGGCGCGACCTTGACCAGCATTCCGGTGGTGGTGTTCTTCTTGCTCGTCCAGCGGCGCGTCGCCGGAGGGCTGACCGCTGGGGCGGTCAAGGGCTGATCGTGAGCACCATCGAACGCCTGGCCGATCGCTGCCTGCTGCCGGGTTTCATCGGCACCAATCCGCCGGATTGGATTTTGCGGCGCGCTGCCGCCGGGCTGGGCGGCGTGTGCCTCTACGCGCGCAACGTGGAATCGCCTCCGCAATTGGCCGCGTTGACAGCGCGCCTGCATGCCGAGAATCCACGACTCGTCATCGCGATCGACGAGGAGGGCGGCGACGTCACGCGCCTGGAGGCCGCCACGGGGAGCTCCTACCCGGGAAATCTCGCGCTCGGCACCGTAGACGACGTCGATCTCACCCGCTCGGTCGCGCGATCGATGGGCGCGGAGCTCGCCGCTGCCGGCGTCGACCTCGACCTGGCCCCGGACGCCGACGTCAACAGCAACCCCATCAATCCCGTCATCGGGGTGCGCGCGTTTGGATCGACAGCCGATCGCGTCGCCGCCCACACGGCTGCCTGGATCACTGGCCTGCAGGAGGCCGGCGTCGCGGCATGCGCCAAGCACTTTCCTGGTCACGGCGACACCTCCATCGATTCGCACCTCGACCTTCCGGTCGTCGATCAAGACCCGCATGAAGGCGCGCTCGAGCCGTTCCGGGCCGCGATCACCGCCGGTGCGCGCGCGGTGATGAGCGCCCACATCGTGGTGCGTGCGATCGACACCGTGCCCGCGACGATCAGCCAGAAGATCATGACCGGCTTCCTTCGAGGCGAGCTGGGTTTCGATGGCCTGGCGGTGAGCGATGGGCTCGAGATGCGCGCGATCGCGGACGGTGTCGGACTGGTCGAGGGCACAGTACTGGCGCTTGCCGCAGGCTGCGACCTCCTTTGCATCGGTGGGGGCCTGGCCGGCGAGGACGTCGCGATCGAGCTGCGCGATGCGATCGCGGCCGCAGTCAAAGGGGGTCGAATCAGCGAGGCGCGCCTGATGGAAGCGGCGGCCCGGGTGGACGCGCTCGCCGGCTGGCGATCGAGCCAATCGGCGCACGTGACTCCCGACCGCGCGATCGGCCTGGCCGCCGCGCGGCGTGCGATCAGCGCCGACGGGCGCGTGCGCGTTGACGGACAGCCTGTTGTTGTGCAGCTCACCTCGACGCCATCGCAGGCGGCCGGTGTTGTGCCCTGGGGTATCACCACACCACTCCTCCAGCTGGGCGCGCACGTGACCGCGATCGAGCTCCACGCCGAGCATGCTGATGTCGACGCCATCGTCGGGCAGGCCGCCGGGCGCAGCCTGGTGTTGGTGGTCAAGAACCTGCATAGACATCGCTGGATGGCGTTGGCGGTCGATGCGGCGCTCGCAAGACGCCCCGACGCGATTGTGGTCGAGATGGGATTACCCGCTTGCCGGCCGGCTGGTGCGAGTGCATACGTTGCGACTTATGGCGCCGCGCGCGTGTGCGGGGTCGCGGCAGCCGAGGTCCTGATGGCCAGGTCGGTCAACTGATGAGCGAGAACGCTCACCCTCGCGCTGACGCGATGGACAGCCTCACCACTGGCGAGCTGCTCGAGCTGATGCTCACGGAGGACCGTCGAGCGATCGAGGCTGTGCGCCCGGTCCTCGACCGGATCGCTGAAGCGGTCGACGAGATCGCCGAACGGCTTCGCGCCGGCGGCCGCCTTCACTACTTCGGGGCCGGGACGAGTGGTCGCCTGGCCGTCCTCGATGCGGCAGAGTGTCCCGCGACCTTCGGGATCGCGGCCGACCTCGTGCAGGCGCACGCGGCAGGCGATGGCGAGGCTGAGGACGACCATCGCAAAGGCGTCTCCGATGCTCGAGGCGCGGGTCTGGGTCCGCGCGACGCGGTTATCGGCGTGAGCGCCAGTGGGCGGACTGAGTACGTTCTGGCGGCGGTCGCCCGAGCAAAGCGCGAAGGGTCGTTGGTGGTCGGGCTGAGCTGTGCGCCCGGATCACCTCTTGGAGCCGCGGCAGACGTCGCCATCGAGATCGACGCTGGGCCCGAGGTCGTCGCCGGCTCGACGCGGCTCAAGGCCGGCACGGCGCAAAAGGTGACGCTGAACATGATCAGCACGGGAGTATTCATCCAACTCGGCCACACGTACCGCGGCCGGATGGTCGGCGTCGTAACCACGAACGAGAAGCTTCGGGCGCGTGCCGCGCGGATGGTGCGCGAGCTGACCGGGTGCTCGGACGAGCGGGTCGGCGCCGCTCTGCACGAGGCCGAGGGAAACGCAAGAGTCGCCATCCTGATGCTCCGCTGCGGCATCGATTCAGCCGCAGCCCGCACGCGACTGACGGCCGCGAACGGGGACCTGGCTGTCGCGCTCGGCGAAAAGGGTCGCGCATGAGCACGCTGTTCCGCGGACGCGTCCACGGCACCGACGGCGCGGATGGCGTCCTCGTCGAGCGCGGCCTGATCACGTGGGTGGGGGTGGGCAGCCCGCCTGAGCGGGCGGACGAGGAGGTGGTCGCCGGGCCAGGCGAGGTGATCGCGCCCGGATTCATCGACCTCCAGGTCAACGGGTTTCATGACCACGATGCGGCCGGTGGGCGGGACGAAATCGCCGCCATTTCGAAGCTGCTGCCCTCGACCGGCGTCACTGCATTCCTGCCGACGCTGATCTCCGCTCCCGTCGACGTGGGGGGGCAGTTCGCGGCGTTTGCGGCCGCCGCCGAGTCGCGCGGCGCACGAGTGCTGGGCGCCCACATCGAGGGGCCGTTCATCAACCCGTCGTTCCGCGGGGCGCACGAGCGAGCATGCCTGGCCGAGCCCACCCCGGCAAGCGTCGAGGTGATCGCTCGAGCCAGGCCGCGCCTGGTCACGCTGGCCCCCGAGCTGCCCGGCGCGCTCGATGCCATCGCCCAGCTGGCGAAAGCCGGCATCGTGGTCAGCGCGGGCCACACCGGCGCTGACTTCGAGCAGGGCCGCCGCGCGATCGCGGCCGGCATCAGGTTCGGGACCCACATCTACAACGCGATGCCGCCGGTCCACCACCGGCGGCCGGGGATCGCCCTCGCGCTCATCCTCGACCCGAGGGTTTCCGTGGGGCTCATTGCGGACGGCGAGCACGTCCATCCGGCTGTGTGCGCGCAGCTCACGCGCGTCAAGGACCGCATGCGAATCGCGCTCACCACCGACCAGACCGCGGCGGCGGGTGCGCCGGCCGGCCGGTACAGCCTCACAGGGCGGACGGTCATCAGTGACGGGACGGTGGTACGGCTGGAGGACGGAACCCTGGCCGGGAGCGCCGCGAGCATGGGCGACCTCGTTCGGGGGATGGCCGCGATCCCCGGCATGAACGCCACGCGGGCGATCGAGATGGCATCCGCGGTGCCGGCTCGCGTGCTTGGCGAGCGCGGGTTGGGTCGCATCCGCGCCGGCGCCCACGCGGACCTGGTCGTGCTCGATGCGGACCTGCACGTCCGCCTGACCATGGTCGGCGGAGAGGTCATGTTCAGGGCGTGAGCAGGTTTCACGAGGAGATCCTCGAGCAGCCCGAGGTGGCGTCCGGTTTGCTCGAGAAGAGCGGGTCAACAATCGATGCGATCGGCGCTCGCTACCGCGAGCTGCGCCCCCGAGGCGTTGTCATCGTCGCCCGAGGTAGCTCGGACCACGCGGCCCTTTATGCGAAGTACCTGTTCGGGCGGCGCAATCGAGCTCTCGTTGCCCTGGCCGCTCCATCGCTCTTCACCCGCTACGCCAGCCCGCCGTCACTCGATGGCCAATGCGTAATCGGGATCTCTCAATCAGGCGAGTCACCTGACGTGGTGGCGGTGATCGAGGAAGCGGCACGGCAGAAGGCGATGACGGTCGCGATCACCAACAACAAGGGTTCGAAGCTCGCATCGGCCGCGGAGCTCGTCGTGGACCTTCACGCGGGACCCGAGCGCAGCGTGCCCGCGTCGAAAACGTACACGGCGAGCCTCCTCGCGCTCGCACTGATGTCGCAGGCGATCGATCCCGACGATGCGTTCGGTGCGGCGCTGGCGCGTGTGCCCTCGAGCATGACGGGGGCGCTGAAGAGAGAGGCGGCGCTGGATGATCTCGTCCCCGCGCTGACCGGAGCGCGCGCTGTGGTGCTCGGTCGTGGATTCAACTTCTCAACCGCCGAAGAAGTGGCGCTGAAGCTGACCGAGACCAGCTACATGCTCGCGCGGGCCTGGTCGGTCGCCGACTTCGAGCACGGGCCGATCGCCGTGGTCGAACCGGGCTTCCCGGTGCTGCTCGTCGGAGGCGGCGGTTCGGTCGAGGCCGACCTCGGAGGGATCGCGGCCCGCCTCGTGGACTACGGTTGCCACGTGGCCGGCCTGTTCGACGGAACGAGCAGGCCGCCAGGCCTGGAGGCGGCCGTCGTTCACGATTCAGGATTGCCCGAAGAGCTCACGCCGCTGACGCTCGTGGTGCTCGGCCAGCTGCTTGCGCACCGCATCGCGGTCGCGCGCGGCGTCGACCCCGACCAGCCGCGCGCCCTGCACAAGATCACGCGAACCTGGTGAGGTCCGGGAGTTTCCTCGGCCTCGACATCGGAGGCTCGTCGAGTCGAGGGCGGTTGGTCGAGGACGGCCGCATCGTCGCCGAGGCCGACGGCCCGGGCGCCAACGTCGCCGTATTGCCGCCTCAGCTAGTCGAGAGCCGCTTGCGCGAGCTGCTGTCGGGCATGGGCGCGATGCGGCCCGACGCGTGCTGTGCAGGTTCCGCGGGCGCGGAGGTGCCGGCCGGTCGTGAGCGGCTGGAGAACCTTCTGGCCTCGATCCTTCCCGGTTGCAAAGTGACCGTCGTCCACGACGCGCGACTGGTCCTTGCGGCGGCCGGCCTCGATTCCGGCATCGCCCTCATCAGCGGTACAGGTTCGGTCGCCTACGGGCGAGATCGCGATGGGCGAGAGGCGCGTGCGGGCGGCTGGGGCTGGCTCGTCGGGGACGACGGAAGCGCTGCCTGGCTTGCGCGCGAGGCCGCCCGCGAGGTGATGCGGCGCTCGGATGCCGGTGAGCCACTGGGCCCACTCGGAGACGCGATGCTCGGTGCCACATCTGCGCGAACCACCACCGACCTCGTCGGGACTCTGCACGGCCTGGACGAGCCGCGCGAGTGGGCGGCACTTGCCGGCGTCGCCTTCGATACGGCCGGAGATGACGCGGGCGCTTCGGCGCTCGTCGAAGGCACCGCGTCCGCTCTCTGCGACCTCGTCGCTTCGGTTCGCAGGCGGCTCTCGTTCGAGGGTCAGCTCGTTCTTGCGGGCGGACTGATCCTGAACCAGCCGCTGCTGGAGGCAGCCGTGCGCCGCCGAGTCGGGGCGGCGACGCGCCTGGAGGAGCCGCCGGTCGCCGGTGCGGTGAAGCTCGCCGAGCTCAGCCTGGTGACGTAGCGCGCATCGCGAGGGAATTACGCGCCGTTTTGCGCAAAACGTGCGGAATGTGGCGGGGTTTTGCGCGTGGTTGGGCCAAGACGCGCGGAATCGATCAGACGAATAGCGGTTCGGTCTGCGAGCGCTCCAGCAATGTGCTCATCTCCGCGTCGCTTGGGCGCTTTTCGAAACGCTCCGCCGCATCAAGCACACGTGGCAGCAGGTCGACGTCCCCGGCCGTGTTGAGGAACACGCCGGGCCGGCCGAGCACCCACCACACGGCCAGGTCGATGTCGGCCTGCGCCTCCAGCGGCTGATACCAGGTCGTGCGCGTGCGTTCGCGCCCGAGCCAAGGCTTGGCCGCGATCGACTTGATCGTCTGGACCGCCACCTTGCGCTCGGCGCACGTTCGGGCAAGGGCTTCGAAGTTCTCCGCGTAGTAGGGGAGCTGCATGGTCACGAAGTTGTAAGGCAGCAGAACGGAATCGAAGTCGAATCGATCCAGGGATCGGCGGTGGTTGGCGGCGATCTGCGCTCCGTGTCCGGTGACCCCGATCCATCTGACAAGTCCCTGGTCGCGCGCCTCCACGGCCGCTTCGATCACTCCACCGGGGCTGAGCGCCGTGTCCCATTCGATCGGATCGGCGAGGTTGTGGAGCTGCCAGAGGTCGACGTGGTCGACCCCGAGCCGGTCGAGGGACCTATGCAGGTCGTCGCGTGCCGCTGGGGCCGTGCGCGCGCCGGTCTTGGTGGCGAGGAAGAACCGTCCGGGCTCTCTCGCCAGCCAGGGGGCGATGCGCAGCTCCGCGTCGCCGTAGCTGGCTGCCGTGTCGATGTGATTGACGCCGTGGCGGAGAAGGACTTCGAGCGTCTGATCCGCGGCCGCCTGGGTCACATTCGACAGCGACGCCGCGCCGAAGATCGTCCGGCTGCTCCGATGACCCGTGCGTCCGAAGACGTCCTGGGCTACAGCCACCGGTTTACAGAATCGCCCTGCCCGTCGGGCCGTCGAACAGGTGGAGGCGCCGCATGTCCACCCCCAGGCGTATTCGATCGCCGGGGCTCACCTTCATATTCGGATCGACTCGTGCCGTGATCGCATCGCCGCCGACGGTGCCATAGACGAACTGGTCGGCCCCCAGCACCTCGGTGACCTCGACCTTCAGGTCGAGCCCGGAATGGCCGTCGCGCGGGTGCTCGGTCAGCGCTTCGGGCCGGATGCCCAGGACTCCCTTCTCGACACCCGGCGCGGTCGGCAGCTCGATATCGAATCCCGATGCCTTGGCGGAGGTGCCCTGGAGCGTGACCGGAATGAAGTTCATCGTCGGGCTGCCGATGAAGCCGGCGACGTACATGTTCGCGGGGTTGTCGTAGATCTCGCGGGGAGGCGCCACCTGCTGCAGCACGCCGTCCTTCATCACCGCGATCCGGTCGCCCATCGTCATCGCCTCGACCTGGTCGTGGGTCACATATATAAAGGTCGCGTGGAGCGCGCGATGCTGCTTCTGGAGCTCGATTCGAGTCTGGACGCGAAGTTTGGCGTCGAGGTTGGAAAGCGGCTCGTCGAGGAGAAAAGCCTGCGGCTCGCGGACGATGGCGCGACCGAGCGCGACCCGCTGCCGCTGGCCGCCCGATAGCTGGCGCGGTTTGCGCTTGAGCAGCGGGCCGAGCTCCAGGATGGTGGCCGCGGCGTTCACTCGCCGTTCGATGTCTCCCTTCGGCGTGCCCCGCATGCGCAGGCCGAAAGCGAGGTTGTCGAAAACGGTCATGTGCGGATACAGCGCGTACGACTGGAAAACCATCGCGATGTCACGATCGCGAGGAGGCATGTCGTTGACCACCTGGTCGCCGATCCTGATCTCGCCCTCGGAAACCTCTTCGAGGCCGGCAAGCATTCTCAGCGCGGTCGACTTGCCACATCCGGATGGGCCGACCAGGACCATGAACTCGGTGTCCTTGACCTCGAGGTTGAAATCGTTGACGGCCAGGGTTCCGCCAGAGAACCGCTTCGTCACGTGGTCGTAGCTGACCGATGCCATTGTGGCTCTACATCCTATTGCGTTTTCGGGCATGTCGAAGGTGGGCGGCCGTGTCCTCCGGCCGAGTGTCGTTGACGAAAGTACCGGCGCCGAGCTCCACGCCCGCGAGGACCTTGAGGCGATCGGCACGGCGGTGCGGCGGGTAGAACTCGAAATGCAGGTGAGCCTGCGGCCACGCTCGGTCGTCGGTCGGGGCCTGGTGCACCGCCATCACGTAAGGCGTCGAGAACCCGAAGTGATGGTCGTAGGCGCCCGTCACGCCCAGAAGAGCCTTGGCCAGGTCCCATCGCTCGGCGTCGTCGAGATCCGCAATGGAGCCGACGTGCCGGCGGGGATAGACATGCACCTCGTACGGCCAGCGCGCGGACCGAGGCACGAAAGCCGCCATCGAGCCCTCGCCCAGGACGTTGCGCGGGCCCGATGCTTCGGCCGCGAGCTCAGAGCAGTGCAGACACAGTCCGTGCTCGTCGAGGTGCTCGCGCGACGCGCCCAGCTCGACCGTGGCGAACGGCGGCACGAACGGCAGCGCGTAGATCTGGCCGTGCGGATGGTGGAGGGTGACGCCGACCTCCTCGCCTTTGTTCTCGAAGATGTACACGTACTCGACCTCGGTGCGCGAGCCGAGCTCGCGGTAACGGTCTGCCCACACATCGACCAGAAGCCGCACGCGCTCGATCGGGAGCTGGGCAAGCGTGAGCTCGTGCTCCGGCGTGTAGACGACGACCTCGCATCCAGTTGTCGAGGGCCGCACGGGCCTGCCGTCATGGCGGTCA
>Ga0209802_1000094_pt1 | contig 63347 bp, 61 predicted proteins | sample GraSoiAngelo_129_FD_185886 | JGI IMG/M metagenome (GOLD analysis project Ga0209802, IMG submission 185886) | Grasslands soil microbial communities from the Angelo Coastal Reserve, California, USA - 14_0927_12_40cm (SPAdes) (version 2) | ecosystem: Environmental > Terrestrial > Soil > Grasslands ...
GTGGTAGAACCATCCCCGGCCGGTGATCCACGGACGGTTCGGGTGGGCTCGGGCGAAGGCGGCGATCCGGCCCCGGATGCCATCGATCGTGGTCACCGCCGACAGGTCGAGATTGGGGAGCTGATGGGCACCCATGCGCAGGTGCTGGTGGGCGTCGTTGAACCCCGACGTCACGAGGCCACCGGCGGCGTCCAACGTGCGCGTCCGCGGGCCGGCGGTGTCCCGCACTTCGGCGTCAGTGCCGATGGAAAGGATGCGATCTTCGCCGATAGCGATGGCTGTAGATCGGCCGCCGCCCAGGATATGGCCGTTGAGGACGATCATGCTGGCTTGCGTACGGTAGTTGTACCGTGACGAAGGCCGCAGCTGCAGCGGGCGCTCCTTGGAAAACTGTTTCTTGCTCCCCTCCCTTACCCCTCCCCAGGGGGAGGGGACAGATGGGAAACCGCTATCGGAGGGCCGGCATGACCTCGCGCGCGAAAGCGCCCATCGTCGGAACGAACTCCTCGGGGCGTTTGCCGAAGTACGCGCACAGATGCTCCGCCCCGGCGGCCTCGTACGCCTTCACCCGGGCCAGCACGGCATCGGGATCGCCGGCGAGGGTCGTCCGGGCGCCTACCTCCACGCGGCGATTCCCCGCGTGCGACTTGACCCACTCGGCTAGCGGCTTGAATTGTTCGGGGGTGAGGCCGGTCGACTGCCAGACGTCGCCAAGGGTGGCGGCGCGGCGCAGGGCCGCCTCCGAGCTTCCGCCGATGAGGATGGGCAGCTTCTCGCCCTGCGGCGGCAGCGGTCCGAACCAACCAACCTCGTAGGCGTAGAACTGGCCGTGAAACGGTTCCTGGGAGCCGGACCAGAGGTGGCGAAAAAGCAGGATCGCCTCATCCAGGCGCTTCCCCCGGGTGGTCCAAACGCCAGCCGCGCCCACGTTGCGGAACTCGGGCTCGGAGTAGCCGGCGCCCAGCCCGAGGGTGAACCGGCCACCGCACAGCAGGTCGAGCGTGGCCGCCTGCTTGGCAACGATGAACGGGTTGCGCATGGCCAGAACGATGACCGACGTGCCCAACCGGACTCGGTGCGTGCGCGCCGCCAGGTAACCGAGGAGCGTTATCGGTTCGATGACCCAGGGGTAGCGGTCCTTCAGGTCTGGGCCGACCAGGACATGGTCGAGCGGCCAGACTCCCGAGAACCCCAGCTCCTCCGCGGCATCGGTGATTTCGGCAAGCTGTTCAATGGTCATGCCCTGGTGCCCGTTCGGCAACGCGACATGTACGTCCATCGGCCTCATGATCCCAGATGTGCCTGCCGGCCCCCGCCGGAGACTCGGCTGACCGTGCCGGTTGACCGCCGTGGTCTCTCTGTCAGAGAGGAAGCGAATCGTCCAGAGAGATCTCCGGCTGCGCATGGTCGGGGGCCTTGATCCCGGCACCGCTGTCGCCCACGGCTGCGCCGAAGAAGCGGTAAGCCCACTCCTCGGCGAATTTCCGCGAACCGGCAAAGACGATCGGCACCTCGGGGTAGCGCACCGTCAGCCGGCCGAGCATGTCTGCCAGCCAGGATCCGCGGCCGGGCTGCGTACGGAAGAGATCCGGATAGTCGCCTTCGACGACAATCGCGCTGCGCCCGACCCCGGCCAGGCGCTGCAGCTGGAATGCCAGGCTTCCGTCCGAGAGGGAAGCCGACAGGTTGTCAAGGGTCTTCCGCTCCACCACCGCGACCACCCGGTCCTCAACGATAGCGCCGTAGTCGCCGCCCGGGAGGAGCCGCCGTTCGATACTCACCGCGCGGCCGGCAAAGCGCCATCCGTACTTCTCCCGGGTGTCGACTGCCACCGTGAGGGGGCCGGGGGCGCGGCCCCGCGGAACCCGCGCCCCCGGATTGGCGGTGTGAACCGTCCGCTGAGTCTGCCACCAGATGGCCGGCCGGCCACGCGCATTCGTGAAGATAAACTGGGACCGGGACAGTCGTGGGCGGTCCAGGATCAGGTCGATGGCGGCACCCCGACGCTGGCACACCAGGACCGTGGCTTCGTCCACCAGCTCGCCACTGTCTTTCCACGGGGTGGCATCCTGGGCGCAGAAGACCCGGGTGGCACGAGGCCACGCGTCGCGAGCCTTGAGCACTACGCCTCCCTCGAGCGGGAGCCACACGAGGTACGGCAATTTGCTCCCTGGATCGGGGTTACGAGCCACCCGGAAGCGAGCGTCCATCGCTGACTATTCTCCCCCACGAGGGGTGCCCGCCCGAGCTCGTCGCCAGGAGATGTCGATTTCACGCCACGTTGCTCGACGTATTGTTAGAGCCAGGGTTCAGCCGGTCGAGGCAGGCTGGAAACCCGGCTTCAAACCCTAATCACCAGGAGGAACGACACATGCGATTCATGATCGTGATAAAAGCCAACAAAGAATCCGAGGCGGGCATCATGCCTTCCCAGGCGTTGCTCGAGGAGATGGGCAAGTACAACGAGGAGCTCGTCAAGGCCGGGGTGATGCTCGCCGGCGACGGCCTGCATGCCAGCTCGAAAGGGGCGCGCGTCCGGTTCTCCGGGGGGAAGGCGACGGTGATCGACGGGCCCTTTGCCGAGACCAAGGAGCTGATCGCGGGCTACTGGCTGTGGCAGGTGAAGTCGAAGGAAGAGGCGATCGAGTGGCTGAAGCGCGGCCCGTGGGCCACCGGCAGCGAGGAGGCGGCCAAACTGGAGCGTCGCCTGGGCCCTTTCGAGATCGAGATTCGCCAGGTGATCGAGGCTGACGACCTCGGGGACGCGTACACCCCCGAGCTGAGGGAGCAGGACCAGCGCTTGCGGGCGCAGGCGGCAGCAAAGGCCTAGCACGGACGATACCCAACGCACGATCGACGCCGTCTGGCGGATCGAGTCCGCCCGGCTGATCGCAGGGCTGGCGCGGATCGTGGGCGATGTGGGTGTGGCCGAGGAGCTCGCGCAGGACGCACTGGTCGCGGCCCTCGAGCAGTGGCCGGTGTCCGGCATCCCCGCCAAGCCGGGCGCCTGGCTGATGGGTACCGCGAAACATCGGGCGATCGACCTGCTTCGGCGGCGCAAGCGGCTTGAGCGCAAGCAGGAGCAGCTCGGTCACGAATTACTCGTGAGCCAACAGGAGACCGCCGAAAAGGAGTTCGACGCCGCGATGGAGGATGAGATGGGCGACGACCTCCTGCGCCTCATCTTCGTCGCCTGTCATCCCGTGCTCTCGAAGGATGCGCGGGTGGCACTCACCCTCCGCCTCCTCGGAGGTCTGACGACCGAGGAGATTGCGCGCGCGTTTCTCGTGCCCGAGCCGACCATCGCCCAGCGCATCGTCCGGGCCAAGCGGACGCTGGCTGAGGCCCACGTCCCCTTTGAGGTGCCCCGCGGGGCCGAGCTCGCGGCCCGGCTCTCGTCGGTCCTCGAGGTGGTGTATCTGATCTTCAACGAGGGCTATTCGGCGACTGCCGGCGACGACTGGCTGCGACCCGAGCTGTGCGAGGATGCGCTCCGGCTCGGCCGGATCCTGGCAGAGCTCGTGCCGACCGAGCCGGAGGTCCACGGCCTGGTCGCCTTGATGGAGATCCAGGCGTCGCGGCTTCGCGCCCGACTTGGTCCGTCGGGAGAGCCCGTCCTGTTACTCGATCAAGACCGAGGCCGCTGGGATCAGCTGCTCATTCATCGCGGCCTTAAGGCCCTCGAGCGGGCCGAGAAGCTGGGCGGTGCGCTCGGCCGGTATACAGTGCAGGCCGCCATAGCCGCCTGTCACGCGCGAGCGGGTACCCCTGAGGAGACGGACTGGCCCGGTATCGCGGCCCTCTACGATGCCCTCGCCCAGCTGGCGCCATCACCGGTCGTGGACCTGAATCGGGCCGTCGCGCTGGGGATGGCGTTCGGTCCCGCTGCGGGTCTCGAACTCGCCGACACGCTAACCTCCGAACCGTCGCTCCAGAACTACGCCTTCCTGCCGAGCGTGCGGGGCGACCTGCTCGCCAAGCTCGGCCGCCTCGACGAGGCCCAAGCGGAGTTCGCGCGAGCCGCCTCGCTCACGCGAAATGCGCGCCAGCGCAAGCTGCTCCTCGAGCGCGCCGCCGCGTGCAAGCAAGGAGATCTCGTGCCGCAGCAGGACTGACGAGGGCCGTCAGCCGGCCTGGCGCCCGACCATGGCGAGGAACGCCTCTTGTGGGTCGGCGCCCCGAGGTAGGTCGACGGCAGGTCCGAGGGCACCGGCGGCACGCCATTCCTCTAGGTGAGGTTGGAGCGTAGATTGGGCGAACTGGACCAGGCCAGTGTCAAGCCGTTCGTCAGCGCCTATCGCTCGCGCCAGATCCCACGTGTGAATGGTGACGTCGGCAGCAACTTCCGAGAGGTAGGTGTCAGCGCGGCCATCACCAGATGACAGATGAACCGTCCTTTCCATTGCGCCTGGCTGGAGCGACGCCGCGATGGCGCTGCTCGACGCATCGTCCCAGGCGGCTTTCGGCTGCTTTCCCAGGAGGTCGCCCGTCAGTTCGTCACCGACCTCGGCGATGGTCCGGCCAGCCAGCAGGGGTGGAATCCATCGGAGCTCCCCCACCACATGATTGACCAGGGCCCGAACATCCCACTCGGTGCAGGGGGTCTGGCTATCCCACTGGTTATCCGCCACGGACTGCACCCTGCGGTGGAACCCGTCGACCGCCTGTTGGAACCGCTCGCTGGCCGTCGCCTCGGCCTGGACGAGCTCGGAGCGCCCGTAACTTCCCATCCCTTCCTCCTCTCCTATCTGCTGGCGCCAAAGATGCGCCATTCGGCTCAGGATACCGGCTTGCGGACCTACCCGTCAGGAGCGGGACGCCGCATTGCTCGCCTAGCCCGAATCGGCCTTAGACTTTCGTTCATGACGCAGTTCTATCATGACGCGCAGCGCCGGATGCAGGACCGTTTCGACACGCGTCGGCTTGCCGACCGGATCGAGGAGCGCCTGGTCCACGATTCCATCGACGAGGGCGACGCCGAATTCATCGGCGGACGGGACATGTTCTTCTTGGCGACCGTGGACCCGCAGGGCAGGCCGAACTGCTCATACAAGGGGGGCGACCCTGGCTTCGTGCGCGTCGTTGACGACCGGACGCTTGCCTTCCCAAACTACGACGGGAATGGGATGTACCTGTCAATGGGCAACGCCCTGGCCACCCGCGAAGTGGGAATGCTGTTCATGGATTTCGAGCGCCCGCACCGGCTGCGGGTCAACGGCACCGCGAGCGTCGACGAAAACGACGAGCTAATGACCGCCTACCCGTATGCCCAGTTCGTCATCCGGGTGGCCGTCCGGGAAGTGTTTCCCAACTGCCCTCGCTACATCCATCGCTTTCAGCTGGTTGAGCGCTCCAAGTTCGTTCCCAAGAAGACGGCGCGTCCACCTGTTCCGGATTGGAAGCGTTCGGATTGGGCGTGTGATGTGCTGCCCGAGAACGACCCCGCGCGAGAATCTGGGACAGCCGAGTAAGGGTGCCTTCATTGCGGCCGCTGAAGGTCGGCTTCCAGCTGCCCGAGGTCGAGCGAGAGGTGCGCTGGCCGGAAATTGCGGCCATGGCTCGCCTCGGCGAGCAGATCGGCTTCGACTCGGTCTGGGTTGGCGACCATGTTCTCTATCGGGACGCGACCCACGGCGCGCGGGGCCCGTGGGAGGCCTGGACCATGCTGGCGGCCATCGCCGCCTCGACGACGCGAATCGCGATTGGTCCGCTGGTGGCCTGCACCAGCTTCCACAACCCCGCCATGCTCGCCAAGCTGGCTGCTACCGTGGACGAAATCAGTGGGGGACGCCTGATCCTGGGCCTGGGCGCCGGCTGGAACGAGACCGAGTATCGGGCGTACGGGTTTCCCTTCGACCAGCGGGTTTCGCGGTTCGCCGAAGCGTTTACCATCATCCGGTCGCTGTTGCGCGATGGCCGGGTCGATTTCGCGGGAGACTTCTACTCGGCCAGGGACTGCGAGCTGGTGCCGCGCCCGCGACCGGGCGGACCGCCATTGCTGGTTGGCTCTACGGGTGACCGGATGCTGGGAATCACCATCCCTTACGCGGACGCCTGGAACGCCTGGTTCGTTCAGACCGGCAACCGGCCAGAAGGCATCCCGGCGTTGCGGGCCAAAGTCGACTCGGCCTGTCGGGCTGCCGGGCGTGATCCCGCCGACGTGGAGCGCACCGTCGCGGTCCTGGTCCGGCTGAGTGGCGGCTCCGGCCGCCAGCAGGGTGACGGTCCGTCCGCCGCCCCGCCGGTGGAGGGATCACCCGAGGTGATGGCGGAAGCGCTGCGCGCCTTCGCGCGCGAGGGGATTGGTCACGTGCAGCTCGTCCTGGATCCGATCACCGAGGCGTCGCTCGAAGCTCTCGCTCCAGTCCTGGCCCACCTGGACGGCACATAGGCTTGCCTTAGCGCCGCGCCGAGTTGGAGGGAGGCCTCCTTGCGGCAGGCCTCTTGGCTGGGAGCGTCGACACGAAGTCGATGCCCCGCTGGACCCATGCCGCAAGGGCCGCGTCGGTCCGGTACCCTCCGGGGTCCACGCACACGAAGCCGGACAGTGGCCGGCCGGCAAAGACCATCCGCCGCACGTGCGGCCGCGCCAGCGCCCGCTCTAACCCTTCGGGGCCCACGCGAACCATGAGGGCGGTGCCGGTAACGCCGCAGCACAGGCTGCCGTTCACCATGAACGAGCGCCCTCCGACCATCCTCTTCTCGACGACGTTCCGCTGCCCCGAGAGGACCCGCCGCACTCGTTCGGCCACCCTTTCGTCGTAGCCCATCGCCTTAGACGCCCCTTAGCTTGCTCGGTGTGTCGGCCGCCGATCTCGTACGCGCGATTCAGCGCCGACTGTAGACAACCAACCGGTCCTGGGAGTCGGGCCAGCGAGGGACGGGGGCTGTCTCGATCTGCTGCCAGGATCGCTGCAGCAGGGCCTGAAAGCCCTCACTCCCAGGAGCTGTTTTGCCGGGTTCACCGACTACCGCCAGCCGCCTGCCCGGGTAGGCGCGCAGCGCGGCCTCGTCAAACCCGCTCCACGGGTCCGGCCAGCAGATCAGGAGGGTTCGCTCGGCATGGCCGCCAAGGACTTCCGGACCGCCTTGCAGGACCTCTGTCCAGAGCACCGGCTCGGCGCGATGCGCGTTCGGCCGAGCCTCAATCGCCCGGGTGCCATCCCAGTGAGTCTCGGCCAGGACTGACGGGCGGAACCAGGAGCGCCATGAATCGCCCATGACGTCGTAGGCGACGATATCCACGCCTCGTTCGCGCAGGCAGCGAGCCCAGTATCCGGTGCCGGCACCGATTTCGATCAGAGGTCCGTACCGGGCGAGACAGTCGAGGGCCGCATCGCCGGGCACGCCGAACGCGTACTTGTGGGTGAGGTGCTGTCGGAGCTGCCTCTGGTTGTCTGGTTCGCCTTGCCAGCCCGGAACACCCAAGCCATTCGCAGCCGCCCACTCCTCGAGGTATGGATTCCAGGCCACGACAAGATGCTAGAGAATCGAACGGGCGGTTGAATGTTCGAATAGGATCAACAGGGGGTCCGACGGATGTCGCTAACAACCACGAAGAGTGCGCACAGCGTGCCTGCAACCGTCGACCGGCTGATCGCGGCGCTGGGTAGGCGTGGAATCACCATATTCGCCCGCATCGACCACGCGGCTGGAGCGCGTCAGGCTGGCCTCGAGCTGGCTGACGAGGAGTTGGTGATCTTTGGTGATCCGCGGGTTGGCACGCTGTTGATGCAACGGGATGCCGCAGTCGGATATGAGCTCCCCCTTCGGCTGCTCATATGGGACGCCAACGGTCAGACCATGATCGGCTATCGGCGGCCGACCGCGCTCCGTGACGACTTTGCCGTGGCGGATCAACTCGAGGTCCTTCGGCGAATGGAAAATCTGTTGGGGCAGATCATCGCCGAGACATCGCGTGCTGACAGCCGCTGAAGCGTCGGCTTTCAGCGGCCTATCGTGCTTCTCCGGAAGGAGTCCGGGGCTACTTCGCAGCGGACTTGTCTTTGGCGATCGCCGTAAGTTGGGCGCGGGCAGCGGCGACGATGTCGGCACCCGTGTTGGCATGCCCGTTGATGCCCCAGCCGCCCTCGGGTGACTCGGTGATCAGCACCCAGGTGCGAGTGGTAAGGGTGGGGTCACCAGCCGCAGCGGCCACGATGTCGGTGAGCTCCCGGACCACGCCCAGCTGCTTGTCGCGGTCGAGAACGCCAATCGGGGTCAGGACCTGCACCCGGATGTAGTTGCTATCACCGGCCACGTTGGACAGCGAGTCGGCCGGCAGGTCGTGGACGAAGGCGGCCGTGTTATTCGCGAACAGCGAGATCTCGGGTACCTTCTCCCAGCGCATCACGGCAGCCGCCAGGTCTCTGGCCAGCGCGTGCTTGTTTTTGAATGTTCCGGTGACGGCGTAGACGTCGATCATCGGCATGGGCGTCTCCTCCCCCAAATTATGATGACCATCATAGTGACAAGTAGAGAGTATCCACTATGATGACCGTCATAGTCAAGAGGAGCGACTGAATGGCGGCCGACAGCCGGGCGCGCATGGTGCGCAGCGCCGCCTCGTTGATCCGGTCTCGCGGCGTGAACGCGACATCGCTCTCGGATGTGCTCGCCGATAGCGGAGCTCCCCGCGGCTCCATCTATCACCACTTTCCGGACGGGAAGAGGCAGCTGGCCGAGGACGCGATCCAGTGGACTTCCGAGCGGCTGCTCGCCCACCTTCGCGCCGGTGCCGCCACCACACCGTCGGGCGTTCTGGACCGCTCCATCGAGATGTGGCGCCAGGTCGTCCTCAGATCGGGTGGTTCGGCTGGCTGCGTGGTGGCCGGCGTCGCGATCGATACCGGTGCCGACGAAGCGAGCCTGATGCAGGTGGTGCGGGCGGCGTTTCGGTCCTGGGTCGCCGTGCTGGCGGAGCAGCTCGAGGCGGTTGGTCTGCCCGCGCATCGAGCGAGGTCGATCGCCATGGCCACGCTGGCTGGTATGGAAGGCGCGCTTATCCTGTGCCGTGCCGAGGGCAATGTCAGGCCACTGGAGGCCGTCGCCCATGAACTGATGCGTCTGCTGCCAACCGAGAAAATAGCCGCCGGCCGCAGAGCGCGACGCCGCTAACCCCCTGAGAACCTCGCGACGCAGCCGTCTTGTAGGTTGTTGAGGTGTCTTTACCGCCTGGATATCCGCCGATCGAGCCCTACGCGCACGGCATGCTGGACGTAGGCGAGGGGCAGCAGGTGTACTGGGAGGTCAGCGGCAACCCGGCCGGCAAGCCGGCGATCGTGCTGCACGGCGGACCCGGCGGCGGCACCTCTCCTGGCCGCCGACGCTGGTTCGACCCATCGGCCTACCGCATCGTCCAGTTCGACCAGCGGGGGTGCGGACGCAGCGCGCCACCGGTGAGCGATCCGGCAACGGACCTCTCCACCAATACGACGGAGCATCTGATTGCCGACATCGAGGGTCTGCGCGAACATCTCCACGTGGACAGGTGGCTCGTGTGTGGCGCGTCGTGGGGCGGAACGTTGGGGCTGGCCTACGCCGAGCGTCATCCCGAGCGGGTCACCGAGTTGATCTTCGTCTCGGTCACCATGACGCGCGCCAGCGATGTCCACTGGCTGTACCATGAGGCCGGCCGGTTCTTCCCCGAGGAGTGGGCACGGTTCCGGTCTGGTGTCCCGGAGAATGAACGAGACGGCGATCTGGTCGCGGCCTACAACCGGTTACTCAACGAGCATCCGGACCCGGCCGTTCGGGCAACAGCCGCCCAGAACTGGTGTGATTGGGAAGACGCCGTCGTTTCGCTCGAGGAGGGCTGGACCCCCAACCCGCGCTACCAGAACGCCGATTTCCGCATGACCTTCGCTCGCCTGTGCGCTCACTACTTCAGTCATGCCGCATGGCTCGATAGCGACCAGCTGGTGCGCAACGCCGACAGGCTCGCCGGCATCCCAGGCGTCCTGGTCCACGGCCGCTTCGACCTTGGAGGGCCGCCAGATGTGCCATGGTTACTTGCCCAGGCGTGGCCGGCCGCCGAACTGCACCTCGTCCGCACCGGCCATGTCGGCGGAGACGAGATGATGGAAGAGCTGATCGGGGCGACCGACCGTTTCGCCGCTCGGCTCTGACTCAACAGCCATAGGATTCAAGGGGCCGCGCGGGAGCTAATGGCTCGAATCTCCTGAGGAGCAGGAAAATGGATCTTCTGACCCGGTCGAGCGCGTTACCTGCCAGCGACGAGGCACGCGACTTCGTCGGCAGCGACCACGGAGCTGACCTGACGCTGATCCAGTCCTGGGAAGGACGACGCCTTTGCCACCGACTTCTCCATTCGGCGTTCGGTCAGGCCGGCCGGAGCATCGCGTCGCGTCATGGTGATCCGAACCAGGTAGTCAGCGCGTCGCGCAATCCGGTAGCTGTGCCGTCCCCTACCCAGGCGATGTATCCATCGGGTCTGATCAGCACGGCAGCGGGGGCTGCTACTCGGCCCAGGACCGGAAGCTCCCAATTGCCGGCATACTTGGCGGTGATCAGCTGAACTCGATCCGCCCATGGCGTGATGTCGAAGCCGCCGCTCTCACCGAGGTTGAGTAGCACCGGCCGGGCATTGTGCAGGAGGGTGAATACCCGCAGCGGGCCGTTGGCGGTGACCAGGTCGAGATCGGGCATGCGGCGCCCGAGCAGCGGGTGTCCCTCACCGAGGTCGTAATGAATGTCCAGGCCGGACATCATCGCGGCGATCCGCTTGCGCGGCTCGTCCATGCTCAGCAGCTCGGACATGGTGTCGCGCAAGGCCTCGATACGGTCGCCGGCGCTGAGGAGCGCGGTTTGCGCCATGGTGTTGCGCAACACGCGGGCAGCGACCGGGTGCCGCTCGGCATAGTACGTATCCAGCAGGCTCTCTGGCGACGTCTCCTTGACCACCTGGGCCAGCTTCCATCCCAAATTCACCGCATCCTGCACACCGATATTGAGGCCCTGTCCACCCACCGGGAAATGCACGTGCGCGGCGTCGCCGGCCAGCAGCACCCGTCTGTCGCGGTAGGACGCCGCCTGCCGTGTCATATCGGTGAACCTGGAGATCGAGGTGGGACTGTGGATCCCGTAATCGGTCCCGTAGACGGCGATGAGGGCCTCGCTGAGATCGCGCAGGGTGGGCTCACCGGTGTTCCCGACGTGCTGTTCGGTCACCAGGACCCCCACCAGTCCATCCTCCAACCTGGAGAAGGCATGGACGCCGATACCGTCGCGGCGGGTGCCCCATAGCGGCTCCTGGCCGATCTCGACCTGGGCAATCAGGCAGCTAGTTGTCGGATCCCACCCCGGGAACTCAATGCCGGCTGCCTTACGGATCAGGCTGCGTCCTCCGTCGCACCCGACGAGATATGCCGCCCGCACCGACTGGCCGTCGGACAGTTCGACGTCGACCCCGGTCTCGTCCTGCGCGAACCCGGTCACCTCACGTCCGCGATAGATCGGCACCGCCAGTTCGCTGACCCAGCCGGCGAGTATTCGCTCGATGTGGTTCTGCCACAGCCCGAGCCCGTAGTTGTGCCGGGTGGGAAAGTCGCTGATGTCCAGACGGATCCAGGCGAACCCCGCGACCTGGGCCACCTGTCCCTGCGAGAGGAACCGATCGGCGATTCCACGCTGATCGAGAACCTCGATGGTGCGTGAGTGCAGACCGCCTGCGCGCGAACCGATGAGGTCCTGGCTGGTGCGCCGCTCGACTATGGCAGCGTCGACCCCCGCCAACGCCAACTCGCCCGCCAACATCAGCCCCGTCGGACCGCCTCCGGCTACCACGACCGCATGTTCGGCGATACGCCACCCTCCCTACACCCTTCAGTCCTCAACTCGTAGCTTTCTTCACGAGCTTGCTGATCTGTGCCTCTATCGCGAGAGGCGCGTTCGAAAAAGCGCGCTGGCGGAGGGAGAGGGATTCGAACCCCCGAAGGCTTGCACCTTAGTGGTTTTCAAGCCCCAACATCCGCCGCTGAATACGAAAGACCGGCCCAAGAGGCCATTTCCTCAGTGGGGATTTCCCCACTGAGGCTGCACCTCCTGCCAAGCGGCCCACCGACCGCTTGGGTTTTCTCGCGCAAACCAGGATCACAGTAGCACGAGGCGGCGGACGACGATTGGAAGATCTACCGGCCGCGTCAGTCTTTGGTCGAGGTTATCTCCACGGTGTAGCTAGCGGATTTGGGCACATACACCCTCACGCTCGCCGAAACCAAGTCTTTGAGCTTTTCTGCATCAAAGCTAGCGGGCGCATCAATCGTGTAGAAATTCGAGGCTCCGTGAACCTCGAAGGTATTACGATCTAACACCTCGATCGCGCCACCGGCCCGCTTAATGAGATCTTGATGCAAGGTCTCGGGACTCGGGAATCCGACGCCTATACCCTTCAGCAACACGTGCCACCGTTTCAGTTTCGCTTCATCTTCAACCATCGCGAAGAATTCTAAACTCAATGCGTGTCTGAAGTTGAAATCGATGAAGCGTTTTTCTGCTGCGAGCGCGTCGTAAGGGTGCCCAAAGAGGATGGCGTCAAGGTCGTCACCTGTCCTGAGCACGGCACCAAGTTCACGGTGACCCGGCGGACGACCCATGCCGGTGGCGGAACGGTGACCTTTAGCAAGCCTGCGTAGGGCGCACGTACAGCAATCCCCCTGAATCCATCGAGCTAGCCCAATCTCGGCTGGAACTGCGCGGCAGCTACGCTCGAAGATCTCGGCGGAGAAGCACGGTCAAGTCTTCCGCAATAGCCTTAGTCTGCGCTGTCAGGGCTCCCCTGTGACGCCGAGCAGGCGAAAGATGAACGAGCACGTAGGCCGATGAAAACGGCCGGATAGCGACCGTGTTCGGACTTTTCTGATGTTCGGCGCGGGTTCGCCAGCCAAGATGCCCGCCACCTACGACTGCGGCGACCGGCGCGACGTCTGAAATCCTGCCCAAAGGGTCGATGGTGTCCAGGAGCCATCCCGCGAATGCAAGTCCCTTCTCGACCGCATCGCGGACATCCTCTTCAATGAGCACCGGAAGGCCATAGGAGCGCTGGTCTTCAGCGTGGGCGGGTCGAACGATCTGAACGGTGCCAAGCTCGTCAACAAGGATCGAAGCCTGTGGCTGAGTAATGATTAGGGTGCTGCCTTTCATAGCTGCCTTCGTCTGTTCAGTACCTAGGAATCCTCGAGCGCCGAACATCGCTTCCTGCATAATCCTCCGGGCAAGTTCCGGTTCTTCGAGCTCGGTCGGGCGGAGGATCTGCTGACGCGGACCAGTCGCCACGACGACGCATAGTGTGGCTGCGCCGGCTGGCGCACTCTTCGGAATGAGGGCTTCGGCCCGCCCGAGCATTTCGCCCTCGTCGGCTGGTCCAAGTGCCTGGCTAAGAGCCAACTTGTGCAAGGCTTGGGTCACCGCATCGCCGAGCTGATTAGGCGTCGCGAATTCGGCAGTGTAGTGTCCTGTGGCCCATTGCCGGACTTCGCCTATGAAGGCTTCCTGCTGCTTCTCTCGGCTAACGTCGGACTGAACGAACGCGAGCACTAAGCCTCTTTCGCGCGCTTCTCGATACTCCTCGTGAGTCGGAGACAGCCCGGACGCCTGTGGATCGCCGTAACGCCCACCCAAAAGCAGCAGCACAGTGTCCGCGGCTCTTACGGCTGCGAGGCATGCCCGCTGAGGAGAATCCGGCGACGCACCAAAGTCCTCGGCGCGCAGGACCTCGCGCCCCAGCAGGCGCGCAGAGTGGGCCGCGGCTTCCCTGTACGCCTCAAATCCCGAGATAACCGAGCTTATGAAAACCTTCATTCTTGGCTCGCTTGACACTAATACCTGGCCTTGGCGAACTCATCAAGCCTGGGTCTGCTTCGCAGCCGACGGCACTCTTGACTTGGCGTCCCCAATTATCTAGGATATGGTCATGTCTGTCAATAACCTAGAAAAAGTGGGATTGATAAAACGGCCTCAGATTGAGCAGGCTATGGCCTGGCTTATCGAACACGGCCCGCTTGTGGAGAAGCCGCAACTTCCTGCCTGGATGCTCAAACAACTCGTCCGGGAGAATCGAATCGCCCGGCTACGCCGTGGGTTGTACCTGGTGCCAGACAAAGCCGGCCGGATGCTGCCCGTAGCCGTTGTGGCTGCGCTTCTCGCCCCGTCAGGATACGTGAGCTTCTACGGTGCCCTAACCCTGCACGGATTGACCGATCAGGATGCCTCTGTATGGGCCGTTGTAACCGACAAGTTCCAAGGGGACGTTCGGTACGGGCCGTTTACCCTGCAATTTGCGGTTTGGCCCAGGCGGCTTCGTCGCGCCAAGACCAAGAAGATGGCCGTCGATGGCGTGCAAATCCGTGTGGCCACACCTGCGCAGGCGCTCTCCGACACACTGGAGGCGCCTCGTTTCGGCGCAGCCCTACCTGAGCTCCTCCATGTTTTGAGAGTTGGTCTCAGCACGCGCAGGGTGACCGTTGCGCAGCTTCGACAACGCGCCGTCGAGCTTGGATCAGTGACCCTCGCCCGTCGGCTCGGATTGCTATTGGAGCTTGCCACTGGCGATGTCGACCCGGTTCTGGCAACTCTCGCACGCCGCTCGCACCGATGGACAGAGGGCAATGGCCGGCAAGTGCGTGACTCCCAGTGGCGGCTTGTATTGCCAACATCGCGCAAGCGGATTCTTACGGCAGCTCGTGAATGAGAAAGCGCAAGGCCGTACCGGCTGCGCCAACTTTTCGAACGGCTGTGGTGCAGGCTGCTCAGCAGGTGAGGGTTCCGGTCGATGATTTCGAACGAGCCACGATCCTTGGGCAAATAGCAGCACTCCTCACGCAGGATCCGCGCATGAGGACTGGCATTGCGTACAAAGGCGGCGCGATCATGCGGCTCGTCGACAACAGCCCACGTCTTTCGCGGGATCTGGACGGTGCAGCTGTCAGCGGGATGGCCATTCGTCGGCGTTGGGTTGAGCAGGCCTTGTCGACCCCCGCCGCGCGACGCATCATCTTAGGGGTACCAAGAATCGTAAATGAAAACCCTACGAGCCTTGTGTTCCCCGTCATAGAATGCCGTTCCCTCTCGGGCCGCGGCAAAATTAGCCTCTCACTGAGCATCAACTGGGATGACCCTCTATTGGAGGTACCCGAGCTGCGCGACATTCAGTTGCCAAAAGGAGTCGCCTCGATTCCCGTGGTTCACCGACGTGAGCGCGCGGCAGAGAAAGTCCGCGCCTTCATGATGCGAGGCGAGGTGTCGGACGCGTTCGACCTGTATCAGTACGGCGCCCACATTTTGACAGCTGAGGATTGGCCTGCCCTTCCACGCCTCATTTCTCGGAAACTGCTCGGCCGCTTCCAAGAACAGGACGACCTTCACCGACTGTTCGATGAAATGGTGGCCCAAGTCAAAGAGTTCTGGGGACGGCCCGGAAGCATGGTGATAGCCGCCGACGTTCCCGGCTGGCCTCCGGTGCTACAGCAGCTCAAGCAGTTTAAGGCCAACGTCCCGCCCACCGTGCAACGCTAGGCTGACTTCTCTACTGACCCCCAGAGGCGTGCCCACCAAGGCGTAAGGTGGTCCCTCACCGAGGCGAGGTAGGCCGTTTCTAAGTCGGCCAGGCCACTGTAGTCAATGCCGGCAATGTTCATCTCGGCGTCGGTGTGGAGAGCGGCCGCCTCCCATGCGGCATGCATCTGGCTACCGGCGAGCCTCCGGGTTGCCTGAACTAATGCACGATAACTGGCGGCCACGTCGGGAGACTCGCTCTCGATCCAGGCGGCGTAAAAGGCCAGCTGTTGCTGGATCGTCCGCAGGATCTCGGACAATCGGATTCTCTCCACCTCGGCACGAGGCCGCCCTGGCAACCCCTTGGGCCCGCCCATGGCCAAAAACCCAAGTGGTCCCTTGAGTCGTTTGGCGTATTTCGGCGCCCCAGTGGTTTGCGAAAAACCCAGTGGTTTTGGACTTCTTCCCGACACCTTCACCTCTCCTTTTCGGCTGCCTGGCGCCTTTTTTGACAGCGCCCAGAAAACGCCGAAAACCGGCCCCTTGGACCGGTTTTCGTATTCAGCCTATCGCGAGAGGCGCCGTCGAAAAACGCTCTGGCGGAGGGAGAGGGATTCGAACCCCCGAAGGCTTGCACCTTAGTGGTTTTCAAGACCACCGCCATCGACCACTCGGCCATCCCTCCGGCGCTCCAATCATACGAATGCGGTATGACAACCAATCTTTGTCCTCCCACCTGAACCACCCAATCGCAAACACATCGGCATTGCTCGGAATACCACCACCCTACCCTCCCCGCAAGGGGAGGGATATCTAATAGTTCCTCGCAAGGGGAGGGATATCTAATAGTTCCCCGCAAGGGGAGGGACACTGAAATAATTCCCCGCACGGGGGAGATTGAGCTACGAAGACTCCTTGATGACCTCCAAGCCGCCCATGTAGGTGCGGAGCGGGAGAGGTACCGTGACGCTGCCGTCGGCGTTCTGGTAGTTCTCCAGGATGGCCACGACCGTGCGGGGCAGCGCGAGACCCGAGCCGTTCAGCGTGTGGACGAACTCGAGCTTGCCGTCCTTGCCCCGATACCGCGTGTTCATGCGGCGCGCCTGGAAGTCCCTATAGTTGGAGCACGACGAGACCTCAAGGAATCGGCTTTCGCCTGGGCTCCAGGCCTCCAGGTCGTATTTCTTCCACTGGCCAAAGCCCATGTCGCCGGTGCACATGAGCAACACCCGATACGGGATTTCCAGTTTCTGCAGGATCGTTTCGGCGTTGGCGACCAGCGATTCCAGCTCGGCCATGGACCGGCTGGGCTCGCTCCACTTCACCAGCTCCACCTTGTTGAACTGGTGCACCCGGACGTAACCGCGGGTGTCCTTGCCCGCGGCGCCGGCTTCGCTGCGGAAATTGGTGGACCAGGCGACGTGCTTGATGGGCAGGGCTTGCGGGTCGACCACCTCGTCGCGGTACATGTTGGTGACCGGGACCTCCGCGGTCGGGATCAGCCACAGATCGCGCTTCTCGATCACGAAGGAGTCGTCGGCAAACTTGGGGAGCTGGGTGGTGCCGATCATCGCGGCGCGATTGACCAGCATGGGCGGAAAGATCTCCGTGTAGCCGTGTTCCCGGATGTGCAGGTCGAGCATGAAGTTGAGCAGGGCCCGCTCCAGTCGCGCCCCGGCGCCCTTGAGGAAGAAGAAACGGGAGGTGGCGACCTTCACGCCGCGTTCGAAGTCGATGATGCCGAGGCGCTCGGCGACCTCGTAATGCGGACGGACCGTAAACGGTCGAGCTTTCCGCTCTCCCCATTCGCGCACGGTCACGTTGCCGGAGGCGTCCTTGCCGACCGGGACTGACTCATGGGGCGGGTTCGGCACTTCCAGCAGCAGCTGGTTCAGAGCCTGCTCGATGGGCCCCAGCGTCGCTTCCAGCTCCTTGATCCGCTCACGCATCGCCCGCAGCTCGTTTTTGGCTCCCTCGTCGGCACCGCGCGAGGCGGCCGAGCCGCGGCGTTGCTCGGCCTTCAACTGCTCGACCTGGGTCACGATGTCCCGCCGTTTCCGGTCGAGCTCCAGGATGCGGTCAACCGGCGCCGGCTCGCCCTTGAGCTGGGCCCCCTTCCGGACGAGGTCCGGGTTTTCGCGGATAAAGCTAAGGCTCAGCATCCTTCGCCCGCAGGTGAGGAAAGAGGATCACGTCCCGGTTGGAATGCTGGTCCGTTAATAGGGCGGTCAACCGATCGATGCCCAGCCCCATCCCGCCGGTTGGGGGAAAGCCATGCTCCAGCGCCACCAGGAAGTCCTCGTCGAACGGATGCGATTCGTCGGCTCCCTGGGCACGCGCCCGCGCCTGGTCCTCGAATCGGCCGCGCTGGTCGATCGGGTCGTTGATCTCGGAGAAGGCGTTGGCGATCTCGGTGCGGGCGATGTACAGCTCGAAGCGGTCTGTCAGTCGCGGATCGTCCGCCCGCCGGCGGGCCAGGGGCGAGACTTCGACCGGATGCCCGAGGACGAAAGTCGGCTGAAGCAGGCCAGGCTGGACCAGCGCCTCGAACAGGACGTTGACCAGGCCACCCCAGCCGAGACCTGGGTCGACGTCGATCTTGCGGGCGCGGGCGATGTCCCGTAGCCGAGCCACGTCGGCCCGGCCGAGGTCCTCACCCACCGCCTGGTTGACGGCATCGAGCATCTCCAGCCGTCGAAAGGGGCGGCTGGCGTCGATCGGCTCGCCCTGGTAAGTGAACGATGGCCCGCCGACGGTGACCTGCGCCAGGTGCGCGACCAGGCTCTCGGTCAGCTCCAGCATGCCCTCCCAGTCCGTATACGCCTGGTAGACCTCGAGCATCGTGTACTCCGGGGTATGCCAGCGGTCCACCCCCTCATTGCGGAAGACGTGGCCAATCTCGTAGACGCGCTCGAAGCCACCCACGATCAGGCGCTTCAGGTGCAGCTCCAGGGCGATGCGCAGGTAAAGCTCCATGTCCAGGGCGTTGTGGAACGTCTTGAACGGTCGGGCCAGGCCGCCACCCGGGATGGCTTGCAGGACCGGCGTCTCCACCTCCACGAAATCGCGCTGGGCGAGGAAGTTCCGGATCTCGCTGATGATCCGGCTCCGGGTGACGAAGATGTCCTTGACTTCCGGGTTAGCTACCAGATCGAGGTACCGCTGGCGATAGCGGAGCTCCTTATCCTTCAGGCCGTGGTATTTCTCGGGCAGCGGCCGCAGCGCCTTGGCCAGCAGCACGAACTCGTGGACCTCGCCGGTGATCTCCCCCCGCTTGGTGCGAAAGAGGGGGCCGCGGGCCCCAATGAAATCGCCCAGGTCGAGCTCGACGAAGCGCTGGTAGGCCGCCTCGCCGACCGCGTCCACCTTGACGTGCAGCTGCAGCCGGCCGGTCCCATCCTGGATGTGGGCGAAGGTGGCTTTCCCCATGACGCGGATGGAGACCAGGCGGCCCGCCACCGACACCGGCTCGGTGCGCGCCTGCGGTCCTTCCCGCTTCTCGACGTCTTCGAAGAGCGCTAGGGCCTCGGCGCAGGTGTGCGTCTTCCCGTAGCGACTCTGGTAGGGCTCGATGCCGGCAGCACGAAGGGCGTCGACCTTTCGCCGGCGATTGACCTCTTGCTCTGACGGGGCTTCGGCCATCTGGGGAAGTTTAGCCGGGATCTACCGGATCGACCTTGCATCTCGGGCGCGAGACGGCCGATCCGGGCGTTGGCTCCTGCGCGCGCTCGCTTACAGATCGATGGATATGCGCGCTCGCGGGCTCGTCGCCGCCTTCGGCTCGCCACCCCCGCATCCCGATCTGCGTCGGCCGACCGGTAGCTCCCGGCTTAGGTGCTAGAGGACATCGAATGCCCGCGGCACCATCGGCCGGTCTGGGCGAAATGGATTGGCGTCCGGCGATAGCCGTCCGAGGATTGCGTCCACCGCCCGCCGACTGCCGCCAATGCTGCCCATAATGCCATGGCCGCTGTATCCGGTGTTGATGGCCAGTCCATCGACGCTGCTCGGGCCCAGCAGCGGCCGGCGGTCGGGCGTGTAGGTGTACTGGCCAGCCTGCAGCCACCATTGCAGCCGGGGCGAGGCCCATGCCTCTCGCCAGAATGGCGTCACCCGGGCCAGGGCATGATCGCTCTCCGGATTGAGCAGGCCGAAGGCGAAATCGGCGCTGGTGGGCACGTCCTCGGCGGGCGGCTCGGCCGGCGCCGGCGCAGTCCAGAGGCCGAACGCACCGCGTAACCCGGGACGCCAGTGGGCGCCGGTCTCGACCTCGATGGTCATGGGGGCGTCCTGGGGGACCAGTGGCAAGTTCGGCACGATGAGCTTGTGGCGCCGAACGGTGGTCAGGCCAGGGTCCAGCCCGACGGTCGCCAGCAACGGCCCGGAGAGCGGCCCGGTGGCCACCACAGTCCAGGGCGCGCTGACCTTGCCGGCGGCGGTCTGCACCCCGGTGACCCGGTCACCCTGGCGGAGGAATCCCGTGGCCGCGACCTCGAGGGCGAAGTCGGCACCGCTTTCCGCGGCCAGGGCCAGGGCCAGCCGCCGTGAATCGAGCCAGCCGTCCTGGCGGCCAAAGCGCCCGGCGTTCACGTTCGGGGCCAGGTACGCGAAGCGCCGTTGGGCCTCCTCCCCATCCATCAGCTCGACGTCCACGCCCCATCCCATCATCCGGCGGCCCATCGTCTGCAGCTGGCGCTGGCCGTCAGGTGTGCGACTGACGAACAGGTAGCCCTGATGGGTCAGTCCGATATCGTGCCGGCGGGCCAGTTGCTCGAAGAACGCCACGCTCTCGCGTACCAGTTCGATCTCCTCCGGGTTGTCGAACTGCAAGCGGAACCCACCGGTGGCGACCGGCGTGGTCAGGGTCGCCAGCGCCGCCCGCTTCTCGATGACCAGGGTGCGCAGGCCCGCATGGCGGGCGAAGTAGGCGGTGGCACAGCCGATGACGCCGCCCCCGACGATGACGACATCCGCGGTGGGAGGCAATCTGCCGACGAGCGCCATCTACATACCTTCGGATCGCAGGGAGGTCGCCATCCGGCGGGAATTTCGCTCCCCTTGGTGCGGCTCGCGAAATTCGAGGCCTCGCCCGACCGACGCAGATACGCGCAACCCTAGCCTCTTCCTGAGCGCGGGAGTCGGGCGCGTGCTGTGCTGCCACGCGGTGCTCCGGTCGGGCTCGGAGCTCGCCACCTGACTGTGGCTCGCTACCGGACCTCAATGATCAGCATCCGGGTGACCCCACTCGGGGTGGTCACCTGGACGTCGTCGCCCACCCGCTTGCCGATCAGCGCCTTGCCCACCGGGGACTCCATCGAGATCCGCCCCTTGCTGGGCTCGGCCTCGGTCGAGCCGACGATGGTGAAGGCCTCGTCCCCATACTCGTCGTGGACCTTGACCGTGGAACCCACGTCCACCACGCCGGCCGAGTGGTGCTCGTCGATGATGGTGGCGTTGCGGAGCAGCTTCTCTAGCAGGAGGATGCGGCCCTCCACGAATCCCTGCTCGTTCTTGGCGTCGTCGTACTCGGCGTTCTCGTTGATGTCGCCGAATTCCTTGGCCTGGCGGATGCGCTCCGCCACTTCCGGGCGGCGCTTGTTGCGCAGGAAGTTCAGCTCCTCCTGCAGCCGGTTGTAGCCGTCCTGGGTCAGAAAGACAGGCTTCTCGTTCTCCATAGTTCTCTCCAGCTCCGCCCCGACCCCCTCGTCAAGTGGCGGAAAAGCCGCCGTATTATACGGGATTCCCGGCGGCGTGCCGGCCGGAGAGGGAGCGCCGCTACTGCAGAGTTACTTCGGCCGGCGGCAGGTTCTCTGAGACGCGGGTGCCGGCTCCCATCGGCAGGGTGAACAGGAAGAGGCCGTGAATTGTATAGCGGCCGGGGTGGAGAGTGGCAGACACCGGCCAATCGACCTGGAAGGTGGCGGTCTGGCCCGCCGCGAGCTGCTGGTTCGTGAGGGCCATGCAAGTCACCTCGGGGGCGGGCTCGGTCCAAGCCCGCTGGTGCTGGGTGTCCAGCACCCAGAGTCGCACGGTTTGCACGCACCCGGCTTCGTATTCGGTCGGTCCGGTCACTGTGACCGTGGCGTGGACCGTGCCCCCCGGGCTGAGCCGGTCGGGAGCGGCGACCAGGGTCAACTGACCCGGTTCGGCGCTGGGTCCCGGATCGCCAATGACCTGGCCGCCGCACCCGCAGAGGAGGAGGCTGGTCAGCAGGGTAGCCAGGGCAAAGCGCATCACCCATAAGACGGAGTCCGACCCGAAAAGTTCGCTGGGCCGGGCTAGGCGACAGCCTGGCAGGACTCGGCGACCGGCGCTTCCTCGTCGGCCGTGGTCAGCAAGCCCGGGTCGGTCCGCAAGGCCTCGTCGAGCACCACGTCGACCTGCTCCGGACCGGTCAGGGTGTTGACCATCTCGCGCAGCCGGGGTGCCCCTTTGAACCCCTTCAATCCCCAAGCCACGAACTTTCGCAGCAGCCGGGAGCCCCGCTCCGGCCCGTAGTACTCGAGCACCAGGTCACAATGGCGGCGCACCAGCGCGATCCGCTCCGCCCACGAGAGATCGGGCAGACGGTCACCGGTCTGCAGGTGGTACACGGTCTGCCGGATCAACCAGAGGTTGCCGAGGATTCCGCGACCGAGCATGACCGCATCCACGGCGGTCTGCTCCTGGCGCGCGGCGGCGTCCACATCGCGCCGCAGGTCGCCGCTGCCGGCCACCGGGATGCGTACGGCCGCCTTGACCTGACCGATGGCCTCCCAGTCGGCCCACGGATCGTAGCCCTGACTCCGGGTACGGCCATGCACCGCCAGCGCCGACACTCCCGCGGCTTCCAGGAGGCGAGCCATCTGCAGGTAGTTGCGGGACTCGAAGTCCCAACCCAGCCGGATCTTGGTCGTAACCGGGACCCGGACGGCGGCGACCACCGCCGCGGCCACTCGAGCAGCCCGATCGGGCTCGCGCAGGAGTGACGCGCCACCGGAGGTCTTGACCACTTTGGGCACCGGGCAACCCATGTTGATATCCACGATGTCCGCGCCATGCGCCTCCGCCATCCGGGCGGCCTCGGCCATCACCTCGGGGCTGCCGCCCATCAGCTGGACGGACACCGGCCGCCGGTCCCAGCGCAGGTCCATCAAACGGAACGACTCCGGGTTGCGGCGCACGAGCGCCTCGCTGCTGATCATCTCAGTGCAGGCCAGCCCGGCTCCGAACTCGGCAGCCAGCCGGCGGAACGGGGCATCGGTGACCCCGGCCATGGGGGCCACGTAGACCGGGGACGGCAGCCGGTAGGGTCCGACCAACATGGTCAGTCGCCCACCTGTGCGCGCGGCGCATTGAGTTCATAGACCAGGCGCAAGCCATCGAGCATGAGTCCGTCGTCCACTTCCTCGATGATCGTCGTTTCCGGCGCAATCACGCTGGCCATACCACCGGTGGCGATCACCCGAGCCTCGTCGCCCAGCTCCCGCCGCAGGCGGGCCACCATCCCCTCCACCTGGGCCACAAAGCCATAAATGATCCCAGCCTGGAGGCTTTCGCCGGTGGTGCGGCCGATGACCGACGGCGGTGGCTTGAGCTCGACCCGGAAGAGGCGGGCGCCGTGCTGGACCAGGGCGTCGATCGAGATCTGGACGCCGGGGGCGATCGCGCCACCCAGGTATTCGCCATCGCGTGACACGGCATCGTAGGTCGTCCCGGTACCGAAGTCGATGATGATGAGCGGACCGCCGTACTTCCGAAACGCCGCCAGGGACGCCACGATCCGGTCGGCACCCACCTCGCGGGGGTCCTCGTAACGGATCTTGAGCCCGGTCTTGACGCCCGGCATGACCATCAGCGGCTCGCAGTGGAAGTAGCGCCGCACCGCCTCGGCCAGGCGGGCATTGAGGGGAGGGACGACGCTGGATACGGCCGCGCCGCGGATCGCAGCGGCATCGATGTCGGCCTCCCGCATCAGCTGGGTGAAGACCAGGCCAAGCTCGTCCGACGTGCTGTCCAGGCGGGTGGGAATGCGCCAGTCGTGGAGCCGGCGGTCCCCATCGAAGACGCCGAACTTGATCCCGTCATTGCCCACGTCGATGGCCAGCAGCATGCTGGAAGTGTAACGAGGGAGCCCTGCCAGAATGGTCACACGGTGCGTGACCTGAAGCTGGATCCCGCCGAGGTGGCACGCGAGATCCGGCCGTTCTGGCAGGACGGCCGAATCCTGCGCTGGCCGGCCCGCGATGCGCGCCGCCGGATGGTGCTGGCCGAGGTGGCCAGGATCTTCCCCCTCGGAAAGCGCCTTCCCGAGGAGGAGGTCGATCGAGAGCTGCGTGGGATCTGGCCGGACTACTGCCAGCTGCGGCGCGCCCTAGTCGACTATGAGTTCCTGGCGCGCAAAGCCGGCCGCTACTGGCGGGTTGGGTAACGAGACCCCCACCCGACCTCCCCCGCAACGGGGGAGGAGAACTAGCCGGAGAGGGGAGTCGGAGACAGGAACCTAGTAGATGTCTTCTTTGCGGGAATCTTCGTCGACTTCGGGGAACTCGAGGGTGGTTTCGGTTTCCCCCTCCTCGACGGTGTGCATCCCTTCCAGCTCTTCGGACTCCGGAGCTTCCTCTTCGGTTTCTTCCGGGTCCACCGAACGGGCGATGAGAGACTCCTTGGCGTAGGGGCGGAACTCTTCGCGGCCCCGCTTGATAGGGAAGGACGGCTTGCCGTAGAACTTCGGGTCCTGGTAGGTCTCCCGGACGATGAGCTTGACGGCGTTGCCCTCACAGCTGGCCACGGCGCCCGCGTACTGGTTGCCGCCTTGCATGAACTTGATCAGCCGGCGACCCATGGCGTGTTCCAGGTGCCCCAGGGTCACCCCCCGGACGCTCTCCACGTTCAGGGTGTCCCCGGCGACGACCAGCTTCACCGGCTCGCCGCCGGTCACCTTGCTGCAGGGATCGGCATCGTTGTGGACGTGCAGGCCGGTCAGGATGCTCTTGCCCATCTCCTCGATGAAGAGATCGACGCCCACCTGGGTCTGGCCGGTGGGAACCTGCTCCTTCCGCTCCCGCCAGGCACGCAGTTTGGCCATGTTCTTCTGGGCGATCTGGTTGAGCGGGTTCACCTTGAGGGCGCCCTCGTAGGCCGCCAGGGCGTCCTCCACCCGGCCCAGCTCGGTGTAGGCCTTGCCCAGCCGGTTGAGCGTCTCCTCGTCGGGGCCGAACCGGTCCAGGATGGCCCGATTCAGCTCGACCGCATTCGCCCACTTGCTGGCCAGGGCCACCTCGATGGCCTCATCGACGTACTGGGAGCGGGGTTTCACCCGTTCGGCGTACTCTGCCACGGTCTTTGCCTTCCTCCTGTGCGCGTATACCCTACGGGCGGTCCAGAAGTGTTGTCAAGCGATCAAGTAGGGTTCCCGTCCTGCCACAACGTCAAACCCGCTCGGCTCTTGTGAGCCCGCGCCGGCGCATTATTAAGAGGTATTAGAGAGGGGCGTCCGCCGGCCAATTTCGAATTGGACTCAAATTGACAGAGGTAGGGCAACCGTGTATAAAAGGCTCGCAATTCTCGGGACTGTATTCTTGCGTCAACACGACAGTAATAGGTAGGAGGAAGGGTATGAATAGCCCCAAGTTGCTAGCCGGGCTCGCGGTCACGGGCCTGATCCTAGCGGCCTGCGGCGGGGGTGGGACGACCACCCAGACGATCAAGGGGACGATCAAGATCGGTATTGACCTGCCGGTCACTGGCGAGGATGCGTCGGATGGACTGCCCGCCCAGCAGGGGGGGAAGCTGGCCATCACCCAGAAAGGCAAGGTGTGCGGCGCGTCCAGCCACGCGGACGCCTGCTTTACCCTGACTGCCTTCCCGCTGGACGACGCCGTCAACGGCGTCCACGATCCCAAGCAGGGCGCCGCCAACGTCCAGCAGTTCGTCGCCGACTCGGCGGTGCTGGGCATGATGGGGCCGTTCAACAGCTCGGTCGCCCGGGCCGAGATCCCGATTGCCAACAGCGTCAACCTGACCATGGTCAGCCCATCCAACACGAATGAGTGCCTGACCCAGGAGCCCGCGGACGGCCACTGCAAGGGCCAGGCGAAGATCCTTCGCAACAACAGCACCAAGAACAACTACTTCCGGGTCTGCACCACCGACCTCATCCAGGGTCCGGCGGCGGCCGACTACGCCTACAACAAGCTGGGCAAGAAGAAGGTCTACATCCTGAATGACCAGCAGACCTACGGACTGGGCATCGCCCAGAACTTCGCCAAGCAGTTCGCGGCGGATGGCGGCACGGTGCTCAACACGGACCTGGGCGGGTTCGACCCGACTGCCACGACCGACTTCAAGTCGAAGCTGACCCAGGCTGCCTCGTTGGGCGCCGACGTGGTCTTCTTCGGCGGCACCACCGCCACCAAGGGCGGGGTCATTCGCAAGCAGATGAAGGGCATCCTGGACGTCCCGTACGTGGCCGGTGACGGCATCTCGGGCGACCAGTTCCTGAAGGACGCGGCGCCCAACGCCGCCAACAGCTACTTCACGGTGGCAGGCCCCTACGCCAGCCAGCTGCCCACAGCCACGGCCATGATCGCCGCCTACAAGACGGCCTTCGGCACCGACATCGGCGCCTACAGCGCCCAGGGCTACGACGCGGTGGGCGTGATCATCGCGGCCATCAGCCGGGCCGTCGACGACGCCGGCGGCAACATGCCGACCCGTGACCAGGTCACGGCCGAAATGCTGAAGACTACGACCTACTCAGGTGCCATGGGCACATTCGGCTTCGACGGCAATGGCGACACCACGCTCAAGATCATTACCGTCTACAAGTGGAACCCCGATACGGGAAAGTCCGACTACGCCGACCAGGTGACCGTCAAGTAGGATCCGGGCGTTGACAGCGACGGGGCAGGGCGTTGGCCCTGCCCCGTTTCTTGCTCCGGGTGGGGGCCGGGCGACCCTTGGCGCTACACTGGGCAGCAACCAAAAGCGGGAAGGGGACGGGTGAAGTTCTTCGTCGACCAGCTGGTGCTGGGGCTGACTAACGGGGCCATCTACGCGCTGATTGCGCTGGGCTACACGCTGGTCTACGGGATCATCGAGCTGATCAACTTTGCCCACGGGGACGTGTTTACGGTCGGGGGAATTATCGGGCTGACGCTGATCGGCATTTTTCGCCTGGAGCACCTCTCCCCGGCGCTGCTGGTGCCGGCCGTGATCCTGCTCTTCGCCGCCACCATGACCATCACCGGGTTCCTCGGGGTGGCGATCGAGCGGCTCGCCTACCGGCCGCTTCGCAACGCCCCCCGCCTGGCCCCCCTGATCACGGCGGTCGGGGTCTCCTTCGTGCTGGAAGGCATCCTCTTTATGGTCAAAGGCGCCAACCAGATCTCCTATCCGAATTTGCTGCCGTCGGGCAAGATCGGAGGCGGCGCCTTCGAGATCGGCATCACCAACCTGATCATCATCATCATTGCCCTCGTCCTGATGGTCGGCCTGCACCAGTTCATCCAGCGCACCCGGATCGGACGCGCCATGCGGGCCACCGCTCAGGACCGGGACGCGGCCCGGCTGATGGGCATCGATATCAACCGCACCATCGCCATCACCTTCTTCATCGGTTCGGCGCTGGCGGCAGCCGGCGGCATCATCTTCGGCTTCTACTACCAGTCGATCGTCTTCGACCAGGGTTTCGAGGCAGGCCTCTTCGCCTTCACGGCCGCCGTGTTCGGCGGCATCGGCAACGTGATCGGCGCCTCCCTGGGCGGGTTCGTGATCGGCTTGATCCTGACCTTCGTGGCCGGCTACTGGTCCGGCGGCTTGCAGTGGGCCAGCGTGGTGGTGTTCAGCATCCTGATCCTGACCCTGGTCTTCCGGCCCACCGGACTGCTGGGGATGCGGGTAGCGGAGCGATGAGCCGCTCCAAGGGCGGTCTCCTCGAGCGCCTTGCCCAGCTCCCCCCCAAGAGTCTGCGCGCCTTCGCCACCGACACGCGGGTTCCCGGGATCGGACTCGGCCTCGTCCTGGTCCTGTTTCCGCTCCTCGATCCCAACAAGTCGCACGTGAACGTGGCCGCGGATGCGGGAACGTTCATCCTACTGGCGCTGGGGCTGAACATCGTGGTCGGGTTCGCCGGGCTGCTGGACCTGGGGTACGCCGCCTTCTTCGCCATCGGATCCTACGCCTACGCCATGCTGGCCTCCGGTCAGTTCAACATCCACATCCCCTTCTGGTTCCTGCTGCTGACCTCGGCTTTCACCGCCGCGTTCTTCGGAGTGCTCCTGGGCGCCCCCACACTCCGGCTGCGGGGCGACTACCTGGCTATCGTCACCCTGGGATTTGGCGAGATCGTGCCGCGGGTCTTCAAGAACGCTTCCACCTTCACGGGCGGAGTCAACGGGATCGTCGGCCTCGACCAGCCGAGCTTCCCCCACGTCCTCGGGTTCCCCGGGTACAAGTTCGGGTTCAACCCCGTCCCCTACTACTTCCTCATCCTGGCCATCCTGCTGCTCTCGGTGGTCCTGATCAGCAACCTGCGCGACTCGCGCCTGGGCCGTGCCTGGATGGCGATCCGGGAGGACGAGGTGGCGGCGGCCTCGAACGGGATCAACACCGTCACCACCAAGCTGCTGGCCTTCGCCATGGGCGCGGCCTTCAGCGGCTTCGCCGGCACCTACGCGGCATCCAAGCTCTTCATCGTCAGCCCGGATGACTTCGGCTTCGTCGTCTCCGTCTCCATCCTGGTCATGATCGTGCTGGGCGGGATGGGGAACCTGCGGGGGGTGATCGTGGGCGCCGTGCTCATTTTCTTCATCCAGCGCTACCTGCTGATCCAGCTGCCGGGCTGGATCGCCGCGCTGACCGCCAACATCCCATTCCTGGCCTCCGTCGACGTTGCCGGCTACGTGCAGCGGTCGAACTACCTGATCTTTGGCCTGATCCTGGTGTTCACCATGTTGCTGCGACCGCAGGGCCTGATCCCCAGCGCCCAGCGCAAGATCGAGCTCGAGCTGGGAACGACCGAGGAGGCGGTGGCCGACCTGCGGGGGTCGGCGTGAGCGCAATCCTGGAGGTGCGGTCGCTGACCAAGCGGTTCGGCGGCCTGGTGGCGGTCAGCAACGTGAACTTCAGCATCGAGGCCGGCGAGATCTTCGCCATGATCGGCCCCAACGGGGCCGGCAAGACCACCTGCTTCAACATGATCGCCGGCCTGTACAAGCCCAGCGGCGGCGAGATCGCCTTCAATGGGACCGGCATCTATCCGGACCGCGATTTCTGGGTGAATTACCTGCCCCCGCTGGCCATCTATTACACGGCCATGGGCGCCGTCCGGCGCGCCATTGGGCTGGGCCCGGTGCCAATCGGGCTTCGGCCCCACGCCGTGACCAAGCTGGGGGTGGCCCGCACGTTCCAGAACATCCGGCTCTTCTCCTACATGACGGCCCTGGAGAACGTCATGGTGGGCCAGCACGCGCGGATGCACGCCCAGCTCTGGGACGCCCTGCTGCGGACCCCGTCGTCCCAGCGCGAGGAGCGGAGGGTCCGGGACCGGGCCCGGGAACTCCTTCGGTTCGTCGGGATCGAGCGGCACGCCGACGATTACGCGCGCAACCTGCCCTACGGCTTCCAGCGCCGACTGGAGATCGCCCGCGCGCTGGCCAGCGACCCCAAGCTCCTGATGCTGGATGAGCCCGCGGCCGGCTTCAACCCGCAGGAGAAGGCGCAGTTGATGGGGCTGATCCAGCAGATCCGGGCCCAGGGCATCACCATTTTCCTGATCGAACACGACATGAAGGTGGTCATGGAAATTTCGGAACGCATCGTCGTCCTGGATTACGGCGAGAAGATCGCTGAGGGGCCGCCGGCCAAGGTGCGGACCGACCCGAAGGTGATCGAGGCCTACCTGGGGAAGGGCGCGTGACAGTCGTCTCCACCGCGGTCCTCGAGCTGGAGGGGATCGACGTGTTCTACGGCCGGGTCCAGGCACTGCGCGGCGTGAGCCTGCACGTCGACCAGGGCGAGATCGTAACCCTGATCGGCGCCAACGGGGCCGGCAAGACCACCACCCTGCGCGCCATCTCCGGCCTGACGCCGGCCGCCGCAGGCCGGGTCCTGCTGCGTGGCGAGGAGATCACCCGCGTGCCTGCGGAGACGATCGTGGCCCGGGGGGTGGGTCACGCTCCCGAGGGACGGCGGATCTTCTCCCGGATGACCGTCCTGGAGAACCTGGACCTGGGGGCCTTCATCCGCAAGGACGGAGCGCGCCGCCAGGACATGGACCGGGTCTTTACGCTGTTCCCGCGCCTGAAAGAGCGGCAACGCCAGGTCGCCGGCACGCTTTCGGGGGGCGAGCAGCAGATGCTGGCCATCGGCCGGGCGCTGATGTCACGCCCCAAGGTCCTGCTGCTGGACGAGCCCTCGCTGGGACTGGCACCCATCCTGGTGGAGACCATCTTCCAGGTGATCCGCGAGGTCAACGCCGAGGGCACCACCGTGCTCCTGATTGAGCAGAACGCCCTCAAGGCGCTCTCCGTCGCCCACCGCGGGTACGTCTTGGAGACCGGCCGGATCGTGAAAGAAGGCACGGCCCGCCAGCTGCTGGACAGCCCCGACGTCCAGAAAGCCTATCTCGGCGTGTGACCGTCTAAGCCCGAATCCAAGCTTGCACAAGCGGTAAGCTAGCGCCATGCATCTCCTCTTCGAAATGGCGGCCTACGCGATCACCACGGCGATCACGCCCAGGAAGATCATCGCGGGCGTCGTCCTGCTGATCATCATCGTCGCCATCGGCGTCTGGTGGGCCAGGCGCCAGAAGCCCACACCCTAGGGTTCGACATCCTGGAGTAGCAGACTCTTCGAGACCCCCTCCCCAACCCTCCCCGCAAGGGGGAGGGAGAGTGAATGGCTCCGCCCAAGGGGGAGGGAGAGAAAGAGACGAGACCCCTCCCTGCTCTCCCCGCCAACGGCGAGGGGTTCTTGAAACAGCTAGCGGGTGAGCAGTGCCAGCGCCACCAGGTACACGCAAATCACGGCAAATAGGCCGTACTCGAAGAACACGCGCCGGGTGAGCGAATCATCGAGCGCATGCAGGATGAAGCCCTGATTGGCGTACCACGCGAAGGCCAGCACCACCGCCACATAGGCGCTGCCCTGGTTGAGGTAGGTCACCATGCCGAAGGCGAGCGCCGTCACCATCTGCGCGGTGACGAAGGCGGAGAACAGCGCCCGCCCCTCGCGCTGGGTCACCAGCCGGAAGCTGCGATAGCCGCTCAGCAGTGACACAGTGAAGATCCAGATGAACTTGATGGCGTTGGGGAGTTCGGATTGCAGCACCAGGAAGAAGAGAGCGAGCAGGGCCAGGAAGATGGAGGAGTCGCGCAGGAACCGGTGCAGAGGCCGGACCCGCCCGATGCCGCGGCACAGATCGACGTAGCTGCTCATATAGATCGTTACCCCCATGGCGCCCATCGCCGCCGCGTGCAACCGCCAGTCCGAGGCCAGCATCGAAAACGAGGACGCCGCGATGACCGCCAGGGCGGGACAGGCGTAGTAGTCGAGGCTGAACCAGACCGGCGTGCGGTTGCGAGCGTGCAGGAACATCAGGCCGGCGGTGGTAAAGGCCACCAGGCCAGCGGTCGCGGCCCAGACCTGGTTGGGCGCCAGCAACTCCGACTTGAAGGCCAGCCCGATAATGACGGCGCAAGCGGAGAGGAAGCCCAGGTAGCGCGTTCCCAGCTTGACGGGGGTGGCCCTGGGCGCCGGAGCCAAGCGTGGGCCCACCGGGCGCGCGGGGCGAGGCCGGGCAAGCGTGGTTGAGGAGTGCGGCACCGCCGCCGACATGGCGCCCAGTCTAGCAGTTGAACGTGTGTTTGGGGCTGGGGGAAACCGGTTCGAACGCGACCGAATCTGTATTCAAAAACATATGTTCGACGGCTGGCAGCGCCTCTGTGGAAACTGTGGATAGATCAGCCCGGATCCACCGAGCGGACGAAGCAGATTGGGATGCGGGGCCAGATGAGCCGAAGGCGGCGACGAGCACGCGAAGGCGCGCACCCGTCGGTGCGTAACTGAGCGCGCGTCAGAGCCAACGCACGGATCGCTCGCATCCGCGCCCAAGATGCGAGTTGGTTTCGGTGGACGCGGGCTTAGGCGGTGGAGGTCCCGGCCCGGCCGTACTTGTCCTCCAGCCGCACCACATCATCGATCTCGGGGGAACTCACCTCGAAGAACTCGCAGTCGTCGACCGCGATCATCCGGTGCTTGCGGCCGGGCACGATGCGGCGAACCATCCCCGGTGTCAGCCGGTGGGTGTGCATCTGGCCCTGATCATCCTCCAGCTCCAGGTCCATGATGCCTTTCACCAGCAGCAGGGTCTCATCCTTCTGCTGGTGGTACTGCAGGCTCAACATCTCCCCGCGATTGACGTGGATCACCTTGCCCAGGTACCGATCCGTGATGGCAAACCGATGCTCCCAGCCCCAGGGCTTGGCCACCCTGGAGCCGTCGGCGGGTTGGTCAGGCAACCTGGCGCACTCCGAGGCGGTCCTCGAGCGCGGCCAGCAGCTTGTCGACTCGCTGGCGGCTGGGCGCTTCACTGTAGACGCGGATCAACGGCTCGGTCCCGCTGAATCGGGTCAGCACCCAGCTGCCGTCGGCGAAGTAATACTTGAATCCGTCGTCGGTGCGGCTGCGCTGGATGCGCTCACCGGCCAGCTCCCGCGGCGGGTTCTTCTGCAGATCGGCATAGATGGCAGCCCGGCGATCCGCGTACTCCTCGCGCTCGAGGTGGATGTCGTGGCGGGCGTAGGCATGCGGCCCCACCAGGTCCTCCAGGTGCTGCAGCACCTTGGCCAAGGGCTGGCCGTACTGGACGATCAGGTCGGCGATGAAAATCCCGGAGAGGATACCGTCGCGTTCCGGGATGTGGCCCCGGAAGCCGAACCCGCCGCTCTCCTCGCCCCCCAGGATGGCGTTCACCTCGGTCATCTTGGGCCCGATGTACTTGAAGCCCACCGGGAGCTCATGGACCGTGATCCCAAAGCGTTCGCCCAGCTTGTCCATCATCGAGGTCATCGTCAGGGAGCGCACCACGTCCCCCTTCCAGCCTCGCTTCTCGACCAGGTACAGCATCAGCAGCGCCATCACCTGCAGCTGGTTGATGAACTGGCCGCGCTCGTCGATGATCCCCACCCGGTCGGCGTCGCCGTCGTTGGCGATGCCCAGGTTGTAGCCGCCTTTGCGGATCAGGGTCTGCGCTTCATCCAGGTTGGGGGGGATGGGCTCGGGATGCATCCCCCCGAAACCCGGGTTGCGCTCACCGTGGATCTCGTCGACGACGGTGCGGCCACCCGAGAGCAGCAGTTTCAGGTATCCCTGGCCGCCGCCGTACATGGAGTCGTGCAGGATGTGCAGCCCGGCGTCTTTGAGAGCCTGCAGGTTGACCATCCGGCCGATCTGCGCGATGTAGGCCGGCCGCGGGTCGAAGATTTCGATCAGGCCCTGCCGCTCGCCGTCCTCAAATCGCAGCTGGCGAACCTGGCCGCTTCGCTGGACGACGGCGATCTCCTGCTCCAGGCGGCCGGTGACCTCCGGCGAGGCGGAGCCCGCGTACTCTGGCTTGTACTTGAGGCCGCTGAAGTAGTAGGGGTTGTGGCTGGCGGTGACCACCACGGCACCGCTGGCCTTCCGGTCCAGGATGGCGTAGGAGGAAACCTGGGTAGGGGAAGGCGCGTCGATGAGCAGCGCCCGCACGCCGTTACCGGCCAGCACCTGGGCCACCTCGCGCGCGAACCGGTCGGAGGCAAACCTGGTGTCGTATCCCACCACCGCGGACGGGCTTGGTTTGCTGGTCAGGTACTGGGCGATGCCCTGGGTGGCCACCCGCACGGCCTCATAGGTGAAGTCGTCGGCGATGATGCCGCGCCATCCGTCCGTGCCGAACTTGATGTCCAGGCTCTCACCCTCGTCAGGATGCCGGTCCGGTCAGCGCGAAGCCGGGACCGGAGAACTGCGAAGCCGCGCTCGCCAGTAGTTTAGGGTATCCTCCAGCGTCTGCTCCAACGAAATGGTCGGCTCCCAGCCGGTCAGCTGCCGGAACTTGGTGGCATCGCCGACCAGCAATTTGACGTCGGACGGCCGCATTCGCGACGGGTCGTTCTCGACGGTGATCTTTTCCTTGGTGAAGGACAGCAGGATGTCGAGCATCTCCTTCACCGTCCGGCGGCGGCCCGACGCGATGTTGTACACCTCGCCAAAGGTCCCGTGCTCGAGCACCAGCCAGTAGGCGCGCACCATGTCGCGCACGTCCGTCCAGTCGCGGACCGGGGAGAGGTCACCCACCTTGATGACGGGTTTCCGGCGGCCCAGCTCGACCTCCGCCACCTGCTTGGCGAAGGACGAGGTGACGAACACCTCGCCTCGGCGGGGCCCCTCATGGTTGAAGGCCCGGGTCACGACGGTCTGCAGGCCGTAGGAGTAGTGGTACTGGATGGCCAGCATCTCCTGCGCCACCTTGCTCACGGCGTAAGGAGAGAGCGGCCGCAAGACGTTCGATTCCTTGATCGGGACCTGGTGCGGCTCCACGTGGCCGTACTCTTCGGAGGACCCGGCGATGTGCACCCGCGGATCGACCCCCTCGCTGCGGATGGCCTCGAACAGGTTGACCTGGCCAATGACGTTGGTGTTGAGCGTTTCGACCGGAGCCCTCCAGGATGTGGGCACGAAACTCTGGGCGGCCAGGTGAAAGATCCGGTCGGGTTGCGTCTCGCGGATGACCAGGCGCATCGAAGATGCGTCGTTCATGTCACCTTCCAGGACGTGGATCTTGCCCTCGAGGTGCTCGATGTTCTCCACCCGGCTGCGCCACCGCTTGATCCCGAAGACCTCCACCCCGGGCAGGGTGAGGCAGTAGTCGGCCAGGTGGCTGCCGGCCATCCCGGTGATGCCGGTGATCAGGACGCGCATGACTGTTCAATCGATAGCGGCATCCGGAACCTTCTGAATACCCCCACCCCACCCTCCCCGCAAGGGGGAGGGAAAGGATTGCGTGCCACTGGACGGTTCACAGGTATTCCTTCTTCCCCATCTGCTTCAGCCGTTCCACGATCAGGCGAACGTCCTGGGAGCGGGTCTTGGGACAGATCAGGATGGCGTCCTCGGTCTCGATTACCACCATGTTCTCCAGGCCGACCGCCGCCACCAGCTTGCGGGGCGAGTGGATCATGCAGTTCCGCGAGTCGATCAGCACGTGCTCGCCTTCCACGAAATTGCCGGCCTCGTCCTGCTCCAGGATGTCGTGGAGGTCCGCCCAGGACCCGATGTCGTGCCATTCGAACTGGGCCGGCACCATCAACAGGTTGTGCGTCTTCTCCAGCACCGCCGTATCGATGGCCGCCGTGGGCAGCGCCAGGTAGGCCGCTTCGGCCGCCGCCGTATCGCCCCGCCCACTGGCGTCCCCGAAGGCGGCCAGCCCGCCGTACAGGTCGGGGGCATGTTTGGCCATCTCGGCGAAGAGGATGTCCACCGACCAGCTAAACAGCCCCAGGTGCCAGAAGTAGTCACCCTCCGCCAGGTAGCGGTCGGCTGTCTGCAGATCGGGCTTCTCGACGAACGCGCGGACCCGGTAGGCGGGGTCGCGGCCGGGCGCCTGCACCCGCTCGCCGAGCCGGATGTAACCGAAGGCCGTGGACGGATAGGGCGGCTTCAACCCCACCGTGACCAGCTTCCGCTCCTGTTCGGCCCACCCTGCCTCGCCGTCCAGCGTCCGCAGGTACGCGTCCTCATCGTTTCCGAGGTAGTGGTCGGCGTGGACTGAGATCATGGTCGCCCCGGGATCCGCCCGAGCGATGGTAAAGGCGGCCAGGCCGAGGGCCGAGGCGGTTCCCCGGCGGGCGGGCTCGATGATGAACTGGCCTTGGGTCAGGCCGGGGAGCTGCTCCTGGATGCTCTCCACCTGCGAGCGTTCGGTGATCACCGACACATCGTCGGTCAGCCGGCGGACCCGGTCATAAGTCGCCTGGAGGAGCGACTGCTTCCCGTGGAGGGCCAGCAGGTGCTTGGGATGCCCTTCCCGCGAGCGCGGCCAGAGCCGCGTGCCGCTCCCGCCGGCCAGGATCACCACGTGACGGGCCATGCTAGTTCCGCTCCATCAGACGCCAGTAGTCCAGGGTGTCGCGCAGGGTGCGGTCGAGCGAGATGGCCGGTTGCCATCCGGTGAGCCGGCGGAATTTGGTGGCGTCGCACCAATACGTGCTGACCTCCACGGCGTGCGTCCGGGCCGGGTCGACCTCGACCGTGATCGGGACGCGGCTCATGGGCAGCAGGAGCTCGACCACCTGGCGCAACGTGGGCGCCTGGCCGGCGCCCAGGTTATAGACCTCGCCCGGACGTCCCTGCTCGATGGCCAGGCGGTAGGCCCGCACCATGTCCCGCACGTCGGTGAAGTCGCGGCGGGCATCCAGGTTGCCGACGCGGAGCGTGGGGGGCTGCCGACCGGTCTCCATGCGGGCCACCTGCCGGGCGAAGCTGGGGATGGCGAACGTTGGGAGCTGGCGGGGTCCGGTGTGGTTAAAGGGACGAACGCGCACCACCGGCAACCCCAGGCTGAGAAAGTACTGGAGGCCAAGCAGATCCTGCCCGACCTTCGACACGCCATACGGGGTCAGCGGCCGCAGGGGCGCCTCTTCGGTGATGGCCCGCTCCCCATGGTCCGGCTGCTCGCCGTACTCGTCGCCCGAGCCGACCACCAGCAAGGCTGGCGGCGTTTTCAGGGCGCTGGCCGCGGCCAGAACGTTGGCCTGGCAGCCGAGGTTGGTGTGCAGGGTGCCGGCCGGATCGTCCCAGGACTTGGCCGGGCTGGACGCGGCGGCCAGGTGGAAGACCCACTCCGGCTTGATGGCCCGCATCAACTCGTCCACCGCCGAGCGGCGCAGCAGGTTGATTTGGTGGCAGCGAACGCGCCGCGAGAGCTGCGCGGTCGCGTACGGGGTGGCTCCCCGGATGGCCCCATGGACCAGGTGCCCTTCGGCCACGAGGAGGTCGGCGAGATGGCTGCCGGCGAATCCATCGACGCCGGTGATAAGGACGACCCGCCGCCCTCGGTCAGGCGTCCTGTGACTCCATCACCTGGAGCCGTTGCACGCCGGCTTCTTCCGCCAGCTGGGCCGCCTTGTCCGTCCGCTCCCAGGGGAGGTCGAGGTCGGAGCGGCCGAAGTGGCCGTACACCGCAGTCTGCTTGTAGATGGGCCGGCGCAGGTCGAGCTGCTCGATGATGCCGACCGGCGTGAGGTCAAAGTATTCGTCGATCAGCTTTTCGATGGTCGCGATCGGTACCCGTTCCGTGCCGGCGGTGTCCACCAGGACCGAGACCGGTTTGCGCACGCCGATGGCGTAGGCTACCTGGATCTCGCAGCGCCGAGCCAACCCGGCGGCCACGATGTTCTTGGCCGCGTACCGGGCGGCATAGGCGCCGGACCGGTCGACCTTGGAGGGGTCCTTGCCGCTGAAGCAGCCTCCCCCGTGGCGGGCGTAGCCGCCGTAGCTGTCGACGATAATCTTGCGGCCCGTCACGCCCGCGTCCGCTCGCGGCCCGCCCAGCACGAAGCGGCCGGTGGGATTGACATGAATGACCGTGTTGCGATCGATCATCCGGGCGGGAACGATGACATCGATGACGGTCTCCCGGATGTCGTCGCGAATCTGTTCCAGGCTGGCCTCTTCGCGGTGCTGGGCCGAGACCACGATGGTGTCCACCCGCGCCGGCCGGCCGTTCTGGTACTGGATCGACACCTGAGTCTTCCCATCCGGACCCAGGTAGGGCAGGGTCTCCTGCTTGCGGACCCGGGCCAGCTGCCGGGCCAACTGGTGAGCCAGCTGGATGGGCGCCGGCATCAGCTCCGGCGTCTCGTCGCAGGCGAACCCGAACATCATCCCCTGGTCGCCGGCGCCGCCGGTATCGACGCCCCGCGCGATATCCGGCGACTGCTTATCGATGGACACGATGACGCCGCAGGTGTCGGCATCGAACCCGAACCCCGGCCGGTCGTAGCCGGCCTCCTCGATGGTCTGCCGGATGATGTCCCGCATCTCGACGTAGGTGTCGGTCGTGATCTCACCGATGACGAACGCCAGGCCGGTGGTGACCGCGGTCTCGCAGGCAACCCGACCCAGCGGGTCCTTGGCCAGGATGGCATCCAGGATGGCGTCCGAAATCTGGTCGGCGAGCTTGTCGGGGTGGCCTTCGGCTACTGATTCGGAGGTGAAGAGGTGGGTGCGGGCGGCTGCGCTCACCGGGTGCCGGACTCCCAGCCCTTCAGGTAGGCGTCCTGCTCGGCGGTGAGGGTGTCGATCCGGATTCCCATGGCGGTCAATTTTAGGCGAGCGATCTCACGGTCGAGCACCTCCGGGACAGGGTACACGCGGGGCTCCAGCTCGCCCGTGTGGCGGACCAGGTGTTCCAGGGCGAGCGCCTGGTTGGCAAAACTCATGTCCATCACGGCGGCCGGGTGGCCTTCCGCGGCAGCCAGGTTCACCAGCCGGCCCTCGGCCAGGACGAACAGCCGGCGCCCGTCGCGGAGGTGATACTCCTCGACCGAGCCGCGCACGCTGCGGACGTCCTGGGCCATGCCGTCCAGCACCTGGAGGTTGATCTCGTCGTTGAAATGGCCGGAGTTGGCCAGGATGGCGCCGCTCTTCATGGCCTGCAGGGGGGCCTCATCGATGACGTTGATGTCCCCGGTAACGGTCACGAAGATGTCGCCCTCCTTGGCGGCCTCCGCGATCGGCATGACCCGATAACCATCCATCACGGCTTCGAGCGCCTTGACCGCGTCGACCTCGGTCACGATCACCTGGGCGCCCATGCCCCGGGCGCGCGAGGCCAGGCCGCGGCCGCACCACCCGTAGCCGCAGACCACGAAGACCTTGCCCGCCAGCAGCACGTTGGTGGCCCGGATGATGCCGTCCAGCGTGCTCTGGCCGGTGCCATAGCGGTTGTCGAAGAAGTGCTTGGTCTGGGCCTCGTTGACCGCGATGATCGGGTAGCGAAGGACGCCGTGCTCGGCCATGCTGCGCAGACGCACCACGCCGGTGGTGGTTTCTTCGGTGCCACCCAGCACGGTGGGCAGCAGGTCCTGGCGCTCCTTGTGCAGCGCCGCCACCAGGTCGGCGCCGTCATCCATGGTCAGCGTCGGGCGGTGGTCCAGGGCGGCCGCGATGTGCCGGTAATAGGTTTCGCTGTCCTCGCCCCTAATGGCAAAGACGCTGAGGCCGTGGTCGACCACCAGCGCCGCGGCGGCCGCGTCGGACGTGGAGAGCGGGTTGGAGGCGCACAGCACCAGGTCGGCGCCGCCCGCCTGGAGGGCGAGTACCAGGTTGGCCGTCTCGGTGGTGACGTGCAGGCAGGCCGAGATCCGCTGGCCCCTAAACGGCTGCTCGGCGGCGAACCGGTCGCGGATCTGGCCCAGGACCGGCATCTCATGGGCAGCCCAGGCGATGGTGCGAGTGCCCTCGGGGGCCAGCTTGAGGTCCCGGACGTCGTAGCGCTGGGCTACCGTCGCCATACCCCGTCCAGCGAAACCATGGCGCGGAGTTCCTCGGCCCCGGTTTCGAGGTCGGCCAGGGTGACATCGGTCATGCCGTGCACGCTGAAGTCGGTGACTGCCAGCGCGCCCAGCACGTTCCCATACAGCATGGCGGCGCGTAATGCCTGTTCGTCCGTCCGGCCACCTCTCGCCAGTGCGCCCATGAATCCTCCGGCGAACGCATCGCCCGCGCCGGTCGGATCTTTGACCTGCGAGTGCTCCAGCAATCGGGCGGGTGCCGCAAAGACGCCCTCCGACGTAAACAGGAGCGAGCCGTATTCGCCGCGCTTGATTATAAGGGCCCGCGGGCCGAGGTCCCGAATCTGACGCACGGCCCCGATCAAGGAAGGCTGGCCGGTGAACTGCAGCGCCTCTTCATAGGACAGCATCACGCAGTGCACCCGACGGTAGAGGCGCTCCAGGCTGGGGCTCTCGGTCTCGATCCAGAGGGAGATGGTGTCGCAGGCGATAAACTCGGCCTGGGTCACCTGGTCCAGGACCTCGTGCTGCAGGCCCGGGTTGATATTGCCCAGAAAGACAAAGCGCGAGGCCCGCACCGACTCCGGAAGATGCGGGTGGAAGTCGGCGAACACGTTCAGGTCGGTGCGCAATGTCTGGCGGGTCTCCAGGTAGGTCCCGGAGTACTCGGCGCTCCAGCGAAAGGTCTTGCCCGGCCGACGCTGCAACCCCGCCAGATCGATGGGCCGCTGCTCCAGCAGCCGCAGGTACTGGGCCGGCAGGTCATCGCCCACCACCGCGATCAGGCGCACCGGGGCAAAATGGGATGCCGCCAGGGTGAAGAAGCTGGCCGACCCGCCCAGCACATCAATGACGCTCTCTTTGGGGGTCTTCACGGCGTCCAGCGCGATGGAGCCGACGGCCAGGATGGAGGAAGCAGTGGGCATGATGGCTCAGAACTTGATGTGGGAGACCACGTCGTACTCCGCCAGGTTGTCAATCCCTTTGAGGAAGCGGAGCTCGATCAAGAAGGAGATGCCCACCACCTGGCCCCCCAGTTGCTGGACCAGCCGGGTCGTCGCCCGGGCCGTGCCGCCGGTGGCCAGCAGATCATCCACGATGACCACCGGCTGGCCGGGCTTGATCGCGTCCTTGTGGATTTCCAGCACGGCCGAGCCGTACTCGAGGGCATAGGATTCGGCAATCTTCTGGGCGGGCAGCTTGCCCTCCTTCCGCACCGGGACGAATCCCGCTCCCAGCTGGTACGCCAGCGCCCCGCCGAAGATGAAGCCGCGCGACTCCACCCCGACCACCAAATCGACGGTTTTGCCGCGATAGGTGGCGGCCATCAGGTCGACGGCTTCCCGAAAGGCGGCCGGGTCCATCAGCAAGGTGGTGATGTCCTTGAAGAGGATCCCCTCCTTCGGGAAGTTGGGGACGTCCCGGATCTTCGCGCTCAGGGCCGCGAGGGCGGCATCCGCGGCGCGGTCGGCCTGCACGGGCCCTAGTGTAGCCCGGGTCCGCCGATCGGACGACGCAGATACGAGTTCGATTCGGTGGACGTCGGCTTATTCTCGGCGAGGAGCCATCAGCCCGGGCCGGACGGGACGCAGGTGGGCCTGGAGCCGGTTGAGCAGGCTTACCAGCTGCTGCTGTTCAAGCGCACCGAGGCCGGCGAAGATCCGCCCGACGGCGCGGTTGTGCTCGGGGAGCATCTCGGCCAGTAGGATTCGAGCCCGGTCCGTCATCTCGACCCGCAGCATGCGCCGGTCCTCCGGATGCCGCACCCGGCGGACCAGCCGGCGGCGCTCCAGGCCGTCCAGCAGCCCGGTGACCGTGGCCCGGCTGACCGCCAGCCGGTCGCTGATCTGGTGGGGGGCGGCCGATCCACCAGACTCGTGCAGGACCTGGAGGACGCCGAACGCCGCGCTGGAGAACCCCTGCCGGCGGACGCTGCGGTCGAGCTCGGAGCTGATCAGGCTGCCCAGCTGGCGCAGCCCAGCGGCGCAGGCGCCCGCGCGGGGCATCGGGCGGCGGACTGCCAGCGGGGCGGTCACCCCCTCAGGCTAGCAGAACCTGGACCATAGTTTGGAACCTAATGATTTGGGCATAAACGACCTGAAACCGGGGTTCCCCGGTACGAGGCTACGGTTTCCGTAAGGGGTTAAAGGAGAACTGAAATGGCTGAGGTGAAGACCGAACTGCTTCCCCTCCTCTCGTTAAACAACGGGGTTGTGCTGCCCGGCATGGTGGTCACCATCCCGCTCGACCGGGAGGAAGCCCGGGCTGCCGTCCAGGCCGCGCGAGCTGGCGATAGCCTGTTGCTGCTGGTCCCGCGGGTGGAGGGTCGCTACGCCACCCTGGGCACCGTAGCTCGGGTCGAGGATTCGCGCAAGCTGGCCAACGGGATCGAGATCACGGTCCTGCAGGGCCAGTACCGAGCGTCTGTCGGAAGCGGCGCGGGGGGAACCGGGCCCGCCCTGCGCGTCATGGCGCAGCCGGTGGCGGACGTCAACCCGCTCACCGAGCAGGCCCATGTCCAGGCCCGTGAGTACAAGGCCCTGATCGAGAACCTGCTCGAGCTGCGTGGAGCTGCGGACGCCATCCAAATGGTGCGCAGCATCGACCGGCCGAGCCAGCTGGCGGACCTGTCGGGCTACTCGCCGGATCTCTCGCTGGAGCGAAAGGTCGAGGTCCTCGAGACGCTCGACGTCGAGGCTCGGCTGCAGAAGCTCATCGGCTGGACGCGCGAGATCCTGGCCGATGCGTCCCTCAAGGACAAGATTCGCAACGAGGTCCAGGAGGGGATGGAGAAGCGCCAGCGTGAGTTCTTGCTCCGGCAGCAGCTGGAGGCCATCAAGAAGGAGCTCGGCGAGGAAGGCGGCGACGTGGTCGCCGAGTACCGCCGGCGGATCGAGGAAGCCGGCATGCCGGACGCCGTACGCAGCGAGGTCGAGCGTGAGCTCGGCCGGCTGGAGCGCACCAGCGAGCAGAACCCGGAGGTCGGCTGGATTCGCAACTATCTCGACTGGATGCTCGACCTGCCCTGGAACAAGCGGACCGAGGATCGGTTCGACGTGGCCGAGGCGCGGCGCATCCTGGACCAGGACCACACCGGCCTGGACGACGTGAAGGATCGCATCATCGAGTTCCTCGCCGTCCGGAAGCGGCGCGAAACGCGCGGCCTGGGCGTCGCCGGCGGCCGTGGCTCCGGCGCCATCATTACCCTGGTCGGCCCGCCCGGCGTGGGCAAGACCTCCCTGGGGGAGTCGGTCGCCCGGGCGCTGGGTCGCAAGTTCACCCGCATCTCGCTGGGTGGCATCCATGATGAGGCGGAAATCCGCGGACACCGGCGCACCTACGTGGGCGCTCTGCCGGGCCGGATCGCGCGCGCCCTGAAAGAAGCGGGCACGCGCAACCCGGTGATCATGCTGGACGAGATCGACAAGGTCGGCAACGACTGGCGGGGCGACCCGTCGTCGGCCCTCCTGGAGGTGCTCGATCCGGCGCAGAACCACTCCTTCCGCGATCACTACCTGGAGGTCGACCTCGACCTGTCCGAGGTCCTCTTCATCCCCACGGCCAATGTGGCGGACACCATCCCCGGGCCATTACTGGACCGGATGGAGATCATCCGGCTGGACGGCTACACGGAGGAGGAGAAGGTCGCCATCGGCCGCGATCACCTGCTCCGGCGCCAGCTGGAGCGCAACGGACTGAGCGTTGATGAGGTGAGCGTGACCGACGAGGCGATCCGGCGGATCATCGCCGAGCACACGCGCGAGGCGGGCGTTCGCAACCTGGAGCGCGAGCTGGGCCGGTTGCTGCGCAAAGTGGCGACCCGCATCGAGGGTGGCAAGCTGAGCGCACCCGTGCGCATCGACACGGTCGACGTCCGCGAGTACCTAGGGAGGGCCAAGTTCCAACCGGAGGCGGCCGAGCGCACCGAGGTGCCCGGCGTGGCCACCGGCCTGGCGGTCACCGGAACCGGCGGCGAAGTCCTCTTTGTGGAGGCCGCCGTCATGGACGGCCCCAAGGGGCTGACCCTGACCGGGCAGTTGGGCGACGTGATGAAGGAGTCGGCGCAGATCGGGCTCTCGTACGTCCGCTCCCATGCCGCGGAGCTGGGCATCGGTCCCGGCTTCGAGGAGAAGGGCTTCCACGTGCACGTGCCGGCCGGCGCGGTTCCGAAGGACGGTCCCTCGGCGGGCGTGACCATGGTAACGGCGCTGGTGAGCCTGATGACGGCGCGGCCGGTGCGGAGTACCGTGGGCATGACCGGCGAGGTCACCCTGCAGGGCACCGTGTTGCCCATCGGCGGCGTCAAGCAGAAGCTGCTGGCGGCCCATCGAGCCGGACTGACCGAGATCATCCTGCCCTTCCGCAACGAGGGAGACCTGGACGATCTGCCAGCCAGCGTCCGGCAGGCGATGACGATTCACCTGGTCCGCGATGTCCGCGAGGTGCTGGAGAAAGCGCTCCAGCCGCAGCCGATGACGGTGAACAAAGCGGCCTAACGGACGACTGAGCCTCTACCGCCTGACTACGACCCGGCGCATCGCCGGGTCGTAGTCGTGATTGCAGGGCCACCCCCACCCCTACCCTCCCCTGGGGGAAGGAGAATCTTGGAGGACAATCCACTAAATGCTCGGGGGTAGCCGCCTGTGGCGGCAGCCAGATTTCCTCAAGCTCTGGACGGGCCAGACCATCAGCGTGGTCGGCAGCCAGGTCACCGTGCTGGCCTTGCCCACCATCGCCATCCTGCTGCTGCACGCGACCGCCGCGCAGGTTGGACTGCTGGCCTCGCTCCAGCGGCTGGCGTTTCCCGTCCTGGCGCTGTTTGCCGGTGTGTGGATCGACCGCGTCCGCCGCCGCCCGCTCATGATCGCCGCCGACGCGCTGCGGGCCGTGGCCTTGCTGTCGATACCCCTGGTGGCGGTGGTTGGAACGCTGACGCTGCTCCAGCTTTACGCGGTGGCCGCCATCCTGGGCATCGGCACGGTCCTCTTTGACATCGCCTATCTCGCGTATGTGCCGACGCTGGCCCGGCGTGCCGACCTGCTGGAGGCCAACACCAAGCTGGAAGTGAGCCACTCCGGTTCGTACCTGTTCGGACCGGCACTGGCCGGAGGGTTGATTCAGCTGGTGGGCGCAGCGCAGGCCATGCTGGCCGACGCGTTTTCGTTCCTGGTGTCCGTCGCCACCATTGCCTGGATCCGGCAGCCGGAGCCTTCGCCACGCGGTGACGGCCACCCGCGGCTGAGCGTCCTGGCCGACATTCGGGACGGTATCCGACTGGTCTTCGGAAATCCAATCCTGCGAAACATGGCCCTCATGCTGACGGTCGGGGCCGTGGGATTCCACCTCGCCGAACCGGCGTTCTACCTGTTCGCCTACCGAAACCTGGGGCTGAGCCCGGGAGCGCTGGGGCTGGTCTTCGCCGCCGGGGGCGTGGGCGCGGTGATCGGAGCATTCATCGTGGGTACGGTCGTCCGCCGCCTTGGGCTGGGGGCAACGCTGGCCATCACCATCGCCGGAGTCGGAGCCGGGTTCCTCTTGTGGCCGCTGGCGCTGGTTGGCCCGCCACTCGCCACCCTGGTGGGCGCCGAGTTCCTGGTCGGGGTCAGCGATTCCATTTACAACGTCAGCCAGGTGAGCCTGCGGCAGTCGGTGACGCCGGACCATCTCCAGGGGCGAATGACCGCCACCCTGCGCACCATGTTCTGGGGGGCCTGGCCGCTGGCCAACCTGGCGGGCGGAATTCTGGCGGGCGCGGTGGGCGCCCCCATCACCATCGTGATTGGCGGTCTGATCGGGATGGCTTCCGCGCTGATCGTCGTCTTCGGACCACTGGGCCGGCTGCGAGAGCAACCGGGCGTCGCGGGCCAGCCTGGGATCGAGCCCCGATGACCTACGGGATCAGCCCCTTACGGATGACCCGCCACTCGTCCGCGTCGACGGCGCGCAGCAACACCAACGCCACCGCGTACACGGCGGCCCCAACCAGGATCACCAGGACAACGGGCCAGGATCGAAGCAGCAGGACGGCGAGGCCCATCACGCCGCCACTCAGGAGGATGCGGGCGATGCCGCGCACCACCGGCAGCGCGTACAGGTGGCGACGCAGCAACCACCAGCCGCCCAAAAAGAGCGCCAGCTCGGTGAGGACCGCGGCCCAGCTGGCGCCGAGGTATCCGAACGGCGGAATCAGGGCCAGGTTGAGAACCACATTGACCACCAGGGTGGCCAGCGCCAGCCGGGTGAAGTCGGCCTGGCGGTTGATCGCCGTGAGCGTATAGATGAAAGCATTGTTCAAGAAGAGGAAGACCACCGAGAGCGCCAGGATGGCCAGGGCGGGGATGGTTTGCTCGTAGCCGCGGACGGCGTGCACCAGCGCAGGCGCCGTGAGGGCAATGCCCACCGCCAGCGGGACCCCCACTACGGCCAGCAGGCGGTAGGACTTCTGGTAGGCGAGCGAGAGGCGGTCCTTGCCGGAGACCGACAGCAACGACAGAGCCGGGAAGACGGCGTTCATCGCCGTCTGCGGGATCCAGGCGATGGCGTCGACGTACTTGTTGGCGGCCACGTACCAGCCGACCATCCGGAAGTTGGTGAACAGCTGCAGCAGCACGACATCGACCTGGGCGTAGATGCTGGTGATGACAAAGCCGAGGGCGAGGGGTGCGCCGCTCCGTAGGACATCGCGCAGGAAGCCCAGGTCGAGGCGGGGCGACGGCCGCTCGCGCCAGATGCCGAAGATCACCCCCAGGGCCAGCAGGCAGGTGAAGAGGTAGCTGGCCGCATACACCCAGAGGAAGGCGTCCCATGACGCCCGATGGCCGACGGCGTACAGGGTCAGTCCCAGCAGGACAGCGGCCTCACCCAGGATGGCCACCACCTCATAGCCCAGCGTGCCCCGCGCGTAGAACGCGGAGCGGAGGAGACCCGAGTAGGAAACGGTGATCAGCAGCACGAACGCCCCCAGCGTGAACGGGAACAGCGCCGGCGCCAGCAGGCGCAACGCCCCCGCCAGCACCAGGCCGGAGAGGACCAGGAGCAGCAAACGGACGCTGATCAGGTTGCCGAGATAGCGGTCGAATACGGCTCGGTCGCGGGCCACGTCCCGGACAAAGACGGTCTGCGTCCCAAGGTCGGCCAGCAGCTGGGCCAGGCTGACGTACACGATCATCGCCCCGAAGCGCCCGTACTCGGCGTCGGCGAGGTGACGCCAGAGCAGGACCACCACCACGAACGTCGCGACCTTGGCCACGGCGCGACTGCCGACCACCAGGGCGGTGTTGCGAAAGGTGCGGCTAGCGAGACTCACGTGTCACGCCGGGATTATGAACGGTTACGATTTGCGGACCATGGGCTCCCCCAAACCCCGCGTGTTTTCCGGCATCCAGCCCAGCGGCGGGTTGCACCTGGGCAACTACCTGGGCGCCATCCGCAACTGGGTCCGCGACCAGGACAAGTACGACAACATCTTCTGCGTCGTCGACCTGCATGCGATGACCCTACCCTGGGATCCGAAGCTCCTCCGGGAGAACACCCTCCAGGTGGCGGCCGTCTACCTGGCCTGCGGCATCCGCCAGGACACCTCCACCATTTTTGTCCAGTCGCGGATCCCGGCCCACTCCGAGCTGGCCTGGATCCTCACCTGCCTGACCCCGATGGGCTGGCTGGAGCGGATGACCCAGTTCAAGGAGAAAAGCGCCGGCGAGCAGCGCGAACGGGTGGGCACCGGCCTGCTGACCTACCCGGCGTTGATGGCCGCCGACATCCTGCTGTACGAAACCAATTTCGTGCCGGTCGGCGAGGACCAGCGCCAGCACATCGAGTACACTCGCGACATTGCCCAGCGGGTCAATCAGCGATTCGGCCAGGTCCTCACCCTGCCCGAGGCCCTGATTCCCAAGGCAGGCGCCCGGATCATGGGACTGGACGACCCGGAACGGAAGATGAGCAAGACCCTGGCCCAGGCGAATCCGGGCCATGCCGTCTTCCTGACCGACCCGCCGGAGGTGATCCGCAAGAAGTTTGCCCGCGCCCAAACCGACGCCGAGCCCGCCGTTCGCTTCCCGCCCGGCCCGGGAGTCGCCAACCTGCTCCAGATCTACCAGTCGGTCACGGAAACGACGGCCGAGAACCTGGAGCGCACCTTCGCCGGCAAGTCGTACAACGAGCTCAAGCAGGCCGTGGCCGAAGCCGTCATCGCGGCCCTGCGCCCCATCCAGGAGCGCTATCGTGAGATCCGGTCCGACGACGCGCAACTGGTCCGCGACCTGGACCGGGCGGCCGACCGGCTGGCGGTGACAGCCAACGCGACGCTGGCGCGCGTGCAGCGGGTGACGGGATTGCTGGGCCATGACTAAGCCCGGATCCGCCGATCGGACGACGCAGATTGGGATGCGGGACGAGCTGAGCGGAAGGAAGCGACCAGCACGCGCAGGCGCCCTGGCAGCGGCTGAGCCTGGTCAATCCCGACCAGGACTGCGCTAGCTCGTTGCTGGCGGTGGAGGGAGCCGTCGGGGGCGTGCGCTGGATGGAGCTTCCGGAGGCGGATCAGAGGCAGATCGCCGCGCACGCCGCTCAAGCTAAGCGGTCTTCCGAGTAAGTTCTGCTCGAGGTGCGGACCTTTGTCCAGGGACACCCCCACCCCTACCCTCCGCGCAAGGGGGAGGGAGAGTTAAGGTCGGAAGCAGATCGCCGCGTATGCTGCTCGAGCCAAGCGGTCTACTGGGTAAGTTCTGCTCGAGGTACGGGCCTTACTCCAAGGACACCCCCACCCTTGCCCCTGCCCGCAAGGGAGAGGGAGAGGGGAAGGCGGCATCGCCAGAGAGGATGGGCGAAGGCTTGAATCCTTTGACGATCATCCAGACGGCAAGACTCATCTCCGAAGCGAACACCGGGATGGCCGCGATCGACCCCCTGCGATCGCCGCGACGGCGGCAACAATGAAGAACACGCCAGCCACCACCGCAATCCTTCCAGTGGAATTCACGCCACGCTCCTTTTTGCTTTCCACATGGCGGTTCATGCGGCTGCCACCGAAATGACGACCTTTCCTCGAGCGTGTCCGGTTTCGAGATAGCGGATCGCATCTGGTGCTTCGCTCAACGCATACGTCCGGTCGATGACCGGTGTGATCCTGCCGGCCTCAAGCAGTTCCCGTAGAAACTGCAGGTCAGCGCTACTTGGCTTGGCGATAAGCGGACGCATCGTCTGGCCGCCGATGAACGGCGACAACAGGAGGGCCTTAATGATCCGGCCGACGGGCCCGATGATGCGACCGGGGGAGTCACCGCTGCTGAGGACGAGCGTGCCGGCTGCGGTGAGGGCGCGTCGGCAGGCAGATGGGGAGGCGGTGCCCGCCAGTTGAAAGATCAGGTCGTACTGTTGACCAGTCCGGGTGAAGTCCTCCCGGGTGTAGTCGATGACGCGGTCGGCGCCGATCGAGCGGACCATCTCCAGGTTCCTCGTGCTGCAGACTCCGGTCACCTCCGCGCCGTACCACTTCGCGATCTGCACGGCAAACGTCCCGACACCTCCGGACGCCCCGACGATCAGGACCTTCTGCCCCGACCGGATCGCTCCGGCATCACGAAGGCCTTGCAGAGCGGTCACCGCCGCAAGCGGGACGGTGGCCGCTTGCTGGAAGCTGAGGTTGGCCGGCTTCACCGCCAGCAGTTTTTCGGGAGCCGAGACGTACTCCGCGAAGCCGCCCGATCCGACAAAACCGAAGACCTCGTCGCCCGGCCGAAACCGCGTCACGGCATTGCCGACCGCCTCGACCTCCCCCGCCACATCGGTGCCGAGAACTGAGTGCTTGGGCCGGCGCAGTCCGGTTGCCATCAGGCGGGCGATGTAAGGTACGCCCCTCATGAAGTGCCAGTCGTACGGGTTCGCGGAAGCGGCGCGAACCCGAAGCAGAACCCTGTCACTCTCGATGTCGGGTTTGCGGACCTCCTTGACCTCGAGAACATCGGCTGAGCCGTACTTCTGGTATGCGATCGCCTTCATTCCCATCTCCTCCTACCGCCTTTACCGGGTGTACATCGTACACCCAGTGCGCAGTGTAGGTGTACGTCGTACACTTGTCAAGAGGAAATAGGATTTGGCTAAGCAGATCGAGGCTCCGCGCCGGGCCCCCCTGAGCAGGGGCCGCGTGCTGCGCGCCGCCGTGGCGCTTGCCGACGTTGGCGGGATCGAGTCGCTCAGCATGCGCAAGCTCGCGGAGGACCTGGGGGTCGTGCCGATGGCGCTCTACAAGCATGTGGCCAACAAGGAAGAGCTCCTGGACGGCATGATCGATGTCGTCGTGGGCGAGATCGATCCCCCGGCCACCGGAACCGAGTGGAAGAGCGCGGTCCGGCAGCGAGTCCTCTCGGCGCGACAAGCGCTCCTCCGTCACCCGTGGGCGTCTTTCGTGATCGAATCGAAGAAGACCCCCACACCGATGGTGCTGGAGTACATGGACTCGATGATCGGGTTATTCCGGGCGGGCGGCTTCTCCGTCAATCTCACGCATCACGTGATGCATGTCATCGGCAGCCGGGTGATGGGGTTCACCCAGGAGCTATTCAATGACTCACGCACTGTGGATCCAGAAGTGCAGGCGGTCATGATGCGTGAGCTGGGACCGAAGTTTCCCAACGTGCTGGCGATCGCCATGGCGGCCTCCCATGAGGGGGAGTCGGTCGTCGGTCAAGGCTGCGACGATCAGTTCGAGTTCGAGTTCGCGCTGGATCTCCTCCTGGACGGATTCGAAAGACTCCGACAGGAGGAGCGGGCAAGGGAGACCGCGAGTTAGAAGCTAGGCGGTCCCTTCGGCGACCTTCTCGGTGACCTGGTACTCGAGGTACATACCCAGCATCAGTCGGGTCTGCGCCTCCAGCGCCGGGAGCACACTCAGGAAGAGCCCGACCACGGGATAGCTCACCAGCTGGAAGTACGACCACAGCTGACGCCACCAGCCCCAGCGCGGCGGCCGGGGCGGGTTGAGCCGTGACTCCACCCAGATCAGCAAGGCGATGTTGAGGAGCGTGATATTCAGCAGGCCAACCGTGATGCCGCCCAGCGAGGCGGCCGCGTTGGTCAGGCTCCAGTCGAAGTTCAACAGCCGGGGAATGGCGGCCCCGAAGAACAGCAGGATGGGGAGCGTGGCCCAGGTGAGGTGGTTGAACACCATGTACCCGTAGCGCCGGGCGCGGAGCCACCAGGGAATATCGCTCCGTCGCAGCAGCCGGACGGTCACGTAGGGCAGGTCGCTCACCCCCCAGGCCCACCGTTTGATCTGGTTGTACTGGTTCACGTGGGTGCTGCTCCAGTCCCGCGACTGGGGGGCGTCGCCATAGATGGGCAGGCAGACGGGGATCATCTTCAGCCGGCCGGCGGTGGTAAAGAAGGCTTTCCAGTAAAAACGGGAATCCTCGGGGATGACATCGTCATCCCAGTAGCCCACCCGGGCCACCAGGTCGAGGGACATCGAGTAGCTGCTGAAGGCCACCAGCCGGTCCGGTCGCGACTGCAGGAACATCTGGTACTGGGTGCAGGCGCTGGCCATCACCCGGATCGCGGTCGGGACCCGCCACAGGTTGTTGTGGAACATCGGGATGGGCTGGTAGATGCGTTCCAGGCGGCCAGGGTCCAGCACGTAGCGGTACGTGATGCAGCTGAAATACTCCCTGTGGACGCGAAAATCAGAATCGAGGTCAGTGATGACGACGTCTTTGGGGTCCAGGCCCATCCGGTCGAGCTCCTGCTTCAACACCGGCCCGCCGTAGGCCATCGCCGCCGACTTGCCGACCACGATGCCCGGCAGCAGCGGATCCTTGATGTGGAAGAACGCCCGCAGCCGGGGGCCGAACTCCTCCTGGAGCCGGCGAACGTTGTCCCACCCGGGCCGGTCCGTTTCCCGGGTGATGATCGCCACCACCTTGTTCTCGGCTGGGTAGTGGGCGTCCACGATGGCCTTGACGGTGGCCCGCAGGATCTCGTAGGGCTCGGTATAGGTGGGGATAAGGGCGGCGTGGATCACCTGGCGCGGGTCGGGACGGCTGGGATCGGTGGGCAGGTCGAGGCACCGCTGCCACCAATCCACGGCCTCCGTCATCCGCAGCTTCCGGTAGGTCCGCAGGATGCCGGCCACCACCAGGAAGGAGCGGGCAAACCAGTACACGTCGATGACCACGATGGCGAAGGCCACGTAGGCGGCGAAGGGGAGGGAGGCGACCAGGGGCGCTGCCAGGATGATCCAGGTGAGCGTCCCGGGGGCGCGCTCGAGTGCCCGTTGGACCCGGCGCTGGGCGGGAGTGAGTACGGCTGTCCTCGGCACGGTCCTCCTCGTGGCGGCCGCCCCCGATGGGCTGGGAGGGGCTGAAACCTAGTCTAATCGGCGCTTTGAGACACGATTTGCACCATTACCCCCCAGCGGCACTGTCAGGACCTGCGGCCGTAGCCTTCCAGACAGGGACCGTCTATACTGAAGGTCGGGTTGCCGACAGGTTCGTGAGGGGCCTGTCCGATGCTCGTCACACGGGCACCCAGCCGTCGAGCCCCCGACCTGCCAGAACGCAGGCCCAATGATGCGCACTAAGGAGCGCGCTGTTTGAGCATACGGATCCCGCCTGTCGCTGCAGGATCACCCTTCGCCCGCCGCGCCCCGGACCTGGTGGCCCGGCGGATTGCCGTCTCGGCCGCGCCCGATAGTCAGGCGGCTGCCTTGCTGGAGCACGCCGGGCCTGACGTCCTGACCCGCCTGATGACCGAGGCTACCGAGGGCGACGGCTACGTCGACATCACAGCCACGCCCGTCCGCCTGACCCTTCACCTGCAGAAACGAACCACCACCTCCATCGAGCGCTTCGGCCTGCTCGGGAGCCTCTACGGCACCGCCAGCAAAGACCTGGCCTTTGCCGTGGAGCGGCTGCAGCAGGACCCCGATCCGACCAAGGATGCCGGCGACATCCTCGCCATCGAGGTGGAGGAGGTGGTCCTGGACGCGCCGGCGTACTCGGCCGGTGACGATTGGGTGCAGCGGCGCCTGTGCGCGTTGCAGGAGGCCGCCTCCTTGCCGCTGGTGCTCGCCGGCCAGGAATTCGCCAACCACGAGCGCCAATGGCTGGCCAAGCAGGCCGAGCAGGACGCTCGCCCCTACGAAGTCGAAACCGAGGGCTTTATCTGCGGGAAGTGCGACAACCTCCAGCAAAACGGCCCGCGCTGCGCCGTCTGCGGGACTACCACCGGCGACCGGGCTGCCGGCGCGGTCATCGTGCTCAGCCGGCGAGGGGGCTTCAAAGAGGGCGACCGGGTGGTCATCACGCCCAGCGTGGGAAGCGAACGTGAAGGCCAGCTGCTGCGAGCCCAGGGCGGAGGCGGCCGGCGCTGGCTGGTCAAGTTACGCGACGAGGGTGCGCTTGGCCCGGGCACCATCCGGCCCCAGCCCATCACGGCCGTGGTCGAGGTCCAGCAGCGGACCCTCAACGGATTCGGAGCCGGCGACATCAGCCTGCGCCGGGTGGCGGCGCTGCTGATTGCGCCGGATGAGGTCCGGCCTCCGGTGGCCTCCGCCATCGAGCCGTTTGACGCGCGGCTGAACCCCAGCCAGCGGGAAGCAGTCGCCGGCGGCACCGGGCTGCAGCCCGGCTCGATGATGCTGGTCCAGGGGCCACCCGGCACCGGCAAGACCACCTCCATCGTGGAAACGGTGCGCCAGCTGGTGGCGCGCGACCCCGACGTCCGCATCCTCATGACCTCGCATGCCAACACCGCAGTGGACAACGCTCAGGAGCGGCTGCAGGGGCTGGACTCGCTCCGGATGGTACGCATCGCCGAGCCGGAGAAGGTGGACCCCAAGTTTCGCTCCAGCATCGTCGATTCCGACGATCCACGGGTGCGCAGCGCGCACGTCGTGTTCGGCACCGTCAACCGGATCGCGCTGGCCTGCCGGGAGGCCGAAATGTTCGATTGGCTGATCCTGGACGAGGCCAACAAGGTGCGCTTCACGGAGACGCTGCCACTGCTGCGGTTGGCCCCCCGCTGGCTGCTGGTGGGTGACCACCGGCAGCTCCCGCCGGTGCTCGATGAGAGCGCAGCCGCCTTTCCGGTCGACGAGGACGAGGCCCGGGTGATGGTTCGGGATGCCAGCTTCTTCGAGCTCAGCTGGGCCGTCCTGCCGGAATCCAACCTGGTGATGCTGGATGAGCAGTACCGGATGGCGGCGCCCATCGGGACCTACGTGTCGCAGGCGTCCTACGACGGGCGGCTCAAGAACAGCCCGGAGATGGGGGCCCTGCGCTCCCCGTTGCCCTGGCCCTTCAACCGCAACTTGACCTGGCTCACCATCCGCGGGCGCGAGAAGAAGAGCGGGTCCGGCAGCCTGAGCAACCGGGCTGAGATCGAGGCCGTGGGACGCGTGGTCCGCCACCTGCAGCGGCTGGGCCTCGGCCATTTGAAGGTGGCCGTCATCGCCATGTACCAGGACCAGGTGACCCAGCTGCGACGGGAGCTGCGCACCATCGACCTGCCCGAGCTGTACGTCGATACCGTGGACGCCTTCGAGGGTGAGGAGGCGGACGTCGTCATCCTGAGCCTGGTCCGCAGCAACGAGGCCGAGCGCATCGGCTTCCTCAAGAAGGCACAGCGGCTGAACGTCGCCATCTCCCGCGCCAAGCACCTGCTGATCGTGGTCGGGGATATCGAGACGCTAACCGGGCGGGAAGGGCAGGACCTGTATCGGCCCCTGCTGGAGCACATCGAGCGTGAGGGCCGGGTGGCCGGCATTGGCGCCCTCCATGCCATGGACGCTGCCGCCGGTGGACGGCACCGAGATCGGCGCCGCGGGCGCGTTGGGCAACCCGCGGTCGGCCGTCGGGGACGGCGCCGCCGGCCCTATGTCGCCAGCGGGGCGGCGACCCCAGCCGTCAGTCCGAATGGCGCTGAGACGGCGGCTGAAGGCACGCCGGCCGGACCCGTCGCGGATGGGGCAGCCGGCCAGCCGACGGCCGCGCCGCGCCGGTTCAGACGTCGGCGAGGACGGCGGCGTGGGCCCGGCCGCCCACCGCTGAATGGGGAGGTGGGCCAGACACCAGCTGGCGAGCAGCCAGCCACGCCGGCCCAGCCCCAGCCGGCTCCGATCGCGCAGGCCGACTAAGCCCGGATCCGCCGATCGGACGACGCAGCTTGGGATGTCCGGCGAGATGAGCGGTAGGAGGCGACGAGCACACGCAGGAGCGCACCTGAATGGTGCCTAACCGAGCGCGCGCAGGAGACGACACCCGGAGCCCGGGGCCGTCGGACGAACGAAGCAGATTGGGATGCGGGGCGTGCCGAGCCGCAGGAGGCGACGAGCACGCGAGGGAGCGCATCCGTCGATGCGTGACTGAGCGCGCGCAGGAGACGACGCCCGGATCGGCCGCAGCCGCGCCCAAGATGCGAGTTTGTTCCGGCGGCCTCGGGCTCAGCTCGCCCGGCGCCCAGGAGGCAAGTTCGATTCGGTGGATTCGGCCGTGACTAGCTCGTCTTCGCCGGCGGCCCGCCCGCAGGGGCCGCGTCGAGCACCCCGCGGAGTGCCTGGACGGCACCGAGCAAGCCCATGGACTCGTAGGGCACGACGATCTTGGAATTGTCGCTGGCCGCGAACTTGCTGAGCGTATCGAGCTGCAGGATGGAGACCAGGGTTGGATCCGGAGCGGCGTCGTGGATTGCCTTGTAGACCGTGGCAATGGCCTGGCCCCGGCCTTCGGCTTCGAGAATGGTCGCCTGGCGAATGCCCTCGGCGCGCAGGATGGCCGCCTGCCTCTCCCCTTCCGCGTTCTTGATGGCGGCCTGCTTGGCGCCGTCGGCAATGTTGACGGCCGATTGCTGCTGTCCCTCCGACTTGAGGATGAGAGCCCGCTTCTCCTGGTCGGCCGTCTTCTGGAGCGCCAGGGCGTTCAAGATCTGCTGGGGCGGCGCGATGTCGACGATCTCGATCCGGTTGATCCGGATCCCCCATTTGTCGGTGACCGATTCCATCTGTTGTTGGAGTTGGGCGTTGATGCGCTCCCGCTGGCTGAGGGCCTCATCCAGGGTCATCCCACCGAAGATGGCCCGCAGGGTGGTCCGGGAGAGCTGGTCAATAGCGATGAAGTAGTTGCTGACACTGAAGAGGGCCAGCTTGGCATCAACCACCTGGCTGAAGATGGTGGCGTTCACGCTGACCGTGACGTTGTCGCGCGTGATGACGTCCTGCTTGTCGCCGGTGCGAGGCGTTTCGCGGATGTCCACTAGCTGCAGGTCGTCGATCAGCGGGACCAGGAACACCACGCCCGGCGGGCGCGAGCCGAGGAACTGGCCGAGCCGCTTGATGACGCCCACGTAGCCCTGCTGCACGATGCGGACGGTCCGGGCGATGACCAGGATGATCAGGAGGACGAGAATCCCGATGAAGATGGCGAGGCCCATGGTTACCCCTCTTTGTTGACTAGGTCGATGACGTCGAGCTCTGGACGGGTTCCACGACCAGCGTGGCGTTGCGCAGTGCTTTGATCACGACGGTGGTGTCCGCCTGGACCGGGCTCCCGTCGGCACTGATGGCCGGCCAGCGTTCGCCAAAGATGACCAGGTGGCCCGGCCGCTCGAGACCCAGGATGGCGTCGGTGAGGACAACCCGCTGCCCGATCATGCCCTCCGCGCCCGAGACCAGCGGGGCCTTTCCACCCCGGTGCAGCGAGCGCATCACCAGCGGGCGGAAGAGCAGGATGCCACCCACGCCGACCACGCCGAAGACGAGGACCTGCACCAGAATCGGAAGCCCCAGCGCGGCCGCGAGGGCGGCGCCGACGGCCCCGGCCGCCAGGAAGGCGGCAAAGAAGGCAAGCGTCAGGATCTCTCCGACGGCAAAGGCCACCCCGACGATCAGCCAGAACCAGAACCAGCCGCTCATTCCGGCCACATTGTAGTTCTCATGCGCTCATTCCGGGACCCACTCCCGGGTGAGATACAGCCAGAAGGCCAGGCCCGCGTAGCGACCGTAGCGCCGGAACCGGAACTTCATCGCGTCGTCGGTCGCCCGCTTCCGGTTCGCAATCCGGGCATAGGTGGGGCGAGTCCAGGAGTCGAGGACCAGCCGCGAGTATCGGCCGAGCATCATCATGATGTGCGCGGCCGCGTAGGGGCCCACCCCGGGGAGCGCCAGCAGCCGGGCCGCCAGTTCGTCGTCAGGCAGCTCGTCCGGGGTTGCCTGGCCCAGGGCCTCGAGGTCAACCATCTTGGCGGCCACCGACTGCGCCAGTCCCTTGAGGTAGGCGCCCCGATAGCCGGCTCGCACCGTGTTGCGATAAAAGGCATTACTGGCGGCGGCCATCGCCGCGGGTGTGGGAAAGGTTCGACCCCTCGCGCCGTTCGCCGGAGCGATGGCGGCGGGCTCGCCCAGGTGGGCCACCAGCGCCGTTACCATGCGCTCGGTCGCGGACCACGCGCAGTTGGTGGTGCAGATGGTCTTCACTATGTCCTCGAAAACCGTCGAGCTCCGGATCATGCGCCCCGCCCCGGCCGCAGCCCAGGCGAGGTCGGGATCGGCGGTGGCCAGGGCGTAGAAGGACGACAGGTCCTCACCCAGCCGAAGGATGTGTCCCACCGCCCGGCGGACGGCATCACGGGTTCCGTCGGACGGCCTGATGCCCAGCACCGTGATTTGGGCCGCGGTCGCTCCCGCACGAGTGACGCGGACCATCCTGGGCCGGTGGCCGGCGATGGGGACGGTGACCTCGAGGGTGCACGTGTGCTCGTCCACAGCCAAGGGCGGCAGCGTCGCGACGCCGTGCGAGGTCAGCGTTCGCAGGAGATCGATGGGCTCGCCCTGAGGACCTACAAGGGGCAGGTCTATGCTGCTTGCGGCTCGCGCTGGCCCGTCGGTCACAGCCTTCATGATGTCGAAGAATGGTGCCCTCGGCAGGACTCGAACCTGCGACGCCCGCCTTAGGACGGCGGCGCTCTGGTCCCCTGAGCTACGAGGGCGACGACCCATCAGACGCCGTAGGCGAGTATACCCGCGCTACAATTGGCCTCTGCCGCCTGAGGCGGCTCCGTCGGGGCGTAGCTCAGCCAGGTTAGAGCGCACGGTTCGGGACCGTGAGGTCGGTGGTTCAAATCCACTCGCCCCGATTCTTCAAGATCGGATATTTGGGCTGCCAGGCGATCGTCGGCCACCATTTGGGTGATGGCCTCAGCCCACGCCGATTGCGAGACGCTATCGCGAATACGTGGTGGGCGAATCCAACGCAAAGGCAGTGCGACAGGAGCCCGCCTGGGCCTCGAATAGCAAGCGGGTCGCTGACACGAGTTGGATCAAGACACGCCGAGCCGGGTGAGAGGAAGACTGTGTGGAAGTCTGTTGCCCCTGCTGACCCACCGACTCAAAACAGTACACCTCGTTGCCCGGGGTAATCCCTGAGAACTCGCGGTTGACCGTGCCACTGCTGGTGGGGATGAAATCCAGCTTGAAGGCGCTGCCTCCATTGCCTCCAAATGACACCACGCCCTGCCCTGGGTCGAAGTTATCGTGAACGAGGGCAAGGCTTTTGCTCCAGCCCTCCGGACTGCCTGCCGATACGTCGCCCACAAACCAGTTGCCCTGGGCGGTCCCCGCCTGGTCTTGCATGACCGTACCGCAAACGGGCGGAGTCGTTCGGGGACTGCCGGTCCGCCCAAAGCGCGGCAGCATACTGTCACGAACGCTGCCGACAAACAAATCGAATGGACACACGACGTGTAGTTGGTTGTAGCGAGCAGGGTTCGAGTACGCCATCGGCGGAGTCCGGTCGTCCGTGGCCCCGAAATCAAAGCCGGCCGCGGTTCCGCCGCCCGCTTGCCCGATGACTTCACCCGCCTGGGCCACGTAATCGAAATTGGACTTGCAATAGCGGTAGGTGTCGCCGGGTCGCGGATGGTAATCCTCACAGCGCTCTCCGGCCGTAGAAACCGCCTGGCTCAGCGCTGAGGAAAGACCCGTGATGTGGTCGAAATAGGCGTCGACTCCCGGACAGGGCGAGAAATCGACTTTGGAATCGTGGCTGCGGACGGCACTACCAACGATCGTGGTGATTCGGGTCACTCTGGTGATGTGGATCCTGGCAGGAGCCCGAACGCTCGTCACGGGTGGTGGGGCCTGCCTGAAGTCACCCGCGAACACGTAGTAAATGTGGTCGGTGGGTGTGGTGTGATCGGGTGGACTCAAATTTCCGAGAGGAATCAGGTAGGCAAAAGCGCTGCTGTCGGTCGGCGCCACTGTGAAGACCGCACCGCTGCTGGGGCATCCCGGCTCCGCCAGGCGGGCGATGACGTGTTGGAGCTGCGAGTGCAAAACGAGGGGGACGCCGAGCAGGACCACGATCGGGGCGATGAGAACGAGATGCCTAGGTCGCCCGGCAATCCACCTCAGGCGAGCCCCCACGACACCTCAACGGCCGGCCCCGACGGCCCCTGCTTATCTGATCGCCACCAGAACAACCCCGGCCAGGATCGCCCCGGCCCCTGCCATCCGCAGCCACGCTCCCGTCCGCTCGTGCAACCGCCACACTCCCCAGCCCGTCACCAGCACGATGGCCGACTCGCGCACCGGTGCCACCACCGTCAGGGGAGCCAGGCGGAACGCTCCTAGCACCATCAAATAGGCCGCCGTCATGGGGATGCCAATGGCCAGCCCTCGGCGCCAATCGGCGGCGCGCCAGGTTACATTGCTCTCGCGCAGGAGCACCCAGGCCGACAGCAGCACCGCCACCCCTACCCATAGCGCCCAGCCGTAAAGCCACACCGGACCCAACCGCACCCCCACGCGATCCACTGCCGAATATGCCGCAATGCACACCGCCACCAGAAGCGCCGGTAGGGTCGCGGATCCGGCCGCCGCCGGCCGCCGGACGGCCCACACACCCGCCAGCAGGCACGCCACCCCGGCCAGTGCGACCAGACTCACCCGCTCCCCCAGCACGGTCAACCCGATAGCCACGGCCAGCAGCGGCGCCGTCCCGCGGGCCAGGGGATAGACCATCGACAGCTCGCCCCGCGTATAGGCAACGGACAGGAAGATGAAGTAAGCCAGCTCCAGGACACTCGAGACGAGCGCCAGGAGCCACCCTACCGGCGGGAGCCCGGGCCGGCCCCAGGCCAACCACAACACCGCCACCGGGATGGTGAGCAGCACCGCCGAGGACGTCACGGCGCGGGCCGCGGCATGCAGAGGGTTGTCGGACGTTTTCAGAAGCACGTTCCAGGTGGCATGCAGGGTAGCCGCTCCCAGCACCAGCGCCAGGGCGAGCAGGCTCACCTGGCCAGTCTATTGGCCGCATGCTTTCTGGCGCCTGCCTGGGCGCTGATGCGACACCGATGAAGTGCGGTCTCTGTGGGTTGGTCAGTACCTGATGCCGGTTCGTTGAATCGTGCGCCGGAGTGACGAGCGCCGATGAACCGTTACGACGCGCTACGAACCGCCTGGTTCCGACGCAACAGCTCCCGGACCTCGCCGTCTGACGTCTGGGAGAAGTCCCGAGACCAGGCGCCCACCCGTAGAAGGGCTCCGGAGTCACCGCGCAAACCACGCGATCGGCCTCCGCCTCCAGCTCGGCGCAGGTCTCGGGCGGCGCTACCGGTACCGCCACCACCACCTCTTTGGGGCCGGCCGAGCGCAGCCCGGCGACCGCGGCCTGCATGGTCGCCCCGGTCGCCAGACCGTCGTCCACCAGGATGACCGTCCGTCCTGGGCCGCCTCGAACGCCACGGGCACCCCGCCGCGAGGCAGCTCCAGGACCAGCACGTTCGGGCGGCCTCGAAATTCGGCCAGTTGGGCGGCCAGCAGTCTGCCGGCACGAGCGCGATTCTCGAACGGCAGAGCGATCGCCATCAGGCGCCTCCTGAATCCATCCTGGCCCCTGCCGATGCCGCCTGTGGCACGCTTATGCCCGTGATCACGGCCCACACCGACGTCGTCGGCAGCCTGCTGCGGCCGCCCGAGCTGCTCAAGGCCCGGGATGACCTGGTAGCCGGAAAGATCGCGTCGGCGGCCTTCAAGAAGATCGAGGACCGGGCGGTGGATGCGGCCGTCAAACTCCAGGAGGACGCCGGCCTGGACGTCGTCACCGACGGCGAGATGCGCCGCCTCTCCTTCCAGAGCGCGCTCACCGATGCCGTCGATGGTTTCGGTGACGTTCCCCTGGAAGCCTTCCTCTGGGGCGACTGGCATAGCGAGGTCCTCGGTGAAATGGACATCGCCCGGCCCCCGGAGCTGGGAGTGACCTCAAAGCTCAAACGCCGCCACCACCTGGCCGCCGAAGACTTCACTTACCTCCGCGGCCGCACCACCCGCATCCCGAAAATCACCCTGACCAGCCCCAGCCTCTACGCCAACCTCTGGTCCAAGGAGCGCTCGGGCGACGTCTATCCCACCCTCGACGACTTCCTGGCCGACGTGGTCGCCATCTACCGCGACGAGGTGGCCGAGCTGCAGCGGCTGGGCGCGACCTACATTCAGCTGGACGCGCCCCACTACCCGCTGCTGATCGAACCCAAGTGGCGGGCCTTCTACGAGGCGCGCGGCTGGAGCGTGGACCGCTGGCTCTCGCACGGCATCGAGCTGGACAACGCCGTCATGGCCGGCCACGATGGGATCACCTTCAGCATGCACCTGTGCCGCGGCAACCAGGTCAGCCGCTGGCTGGTGTCCGGCGGGTACGAGCCGATCGCCAGGCAGATCTTCCAGACCGTCAACGCGGACCGGTTGCTGCTGGAGTACGACGACGCCCGCTCCGGCTCGTTCGAACCGCTGCGCGAGGTCCCGGAGAACAAGATGGTGATCTTGGGCCTGGTGACGACCAAGACGCCACGCCGGGAGACCGTCGAGGACCTGACCGGGCGCATCAAGGAGGCAAGCCGCTACCTGCCACTCGAGCGCCTCGGCCTGAGTCCCCAGTGTGGGTTTGCCACGTCGGTGATCGGCAATGCCATCACGGTGGACGACGAGCGCACCAAGCTGACCGCCATCGCCCGGACTGCGCAGGCCGTTTGGCGCTGAGCTCTTCGTCCGTCACCATCACCGGGCGGGGGCTGACCCTCGACGAGGTCATCCAGGTCGCCCGTCAAAAGGCCCAGGTGGTGCTCCACCCGGATGCGATCAAGACCATGCGACGATCGCGGGCGGTCGTCGAGCGCGCGGTCGAGCGGGGCGACAACGTCTACGGCCTCACCACCGGGGTCTCCGCGCTCAAGCGGGCACGCGTCGATCCTGGCGCGCTAGCCCGGTTCAACCGAGACCTGATCATCCAGCACCGAATCGCCCAGGGCCCGCCGGCCGCCGCCGACACCGTGCGGGCCACGCTGGTGCGCCTACTGAATCACCTGGCCTCTGGCTACCCAGGCGTCCGCCCGGAGCTGGCCGCCCACGTGGTCCAAGCCCTCAACGAAGACCGGCTGCCGGTGGTCCGCACGCTCGGCTCCGTCGGCCAGAGCGACCTCGCTCCGATGGCCGACCTCGCCCACGGTGTGCTAGGCGACTTTGCGCTGGCCGCCGGCGAGGGGCTCTCGCTGCTCAACAACAACGCCTTCTCCATCGGCTCGGCGGCGCTGGCCATGCATGACCTCGGCCGCCTGCACCAATCAATGCTCAGCGTCGGGGCGCTCAGCCTGGAAGGGTTCCATGCCAACCCGAGCATCCTGCACCCGTCGCTCGAGTCTGCCCGCCCGCTGCCCGGCCTCAAGCGAGCGGTGGGCCAGATTCGCAGGCTGCTGGAAGGCAGTTTCCTATGGTCCGCCCCGCCGCGCAACCTGCAGGACCCGCTCACCTTCCGCACCCTGCCCCAGGTCATCGGCGCCCTGGACGACGCACTCGTGTACGCCCGCGACCAGCTCGACCGGGAGCTCAACGCGGCCCAGGGCAATCCCATCGTGGTAGTCGACGAAGATCGGATCATCTCAGTCGGAAATTTCGACATCGCGCCCCTGGCGGGGGCGCTCGACCTGCTGCGGATCGCGCTGGCGCCGGTACTGACGGCGTCGGCCGAACGAGCCATCAAGCTGCTCGAGTCGCCGTGGTCGGGTCTCCCCACGGGTCTCCTCCCAGGTGACGGCACGCCCGACGCCGGCCTGAACGAGCTCGGGATCGCCGCCGCGTCGCTGGCGGCCGAGGCTCGCCTGCTGGCCCAGCCGGTTTCGTTCGAGCTGCCCAGCACCTCCCTGGCGGAGGGGATCGAGGACCGTATGACCCAGGCACCGCTGGCGACCAGGCGCCTGAACCAGATGATGGATCTGTCCGCACGCATCCTGGCGATCGAGCTCACGGTCGCCGGCCAGGCCGTGGAACACCGCAATTTGCAGCCGTTGGGACGCGGTACCGCCAAGTTGCTAGCGCAACTTCGCCAGCGAATCGCGTTCATGCGGGAGCCGGGGCAATTTCCTGACAACCTCGAACCCGTCGTGGACCTGGTGCGAATGCCAGGGTAGGAATGTTGGCTAGGTCGCTGGGGCGCCGGCGACCGCGGCATCGATCACCACAATCGTCCGGGCCCCGACGCCGCGGCGCATTCGGTCGAACGCCTCGTCGATGCCCTGCAGGTCCGTGAAGTCGGAGACCACCTCTCGCAGCGGCAACTTCCCGTCAACCACCATCTGCGCCAGCTGTGGGATGTCCGCCCGCGGGTTTCCCGAGCCGTAGAAACAGCCCTTCAGGCCCTTGGCCGACAGCAGCTCGATGGCCGGGATGGAGACCTCCAGTCCGCGGGGCGCCAGCCCAACCACCACGGCCGTGGCGCCGGGCCGCAGCACGTCCCACGCCTGGCGGATGGTGGCCGCGATGCCAACCACCTCAATGGCATGGTCGACGCCGCCACCGGATAGCTCCCGGATGCGCCCGACCGCGCCGTCGCGCGAAGCATCGACTCCGTCACTGGCACCCATCGCCAGGGCGCGGTCCAGCTTCTCTTGGCTGCGGTCGACCGCGATGATGGGCCTGGCCCCGGCGCGCTGGGCGGCCGCCACCACCTGAAGCCCCACGCCCCCGCAGCCGATGACGCACACGCTCTCGCCGGGTTTCACCTTCGCCACGTTGCGCACCGCGCCGAACCCGGTGATGACCCCGCATCCGACGAGGGCGGCCTCCCATAAGGGGAGCGCTCGCGGGATGGGGATGGCCGACGCCTCAGGCACGACGGCGTACTCGGCAAAACAGGACACGAAGTTGAAGTGCTTGAGCGACGACACGTCCGCGGACTGCAGGCGCATCGTCCCGTCCAGCATGGTGCCGCGATACGCGTACTCCCCGGACGGCTCGCACAGCGTGACTTCCCCGTTCCG
>Ga0209802_1000095_pt1 | contig 63159 bp, 53 predicted proteins | sample GraSoiAngelo_129_FD_185886 | JGI IMG/M metagenome (GOLD analysis project Ga0209802, IMG submission 185886) | Grasslands soil microbial communities from the Angelo Coastal Reserve, California, USA - 14_0927_12_40cm (SPAdes) (version 2) | ecosystem: Environmental > Terrestrial > Soil > Grasslands ...
CGTGGGCAAATCCAGAACCGCTGACCGAACCTGCTCGACTCGCTCACGTTTCTCTGCCTGGGTCGCCGGGGTGGTGGCGTCTTGCAGGACGATTCCGTGGCCGGTGCCGTCGTCGTTTTTTTCCTCAAGCGAGACTTCCCGGGGTAAACGTTCGAGGTGCTTCATGACACGGTTGCGAGCCACGCCGTACAAGAATCCGCCGAGGGTTCCGCGGGTGGCGTCGTATTTCTTCGGATCGCGCATCAGAGTCATGAAAACGTCTTGCACGATTTCCTCGGCAGCCCAGGCATTTCCGGTCATGCGCAGGGCAAAGCGATAGAGCGCCGCCTGATGGCGCCGGTAAAGGAGCGTGAAAGCCTCCTCATCGCCCTTGGCGGCGCGCCGCAGCAGAAGGTCGCCTCTTTCCTGGTCCGCGATACTCAACTCTCCTGATTCAGACGCTCTGCCCGGCCCCATATATACATTCCCGTAACAAAGCCGATAAGTTCCCATGTGGCCCGCTGGCCGCGACTGCATGTGGAAGTCCTTGATACCACAATGGGTTAGATGTGATAGAGGGGTCTGGGTGTCAGCGAGGACTAAGAGTTAGCCACCGGGCGAGATTTGTGGGAGGGGCGCAAAACGAGCCGCTGTCCTCGGAAGACGGCCTTCGACGGCGTACACGCCAACCCGGAAAGAAAGGCTTGACTCTGGACTATACTCCAGGGTGTAGATTTTCTAGAGAGGGGTTAGGCGATGCACATCGGCAGCGTTGCAAAGAAGATCGGTCTCACTCCTGATGCGATTCGGTTTTACGAGCGCAATGCTTTACTGCCGCGCCCGCCACGCAGCGCCGGCGGTTTTCGCGAGTTTGCGGATACCGATGTACAGACGTTGGGATTTATACGCCAGGTGCAGGGCCTGGGATTTACGCTTAAAGAAGTCCGCGAACTTTTGGAACTGCGCCAGCGCCGGTTGCAGCCGTGTGCTCCAGTGCGGCGGCGATTGGAACAAAAACTCTTGCACGTGCACGGGAAGCTCGAGGACCTTCAAAGTTAGAGCACGACTTGCGCGCGGCGCTGCACGGCTGCGACAAGAAACTGCGCAAACGATCCGCGCATTGCCCGCTGCTGGCTGGGGCCGGCACGCAGAAACCGAGGAAAGAAAAGTGAAGGTGGAAGTTTTGTATGTGGCGGAATGTCCGTCTCATGGCGCAGCCGTGAAGCTGGTCCGAGAGGTGTTGGCTGCACAAGGTGTCGAGGCCGAGATACAGGAAGTGCTGGTGAAAGACGGAGAGATGGCCAGCGAACTTCGATTTTCTGGTTCGCCAACCATTCGAATTAATGGACGGGATGTTGCGGGAGAACCAGAGGAGGCACGGAGCTCCGCGCTGAGTTGCCGCTTGTACTCTGGCTCGAAGCAAGCGGGTCTTCCGCCGCCGGAAATGGTTCAGCGCGCGGTGCTCGAAGCGCGGCTGGGGAGAAGGCGGTGAAACAGGGCACGGGCATTTCCGCTTCGCTGGCGGCGATATTAAGCTCCCTCGCGACCGTCGCCTGTTGCCTACCTCTAGGATTCGCGGGTGCTTTGGGAGTTGGGGCAGCGAGCGCTTTCTTCACTAGGTTCCGTCCTTGGCTGCTGGGGTTTTCCGTTGTCTTGCTCGGCCTCGGGTTTTGGCAGCAACATCGCGCCAGAGAATGCGCTGTTCGGCGCAGAGTGGTTGGCACGGTGCTGCTTTGGGCCGCGGTGGTGGTGGTTCTGGGAATGATTCTATTTCCGCAGCAAATCGCTGGATTCATTGCTGACCGGTTCTACGAGACACGAAAATGAAAAAGAGGGCAGCACTTCTGGCTGCGACGGCGATTCTTCTGCTACTGGCCGCAGTGTATCTGTGGGGGCCTTCGTCGGTGCCGCCGGGCCAGGAACCTCTCGTCACGCTAAGCAGCGCGAATTTCGGCGAGTTCGAGAACGCATTTGATCGTGACGCGGAAGTTCCGCGGCTGGTGCTACTGTTTTCTCCGACGTGACCGGGTTGTCTGCGGGGGGCCTCCGCAGCTCAACAACTCCTGGCTCGGCACGCGGAACGGAAGGCGCTCGTGCTGGTAGTTTGGGAGCCGATCCTGGCGACTGACTGGAGGCCACCGAGCGGCCGTACGCTGGGGCGAATCCAGGACCCGCGCGTGCGCCAGTTCTGGGACCCGGAACACCTGGTGGCGAGTGCATTGGAGGAGATCGCCAAGCGCAAGCCGCAGCCCGAGCCAAACTGCTGCGTGGAAAAAGGGTTCGACTGGGACGAGGCGATTCTTTACGCTCCACACACGCGCTGGAAGCATGAGCCGATCTCCGCGTTTTGGGATGGCCCTGTTTACCGAATCATTTCCAATCTAGAGAAGGCATTCAACGAACAGCGGTGAAGTTCGTGTGACAGACAAAGGAGAACTTGTCTGGCCTAAGGGCGGCGCTCGCTGGCGTTATTTTTTGAGGGGCTTGAACATGCGAGCGGCGGTTCGGGTGACGAAGCGGCGGGGGACGAGGCGCTCGCCGTGCGCGCCGAGATAGTTCCTGAGGCCAGAGATGACGTAGCTTTTTCCCGCGGCGAGCGCTTTCAGGCCGGTGTGCGCGACTTCTTGCGCGGTCTCAGCCTTGCGGATGAATTTTTCCTGGCCGGAAACGGCGTGGAATTCGGATTCGGTCGAGCCGGGGCAGAGCGCGCAAACGCGGATGCCATAGGGCTTCATTTCTTCCGCAAGACCTTCGGCGAAGAGCAGATCGAAGGCCTTCGTCGCGGCATAAGTGGAAATGTAAGGAACAGCCTGGAAAGAAGCAGTGGAAGCGAGAATCAGGATATCGCCCCGGCGGCGCGCCAGCATTTCCGGCAAGTAGAGATGAGTCAGATGGACCACCGCGGCACAATTTACCTGGACCATATCGAGAAGACGCTGTTTGTCAACGGATGGAAATTCGCCGTACTGGCCAAAGCCGGCATTGTTGATGAGCAGATCCATTGCGATTCCTTTTCCTTTGGTGAAGGCGAATATTCTTTCCGGGGCAGCGGGATCGGCGAGGTCGGCGGGAAAGACTTCTGTTTGCACTCTCCAGGTTGAGGACAGACGTTGAGCGAGGGCGTCGAGACGATCCCTGCGCCGGGCAGTGAGGACGAGGTTTGTTCCGCCGGAAGCCAATTCCTCGGCGAGGGCCACGCCGATTCCGGCGCTGGCTCCGGTGACGAGCGCCCATTTCCCGGACCAAGCTCGCCCCGGAGATCCGTTGCGGTGTGACAAATCAGCCTCCCTACCTTCCTGGAGAAAGAGCCAAGTAGATGCTTACCTGTCCGAGCGTAGAACCGCGTCTTTCAGGCGCGTTCCTTCACGCTTGATGCGGTCCATGAGACGCCGCGCCCAAACAAATTCGGCCGCCAGCAAACCCAAACCCAAGAGAATCACGGGCGTGCCGGGACCCGGAGTGAATATCATGATAATTCCCAGGAGCAAGAGAGTGAACCCGGCGAGGATTAGGAAGATGCGGCGGACTTGCTCAACGGTGCGGAGAATCATCAGTGTTCAGGCAAGAGGCTTTCTGGCGGAGAGGGTGGGATTCGAACCCACGGTACGGTTCCCCGTACGCTCGCTTTCGAGGCGAGTACTTTCAACCACTCAGTCACCTCTCCGCAGTGGTCGCTAGCACAATCGTAGCAGAGGCCTCCATTTCTCGGCAATGCGTGGGCGGACCATGTGCCAAACCTCGGTGCAATTTGGGAATGAATCTGTGCGCTTGCAGCGGAAAGCGCGGCATCGTGAATATCGAGAAGAGAGCAGGCCGCGATAAATTTCGACTGTACTACGGGCGGCGTTCGGAGAAAAAGGATTGGATGACAGCGGCGCAATCGGCGGCGAGGACACCGGAAGTGACCTCGACCTGATGGTTGAGCCGAGGATCAGAGAGGATTTGGAAGCAAGTACGAACCGCGCCGCCCTTGGGGTCGTCGGCGCCGTAGACCAGGCGCGGGACGCGAGCCTGAATGACCGCACCGGCGCACATGCTGCAAGGCTCGATGGTGACGTAGAGGGTGGCGCCTGTGAGGCGGTAATTGCCGAGACGGCGGGCGGCTTCGCGAAGGACGATGATTTCGGCGTGGGCCGTGGGGTCATTGTCGCGGATGGTGAGGTTGCCGGAGCGTGCGAGGATTTGGCCCTCATGGACCAGGAGAGCGCCGACGGGGACTTCGCGGGCCGCGGCCGCGGAGCGGGCTTCGGCGAGCGCCTCCTGCATGAATTGGATGTCGGTTTCCACCTATCGCGAGAATAACATGTTCCCCGGCAGCCCTTTACCAACCGAGCTGGTAATGGCAAGATTCAGCTGAATCACGAGTGAGGAGTTTCCTTGAAAGGGCATGAAGAAAGCACTGCTCTCGGTATATAGGTGTTGCGGGTCTCACCGTATTTTCCCTCACTCTTTATTTTGGATTTGGGCTACACCGCGTTGGAATTCTCTTTGGCCTCGTCTCCATTGCATTTGCCGGGTTGATTGTGTCCGTAGTCAGGATGCAAAGACCCAAGAACGACGCCAGCCGTTTGCGGTGATTGCTTGACAATTGTGGGCAGGGCAAACAAACTACAAGCCATGAGGGAACTCCTGGAGCGCTTGTTTCAAGTCGATTTTATCAAGGGCCTCGCCGTCACCTTCCGGATGCAGAATCCGAAGGAAGTTGTGACCGAGCAATACCCGCTCGAGCGCCCGATGGTGGCGGAGCGCTACCGCGGCGCGCCGCGTCTGAATAACAATCCGGAGACCGGCGAAACGCTGTGCATTGGCTGCAATCTGTGCGCGCTGGCTTGCCCGGAAAATCTCATCGTGGTGGGATGGGAGCGCGACGATGCGACGCGCAGAAAAGTGCTGACGTACTTCACCTATGACACCTCGAGGTGCATGTTCTGCGGGCTGTGCGAGGATGCCTGTCCGACGGATGCGTTGGAGCTGACGCAGGATTTCGAAATGGCTTATTACACCCGCGAAGGAGCCATCTGGGACCGTCACCGGCTGGAGCAGGGGCCCACACCCGCGCGCTATACCCGTTAAAGACACTGCATGGAACTTCGCAAAGATCCCATCACACAAAGCTGGGTCATCCTGGGTCAGAGAGAATTCGTTGCGGAGGCGGCGGAGGAGTGTCCGCTTGAGCCGGCGAAGATCGAGAAAGTCCGGCCCATACTGACGTGGCCTGCCGAAGGGCCCTGGCAGGTGCGAGTGATCCCGCACCCGGAGCCCTTGTACCATGTAGAGAGTGATCCAGGACGGCTGGCGGAAGGAATGTACGACAAAATGGGCGCGTTGGGAGCGCACGAAGTGGTGGTGGAGACCCCGCAGCACGACCGGCGATTATCGCAGTTCAGCGACGAAGAGATCGAACGGGTGTTGTGGGTGTGGGCTTCGCGAACCGCGGATTTGAAAAAGGATGCGCGCTTTAAATACATAAGCGTGTTCAAGAATCAGGGTCGGCTGGCGGGGGAGGAATGGCCCCACGCCCATTCGCAAGTGACGGCAACCATTTTCGTGCCGCGCCGGATTAAATACGAATTGAAATCGGCGCACGAATGGTTCAAAGACAAAGAACGGTGCATCTTCTGCGACATGGTTCGGCAGGAAGAGAAGCAGGGTAAGCGCATCGTGGACGTGCAAGGGGACTATTACGCGCTGTGCCCGTATGCTTCGCGCGTCCCCTACGAAATCTGGCTGATGCACCGGCGGCACAATCATCTGTTCGAACAGCCCCGGCCAGGCGCGAACCGCAGACAATTGGCGGCGTTGCTTGGAAGGGTATTACGTCGGCTGGAGAAAGTGGCGCCGGCCTATCACCTCGTGGTACACACTTCGCCGGGCACGCAAAACAAAAAGGGTGAACTGGCCGGTTATTGGAAGACCCTCGCGGATGATTATCACTGGCACATCGAGATCCTGCCCATTGTGGAGAAGCGCAGCAAGTCTTACAGCATCAAGGAAGTCTACTTTAATTCAGAATTGCCAGAACAGGCAGCGTCGAATCTGCGCGCGTTGGACCCCAATTCATGAGGAAGCAGCGCCTGGACGAAGGGCAGCGGGGAGGAATCTTCGTCAATCTGGTCGTCTTGCTGAGTATCGTTGTTTCTTGCGCTGCTTTGTATCTAGTGCGGCACCCCGTCTTCCGCTTCGCGGCGGAATCCTGGGTCATCGAGGATCCTCTGGACAAAGCGGACGCGCTGCTGGTTTTGAGCGGCGATAATTTTTATGGAGACCGCGCGACGCGTGCTGCGGAGTTGTTCCGGGAAGGGAAGGCGCCGGTGGTTGTGGCCAGCGGAAAACGTCTGCGGCCGAATGCCGGGACTGCCGAATTGACGGAACACGATCTGGTGGAGCGTGGAGTTCCGAAAGAGAAGATATTGCGGTTCGCGCATGACGCCGACAGCACGCGGGAAGAGGCGGAAGCACTCGCGAAACTGGCGAGGACAAAAAAGTGGCGAAGAGTGATTGTGGTGACATCGAATTACCACACTAGGCGGGCACGCTATATCTTTGGGCGGGTTTTTCCACCAGACATAGAGACACGCGTGGCTAGCGCCCGCGACGGGGACTTTGATCCGGAGCGATGGTGGGAAAAGCGTATATCGACAAAAGTACTGATGCGAGAGTTTGCTGCGATGGCGGTGGCCATGTGGGAACTTCGGCATGGGGGTAGGATAAATGAGAAAACGCAAGGAATAGTAGGATCGGGAGCACCAATTCCACAATCCTTAGTGTAGCTCTTCAAGAAACACCCTAGATTTGCTACCCACCATTCTTGTTTACAGCCGTTAAGTCGTGTACTATGTTCACGCTTCTGAGTCGCGGCTTCCTACCAGCCCTGCGATGAGCGGCTCCGAGAATCCAATTTTCGGTGTCGAGGTGTCTGATGTGGAAAAAAGAAGATGCGAAGCCTTCCGAGAGTTCCGCTGCTGCGAGTACGGCGTTTGGAACAACACAGAGCCCCGATGCTCCCAGTTCGAATTCGCTCCCCGTTTCTCCGCGCGCCGCTGCGTGCATTAGCCGAGGAATCAAAATCAGAGGCGAAGTCACTGGGACCGAAGACCTCTTCGTGGACGGCCAAGTGGAGGGGAAATTGAACCTCACGGCGAACAGTTGTTTAACGATTGGGCCTAATGGAGAGGTGAAGGCCGATCTGAACGCGCGCGAGATTATCGTGCGTGGGAAGGTGGAAGGGAAGATAACAGCGCGGGACAAGTTGCAAATATGGAGCACTGGCCAGATTACGGGAGAAGTGCAAACAGACCGCCTGGCAATCGAGGACGGGGCGTTGCTGCGCGGGAAGGTGGAGGCAGGGAAGCAGATTACCAAGCCTGCTGAAACCAAGGCGGCTGCTGCAACGGCGACGAGCAAGGCGGCTCCCCAATCCACAGGGGTGAATTCCGGAACAGCAGCAGATTAAACAATGAGCTTCCTGCATAAACTCGGAATCGGGATTGGAACGGGAGGTGGAACGAGCCGCGAGATTGGGCGACCCATTCATCTCAATGCGCGCGCGCGCACACCTGGTGCGGCTGCCCCAGCGGCCGGTGCTACACGGACCCCGGTTCCACCGGAATCCAACCGCGTTTCGAACGGACTGAAAGAGTTTTTGTGGCACCTGGATGGGTTAGAGCGCGGCACGCTGCTTGACTTGGGGCCTGCCTGGCAAACGACTCTGAGCTTCTTCATTGAGCGAGGTTTTCGCGTCTCCTCAGAGGATGTCCTCCGTGCCTGGAAGGCATTTCTGACCGAGGAAGAGACTCGATTGCGTGAGTTGCGTGAAGACGCCAGCGCGCGTGAATCGCTCGATATGACCCCCAGCGGGCGGGCGGCGCGTTTCCTCAAGGACAACTTACAGTACCCGCGGAATTCGTTTGATGCCGTGCTGCTGTGGGATCTGTTGGATTATCTTGAGCCATCGCTGGTGAAGCAGGTGGTGGCGAATTTGATGGAACTATTGCGGCCCGGGGGCGTAGTGTTCACGATGTTTCACAGCAAAAAACCGGAAGGCTTCCAGCGCTACCGGGTGATGGATTCAAACACGCTGCAAATGGTTCCCACCGCGGTCATTTGTCCAGCGCAGCGGGTCTACCAGAATCGCGAGATTCAAGACCTCTTCGCTCGTTTCCGCACGTTGAAATCGTTCATTGGGCGCGACCAACTTCGCGAAGCACTGTTCACCAAGTAAGACGCCTTCCTCCAGTCCGTGTTGATTCTAACCACCGAATTCCGCGGATTCACCAATTCTTCGCTTGCATTCGACGAATTCCAGGAGTACAAGCGAAGCGTGAGCTCATCGAGCTCCGGAGGGAATATGACTCCACCGGGCTTAGAGCTGCACCAAAGCTGATCGCACCGCTTTTGCGGTGCGTGTCGCTCGCGAAACATACGTGCATTTTGCGCGCTTCCGAGACGACGCAGCAAATTAACAAGAGGGGGAGCCGCCAGGCTCCCCTTCTTGGTTTTAGAGCGATGCTTTTGAATCAGTGTTTCGCTGAAGCCTTGTGATGGCGATGATGGCGCCTGCCATTGCCACTGGTACTGCTGTGCCGGTGGTGGTGACGATCGTGCGACGATGCCTGGTTCGTCGCCTGCGGCTGAGGATTGCCAGCCGACTGTGTATTGGACTGCGGTGTTGCTCCATGTTGGGATGGAGGTGCCATAACAAGTGCACCCGCAAAGAACAGAAGACCTAAGGCGCGCTTCATAGGAAATCTCCCCTCTTGCTGCAAATCCCCTGTCTCATTATTCAATCATAAGACGAAGGTCGCGGACGACGACAGGGAAAAGAACTGAGCACTGCGAGCGAGAACCGAACGTGCCGCTTGCGAGTTGTGGCACACCCGAGGAGGGAGCCGGAGATGATTCAGCGGACCCCGGGTGGGTCAACTACCGAGCTTGAGTTGGACGAGCCACCGGATGGCTTCGCGCTGACTGGCAATGATTTGTGCCTGCCAGATCAATGCGATGGACATGGCGCTTAAGGTTAGGAGGCAGAAGACCAGAGCCAGCCCGAGGTGCGATTCGCGAGCCTGAAGTCGAAAAGTACGGCGAATCCATTCCATGGTTAGATATCTCCTAGTACTCATCTCGCAATTCGACCAGTTCAGGGACTGGCACTTGTCATCTAAATGGGAGCAATCCGAGAGCCACATCAGGTAGATCAGCTATGGGGCTACTTATCATGTGGAAAACAGGCGATTTGCTTCAAAAGCGAAAGTTTCCGGCTCCAAGCAAGCTAAGAAGTGTGAGCAAACGCACGCGCAATTGGGCAAGTTTTTTTCCACACCCCTCCAGGTTTTCCCTGGCCAATTTCAACGGACCGGGCTAAAAGCAAGAAGGCGGGCAGATCGCTCTGCCCGCCTCCTTCTGTGCCCGGCTAAATCAGCTCGGGCCGGCTCTTTAGTGTTTTAGTTGCCAGACTTCGTTGCAGCAGCCGTCTGCGAATTGACCTTCGGGATGCTGACGTAACCACTGATGGTGTTCTTACCGATCTTATTGATGACAATCTCTTCGGGAATATGCGTGCCGGATGTATAGAAGAAGATTGGCTCATTGGCAGCGCGGTTTCTCTTCAGGAAGCGCTTGTCTTCCACGGTCATGGCCACGCTGAACGAGTTGCGCTTTTCGCTGACACCCTTGAGCTCGACGGTGACGTTGGCGACCTTCTGGGGACGATTCCGGCCGTCGATGGTGAACTCGGTGTAGTCGCGCTCACCGAGGCGGCGCAACTGGTCAATTTCATCGTGGTTGCGAGCGATCAATGTTCCCATCTCACTCTTGGCCATTTTCAAGTCTTCGCGGGTAGTATCAAGGTCCGTTCGAACCCCTACAACCTTCGTATCCACGGTCTTGACATCATCGCTGGACGCCTTAGTGGCGAGCTCTGAATGGACGGAGGTGTCAAGAGCAGTCACCTTCTGGTTTGTTTCGTCATTCAACTTCGCCGCTTCCACACGAGCCTTCTTCAACTGGCCCTGGGTAATCTTCAGTTTATCCGTGACCACCTTGAGATCGCCTTGAAGATCGGTATTGGCTTTCTCGTCCTGCGCCAAGCGGTCTTTCAACGAGGTCATATCCTGTTGAACGGACTGCTGGGTGGTTTTGAGGCTGGCCTGCACAGCTTGCTGGGTGCTATCGAGTTTTGAGGACGCATTCCAACCAAACCCCAATCCTCCGAGAGCAATCAGCCCGAGAACAATGATCGCGGGAAGCTGCCATGACGAACCGCTTCTATACTCTGTATTTTCATCCGACATATTTGCTTTCTCTCCTCGCCCGTATTGGGCAAATGCCGCGTTAACCGGCGCGTAAAACGAAGCATGCATGCCTTCCGCCAAAGGTGGAACAGGGCGAGGAACGGTAAGTGCAAGAGAGAAGGACAGTTGCCCGGGGCCTGGCCAAACGGGCAGGTACTAGTCCTAGCAAAGTTTACGCGAAGAGAGAGCGAACAGCGGATTTTTTGCTTACCAGGAACTAGAAGGCGTCGACGCCGAGCCTCTGTAGGTCCGACTGGAGCTGTTCGGTGGACTGAAAGGCGATGCTCTTCATGCCCAGGCGCTCTGCGGCTTGGGCGTACTCGGCGATATCGTCGACATAGATGGCTGCCTCGGCGCGAGCTTTGCAGGCCCGAAGCGCTTCCTCGTAGATTAGAGGATTAGGCTTGCGGGCGCCAACACTGCAGGAATAAATGCGTGTTGGGAAGCAGCCAAAGAGGTCATAGGTGCGCTCCATGTACGCGACGTGTAAGGGATCGGTGTTGGAGAGTACTGCGAGACGGTATTTCTTGCTGAGCTTCTCCAGGAAGCCCTGATCCTGAATCGGTTGCGGGTCCAGAGCGTGATTCCAAGCTTCCACAAACTGTTCAAAACTGAGCTTGCTCCCAAGCCGTTTCACCAAATACTGATGCCAATCTCGAGGAGTAATGCGACCTTCCTGCCAGTCTGGCCAGCGAGGATCCTTCACCAGGGTGGACCAGATTTCCTCCGGGGACAGAGATTGATCCCCCGCGAGGCCGTCAATGGCATGAGATATATTCATGCGAATCAGCACGCCACCAATATCGAAGATAACGGCGCGGAACTTGGGCAATGACACGGCTTATTCTTTCTCGGCGCCGGGAAGAGAAGCAGAGCGGTTGGTACGGATGACGTTAAGCTGGTGCTTGGCGCGCAAGATGCTGATGATGGCCGGAAGGATGGAGAGGAAGATGACGACGGCAATTACATAGTGGATGCGTTGGGCGACGTTCGGAACCAAACGACCGAGAAAATAGCTGCCAAGGATCATGGTTCCGACCCAAAAGATGCCTCCAAAGATGTCAAAGACCAGATAGCGGACGTAAGGCATCCTTGCGGCGCCGGCGACCGGGGGACAGAAGGTTCGGATGATGGGAACAAAGCGAGCGAGAATGACTGCTCTGCCTCCATATTTTTCATAGAAATCATGAGCGCGCTGAAGATGGCTGCGGCGAAAGAAGAAAGAATCCTCGCGGCGGTAGAGGGCCGCTCCAGCCGAGCGGCCGATCCAGTAACCAATCTGATCGCCCACGATGGCGCAGAACATGACAGGCAAAAGAAGCCATTTGATGGGGATTACGCCGGCAGCGGAAAAAATACCCGCGGTGACAAGCAGAGAATCGCCGGGAAGGAAGAAGCCGACAAAAAAGCCGGTTTCCACAAAAACAATCGCGCAGATGAGGGGGGCCCCGCCAGCGCGGATTAGTTCCTTTAATCCATCCGGGTTGTAGAGCGAGTGGAAGAAATGAAGGATGGCGTCAAGCACGCGGACTTGTTCCTCGCAGCGGAAAGATGAAGCGAATGCACGGGCACTGGCACAAGCGCGCGCGAGCGCAACCCCATGAAAGCACCCATCCCTATACGGTAGCAGAAAACGGCCAAGTCCTCTCCACATTCATGCCATAAGAAGATAAGACTGCCAACGGCAGCAAAGAGTACGCCGAAACGAATCATGCGCGCGCCTCCGCCAACCAAAGGTGACTTCTGTCTTCTGCTTCCAGGCGAGCTTCTAAAGCGAGCGCGGCTTCCTTCTTCTGCTGGAGCAATTTCTCGATGCGCGGCAACGCGCCGTAGGCGGCTGCGGCTCCCGCCTGGATCGCTTCATCGGCGCGGTCGAAATCATCCCAGGCCAAAGACTGCACGTCGGGGCGAAGGACGAGGTCGGCGTGGCGCTCCCAGACTTCGAGCTGGTGCTTTTGCGCCGCGTTTACCGCACGACTGACGACCTGGAAAATGTTCGTGGGTGCGCCGCGGTGGCCGTCCTGCATGCCGACGGACACGCCGATCACCAGCGCTGCTCCCAGGCTGCGCGCCGCGCACGTCGGAACCGGAGCGACGAGACCACCATCGGCAAGGTAGCGCGTGCCAATCTGCATTGGCTCGAACAAACCGGGGAAAGCGCAGCTTGCGCGGATAGCGTCCACCAGATTGCCCTGCGTGAAAACGACCGGTTCGCCCGAGGTCAGATCCGTGGCTACGACAGCCAGCGGAATCTGCAAATCTTCAAACTGGCGGGATTCGAATACGCGGTCGATCAGGATTGCAAGACGCTGGTTACTGGCCAGACCCAGGCGGGAGACACGCCAGCGGGCAATGTCGCGAAAGCGGAGGCTACGGCAAGTTTCGATGATACGCCGCAGGGGCGCACCACTGGCGTAAGCAGCGCCGAGAATGCTGCCTACACTGGCCCCTGCAATGTGAGAGATGGGGATTTCGTGCTGTTCGAAGACTTGCAAAACACCCAAATGCGCGAATCCCCGTGCGAAACCTCCGCCCAGGGCCAGTCCTACCCCTGTTCGAGGGAGCGGGACAGCCGTACTCTCGTTCAGCGGTTTCTGCGCGGCATGGGTGTGCCTCGTCATGCCCAAAGGATGACGGCACTAACCGTCTCCAGCTATGGTCCGGCGGTCCTTGAGAAACAGTACGGATGTACCGCGACGGAACGAAGCACAAATCTGCGCAAAAAAAGTGAAACAGTACCTTCTTACTAGTCCCATACCCTCTCTGTACCATTGTGAGGCGCGGCCGCTTGCGCGATTCTCCTACACGTCACGCTGAACTTCTGAGGGGGTCAAGAATGGAAACCGCGTTCAAGGCCTGGATCGGACAGCGGGTCGTCCTGCAGGTGGCGTTAGGCGATATCCGGGTGCCGCTGCGAGGGAAGCTTCTGAAAGACGGCGACGACACGGTGCGTATGCGCATCGGCGACGGATGGGATGTTGACATCTACAAGGCGATGATCCTGGCAGTGGAAGAAGACGGCATGGTGCTTTTGCCTTCATGAGGTGTGCAGACATGAAAACACAAGAGCTCAAATACGTGACCCGGCGGCGAGCAGCAGTGCTGCTCGGCCTTTCCGAACAAGAATTAAGCCGCATCTCGAGCGAATCCGGTGTTGGACACAAGGAAATTGCAGGCGACCAGGAAGAAACGTATTTCACTTACGAAGAATTGCGGCAGATCTGCATGCTGGCTGTGCACCAGGTCAACTAGCTAGTAACGAGTTTCCTCCGGCCCCCCTCAGCAGTACCCCCGCCCCGGGTCGCTCCCCCCAGCGATCCGGGGTTTTCCTTTAGCAGGAAGGAAAACCATGTCGATTCAGCCGGTTAGAGGGGGAAGTTAAAGTAATAGTCTAGCTCCGGTACAGACTCGTGCTCCATACCCCCGGCAACAATGCAAGAGCTTGAAAACAAAAGGGTTGTGCTAGGGGCAACTTGTAACTAATTGATTCTAAAGGGGCGAATTTGCAGCGCAAACGAACCCTTGCACAGATTGCAAAGCAAAACGCCGCTAAAAAGAAAAAGCGGCAGACCCGCTGCCGCCCTGCAAATCCTCGCAAAACTTCCCAATAGTAATTCTACCAGATTCAGGGGATCCGTCAAGCTGATTTTGCGTGTCTTGAGGTGGAAATAGTCTTTGACAGAGGGTGCCGGCAGAAAGAAACTTACGGCGCAGAAAAGGGGGAAGAGCGATGAACTTGTGGCGGGGACAAAGAAAAGGAAAACTGACACTGGGAGCTGTGACGGCACTTGCACTGCTGAGTTTTGGGATTGGCGCGCGGAAGACTGTTCTGGCTGAAGGAGAGACGTACGACATCGTGATTGCCAATGGGCGGGTGATGGACCCGGAATCAGGGCTGGACGCGGTGCGAAACGTGGGAATCAGCGGAGGGAAAATACGCGCGGTCAGCGGCGGCACACTGAAAGGAAAACAAACGATCGACGCGAAGGAGCTGGTAGTGGCGCCGGGATTTATCGATCTGCATGAGCACGGGCAGGAACCCCGCAACTATCAGTTTCAGGCGCACGACGGCGTGACAACTTCTCTGGAGCTCGAAGCGGGTACCGATGATGTCGACAAGTGGTACAACGTACGGGAAGAGAAGTCATTGATCAATTTCGGCGTCAGCATTGGTCATATCCCGGTGCGCATGAAGGTGATGCACGATCCCGGCCCGTTCCTGGCCACCGGAGATGCAGCACGGCGCGCTGCAACCGAGGAGGAACTCTCAAGCATAGAAGAAGAGATGGAAAAAGGGTTTCGGCGCGGTGCGTTGGCTGAAGGCATGGGAGTGAATTACACACCTGCGGCATCGCACGCGGAAATTGTAGAGATGTTCCGTATCGCGGCGAAACATGGCGCGTCGGTCCATGTGCACTTGCGATACGCGGGGTTGCGAGAACCCACGACCGGGTTAGCAGGGCTGGAAGAGGTTGTTGCTGCCGCGGCGGCCACGGGAGCGCCACTGCATGTGGTGCACATCACCAGCATGGGCTTGAAGTACACCCCCCAGCTAATCGACATGGTTGCGGGCGCACGGAAACAAGGGCTCGACGTGACGACGGAATGCTATCCCTATACCGCAGGGAGTACGGCCCTGCAATCCGCGATCTTCGATCCTGGCTGGCAGGAGAGCATGGGGATTACTTTCAAAGACGTGCAGTGGGCGGAGACCGGAGAGCGGCTAACCGCAGAGACGTTTGAAAAGTATCGCAAGCAGGGCGGCATCGTTGTCATCCACTCGATTCCCGAAGAAGCGGCGCGAACGGCCGTGGCTAATCCGATGGTGATGATTGCGAGCGATGGGATGCCCATCACCGGTGCGAAGGTCCATCCGCGCGGGCAGGCAACATTTTCGCGCGTGCTGGGCCATTATGTGCGGGAAGAGAAGGTGTTGGACTTGATGACCGCGTTGAGAAAAATGACTCTGATGCCGGCGCAGCGATTGGAAAAGCGCGCGCCCGTGTTTAAGAACAAGGGGCGGATTCGCGCCGGGGCAGACGCCGATATCACCATTTTCGATCCGAACCGCGTTATTGACAAAGCGACGTACGAACAACCGCTGCAATACTCCGAGGGGATTCAGTTTGTGCTCGTAAACGGGGTTCCGGTCGTAAAAGACGGACAACTCGTGGACGGCGTTCTCCCGGGCCGGGCGGCCCGCGCGCCCATTTCGCAGTGATCATTCCGATGTCTATGCAACTACTCCAAGACTCGAAGAGAGCGCGTGAAAGACAGGATGCCCACGCGCGCGCCAAAGTGCTATATACTCCGCAGCCATCCTGGCCGGGAAAGGACTCACCTTGACACTCTCCGCCGCGGATTGGGCCGCCATTGTCGGCTATTTGCTCATCACCCTCGTTCTTGGTTTGTATTTCCGGAGCCGCTCGGGAAAAAGCACGGAAGACTATTTCGTGTCGGGTCGTAATGTCTCCTGGTGGTTGGCGGGAACTTCCATGGTCGCGACCACCTTTGCCGCGGATACACCGCTCGCCGTGACGGGATTGGTGTACGCGAACGGTATTGCGGGGAACTGGCTGTGGTGGAGCTTTCTTCCTTCCGGGATGATGACGGTGTTCTTGTTTGCGCGAATGTGGCGGCGCTCCGGCCTGATCACGGACGTGCAGTTCGCGGAGTTCCGCTATTCGGGCAAGCCCGCTGCGTTCCTTCGCGGGTTTCGGGCCGTGTACCTCGGCCTGCTGATGAACTGCCTGATCCTCGGCTGGGTAACCAAAGCGATGGTCAACATCATCAGCACGTCGCTGGGAGTAAGCGACGCCAAGGCACTGGCCATCTGCGTTTTCTTTCTGATGCCCTTCACAGGGATTTATGTATCCCTGGGGGGATTATGGGGCGTGCTGTGGACGGACCTATTTCAATTCGTGCTCAAAATGGCCATCGTGATTGGTGTGGCGTGGTACGGCGTGCGTGCGGCTGGAGGGATGCAACAGTTACTGGCCACGCTGGCGGCAAAACGCGCGGAAGCCGGGCCGGGCGCGAGCGACATTACCGCGATGCTTCCTGATTTCTCGCGCGGTTTAACGGGCGAGGCGCTATGGACGCTCCCGGTTATCACGTTTGTGGTCCACCTGGCGGTGCAATGGTGGGCGTTCTGGTATCCCGGGGCCGAGCCCGGTGGCGGCGGCTACATCGCGCAGAGAATTTTCAGCGCGCGGGATGAACGGCACGGGTTGCTTTCCGTACTGTGGTTCAACCTCGCGCATTATGCGCTACGGCCGTGGCCGTGGATTTTGACAGCACTGGCTGCGGTTGTGCTTTATCCGGGGCTGGCGCAACCCGAGCGCGGCTACATGCTCGTGGCAACGCGGAACACTCCTCACGCCGTTCTTGGGATCCTTTTGGCTGGTTTCATGGCTGCGTTCATGTCCACGGTCGCGACGCAGCTCAACTGGGGAAGCTCGTATCTCGTGGAGGATTTCTACCGCAGATTTCTGAAAAGAGACGGAAGCGAATCGCATTATGTGAATGCGTCGAGGCTAGCGACCGTATTGCTCGTGCTGGTGGCGGCCGCCGTAGCTTGGCAACTCACATCGGTCTCCGAGGGTTGGAAAATTGTGCTGGAACTGGGAGCGGGTACCGGTGGTGTGTACCTGCTGCGCTGGTACTGGTGGCGCGTCAACGCCTGGAGTGAAATCTCTGCCATGGCCGCGGCGCTGGTGACGACGCTCTCTCTCCACTCTGGCTCGCTATGGATGGCAATGCTCGGGCGCGCGAAACCGTTTTCCGGCTCCGATCCAGTGGTGTTTGCGAAGACCACGCTGTGCACGACCGGTGTAACCACGCTGACATGGCTTGTAACAACGCTGCTGACCGCTCCGGAAAAGAACGACACGCTGGTGAAGTTTTACAAAAAAGTGCGGCCGCAGATCACCGGCTGGAAGGCTGTGGCACAGTTGGCGGGGGAGAGTAATGCCACGCAGGATCTGGGACGCAATCTCCTGAGTTGGCTGCTCGGCTGCGCGATGGTTTACACGATGCTCGCTTGTATCGGGCAACTTTGCTTTGGGCGCTACTCCTCCGCGGGTATTTTGGGCGCCATCGCCTTGATTTCCGCCATCGCCATCTCCCGTTCCATGCCTAAGCCGAACGAGTGGCGCGCGAATTGAGATGGCGGATTCGCCCCAACCAGTCCATCCGGGCGCTCGTCATGCAGTTCTCGCAGGTTTTCTTGGCTGGACATTCGACGCGTTCGATTTCTTCGTTTTAGCTTTTGTTCTGGCCCCCATAGCCACGGAATTCGGGAAGTCCATCCCTGCGATGGCGCTGACTATCACGGCCAGCCTGGCCACTCGATGGACGGGAGCGATTTTGTTCGGCTTGGTTGCGGACCGCTATGGCCGCCGAATTCCCCTCATCCTGAATATCTTATATTACTCAGTGATTGAAGTTCTCTCCGGGCTTGCTCCGAGCTACAAGGTTTTCTTTCTCCTGCGCTTGCTCTACGGCATCGGTATGGGGGGCGAGTGGGGCGTCGGTGCCTCGTTGACGATGGAATCCGTGCCGGCGAAATGGCGGGGATTTGTTTCCGGGCTTTTGCAGGAAGGCTACGCGCTCGGATTCCTGCTCGCGGCCGCAGTTTATCGTGTCGTCTACCCCCATTGGGGATGGCGGCCGCTGTTTTTCATCGGGGGATTGCCAGCGCTGCTCACGTTATTCGTCCGCGCAAAGGTGAAAGAGCCCGAAGCCTGGCACCGGTCGCGCACCGACTGGACAAGCTACCGGCGCGCGATATTTGGGAACTGGAGGCGTTTTGCTTATCTTGTCGTGCTCATGGCGATGGCAAATTTCATCTCTCACGGCACCCAGGAGATGTACCCCACCTATTTGGAGCAGCAGCATGGTTTCAGTCCGCAGCGGACATCGGACTTCACCATGTTTACAATGATCGGCGCGATTTTGGGCGGCCTGGCGTTCGGATATTTCTCCGACCGCTGCGGGCGGCGCCGCGCGATGGTGACGGCCGTGCTTCTGGGCGCTTTGCTCATTCCTCTGTGGGTTTTTGCCCCCAGTGTTCCGCTGATTCTGGCCGGCGGATTCCTGATGCAATTCATGGTGCAAGGGGCGTGGGGCGTCATTCCAGCGCACATCAACGAACTGTCGCCGGATCAGTTGCGCGGGTTTTTCCCGGGGCTGGCTTACCAATTCGGCGTGTTGATAGCTTCGGGCAGTCCCTATTTTGAAGCGCGCATGGCACATGTCATGAGCTATGGCAAGGCCATGGGGCTGTTTGCGCTGGTGGTTCTCTTGGTGGGAGCGCTGGTCATCTTGTTCGGTCCGGAAGAACACCGCGTGGAATTCGGCAGAAGCGGGTCAACGATGGCGTGACCGATTTCGCGCGAAGTGACGCCAAACTGCTTGTGAAAATACTTCGCGGGTGTGTGGGTCTTCTGGTCCTCGAAGCGACGTGGCAGCAGCTCCATGCGCTGTGCTAATATTTATTTACTGCGCGCCCTTAGCTCAGCTGGATAGAGCGTCTGGCTACGAACCAGAAGGTCGGGAGTTCGAGTCTCTCAGGGCGCGCCACTTAAATAGCTTTCGCCTTATTGGATTATCGATTTCCCGCTCTCGGGCTTTTCTTCAGACTTGGGAACACTTGGGAACAGAATCTCGTTTTCGAGCCTTTGTATGGCTTCTCGTTGCCTTCCGGGAAGCACATGCGTGTATGCGAGCGTAGTCTGTAAGTCCGAATGTCCCAAGATCGCCTGTGCCACACGCAACGACTCGTGTTCATGCAATAGAGTCGCGCTCGTGTGTCGCAAGTCGTGCCAGCCCACCCTAGGTAGTTGGAGGCGTTCGCACGCGGGATGAATCACCCGCTTGAGAACGTTTTTCCGGGCGCATTGCAGTTCCTTTCTGACTGGCGAACACCAAATCGCGGTTTCAAAGGCTTCTCGCGTGATCACGCCTGCCCAGAATGCATGGCGAAAATACCGATCCCATCTTGGTTCGATTTGAATTCTGTGCTCTTCTAAGAGACCCTTGGGGCTGTCCTCGTGACGTAACGTACGTACGTAACGTTATGGTCGTTGAGGACCGCTACTTCCTAAGGGAATCATTGAAACGCCAGGGCAGTTCGTTATTTTTAAGCGTGCTCCTGCATCCGGCGTTGGCAGAACTGAGGAGAAACGTCCCAGTACCCATCGCCGCGATACGTTCTTTGCAAAGTGGAACCAGAAAGATTCATGGGGAATGGCGGTCGTGCTAATCCGCAACGGTGGGGATCTCCCTTGGCACTGCGTGAACTGATTCGACAACGGAGGCACGGGGTTCTTGCTATCCAGGACTCTCGGGGGTATAAAGAAGCAACCTCTCCGCGATGCCGTCCCAAGACGCAGGGTCTCCGTAGGACGAGCGGTTCTTGGGAACGGGCAACGCAGTAACAATTCAATCTCCCTTCCAGTGATATGCGGCCCATGCGGGCCGACACGTTGTGTATTGGTTCACGTCGCAAAGTATCGGCTGCCCGACCTGTTTTCCGACGGGCAAGGGATCTCGCTCACGATATTTGCTGCCGACGTGTCGGTACGAATGAGATAGGGGTGAGAGTAATGAGGTCGAACCTCTTCGATAGTTCCATCTTGGCGACGGCACAGCAAGCTGTTGAATTCGTCAGCAATATTCTCGAATCTTCGACAGAGTATTCCCTCATTGGTAAGGATCTGGATGGAAAGATCCTCCTCTGGAACGAGGGCGCCCGGCGAATGTATGGATACACCGCCGAGGAAGTTGTTGGGAAGCTCAACTCCGAGGTTCTGCACACTCCAGAAGACGTCGCCACCGGAAAGCCACGCGAAATCATGGCGGCCGCCCTCCGCGACGGCAAATGGGAAGGAGTGATTGGACGAGTACGCAAGGATGGCAGGCGCATTAGTGCGCGCTTGGTGATAACCCCCCGGCGCGATGGGAAAGGCAAGCCGGTCGGGTTTCTTCTGATCTCAAAGGATATTTCTCACGAGATTCGCTTCGCTGAGGAGATTCGTAAGACAAAGCTATTTGACAACGCGATCGTAGGGAACGCGAAAGAGGCGGTCGACTTTATCGCTAACATTCTGGAATCTTCGACGGAGTACTCGATCATCGGCAAGGACCTGGACGGAAAGATCCTGCTCTGGAACGAGGGCGCGCGAAGGCTGTACGGATACGAACCCGAAGAAGTAGTGGGAAAAGCAAACTCTTCGATTCTGCATGCGCCACAGGATGTCGCCAGCGGCAAACCTCGTGAACTGCTGGATGCCGCACTTCGGGACGGGAAGTGGGAAGGTACCATTCACCGGCGCCGGAAGAACGGACAGCAATTCACTGCACGCGTGGTGATCACACCCCGGCTTGATTCTTCCCGAAGGGCTATCGGATTCCTACTTATTTCCAAGGACATTTCGGATGAAATCCGTCTGACTGAAGAAGTAAAGGCCACGCAGTTTTATACCCGGTCGCTGATCGAATCCAATATCGACGCGCTGATGACCACCGATCCGCTGGGCATCATCACCGACGTCAACCAGCAGATGGTAGCGTTGACGGGCTGCTCGCGCGAAGAACTCATTGGCACACCGTTCAAGAATTTCTTCACGGACCCGAATCGTGCCGAAGAGGGCATCCGGTTGGTGTTGCGAGAAGGCCGGGTAACGAACTACGAGCTTACGGCAAAGGCCAGAGATGGGCGCACAACCGTGGTTTCTTACAATGCTTCCACGTTTCGCGACGCGGCGGGAAAACTCCAGGGTGTGTTTGCCGCTGCGCGTGAAATCACTGAGCAAAAGAAGCTCGAACAGCAGCTTCGTGAATCAGAAGCTTACAATCGCGGTCTCATCGAAGCATCGGTCGATGGGCTGATTACAGTCGATCCATCGGGGACCATTTCCGATGTCAACGAGCAGATGTGCCGGATGTCGGGCTTTTCGCGTGAGGAGCTGATCGGCACTCCCTTCGCCGATTATTTCCAGGATTCCGAGCGTGCCACCGCGGGTGTAAAGGAAACTTTCGAAAAGGGCGTGGTCACCGAGTATGTCCTCACTCTAGCTCGGCGGTCCGGCTCGCCCCTGCGCGTTTCCTTCAACGCTTCGGTCTTTCGCGACCCTTCGGGGGATGTCAAAGGGATTTTTGCCTCCGCGCGCGACATCACAGAGCAGGCGCGCTTGCAGTCGCAGCTTGTTGAAGAGCGCGGCTATAACCGTGGCTTGATTGAGGCTTCGCTCGACGGCCTGATCACCGTTGACCCGGTGCTGAGCATCACGGACGTAAACGAGACGATGTGCCGGATGTCGGGCTATCCCCGCGCGGAGCTCATCGGAACGGCTTTTCAGCAATACTTCACCGACGCGAAACGCGCCGCCGATGGCGTACGCCAAACGCTCGACAAAGGAGCCGTCACCAACTACGAGTTAACCCTGCGAAGAAAAGATAGCCAAGAATTGCTCGTTTCCTTCAATGCCGCGATCTTCAAAGATGACTCTGGAAAAGTTCGCGGGATTTTCGCCTCCGCCCGCGACATCACGGATCAAGCCCGCCTGCAGACACAGTTAGCCGAGGAGCGCGCATATAACCGCGGTTTGATTGAGGCGTCCGTGGACGGCTTGGTGACCGTCAACGAAGTGATGGCCATTACCGACGTCAATGAGACGATGAGTCAGATGGCGGGAAAGCCCCGCAGCCAGCTGATCGGGTCGTCATTCCCGGACTACTTTCTTGAGCGAGAACGAGCGGCAGAAGGCGTTCGCCTTACGTTCAAAGAAAACTCCGTCACCAACTATGTCCTCACCTTGCAGGCTGCCGGCGGAAAACAAGTCCCAGTGTCATTCAACGCGGCTGTTTTCCGCGACCCGAAAGGTAATGTCCGTGGAATTTTCGCATCTGCTCGGGACATCACCGCGCAAAAGCAGCTCGAAGGTCAGTTGCAGGCCTCGCAATTCTATACACGCTCGCTGATCGAATCGAATATCGATGCGCTGATGACCACGGATTCTCTCGGCATCATTACCGACGTGAACGAGCAGATGGCCGCGCTGACCGGTTGCACTCGCGAAGAACTGATCGGCACGCCATTCAAGAATCACTTCACCGATCCTGCCCGCACGGAGGAAGGTATCCGGCTCGTTTTGGAGAAAAGCAAAGTCACCAACTATGAGCTCACCGCGCGCTCCAAGAAGGGCAAGGAAACGGTTGTCAGCTACAATGCGACGACTTTTTACGACCAGTCAGGAAAGCTTCAGGGTGTGTTCGCAGCAGCGCGCGATATCACAGAACAAAAGAAACTGGAACAACAACTTAGGGAACAGCAGGCTTACAACCGCGGCCTGATCGAAAGCTCGGTGGACGGGCTCATCACCGTCGATCCAGCCGGAGTCATCTCCGACGTGAATGAGCAGATGTGCCGCATGACAGGCTACGGCCGCGCGGAACTGATCGGTAGCCCATTCGCGGGATACTTCACCGAGCCGGAGCGGGCGACGGAGGGTGTCAAGCAGACATTTGAGACGGGAGTGGTCACGGAATACGCGTTGACGCTGATTTCGCGCACGCGACGGCTCTTGCAAGTGTCTTTCAATGCTTCTGTGTTCCGCGATCCCGTGGGCAACGTTCGCGGAATATTTGCCTCCGCGCGCGATATCACAGACCGAGTCCGATTGGAGGAAAAACTCCGTGAGCAGCAAATCTACCTGCGCGGGCTAATCGAAAGTTCCGTTGACGGCTTGATTACAGTCGATCCCACTGGGTTCATCACCGACGTGAACGAACAGATGTGCCGAATGACAGGCTATACGCGCGATGAGCTGATCGGCTCAATATTTAAGCAGTATTTCACTGAACCGGATCGAGCAGACCTAGGCGTAAAACAAACGCTGATGGAATCGACTGTAACGAACTATGAATTAGTCCTCAAGTCAAAAACTGGTCTGAAAGCCACAGTTTCCTTTAATGCTTCAATTTTCCGTACACCTGACGGGCAAGTTCAAGGCATTTTCGCATCGGCGCGCGACATTTCCGAGCAAGCACGCCTGGGCTTGCAGCTCGCCGAGCAGCAAGCCTACAACCGCTCGCTGATCGAGGCCTCTGCTGACGCGCTGTTCGCCATCGCCCCGGACGGAACAATTACCGACGTCAACGAAGAGGCCACGCGGTTGACGGGGTACTCGCGCAAGCACCTCGTTAACTCCCGCTTCTCTGAGTACTTTACGGAACCCGAACGTGCCCGTGCGGGAGTACAGCAAACCCTCGCGGAGAAAAGAGTCATCAGCTACGAATTGATTCTCATCACCCGCTATGGACGAAGAATCCCCGTCAGCTTCAACGCAGGCGTATTTACTGACACCGCCGGCAAGGCCCTCGGGATTCTGGCCGGGGCCCGCGACATTACTGCACAAAAGGGACTGGAGAAGCAGCTTCGCGATTCGCAGTTTTACACGCGGTCTCTCATCGAGTCAAACATTGACGCGCTGATGACCACCGATCCGCTCGGCATCATCACCGACGTAAACCAGCAGATGGAGGCGCTCACTGGTGGTACGCGCGAAGAACTGATTGGAACTCCCTTCAAGAATTACTTCACGGATCCTCGGCGCGCCGAAGAAGGAATTCGACTGGTGCTGCGCGAGTCCCGTGTAACCAACTATGAGCTAACGGCGCGTTCGAAGTCCGGCCGGGACACCGTCGTCAGCTACAACGCAACAACGTTTAACGACCAAGGCGGCAAACTTCAAGGTGTATTCGCGGCAGCTCGCGATGTTACGGAACGCAAGCGCTTCGAGCAAACGCTCCAAGAAAAAAATATCGAGCTCGAAAATGCCAGTTTGGCGAAAGACCGCTTCCTGGCGAGCATGAGTCACGAGCTGCGCACTCCCCTCAACGCCATCATCGGTTTCACCGGTACTTTGCTGATGAAGCTACCCGGCCCTCTTACTGCCGACCAGGAGAAACAACTGCGCACGATTCAGACCAGTAGCCGGCACCTCCTATCCCTTATCAACGACCTGTTGGATCTGGCAAAGATTGAATCCGGCAAGGTGGAAATGAACCTCGAAACCCTGAATTGCCAGTCGATCATCGAGGACGTCAGCACGACGCTGCGGACGCTCGCGGAGGGCAAGAATTTGAAATTCGAAGTATCCGTCCCGGACGGCGATTTCCTTATTCGGACGGACCGCCGCTCGCTGACTCAGATCCTGATCAACTTGGCGAACAACGCGATCAAATTTACCGACAAGGGATCGGTCCGGATCGAACTCCATGGGCGGCGGGACAACGGCGATTCCTTCGCGGAAATTACGGTTGTGGATACCGGAATCGGGATCCGGCTGGAAGACCATTCGAGACTTTTTCAGGCATTCATGCAAGTTGATGGTTCTTCCACACGCGCCTATGAAGGCACGGGCTTGGGGCTGCATGTCAGCCAAAAGCTCGCCAGCATGATCGGAGGACGCGTTTCCTTTGAAAGTGAATATGGAAAGGGCAGCCGGTTCACCATTGCGGTTCCTGCACTCGAGGAGGTCCCACGGCTCGCATACTCGTAATTGAAGACAACCCTACGAACTTGCAGCTCATGGTGTATCTGCTGACCGCATTCGGCCATGAGGCTCTGGAGGCGCACGAAGGCGTGGAAGGTGTCGAAAAGGCGCAGCGCGAGCGGCCCGACCTTATCCTTCTTGATATTCACATGCCACGTATGGATGGCTATGAAGCGGTGCGGCGCTTGGGGGAGATGCCCGAGTGCAATGCCGTTCCCATCGTCGCGGTCACCGCCCTGGCCATGGTCGGTGACCGGGAGAAGATCCTGGCTTCTGGTTTCTCCGGGTACATAGCCAAGCCACTCGATCCAGAAACGTTCGCCGCGCAAGTACAGGGATACCTGGGAACAGCACATCCCACAATCTCCCGCCTCCCGCCGCCATCGCCCCCGGAAGATCATCTCGTCAAGAGTTCGCCGCAGAAGAAATTGGCGGTGGTGCTGTTTGTCGACAATATGCAAACGAACATCGATCTTGTGCGAAGTGTGCTCGAACCATCCGGCTATGAGGTTTTCGGGGCCTTATCAGCAAGGGAAGGCCTCGAGTTGGCTCAGCGAACCAAGCCGGATCTGATCGTTTCCGACGTCCACATGCCGCACCAGGATGGTTACACGTTCATGCGCATGGTGCAGGCGGACCCGAAGCTCTCCAAAGTACCCTTTGTCTTCCTGTCCTCCTCCGTCTGGTCGACGCGCGAACAAGAACGCGCCTTAGTGCAGGGAGCAAAGAAGTTCATTGCTCGGCCGATCGAACCACAAATGCTGTTGGAACAATTGAAGGATTGCATCCCGGAACGCGCAGAGTAACCTTGGCATTGATCCTCATCGTCGATGATGATCTTCAAACACGTCAGCTCTATGTCTCGTTGCTGACGCCTTTCGGTCATCAAGTCGTTGAAGCAGGCGAAGGAAAAGAGGGCTTGGAGCAGGCGCGGCTTAGAAAGCCCGATCTCATCATTTCCGACATTCTGATGCCCACGATGAACGGTTACGAGTTTGTTTCTACGCTCCGCAAGAACCCTTCCTTGAATGATGTGCCAGTCATTTTCCACAGTGCCAGCTTTTTAGACCGACAGGCCCGGTCCCTGGGTGCTGCTTGTGGCGTGTCGCTTTTTATCCTGAAGCCCTGTGAGCCTGAGCAAGCGCTCGCGATTGTTCACCAAGCTTTGGGGCTGGAGCTCCAAAAATCACCGGTGCCAGCCCCCACCCAGACTAACGGAGACGCCATTCCGTTCCTCATCGATGCCTTCTACGAGAAGGGGAAGGAGCTCGATGCGGTCAGCATTCGCTTGGCTTCCTTGTTGGAGCTGGCACTGGATTTGGCGCATTCGTGCGGTCTGGACGGGCTCATGGACAAAGCAGGGAACGCCGCGAGGAAAATTATCGGAGCGAACTACTGCGGGATCGGCATCCTGGCTGGAGACGGGCCCCATCTCCGATCGTTTGCGCTGTTTGGAGTCGACCGTGAGGTCTCAGCCAAACTTGTCCATCCGGTCTTCGATGGCCAAATTTTCAAAACCATGATCAGTGAGAGGATAGCTCAACGCGCTTTCAGCCCGTTTGGCGAACCTTCGGGACTGGAACTTCCAGTCTACCACCCGCCGGTTCGCAGTTTTCTGGGCGTGCCTTTGGAGGTTGGGGATCGTGTATACGGGTGGATTTACGTGGCCGATAAGATTGCGACTCTGGAGTTCACCGAAGAAGATTCCCATATTTTGACCGCGCTGGCTGCCCAATCTGCGCTGGCCTTCGAAAACGCGGATCGATTCCGGACAATTCAGGAGCACGCCTGTCTGTTGGAAACAGAAATCGAAGAACGCAAACGGGCGGAGGACCGGTTTCGCACCCTGGTCGAAACCGCCCCCACTGCAATTGTCATTGCCGACGAAAAAGGCCGAATTGTTGAAATGAACGCGCAGGCTCTCTGTATGTTCGGCTATGACCGCGGAGAGCTGATTGGTAAAACCGTCGAGACGCTTCTTCCCGAGCGCCTTCGGTATTCGCATCAAGGGCTCCGCTCTAGCTACATGAAGGAGCCGCACGCGCGGCCCATGGGAGTGGGGATGGAATTGCTCGCCAGCCGGAAAGACGGAACGGAGTTCCCCGCAGAAATCAGTCTGGGACCCCTCGTCACCAGGGAGGGTGTTCTCGTTTCGAGCACCATCGTCGACATCACCGGGCGAAAGAAGATGGAGCAGCAACTTCGCCTTTCCCAGCGCATGGAGGCGATTGGGAAGCTGTCGGGGGGAGTGGCGCACGATTTCAACAATCTGCTGACAGTTATTTTGGGGTCTGCAGACGTGCTCTTGGAGACACATCCTCCTGATCATCCGGCTAGACGGAAACTCGAACTGATCCAGCAGGCGGGCTCCTCTGCCGCGGACCTGACCCGGCAGCTGCTGGCATTCAGCCGGCAGCAAATGCTCCAGCCGCGCGTGCTTGACCTGAAAGAGATTGTGAAGCGAACGCAAGACCTACTGGCCCGCCTGATCGGCGACAATATTTCGTTGACCATTTCCGTGGAACCCTCGCTCGGATGTATTTGCGCCGACCCCGGACAAATCGAGCAGGTGCTGCTAAACCTCGCTGTAAACGCCCGGGATGCGATGCCAAAAGGCGGGTGTCTTTCGATTAAAGCGTGTAATGCCGAGCTTGACGAATCCTACAAACAAGAACATCAGCAAGTGATTCCCGGCCAATACGTGATGATCGCCGTGGAGGACTCCGGCTGCGGGATGGATCGTCAAACTCAGGCGCGGATTTTCGACCCGTTTTTCACCACGAAAGAACTCGGAAAAGGCACCGGGTTGGGCCTGGCGACGGTCTACGGTATCGTCAAACAAAGCGGTGGATACATCTGGGTCTACAGCGAGATCGGCCGGGGCACTACCTTCAAGGTTTATCTTTCACGCGTAGAACAATCTGAGCACTCGTCCGATCCAAAGGAATCGGATGCTTCATCACTTCAAGGCAGCGAAACAATTTTATTGGCGGAAGACTCCGAGTCCTTGCGCGAAATTGCTCGGGATTACCTGGAGAGCATCGGATATACCGTCATCGAAGCAACATCCGGCAAAGACGCGCTACAGCGTGCTTGCGATTTTGAAGGACCAATTCATCTATTGTTGACCGATGTGGTGATGCCGGAAATGGGCGGCCCGGAGTTGGCCGAGCAGCTCTTGGTGCTTCGCCCAGGCGTCAAGGTTATTTTTGCTTCGGGCTACACGGATGATTCGATTGCTCGCCAAGGCGTCCTTGACCCCGGCGTCGTGTTTATTCAAAAACCATATAGACCCAAGGCGCTCGCGCGGAAAATTCGAGAGGTCTTGAGTGGCCCCTCCACGAAAGCCAGTAACCACACACCATCTGACTTGGAGACGCCAATCAACACGTGAGCGAATTAACACAATCGAAACGAGACGCCGAACCAGCCATAGCGTCCGGCCAGAAAGCTGCTATATCCGCAGCAACAATTCTGGTCGTTGACGATCATGCTCCCAGCCGTCAATTTCTCACCTCGCTACTCACGTATAAGGGCCATCGCCTGCTCGAAGCCTCCGACGGCGCCGAGGCGCTTGCACGTGTCCGCGTGGAGCGACCCGACTTGGTGATTTCGGACATTTTGATGCCCACCATGGATGGTTACGAATTCGTTCGTCAATTGCGAGCCGACCTAAGAATCGCTGCGACTAAGGTGGTTTTTACGACCGCAACATATCATGTACGAGAAGCACTTGCGCTCGCTGCGGCGTGTGGAGTCTTATTCACGATCCCAAAGCCATCCGAGCCGGAAAAAGTGTTGGAGATCGTGCAAGCCGCCCTAGGCCAGGCACCGCCGTCATCTCCGGTCTCGTTGGACGACGAGTTTGATCGTGAGCATCTGCGAGTCGTAACTCATAAACTCGAAACGAAGATTTTAGAACTCGAGGAAATCCAAGGCCGGAATTCGGCGATCCTTGAAACCGTGCAACAACTGGCCTCGGAAGACAGTCCGTTATGCTTGTTTGAGAAACTGTGCCAGGCAGCGCGGAACCTCACGGCTGCCCGCTATGCGGGCGTTGGACTCTTGAAGTCTGCGGAGTCCGCGCTGCAGTCCTTTTGCACCGCAGGTTTCGATCCCGAAACCAATAGCCGCCTGAACGCTCCAGCTTTTGGCGAAGGAGTACTGGCTCAATTGTGTGGCAACCTGCGCCCACACCGAGCCAAGGATATCAGTGGCGATCTGCTCACGATTGGGTTTCCTCCGCCGCACCAGTCCACACGGTCCTTCCTCGGCGTTCCTTTGTGCTCTGGCGGGCAAGTCTACGGCGTACTTTATTTGATTGAAAAGCTAGGCGACGTCGGCTTCAGCGAGCAGGATGAAAAGATTGTGGTCAGTCTGGCAGCACAGGCGACGGTAAGTTACGAAAATCACCAGCGTCTCGAAAAAATGAAGCAATACGCCGCCGAGCTGCGAAGCACGGAAGAACAGTTACGTCAGGTGGCCGAGAACATTCCCGAGGTATTTTTCGTGATAACTCTCGAACCGGTGCGAATTACATACATCAGCCACGCTTACGAGAAAATCTGGCAACGCTCATGCCAAGCGCTTTATGACAACCCGGCAGCGTGGCTCGATGGCGTCCACCCCGAGGACCGTGAACACGTAACCACCCTTTTTGAAGAGTGCCTGCAAGGGGTTCCTAGGGTTTTCGAATACCGTCTGCAGCGGTCAGATGGCTCCCTCTGCAATATCCACGCGCGCAGCTTTCCTGTGTTGAACCAGGAAGGGAAATGTTCACGGATAGTCGGGATTGCGCAGGATGTTACCTACCAAATGGAACGAGAAGGGGAGTTGCGTAATGCCAAGGCGGCTGCGGAGGCCGCGAATCGCGCAAAGAGCGAATTCCTGGCCAACATGAGCCACGAAATCCGCACGCCAATGAACGGCATCATGGGAATGACCGATCTGGTGCTCGAATCGGAACTGAGCCCCGAGCAGGCCGAATACCTCCAAATGGTCAAGGGATCCGCTGATGCGCTCTTGACCCTCCTTAACGACATTTTGGATTTTTCCAAGATGGAAGCTGGAAAGCTAGAACTGGACTATCTGAGCTTCAACTTACGGAAGAGTTTGGGCGACGTGGTCAAGACACTTGCGATAAAAGCGCAGCAGAAGGGCTTGGAGTTCATTTTTGACGTGTCTCCGGAAGCGCCGTCTAGCGTCACCGGCGATCCCGCTCGGCTTCGTCAAGTCCTTGTGAATTTGGCCGGTAACGCGATCAAATTCACTGAGAGAGGCGAAGTAGAAGTCAATGTGCAGACGGAGGCACAGGGCGTCGAGGGAACAATCTTACGCTTCAGCGTACGGGATACCGGGATCGGAATCCCTGTAGACAAACAGCATAAGATTTTCAATGTTTTCTCCCAGGCAGATTCTTCCACTACACGCAAATACGGCGGGACCGGACTCGGTCTGACGATTTCAGCCCAACTCGTAGGTCTGATGGGCGGAAAGATTTGGGTCGAGAGTGAAGTCGGAAAGGGTTCAACGTTTCACTTCACGGTTCAAGTCAGCCCAGGAGTTGCTGCTTCATCCTCTGAATCGCTCGACGTGTCTCAACTCGCTGGCGTGTCGATCTTGGTGGTGGACGATAATTCAACAAATCGACGCATTCTCGAGGATTCGGTGATCCATTGGAAAATGATGCCTACAGTTGTTGAAGCCGCGGCCTTGGCTATTCAAGTCCTTCTTCGACTACGAACCAGAAGGTCGGGAGTTCGAGTCTCTCAGGGCGCGCCACTCTTGCCAACGCGCGGTAAGTGCTGCGTGCATACCGAACGCATTAGTCTCCTTCTTTAGCGGCACAGAATAACCTTACGTTTTGACTCACTTGTGACCGCTCTCCCTCCGCAGGCCCAGGCCCCCACCACCAGAGGGAAGCCACTGGCCATCTAAAGGGATCATTTTCTGCAAGCGTTTGCACTTGGCAGACATTCCCAAAGCATGATATTGTCACGCGCGTGATTTTCTGAAACTTGCAGAAAGACAGGTCAGGATCATGGATATCCGGCGAGTCGTACCGCTCAACAGAATCTCGGTCTACGCCGTTTTTCGCCTCGTCTATCCCTTCTCCAATGTAAACCTTCTGCCATTGAAACTGCATTCTCAGCAGCGTAACCAACGAAACGATGCTGCTGCCTGATCTTCGCCGTGCGGTCCTGGAAGCCAATCTTGAGCTCGTGCGCAAGGGATTGGTCTTGTACACCTTCGGCAACGCCAGCGGCATCTCCCGCAAGCACTCGCTCATCGTCATCAAGCCGAGCGGTGTTCCTTATGATCAGATGAAACGCGGGGACCTCGTCGTCACGGACCTAAACGGGAAAGTTGTGGAAGGCAAGCTGCGGCCCTCCTCCGATTTGCCGACGCATCTGGTCCTCTACAAATCGTTCCCACGTATCGGCGGCGTAAGCCACACCCATTCGGAATACGCGACCGCTTGGGCGCAAGCGCGCCGCCCGATTCCTTGTTTCGGTACCACACACGCTGATTCTTTCCATGGTCCCGTTCCTGTCACGGAGGAACTCAAGGATGCCGAGATTTCCGGGGATTATGAAGAGAACACCGGACACGCCATTGTCCGCACATTCCGGAATCTCGACTACTCTTCGATTCCTGCCGTTTTGGTTGCAAATCACGGTGCCTTCACCTGGGGAGCGGATCCGGCCACATCCGCCCACAACGCCGTGATTCTGGAATCCGTGGCCCGCATGGCATATATGACGATCAACATCAATTCACAGGCGCCGGCCATTGCGCATTCGCTTCACGACAAGCACTTCCTGCGAAAGCATGGTGAGGACGCCTGCTACGGGCAACCTAAGGAGAAAAAATGATCGCCTTGATGGTGCCGAGCTCACCCACAACCCTCGTACATCTTTCGGCGGTCGACATTGCGATCATTGTCTTCTATTTCGCCCTGGTGCTGGCCATTGGCTTGTACCTTCGCCGCCGCGCCAACACCGGCGAGGATTTTTTCATGGCCGGCCGAGAAATGACCGCCTGGATCGCCGGCCTGAGCTTTCTCTCCGCCAATCTCGGTTCACTGGAGCTCATGGGCTGGGCGGCTGCCGCCTATCAATACGGAATTCTTGCCGCGCATTGGTACTGGATCGGCGCCATTCCCGCCATGCTCTTCCTCGGCATTGTGATGATGCCGTTTTATTACATCTCGAAGACGCACTCCGTCCCTGGCTATCTGAAACTTCGCTTCGGTGAGTCGAGCCGCGCCCTCTCGGCCATCTCGTTCGCGCTGATGACCGTGTTCATGAGTGGCATCAACATGTATTCCATGGCCCTGGTCATGAAAGTCGTTCTTGGCTGGGACATCCACTTCAGCATCTGGGTCTCCTCGATCACCGTGGCTGTTTACGTCGCGCTTGGAGGTTTGCGCTCCGCCATTTTCAACGAAGTCTTGCAATTCTTCCTCATCTGGGCCGGTGCACTCCTCATCCCCATCCTCGGGCTCGTGGAAGCGGGCGGGTGGAGCAATCTTCGTTTGCAAATCGCACACAACGCCTCGGCCGAATACACCCATCTCTGGTCCACTCTCGGAAATTTCAAGGACAATCCCATGGGCATCCACTGGACCGGAATCGTCTTCGGGCTTGGCGCCATCATTTCGTTTGGCTACTGGACCACCGATTTTCTCGTCGTTCAGCGCGTTCTTTCCGCTAAAGATTTGCGGGCCGCGAAGATGGCGCCCATCATCGGCGCCGCGTTCAAGATGCTCGTGCCCTTCATCGTCATTCTCCCCGGCCTTCTCGGACTTGCCGTCCTCTCCGTGAAACTCACCGGCGAAACCACCGCGGTGGCAACCGGTGGCCACAGCTACAACGAAGTTTTGCCTCTCATGCTGGCGCGCTACTGTGGTCCTGGCCTACTCGGACTCGGCATCACCGCTCTCATTGCCGGATTCATGTCCGGCATGGCAGGCAACGTCAGTGCCTTCACCACGGTTTGGACGTACGACATCTATCGCGCGCTGCTTAAGAAAAATGAATCGGACGCGCATTACGTCTCCATGGGCCGCTGGTCCACGGTCGTCGGTGTGATCATTTCCATCGGCACTGCCTATCTGGTGATGGACTTCAAGAGCATCATGGACTATGTCCAAGCTCTTTTCAGTTTCTTCATCGCGCCGCTGTACGGCACCGTCCTTCTCGGAATGCTGTGGAAACGCGCCACGGCTGCCGGTGGATTCTGGGGCCTTCTTGCGGGGACGCTTTCTTCCATCGGGATGTGGGCCTGGGTGAAGGTGGACCCATCCGCGCTGCGCTACGTCGCTCTCTCCCCCAACGCACGCGACATGGCTGAGAATATGTACCGTGCCTTGTGGTGCTGGATTGTTTGTGTTGTCGTGACGGTCGTTGTCAGCTACATGACCAAGCCCAAGAGTGACGCCGAACTCAGTGGCCTTGTCTACGGTGTAACGGCCATTCCTCATGAAGCCCCTGTGCCCGTTTATCATCGCCCTGCATTTTGGGCCGTGGTGGTCGCAGTTGCTTTTATTATCGTGAACATTCTCTTGTGGTAGGGAAGGGACGGTGGCGAATATGAAGATGCACGAAGGCGGAATCTCCATCTGGTTTTTTATCGGCGTTTCTCTCCTGGTGAATGGAGTGTTGATCACCGGCGCTGGAGTTTGGGAGCTTATCCATCCGCCCACACCGGACAAGCAGGTCGTTTTGTTTCAATACCACACCAATGTCTGGTGGGGCGCGCTGTTGCTTGTTTTGGGCCTGATTTATTGCCTCAAGTACTCACCCAGCCGCAAAGTTTAAGAAGTCCTGCCGCTCCGGCGAACTGGTGAGAGGCATCCGAATGGAGAAGCGAAATGGCTGTAGTCGCTGGCGTTGATTTCGGAACTTTGAACGTCCGCGTTTCTCTCGTAGATAGCAATCGCGGCTTACTCGCTTCCGCCCTTGCCGAGTATCCTCTCCACCGCAAGCGCGAAGACCCGGAATACGCCACGCAGTCCCATTCCGATCACATGCGGGCTTTGGCCGCTGCCACTCGGGAGGCCGTTCAGAAGTCCCAAGTTCCCTCGGATCAAGTTCTCTCCATCGCATTGGACACGACAGGCTCTTCGGTAATTCCTGTCGGGAAAAATCTTCAGCCGCTCGATGATTACTATCTCTGGTGCGACCACCGCGCCAAGGCGGAGGCGGCGGAAATCACCGAAGCAGCGCGGCGGGAGAAACTCGAAGCCATCGAGTGGTGCGGCGGCGTCTATTCATCGGAGTGGGGCTTCTCCAAACTCCTCCATTGGCTTCGCCACAATTCCGCCAAACGCTCGAAGTTCATCTCCGCTTTCGAACATTGCGACATGGTTGCCGCAACGCTCTGCGGCATCACCGACGCAAAGAACGTCAAGCGCAGCATTTGCGCTATGGGCCACAAGTGGATGTGGAACACTTCGCTCGGTGGCCTCCCGCCCCAGGAATTTCTCACCAGGGTGGATCCACTGCTGGCAGGTGTACGCGAAAAACTGGACGGCGAATATGCTACGTCCGATCACCTTGCCGGGCATCTCTCACCTTATTGGGCTGAACAACTCGGATTGAAAGCCGGAATTCCTATTCCCGTCGGGGCATTTGACGCACATTGGGACGCCATCGGCGCGGGCTGTCGCAGCGAGGACATTGTCAATGTTATAGGCACCTCGACTTGCATCATCGGTATAACTCCTTCGGTCCGTTTGGTCCCAGGAGTTTGCGGCGTGGTTCAGGGAAGTGTTCACCCACAGCGCACCGGTATCGAAGCGGGGCTCTCCGCCGTCGGCGACATTTTTCAATCCATCGCCACGCGCGCCGGGACCGACGTAAGAACTCTCAGCCAGGGCTTGGAAAAGTATCGGGCAGGGCAAACCGGTCTGCTTCGAATGACCTGGGACAACGGTGATCGCACCATCCTGGTCAATCCCAACTTGCGGGGCATCACCTTCGGATGGCATCTCCAAACTACCGCGCAAGACGAATTGTTCGCCTCCATCGAGGGAACGGCGTTGCACACTCGCGTCATTCTCGACCGCATGGAGCAATATGGTGTCACCGTCCGCCGCGTCATCAACGCTGGCGGAATCCCACAAAAGAATGACGTCCTCAATGAGGTGTATGCCAACGTTCTGGGACGGCCCGTCCTCGTTCCCTCGGGAAGCGTCGTTAGCCTTGGCTCGGCGATCTTTGCTTTTCTCGCAGCTGGCGTGTTTCCAACTGTCGAGCAGGCGCAGGATGCAATTTGCCCCAAGTACCGCACGTTTCGGCCCGACCCATCGGCAAAGCGAGTCTACGACAAGCTTTATTCGCTCTTCAGCAAGATCTATTTCGCCTTCGGTCAGCCGCGGTCCGCGGAATTTGGGGGCGTCTTGCCGCGTTTGATTCAATTGTTGGAATCCCAGCAAGCCAAATCAGCGAGCTAAGATTCGGTCTCCTGCGCTCTTTCCCGAAAGGACCTGACATGAACGACAAAATCTCCCGTCGCGACCTGCTCAAAAAGACTGTTGCCGGCGTCTCCAGCGTAGCTCTTTTTCATGCGGTCCCGTGGAAGGGTCGGTCTGCCCTCGCTCAGCCGGAGCCCACTGCCGCCTTCGCTGGCGCGGCATCTCCTTCCATTTTGCCCTTCACAAATACGACCGATGTGTTCGTCCCTCCGCGCGGCAACAGTTTTTTCAAGTTCAGCTTCGATTTTCCCGAACCATCCGTTGCCTTCGAAAACTTACAGTTCTCCTTTCGCGTGTTCACCTTCGAAAATGCCTATGCGCCTGATGCGAGCCTGATGACCGTTGAGTCTGCGGCTGACGTTCTGTACGTCCGCAGTACCGGGTTTGTTTGGGCCGGTGACGAGCAGAAAGCTCCCGGCTCTCTTCAGGCACGCCTCATTCGAAACGGCTCTTTTGTCGAGTGCCAGGCCACAGCGGAGATGGGACAGCCGATCAAATCCATCACCGCGATTCTTCGCGGCGTGCCTCACGGAAAAATTTCCGTGGCCGGCGGAGGATTCTTTGATCCCCAGGATAACGAGCTGCTCTTTGGCTATCCCTTCGGTGGCGGATCTTTGTTTGTTGCCGCAGGGATGGATTCTCCTGTTCTTGTCATCCAGTCGGGGGAGAAGGACTTCTTTTTCCTTTCCACACTTCTCAAAGAAGTGCGCGCGAGCCGGTTTTATCTCCAACCTGGAGAGAAGGGCTACCGTGTCGAGCTCATTCACGAGCGCGAAGGCTGGTCAAAAAGCAATCGCATTGAGAGCCCCAGATGGCGTGTTGGCCGCGCGGACAGCGTCGAAGCCGCCTACCGCCCGCACTTCGAGCATGTTGAGAAAGCGTTCTCCATTCCGGATTGGGAAAGCCGCACTGACGTGCCCGCTTGGTTCCGCGAGATCGCGCTTGTCGTTTCGCTTCACGGAATGCATTGGACCGGATATATCTTCAACGACTTTGCAAAATCCTTGAAGACTCTCGAGTGGGTGGCAAGGCAAATTCCCGGTAGGCAAGTTCTCGTGTTTCTCCCCGCGTGGGATGGTCGCTACTACTGGAACTATCCGATTTACAAGCCCGATCCCCGTCTCGGCGGCGAGCAAGGCTTCCGAACGCTGATCGACCAGGGCCACAACCTTGGATTCCATTTCATGCCCATGTTCGGCATGAACGCCGCGAACAAGCTGCTTCCCGAATTCAAGAACTTTGCTGACGCTACCACTGATCAAATCGACGGCGACTCTTTCAATTTGAATTGGGTGGACTGGGACAACGACCGCCACAACGAGGGCAATGGCGCCTATCTGAATCTCGGCGTGCCTTCCTGGCGCAATTGGCTCTCGGCTCGAATCACCGATATCCTTTCGAATTATCATGCCGACGCTTATTTCCTCGACATCGCCGGGGGCTGGGAGAACAATACCAAGGCCGACATGCACGAGGGCACGCGCCTCCTCGTCGAAGGCTTGCGCCAAAGATTTCCTGGCGTTCTCGCATGTGGTGAAATGCCATACGATGCGCTAATGAGTTTTATTCCCCTGTTCCACATTTTTCACTGTGGAGGATATCCTCCGGCCATGAAAAAATATGTCCGCGCGTTTCAGCATCTCAGCCTTACCGCGCCGGGACGCGGCAGCAGCGGCGTGCACGAATCCGGCTTCGGTCAGTTCAACCCGAAGACGCTCAACCTAAGAGAGGAACAGATACCCACCATTACCGTGGTGGATGACACGTTTGAGAAGCATCGCGAGGTCATGGCAGAAATCATCCGGCGGGCGAAAGAGCGCATGCGCAGGTAGAGACTGGCACTGCGAGATATTGCATTGAGCAAGATGAGTGAGTGGGGGATTCCAAATGAAGCGATTGCCGCTCTGGATTACAATCACGGGAGCCATTCTTATGACCATGATGACGGCCAACGGTGCGGCCACAAAATCAGGTTCCATCACGAAATCGTCGTTCGGCAAGACGCCCGATGGCGAGCCGGTGGATCTCTATTTGCTCAAGAACAAAAATGGCGTGGAGGTCGCTATCACCACGTACGGTGGTGCCGTTGTTTCTCTGAAAGTTTCGGACCGCAACGGCAAGCTCGGTGACGTGGTGCTCGGCTACGATTCGCTTGAAGGCTACGAGAACGACAAGGCTTATCTCGGCGCGATCGTGGGCCGCTACGCCAACCGCATCGCTCATGCGCAATTCATCCTGGACGGCAAGACCTATACGCTGGCGAAGAATAACGGTGAAAACAGCCTGCACGGCGGAATTAAGGGCTTTAATAAAAAGGTGTGGACTGCCAAGGCGATTCCGGGGAAGTACGACCAGTCGCTGGAACTCTCCTACCTCAGCAAGGATGGCGAAGAAGGTTTTCCCGGCAATTTGAAGGTTACCGTGACCTACATGCTCATGGACAGCAATAAACTGCGAATTGAATACTCCGCGACGACGGACAAGAAAACGGTCGTGAACCTGACCAATCATTCCTACTTCAATTTAGCCGGGCCGGGCTCAGGCGACATTCTCGGCCATATTCTTCAGATCGAGGCGGACAAATTCACGCCAGTGGATTCCAACCTCATTCCTACTGGAGAGCTTCGCGACGTCGCGGGCACGCCGTTTGATTTTCGCAAGCCGACTGCAATCGGCGGGCGCATTGATTCGGACGATGAACAAATCAAGCTAGGCGGCGGCTACGACCACAATTTTGTCTTGCGAAGTTGGGAAAAACCCAGTGGCGGAACCCCTGTCGCGCGAGTTGTTGAACGCAAATCCGGGCGTGTCCTGGAGGTTTGGACAACGCTGCCGGGCATGCAATTGTATACTGGAAATTTTCTGGACGGCACCACGAAAGGAAAGGGCGGCATCGCTTACACCCGGCGCAGCGCGTTCTGCCTGGAAACCCAGTATTACCCCAATTCTCCCAATCAGCCGAAATTCCCGTCCCCGGTTCTCCGGCCGGGCGAGCACTACCACGCGATGACGCTCTACAAATTCTCCGTAGAAAAGCAATAAATGTTGATGCGTGACGGAAGTCCGCGCAAGCGGACAAAACTTTTCGAGGGGGTCTTAGGATGAGCATGCGGATTCTCGCTGCTACTCTCGCCTTGCTGTTCTTTTCGATTTCCAGCGCTCGCGCACAATCCTCTATCGCACAAACTCCGCCAATGGGCTGGAATAGCTGGAACCATTTTGCATGCAAAGTTACTGCCGCCGACGTGCGTGGCGCGGCGGATGCCATCACCAAAACCGGCATGAAAGAGGCGGGATACATTTACGTGAATGTCGATGATTGCTGGCAGGGGGCTCGCGATGACCAGGGAGATATTCGCCCCAATGAAAATTTCGGCGATATGAAAGCGCTCGCCGATTATGTGCACGAGAAAGGCCTGAAATTCGGAATTTATTCCTCGCCCGGGCCGAAGACTTGCGCAGGATTCGAGGGCAGTTATCAACATGAAGAACAGGATGCACAGACGTATGCGGCGTGGGGAGTCGATTATCTGAAATACGATTGGTGCAGTGCGTCCGAGGTCTATCCCGTCAGCCAAATCCGTGATGTTTACAAAAAGATGCGCGACGCCTTGCAGCGAACCGGGAGACCAATTGTCTACAGTTTGTGCCAATACGGCTGGAAGCTGGTGTGGAGATGGGGTAAAGATGTGGGCGGCAATTTGTGGCGGACGACTGACGACATTGAAGACAGATATGAGTCCATGACAAGGATTGGCTTTGGCCAGGCGGGGCTGGAACTGTTCGCGGGGCCAGGGCATTGGAATGATCCGGACATGCTGGAAATCGGCAACGGAGGCATGAGCCGCGACGAATACATCACGCACATGACGGTGTGGTGCCTGCTGGCCGCGCCACTGCTGGCGGGCAACGACTTGACGAAAGTGACTCCCGCAGACTTGGCGATTCTTTTGAACAGGGAGGCCATTGCCGTGAACCAGGATCCGAAGGGAGTACAAGGGCACCGCGTGTCGGCGGAAGGCCCGCTGGAAGTTTGGGCCAAGCCGCTGGCGGACGGCAGCGTGGCGGTCGGTTTTTTCAGTCGGGCCGGTGCGTATCCAGTGAAAGTGAATTTCAAGGATTTGGGGTTCAACGGTAACGTGCATGTTCGGGACCTGTGGTTGCACAAGGACCTCGGAACGTTTAGTGGCGAATACACGGCGCATGTGCCGCGGCACGGCGTGGTGCTCGTGCGCGTATGGAAGTAGGCCCGGCCGCTGCGATTGGACGGTTTTCGCGTAAGAGTTCGCCATCGCCAGCCGCCCGGCCTGAAGATACACCAAAATACTGCTAGGTTTTGGCGGCGAGACCCGTGGAATCGCGGATGACGAGTTCGGGATCGATAACGATTTCGCGGCCGGTGTCGTGCTTTTCGCGGCCGTTGCCGAGAACGTTGTCAAAAATGATGTGGCCGATTTCTTCGCGAGGAATGTGGACGGTGGTGAGCGGCGGGGAGCAGAATTCGGCGAGCTTGATATTGTCAAAGCCGGTGACGGAAACATCGCGGGGAATCTGAAGGCCTTCTTCGCGCAGCTCGCGCATGACGCCCACGGCCATGAAATCGTTGACGCAAAGAATGGCAGTGGGGCGAAAGCCGGACTCAAGCAGTTCGCGCGCGGCTTGGCGGCCGCCATCGAGGCCGTCGGGCCCGGCGAAGATCTTGGCTTCCGCAGTGGAGGAGCAGCGGTGCACGGATTCGAGGAATGTTTTTCGGCGTTCGCTGATGGGGCCAAGAGTGGAATGGTGTCCGATGAAAGCCATGCGGCGATGGCCGAGCGAGCTGAGATAGCTGACGGTCTTCTTGGTGCCCTTGCGGTAGTCCACACGAATGTTGGTGATGTTCTTCTGCGGAGTTCCGACGTCATAGAAAGCAGCAGGAATGCGGCTGTTGGCCACCGTCTGGATCAGGTGCTCTTCCATTTCTGAAACAATGACAGCTAGGCCCGCGACGCGAAGACCGATCATGAGCTGTACGCTAGCAACGAGCTGCGCGGATTGATAGTCGGTATTGGCGACAACGACTTCGAGGCCGCGGGCGTGAGCGTCGGATTCGAGCGTGCGGTAGATGTCCAGAAAAAAAGGATTCTCCATATTGGAAACGATGATGCCGAGGATGCGGCTCTTGCCGCGCGCGAGAGAACGAGCGTGGAGATTGGGATGATAGTTGAGTTCCTCGGCAGCCTTCAGCACGCGGGAGCGAGTGGAGCTCTTGACCACCTCGAGATTGTTGAGAACGCGAGAAACAGTGGATGTGGAAACCGCCGCTTTTTGGGCGACAGCGTCGAGATTCATGGCCAGCGAGTGCCTTTTGCCCATTAGGAGCACCTCGACTTACAAGCGGGAACATTCTATCTAAATTTTGTCCCGTGAGCGCCCCCGGGGATGGAAGGGTCCAGAGTAAACATTGGCCGAGAGGAGGGAGATTTCAGGCAGACGGGAAGTAACGGTTCGGTTAGACTTCGGTTAGACTGCGCAGAAACCAGGCGCGGCGAGAAAAGGAGAGGGGCAAAGCGCGCTTGACAAGGTTGGAGAAAGGGCAGTAATCTCTGCCATGCAAGCGCTTGCAGGATTTGCCTCTACGTGGAGCCATGAAGCAGCCTTCGAACTCAGCGGCAGTGCTCGGTGTCATTGTCGGGAACCGTGGGTTTTTCCCGGATCATCTCGCCCGGTCGGGCCGGCAGGAGATTATCGCGGCGCTAACGGCGAAGAGCATCAAGCCCATCGCGCTTGGGGAGAGCGAGACGAAATACGGCGCGGTGGAAACGCGCCAGGATGCTGTCCGCTGCGCAGAACTTTTTAAGAAACACCGGGAAGAGATGGATGGCGTCGTAGTGACGCTGCCGAATTTTGGTGATGAGCGCGCGATTGCCGAGACACTGCGGATGGCGAACCTGGGGGTGCCGGTACTGATACAGGCGACGCCAGACACACCCTCGAAGATGACCATCCGGGACAGGCGCGACAGTTTCTGCGGAAAAATGTCCGCGTGCAACAACCTCGCTCAATATGGAATCCCCTACTCGCTGACCACATTCCATACCGAAGCGCTGGATTCTGCGCATTTTCGAAACGACCTGGACTGGTTTCTGGCGGTGTGCCGGGTAGTCAAGGGCCTGAAGAAACTCCGGATTGGAGCGATTGGGGCGCGGCCGGCGGCGTTCAACACAGTGCGGTATAGCGAAAAAATTCTCGAGTCGGCGGGAATCTCGGTGGAGACACTCGACCTCTCCGAGGTGATGGGGAGAATCGGGCGGCTGAAGGACAACGACGCGCCAGTGGTGGAAAGACTCAGGGCCATTCGCGCGTACGTTTCGACGAACAGCATCCCGGAAGCGGCGCTGGTCAAAATGGCCAAGTTGGGCGCGGTGATCCACAACTGGATGCACGAGACGGAGGTGACCATCAGCGCGATTCAGTGCTGGACTTCGCTGGAGGAATATTTCGGCGTGGTACCGTGCACGGTGATGAGCATGATGAGCGACCAGGGCCTGTCGAGCGCTTGCGAAGTGGATGTGGCGGGCGTGATCGGAATGCACGCGCTGCAGCTGGCGTCGCAAACGCCGAGCGCGCTGCTCGACTGGAACAATAATTATGCGGACGATCCGGACAAAGCGGTGTGCTTCCACTGCAGCAATCTGCCGAAACATTTCTTCAGCGACGTACGCATGGATTTTCAGGAAATCATCGCGGGAACGGTGGGCAAGGAGAACACGTTTGGGACGTGCGTGGGACGCGTGAAAAGCGGGCCGATGAGCTTCGCGCGCTTTTCGACAAACGACCGCGAAGGAAAGATGTCGGGCTACGTGGGGGAAGGCGAGTTTACGGACGATCCCCTGGAGACATTTGGGGGGGCGGGTGTGGTGCGCATTCCCGGCCTGCAGAAACTGCTGCGGTTCATCTGCGAGCGTGGATTCGAGCACCATGTGGCGGCAAATTTCTCGAGAGTAGCGCCGGCGGTGCATGAAGCAACGACGCGGTATTTGAAGTGGGACGTACACTGGCACAAAAGCTGACGCGCAGGAGTGTTAGCGGGGAATTGTTCCTCCTCCGGTTCCAACGATGCCTTTGCCGTCACGCCGTGAGCCGTTCTGCGAGCCATCGAGAAAAGTCTTTAGACACCACAATATCCTCAATATCTTCAACTCCGCTCAAAGCGAATCTGGAATAATACGGCGCGTGGAAAAGCCTCTCCAGCTTCTGGAAGATTTTCGAGCGCGCTTTGGAACAGCGGCCAGCGTTTACCGGGCGCCGGGCCGCGTGAACCTCATCGGCGAGCATACCGACTACAACGATGGCTTTGTTCTGCCAGCAGCGATTGAATTCTATTGCTGGTTAGCCGCCGCCCCGCGCAGCGACCGAAAACTTGTAATCCACTCCGAAAATTTCAAGGAAACGGTCGAAGCAAGCCTCGATTCGCTATGCCCCGACAGCAAGAATCATTGGGCTAACTATCCGCTGGGTGTTGCCTGGGCGCTTGAACGTGGAGGGAAGCAGCTGCGTGGCGTCAGTATTCTGATCAACGGCGAAGTTCCGCTCGGTGCCGGTCTAAGCTCATCGGCGGCCATCGAGGTTGCTGTGGCTTTTGCCCTCCTGCATCAAAGCGGAAATGCCATCGATCGCATCGAGCTTGCACAATTCTGTCAGAGTGCCGAGAACGAGTTCGTCGGCGCACGTGTTGGCATTATGGATCAATTTGTGTCCTGTCATGGCCGCGCTTCACACGCGCTCCTGCTCGATTGCCGCTCTCTCGAATTTAAACTGGTGAAGCTCCCGTCTAGAATCCAACTCGTGGTCTGCAACACAATGGTTAAACACGAACTGGGTTCGAGCGAATACAATACGCGCCGGGCGGAGTGCGAAGAGGGCGTTCGAACGCTGTGCGCAGTTCTGCAGGGGATTCGCGCGCTTCGCGACGTCACGCCCGCACAATTGGAAAAGCACCGCAGACTTTTGGATTCAAAAGTGTTTTCGCGTTGCCGCCATGTCGTCACCGAGAACGAACGTGTCAAAGGCGCTGTGCGCGCACTCGAAGCAGGAGACGTTCGCGCTCTGGGACCGTTGATGCGGGAGTCGCACCGCAGCCTGCGCGACGACTATGAAGTGAGCTGCAAAGAGCTGGACGCGATGACGGAAATTGCAGGCGCGCAGCCCGGCGTCATTGGCGCGCGAATGACCGGAGGCGGATTTGGCGGCTGCACCATCAATTTGGTGGAGTCCGCTGCCGTGGATGCTTTCCGGCAGAACGTAGCCGTGGAGTATCTCGCCCGGACTGGGCTGAGGCCTGAAATCTACGTCACTCCTGCGGCCGACGGTGCACGGCAGGTCGAAGTCGGTTCGAGCAAGGCCGTAACTGAAGCAGAATAAGCGGGCAGGGAATCGCGAGAAGCTGCTAAGATTCACACGCTTCGACCTTCATCATGAATTTTGAAAAGCTGCTCTCCATTCCCCACAAGCGCTTCAATCCGCTGTTGAGCGAGTGGGTCCTGGTTTCTCCTCACCGGACGCGGCGGCCATGGCTGGGGAAAATGGAAAAAGTGCCGGCAGCTCCCGCTGTCACGTATGATCCGAATTGCTATTTGTGCCCCGGAAATAAGCGTGCCAATGGAAAACAAACGCCCCAATACGTGGAAACCTACACATTCGACAACGACTACCCAGCGCTCTTGCCTGAGGCTGAGCCGCTGCAACACGAGCAACACGGGCTGCTTGTGGGACAAGCAGAGCGTGGAATCTGCCGCGTCCTGTGTTTTTCGCCGCGGCATGATCTCACCGTCCCGCGGATGAGCCTTCGCGAATTGCGGGGAGTGATTGATGCTTGGGCCGATCAGTTTTCTGCGCTCGCGCACAATTCGTGGATTCGCCATATCCAGATTTTCGAAAACCGCGGCGAATTGATGGGCGCCAGCAACCCGCACCCGCATTGCCAAATCTGGGCAACCGCTTCGCTGCCGAATCTTCCGGCGCGCGAAAACGAATCCTTCCGCTACTACCGCGCGGAAAAACATTCGTGCCTGCTGTGCGATTACTTGCATTTGGAGCTTCAGCGAAACGAGCGCGTCGTTTGCCAAAACGAAGCGTTCGCCGTGGTCGTGCCATTCTGGGCAGTGTGGCCGTTCGAAACGCTTGTTCTCAGCAAACGCCATATCGGTTCGCTCAACCAATTGAGCGGGGAAGAGTGCGATCTCTTGGGCGACATCCTTCGCCGCATCACCATTCGTTATGACAATCTGTTCGAAACCGCTTTCCCTTATTCCATGGGCTTCCATCAAAGCCCGACGGACGGTGAATCCCACGAAGCGTGGCATCTGCATGCCCACTTTTTTCCGCCCCTGCTGCGCTCCGCCACGGTGCGGAAATTTATGGTGGGCTACGAACTTCTCGGCTCGCCGCAGCGTGATCTCACACCCGAAGCTGCGGCGCAGCGGCTCGTGGCAGCAGGCGAAACGCATTATTTGGATAGAGCCGCGGGCCAAAGTCAGCCTTAGATCGTTCTGCATCCGTTCCTTTAAGTGGCAACGGTGCTAGAATCACCATCATTTACTTCCATCTCGGGCGACAACTTTCAACACGGGGTATGCGATGACGCGCATGATTCTGGCTCTAATCCTGCTGGTGATCTCTTCCATACCAGTGCTGACTGCTCAAGACAACCCCGCGGACCCCGAAAAGCTGGGCATAGTCCATTTTCCTGTGTCGTGTACTCCTGCCGCTCAGCAGCAATTTGACCGCGCCGTCGCCATGCTGCACTCTTTCTGGTATTCGCAGGGGCTCAATGCCTTCGCCGAGGTGGCGAAGACCGACGCGACCTGCGCTATGGCCTATTGGGGAATCGCCATGAGCCGGCGCGCAAATCCTCTCGCTGGCCCGCCTGACCACGCCGCTCTCAAAGACGGTTGGGAAGTTATTGAAAAGGCCAGGGCCATCGCCGCAAAAACGGAACGAGAGCGGGACTACATTGCGGCAATGGGAAATTATTACAAAGACTGGGAGAAGCTCGACCATCAGACCCGCGTGCTGGCGTACGAGAAGTCCATGGAGCACATGTACCTTCGTTATCCTGACGATCCTGAGGCCGCAATCTTCTATGCCCTTGCTATAGACGAAGCCATCACCGTTCTCCCCGCTGATAAGAATTACACGAGGCAATTAAAAGCCGCCGCGATTCTCGAGAAGGAGCTCGCGGCGCAGCCGGATCATCCCGGCGCTCTCCACTATCTGATTCATACCTATGACTTCCCGCCGCTCGCGGATCGCGGACTTCCTGCCGCACGGCGGTACGGCGAGGCTGCCCCTTCCGTACCCCATGCGCTCCACATGCCCGCTCACATTTATTCCATGCTCGGCATGTGGCAAGACTCGATCAAAGCCAATCAAGCGGCCTTATCCGTTGCTCCGGGTTACGCGCACGCGCTGGACTTCATGGTTTATGCCTATCTGCAAGGAGCGCAAGATGCGGAGGCGAAGCGCGGACTGGATCGGAGTATCGAGCTTCGAAAAGATCAGGCCGCGATCGGCGCCGCGAATCCCACGGGACCAATCCTTGCTCCCTACACCGCCCTCGCGGCAATCCCGGCGCGCTACGCGATTGAGCGCGGAGCATGGAAGGAGGCGGCCGCGCTCCAACCGGCGCCCACTACTCCCGCCGCCGACGCCATCACCTACTTTGCTCGGGCCATGGGTTCCGCCCGAAGCGGCGGTCTGGACAGCGCCCGCCAAAACATGGAGCAATTGCAGCGAATCAAGGAACAATTGGTTCAGGCCAAGCAGGATTACTGGGCGCAGCAAGTGGAGATTCAGCGGAGCGCGGCTGCCGCCTGGGTGGCGTTTGCAGAGGGCAAGAAGGACGAAGCCCTAAAACTGATGCGCTCTGCGGCGGACCAGGAGGACGCCAGCCAAAAGGACGTGGCCATGGAGAACCGGCTCTGGCCAATGAGGGAACTCTTGGGAGATCTGCTTCTTGCGATGAACGAGCCCGCGCAGGCCCTCAAGGAATTTGAACTCTCGCTGGACTCGGCACGAAACCGGTACCGTGGCTTCTACGGTGCCGCGAAGGCTGCCCTGCGGGCAGGCGATCCGCAAAAAGCCCGTGCCTATTACGAAAAGCTCGTGACCCTCTGCAGCTACGCCGATTCGGAGCGGCCGGAATTGTCGGAAGCAAAAAAATACCTGGCCGAGAAGTGACCGTTCGCAGCCAATCACACGCGCCGAGCCGCATTCAAGTGTCGGCTTCTTTAATTCGCCACCGTCAACTCAATCGTCGCGGTGGCGGGAAGGCGCGCTCCTGCTAGCGGCGACTGATCAATGACCGCGCCGTGCGGCCATTGCGGCGCCGAAACGTAATTCACCTTGCGCCGCAATTGCGTCACGTCTAGCCGGTGCTGCGCGTCGATCTCATTCATTCCCACCAGGTGCGGCATCACGTACGCAGTCTCGCGTGGCCCTTGCGAAATCAGCACGTCCACGCGCGGCGTCGCCGCACCCACGCCCGGCCTCGGATTTTGGATCACAATGGTATCCACCGTCTGCTCCGCCATCGTCACGCCGGAGACTTCGCCAACCTGCAAGCCCAGACGCAGCAATTCGATTCGCGAGGCCCGCAACGAATTTCCTTCCAACAGCGGAATCTGCAATTGCCGTTGCCCCAGGCTCAGCACCACGTGCGCTTGCTGCGACACTTTCATCAGCAGGCCCGCGGGTGGCGTTTGCCGCACCACCACGTTGATCGGTTGGTCGCTGTAGATTCGGTCAGCCACGCGCAGCATCAGCCCGCGCGAAAGCAGCATCTTGCTCGCCTCGGAAACATTTGTCCCCACCAGGTTCGGCATCGTCACTTCGCGTCCGTGAATCGCGACGCGCATGGCCGTGATCGCGCTCAGAAACGCCGCCGACGCCAGGATAAACACCAGCAGCGTCATCCGGCTCAGCCATTCCAGTCTTTCGCGCAGCGTCATGGGAGGAATCGTCGTAATTTACATTTTATAAACAATCTGGCCGAGGGCTTCTGCCAAGCTCCGCGTCCTCATTCACAAGGTACAAGCCGCCAGTCACTTGTGAATGGGTGGAGGGGGATAATCCGGCAATTTGTCCTTGCTCGTGTCCGCGCGCTTCACTTCCAGCTCGTCGAAAAGCAGCGACGGGCTGATGACCGTGGTTGGCACACCGCCAAGCCGGTTGCTCACCAGCGGATCGCTCCCTGCGGCGATCACGTTCGCGCGCAGCGCTCGCGTATCCAGTTCGCTGAAGACCGCGCCGCGCACCAGTTCCTCGTGGCCATCCTTCGCGTACACACGATACAGCAGTCGCGGCGAATTCCCCGGCCCGAGCGTGTCGACGCGGTAACCGTACGGCCCGCCCTGGTCCGTTACCATCTGCATGACTTTCTTCTTCAAGTCTTCAGGCGATTGCGCTTCGGAACTTTTTAGCAGCAGCACGCCGAGGCTCGGCCCGGGACCCGAGCCCGCGGCGGCGCGTCCGTGCCCGTTCGAAGCGGGGAAGTCGCGAAGCGGCTGCCGTCCGACCAGGTAATTCGTGAGCATGCCATTTTCAATGACATGCACAGCTTGCGCTTTCACACCTTCGCTGTCGACCGCGTAACCGCCAACGACGCTCTTGCCCTGAAAATCTTTCATCGTCGGATCATCCACCAGGGAGAGAAAATTCGGCAGCACGCGTGCCTTGTAGCTCGTGGCAAACGCTCCGGTGGTGCGGTTTGGTTTTCCGAGTTGCGGCTTGTGGCCCACCACGTTTTGCCCGATCAAGGATGCCACAATATCGTCCGCAGCGTCGGCAGCGAATAAAACGGGTCCGCGGTACTCTTCTTCAACGATGGGCGCTTGCCGCAATGCGATAATCGTATCCAACATTTTTTTCGTGTCGGCCATGAGCGCGTCGCGCGCGGGCAATTCTTCTAGGCGCGCAACCATGTAGGCCGGGCTGCGGCTCAACCGCATGCCATCGACGGCCTGCGTGGATCCGTTCAGCTGCACAAAGTATGTGGTCTTGCCACTGCGCGTGACCGTACCTTCCGAATTCACCAAGTATTCGTTGACCGCGGAGAAGCGCGCCGATGCGGTCACCGATTGCACCTCCGGGTACTGCTTGTACAGACCGCTGACATCTTCGAGCGTTTTTTCCCACGCGGCATTGTCGATTCGAAGGGAAACGGTGGGCTCGACGGCAATCAACTGCGGGGCTTTGGCAAAATCATCGACGGGATTCGCATCGACGCTGAATTGTTTGAGCGCCGCTTGTTTTTCCGCGAGCGCCTGCCCAGCCGCCTTGTAGGCATCGTCGGTGGCAAGCCAGATCTGACGGCGGAGAGCGATGGGATCGTTGTCCAGCGGAAGAATCGTGGCTTCGCCCTGTCCACGCACGTAGAAGCTGTCCTGTTTGTAATCACCGATTCGAACGACCACGCGAAGAACTCGATAGTGAAGGTGCTGATTTTCGCGGAGCGCGCCGAAAGCAGCTTCCGCGCCGAAGTCTTCGACTTCGTTCACCCGGTACTCGATGAAATAGGGAGGCTGCACCTGATCCATCTTCAGTTGCGCTTTCGAGCGATCGAGTTCGGTGAGAAGCGCTTCGAGCAGGCCATCGCCTCTTGCAGCGGCATGTGCGGTGACCATGGCCGCATCCGGCGCCGCTTTCGAATCGTTGGAGGCCGCGCGCAGAGACGCTCCACTCAGAGCAAGCAAAGACGCCAGAATAGATCCCAGGTTTCGGTGAAGGGCTTTCACGGCTTCACCTCCGGACTGGCCTGCGAGCCCGCCTTGGAAGCAGTCGCGGTATCCTCGAAACCCGGCGGCGGCAAGAGCGGCGGACGCTCGTGCTGATGCGCGCGCTTCTGCACTTCCATTTCGGAGAAAAGCATTGAGGGCGCAACGGCGGCCACGGGAACCTGCCCGCTTTCCGCACCGCAAACTCCGTTAAAGACGTGTGGCTGGTCTCCGGTGGTAAGAATGCGGGTCAGGGCGGCGAGCGGCGTACCGACAATGTCGACGCCACGCACCAATTCATCGGGACGCCCGTCGGCATACACTTTGTACACGATCACGGGGAGCACCTGGAATGCCTGAGGCAATTGGCGCGTGGTAATCGTGAATCCACCCTGGATATCGTCAAAATACAATCCATAGGGCTTGCCTTGTTTTTTCGCTTCGTCGATCAGTTTCTGGCGCATCTGCGCCTCGGGCACGGTTTGTGTGGAGGTGACGATCAAATTTCCCTGGCGCCCCGTGGGCATCAGGCCGGGCTGATTGCGCCCGTGGCCGTTGGACTGGCTGAAGTTCTTGATGGGCATACGCGACATTAGAAAATTCTTCAGCACGCCCTCTTTGATGACGTCGACATGCTGCGCGGGTGAACCTTCGTTGTCGTACTCGTACGTGCCGGCGAGCTTCACTCCGGCGATTTCGTGGATGGTGGGATCGTCAACCACGCTTAGAAATTTCGGCAAGACTTCCTGGCCGATCTTCTTGGTGAAAGTTTGTCCTTCCTCTTCGTCGCGCTGGCGGTGGCCTTCGAGGCGGTGGCCGAGCACTTCATGGAAAAAAACGGCGGCGGCGCGGCCGCTCAGAAGCGCCGGTCCGTCATACGGCTCCGCCACCGGGGCTTTGCGCAGCGCGCTGAGGTCCGCGGCCATTTTCTCGATCTTGGCGGTAAGCTCCGCTTCGCTGGGCAAACCCTTTGCCGTGGGGGCCTGAAAGGTTTCGACGCGAAGCAAGTCCATGCCATCTTCGGCGCGGGTCTGCGCTTCCATGATGAGGCGCGTGGAAGAACTTGGCGAAAGGATGGCGCTGCCTTCATTGGAAACCATGCGCGATTTCGAATTCTGGATCTGGAGCACGACGCTGGCGAAATAGACTTCCGGGTATTTGCGGAAGGCGGCGGACAGGCGCTTGATTTCGCCTTCCCACGCGGAACGCTCGAAGGGCCCGGACACCGCGGATTCGCCCAGGTGGGTTTGTGGCTTTTCTTGGGAGAAATCGGGGGATTTGTCTTCTTCCTCGGCGCGCACGGCGGTGTTGGTTCGAACGTTGAGCAGAGCGGGAACGGCGCGCTTGTACTCGCGATCCGTCAGTTCCCACAAGACGCGGGCGATGGCGTCCGGATCGTTACCGAGGGGAAGAGTCCCGGAAGTAACGCCGCTTCCCCGGCTTTGGCCGTGCGTGTTATCCAGGTCGGGAGTGCCGACACGCATGGTGACATCGGCGAAGCGCCGCTGAGCGGCCGTATTGTTGAGCAGGCTGCCGTAAGCGCCCACCAGGACAACAAAATCCTGATCGTAGACGGTGTAGCTGAGGTAGTAGGGGTGCTGTTCCTCCTTTGCGAGTTCCGTGACGGCGCGAGAGAGCTCGCTCTGCATGGCCTTCAAAACGGGATCGTTCGCAGGGGTCGCCGGCGAAGCGGGGGCGGGTTTATCGCCACCGGCGAAGGCGAAGGGCGCAAAGGCGAGTTGGGCAGCGAGCAAACAGGAAGACGCTGCTTGTAGGATGTGGCGCAAGATTGAGGTTCCGCGAAAGTGAGCTGTTCCGTGATTTCTTGAGAAAGCAGAGACGGCCATGAAAAGTGAACTCCCGGTACTTCGGTCAATCCAAGAATGCCTAGCGGAGAAGTGCAGATATCCAGTGCAATCGAGCTAGGGCGCCGTTGAGCGCACTATCATTGTAAGGCATTTGGGGGGACAAATCGGAAGAAGCGAATTGGAAGTTGCCCTGTGTCTGAGCTTGAAAGTCATCTGCTCTTGCAGTCGGTGCTCCTTTTTTTTCGAAAGCGTACACCATACCCCACGCCTAAAAAATCGAGCTGAGACCACCCATGCAAATCAGGTGCCGCCGAAGCGTTCTCCTGATTTAAGCCGAGCGCCGATGGCAAATTCGGAGGCGCTGACTTGCTTGCGGCCTTCGAGTTTGACGGTTTGAATGCGCAGAATCGTTGTTCTCCCGCAGATGACAAACAGACCATCCTTTTCAGGAAGCAGAGCTCCCCGCGCATGTGTTCTTGCCGCAGAGCCGCCTCCGCCAAACGAAAGACTGCTGACCACTTCGTCGGACACGGGCTCGGCCCAGAGGTGGCAGGTCTGACCGCGGAAGGTGGTGTACGCGCCGGGCCAGGGAGTGAAGCCGCGCATGCGGTTGTAGATTTCTTGTGCTGGGCGGCGGTTCCAGTCGATGCGGCCGTCCTCTTTTTTGAGGATGGGGGCGAGTGTGGCCTCCGAGTGGTTTTGCGGGCGGGGAATGATCGTTCCGGCGGCGAGGCCGCGCAAAGTCTCTTCGATAAGAGGAGCGCCCGCTTCGGACATCCGCGCGGCTAGTTCGGGCGCGGTTTCCTTCGGGCCGATGCCGAGTTCATGCTGGAGGAGAATGTCGCCGGTGTCCATGCCCGCGTCGATGCGCATCGTAGTTAGGCCGGTTCGCGTTTCACCGCTGGCGATGGCCCAGTTGATGGGGGCGGCCCCGCGGTATTTTGGAAGCAACGAAGCGTGCAGATTAATCCAGCCGTGCTTGGGAATCGAGAGAAGTCGCGCGGGGATGATCTGGCCGTAGGCGATGATGACCACGAAATCGAGAAAAAGATTCTTTAGGAGCTCCTCCATTTCCGGGGCACGAATTTTTTCCGGCTGATACACTGGAAGGTGCGCGGCGAGCGCCACTTGCTTCACGGGAGAGAAAGAGACTTCGTGACCGCGACCGCGCGGGCGATCGGGCTGAGTGATGACGGCAAGGACTTCGAAATCAGATTTTGTGAGGAGATGCTGCAGCGTGGGAACAGCGAATTGCGGCGTGCCACAGAAACCGATTCGCAGTGGCGGCACTTACCACTCGCCTTGTTTCCTGAGCTTCTTGATTTTGCGCTTGATGAGGTCGCGCTTGAGCATGCCGAGATGCTGCAAAAAGAGGATGCCATTGAGGTGGTCGATTTCATGGCAGAAGGCGCGGGCGAGCATGTTTTCCCCGCGGATTTCAAAAGGCTCGCCTTTGACGTTCTGGGCTTTCACGGTGACGAACTGGGGGCGGATGACATAACCGCGGAAGCCGGGAATCGAGAGGCAGCCTTCCTCCTCGCGGACTTCGCCTTCGGCATGAGTGACTTCGGGATTGGCCAGAATAATCTTCGCTTCCGGGTTTTTCCCGCCGGTCACGTCCACGACAGCGAAGCGCATGCTCTTTCCAATTTGCGGCGCGGCCAGCCCCACGCCTTGCGCGGCGTACATCGAAGCGAACATGTCTTCGGCTAACTCTTCGAGTTCGGAATCAAATTTTGTGACCCCAGCGCCCGGTTTTTCCAGAATGGGATCGCCGTATTTGACGATGGGATAAATCTTCCGCGGGACCGCGGGCGCCTGGGGCGTCTCGGTGGCTGTAGTCGCAGTGGCTTTAGAACTCGTCGATTTGTCGGGCATAGTTCTCGAAATTCCGCCGCATTTCGGCGAGGGAGTCTCCTCCGAATTTTTGCAGAAAAGCATCCGCCAATACAAGGGCGACCATGGCTTCCCCGGCGACGGCGCCGGCGGGGACGACGCACCAGTCTGAACGCTCATAGGCGGCCTGCACCGGTTCCTTGGTAACCATGTTCGTCGTGTGGAGCGACTTGCGCAATGTAGAGATCGGCTTCATGTAGCCGCGGATGACGATGTTTTCTCCGTTGGTGATGCCGCCTTCGAGGCCTCCGGCGCGGTTCGTGAAACGGCGGAAACGATGAGCGGCTTTGTCATAGGAGATTTCGTCCTGCACGTCGCTGCCGTGAGAGCCGGCAATGGACACGCCGTCGCCAATTTCAACGGCTTTGACCGCCTGGACGCTCATGAGCGCCTGTGCCAGGCGGCCATCGAGTCTTTCGTCCCACTGCGCGTGCGTGCCGAGCCCCACGGGAACATCGTGAGCGACGATTTCGAAGATGCCGCCGACGGTGTCGCCGGCTCTGAGAACCGCGTCGACTTCAGATTTCATTTCTTCTTGAAGAACGGGGTCAGTGCAGCGCAAGGGAGAATCCAAATCCGAGCTGACGGCACGAATTTGTTTCCAGGTAGCGAGGCGCTCCAAGCGAATGTGGCCTACCTGGATGGTGTGGCTGGCGATTTCCGTCCCGAATTCCTTCAGGAGGAGCTTTGCGAACGCGCCGGCGGCGACGCGGGCGGCGGTTTCGCGGGCCGACGCTCGCTCGAGGATGTATCGCGCATCGTGATAGTTGAACTTCATGGCCCCGGCGAGATCGGCATGGCCGGGGCGCGGCGCGACTAGTTTCTTCGTGCCGGGGTCGTCCTCGGTCGCTTCGATGGGAAGGATTTTTTCCCAATTGGCCCAATCGCGATTCTCGATGCGCAAGGCGATGGGAGCGCCGATGGTCTTGCCGTGGCGGACGCCGGCAAAAACCTCGGCGCAGTCTTTCTCGATTTTTTGGCGCCCGCCGCGCCCATAGCCAAGCTGGCGGCGGTGCAGCTCGTTGTTGATGAATTTAAGGTCCACCGGAAGTTGTGCGGGAAGGCCGGAGACAAACGCAAGGAGCGCTTGTCCGTGCGATTCACCGGCAGTGTAAAATTTCAGCATCCGCGCTTGCGTCCTCGCATGTCCCGGCTCTTGGATTGGCGGGAAGAAGCAGTTTAGCCATAGCCGACTCTGACGTCCAGCAAGCCCCTTTCCGATCGCGCATCTGATTTCGGAAGCGGTATTGGTCCGGCGTTCGGACCTGACTCGAAATAGTTCTGCAGGTAGAACCGCGGCGTGTCGGGAGCGATTTAAGTTAAGAATGAGAGGAATTTTCCGGCGGTGGCCGCCGGAGGTCAGCGCAGTGTTTCTGTGCCGCCGAGGTAGATGGGCATCAATACTTCCACGGCAATCCCGCGGCGGCCCTGGCCCAGTTCCTCGATGCGCACCACTCTGCCGAGAGATTCGCGATTGAGCGAGCCGGGAGCGTCGGAATACGGATAGGTGATGAACACGCGCATGCCCTCTGCATAGGACGTGTTTTTGGAAATGAAGTACACGCTGTCGCGCGCAGTGTTCAGCGTTGGAAGAATCTCATCGAAGGTGAGGTGCGCGTCGGACGGCCGCACGCGAACAACCTGCCGAAGCTTGAGCCGAACTTTTCGTCGGCGCTCTTTTGCTGGTGGATGTCCCATTGTTTGCCGTAAACACAGCTTAGCGGACAATGGCGATTGCGACGCCGGAGTTGTGCGCCCGGTTGTTCAGTCACGAAATGCTCAGGCAAAAGCCCAAAGTAGCCTCCGGCTCGGGAGCCAATCGGACTAAGAGATCGCGAAAGCTCGTGACTCCAGGGCCAGGCGCTGCGCAAATCGCTTACTTGACGCGCCGCTGGAGCACGGTTAGGCTTCGGATGCCATCGTTTCACCGAGAAGTTCAGCGCAGAAAATGGGTGCGAACAGGAACTCGTGGCCGACACTCCTCTCCAGGTGACAGGCAGCCAGACCAAGCACGAACAGACCATCTCCGTTTTGGACGTGTTGGGCGGGGCAATGAAACGGTCGGTGGCCGCGGTTCAGGATTACGCGGAACTTTCTTTCCGCGGGATAACCAACCTGGCGACCAAACCGTATTATTTTCAAGACACCCTCGATCAGATGGACGACATTGGCGTAGGCTCGCTGCCGATTATCCTGCTGTCTGGATTTTTCATCGGCGGAGTCATGGTATTGCAGACGGGCGCGCAATTTGTGCGCTTCGGCCAGACCTCACTAACCGGTGATGTTGTGTCGCTCGCGCTTGTGCGTGAGCTCGGCCCGGCGATCACCGGGCTTCTTACCGCCGGGCGCTGTTCTTCCGGTATGGCTTCCGAGCTCGGCTCGATGCTGGTGACGGAGCAGGTGGATGCCATGCGTGCCATGGGCACAGACCCCAGCCGCAAACTAGTGACCCCGCGATTGCTGGCGACGTTGCTGATGGTGCCACTGTTGACAGGAATGATGGTGTTCGTCGGTCTGCTGGGCGGTTGTGTTGCCTCGGTGTTTTCCCTGCGTCTCAGCGCGGTTGAGTTTTGGCGCCGTTCCATCAACGCGCTGGAATTTGCCGACCTGATGCAGGGCCTTATGAAGTCCCTGGTGTTTGGGTTCATCCTCGCAACTGTGGGATGCTACAAGGGGTTGACCGTGCGAGGCGGGACGCAGGGCGTCGGACGCGCAACGACGCAGTCCGTCGTCATTTCATCCGTACTGATCATCGTAGCTGACCTATTCCTCACCAAACTTTCCCTCTACCTCGCTAACAAGATCTTCTGACTTCCCGAGGGAACGAGCCGGAGGCCGGCGAGCAGTCTTTTCAGAAGGGGAAAAGAATTGCCGCTATAATCGGAGGCATGGCCGGTTATGGGTCCATGCTGCCCACGCAGACGCATTCGGCAATCACATTTGAAAACGTGCGCCTCGGTTTCGACGAAGGAGACATTTTGCGCGGCGTGTCTTTTTGCGTGCGCCAGCGAGAGACGCTGATCCTGCTGGGCGAGACGGGTACGGGAAAGACGCTCACGCTGAAGCTGGCGGCGGGACTGTTACGGCCGGACAGCGGCAGCGTGGAAGTGTTGGGACACAAGATTTCAGAGTTGCCGGAGGAACAACTGCTGGCGTTCCGGCGGAAGATCGGATTTGTGTTCCAGGAGGGCGCGCTCTTTGACTCCATACCGGTGGCGGACAACGTGGCCTACCGGCTGCATGAGGATCGCGTCGCAAGCGAAGAAATCGAGCCGCGCGTCAGAGAGGTGCTGCGCTTCGTGGAGCTGGAGCACGCCATTGACCTCTTACCTTCGGAACTGTCGGGAGGCATGCGGCGGCGCGTTTCCATCGCGCGGGCGCTGATCAATCAGCCGCCCATCGTTCTTTATGACTCGCCAACGGCAGGGCTGGATCCGCTGACTTCGCAGACCATCATCACACTGATTTTGCGCTTGCGGGACGTTTACGGGGTCACGGCGCTGCTGGCCACGCACAGGCTGCAGGATGGTTTTGCGCTCGCGAATTTTCAATTTGATCCGCATTCGGGACGAGTCGTGCACAATTCGCAGAACGGAAATGCCGCAGCGGCGGCGAACGTGGCTCGTACGCGATTTCTCGTATATCGCAATGGCGAGGTTTATTTCGAAGGGGAACCGGAGGAGATTGCGAATTCGAATGATCCTTATCTGAAGCTTTTTCTGGAGTGAATTTGCGGTAGGCTTCTTCTTTGCAGGGGGAGGGAAGACGAAATGGCGCAACGGAAACAACTTACCTGGACGGAGCTGCGTGTCGGACTGTTCGTGCTGGTTGGCCTGTTCGTGCTCGCGGCGGCAATTTTTTATGTAACCGGCGGACCGCTGGGGCCAAAGTACCGGCTGAAAACGTATCTGCCGGAGGTTTCCGGGCTGTCGAGCGGAGCCCCGGTGCGCGTGGACGGCGTGGAAGTCGGAAACGTGGAATCGATCCGGCTGTTGCCGCGCACGGCCGGAAAAACGATGGATAAGAATAAGAACATCGAGGTCGTGATGCGCGTCGATCGGCGCTACCAGGGCGACATTTTGACGGATTCGATGGCGAGCCTGGTAACAGAAGGGCTGCTGGGAAATCGCTACGTGAATATCTCGCGCGGATTGACGGGAACGCCGATTCCTGATTCCGGCGTTATTCCCGGGGCGGAAGAAAAGGCCATGAAGGAAGTGGTGGAGCGGAGCGCGGACCTGTTGGGCAATCTTCAAGCGCTATCCACGGAAGTGCGCGAACTCATTGCCGGCGTGCAGGCAGGGCGCGGCTCGCTGGGGAAACTGCTGACGGACGACCAGGCCTACTACCACCTCAACAACGTCCTCGCCAAAGGCGACACCATGTTGACCAACATCCAGCAAGGGCAAGGCACGCTCGGAAAACTGGTGACGTCGGACGAGATATACTCGAAAGTGGACCAAGGACTGGATAACGTGAACGTCATGCTGGCCGACATGCGCGCAGGCAAGGGGACGATTGGGAAATTGATTTACGACCCGACGCTCTACGATCAGGCCAAGGAGGCCATGGCGAACGGGAACTCCATGCTGGGCGACGCACGCGCGGGGAAAGGCACTCTGGGCAAGTTGATCACGGACGATACCCTCTATACCAAGTTGCGCGACACCAGTTCGAATCTCGCGGCTGCTTCCGCGAAGCTGAACGACAACACCACCACCGCCGGGAAATTGTTTTCTGATCCGAAGCTTTACGACAATTTGGCGGGTTTGACCGGAGACATGCGGCTGCTGATCGGAGACTTCCGGCAAAATCCGAAAAAATTCCTGCACATCAAGATCACACTGTTCTGATACGGCGAAGAGCGCTTTGCCAGCAGAGCAGCGTTGTGCTGTAATGCGGCTGTAACAATCCGTGATTAGTCTTGCGATTCGACAGCTAACCCCAAGAGGCTCATGGAAACTCAGGATGTAGTTCAAAAACCGCCGCGGACCGAGCCGGCGAAATCCACCCTTCCGCAACCGGGCCGGCCGGTTCCAAGCCGCGCGTATCCCGGCGCGTTGATTGTTGTGGAGGGCACGGACGGGTCGGGAAAAAGCACGCAATTGTATTTGCTGAAGCGCTGGCTGGAAATTGGCGGGTACCGGTTGCATTTCACGGAATGGAATTCATCTCCGCTGGTGAAATCGGCAACCCGGCGAGGGAAGCAGCGACGACTGCTTACGCCGACCACATTTTCACTGCTGCATGCGGCGGATTTTGCGGACCGCTGCGAGCGCCAGATCATGCCGCTGCTTCAAGGCGACTATCTGGTTCTTGCCGACCGCTATATCTACACGGCGTTCGCGCGCGACACCGCCAGGGGCTGCTCGCCGCGCTGGCTGAGAAATTTGTATCGGTTTGCACCGGTTCCGGACATCACCTTTTATTTCCGGGCGCCCCTGGACGTGGCGGTGAACCGCATTCTGAGCGGGCGCCCCAAGCTGAAATACTACGAAGCGGGCATGGACCTGGGCATGTCGTATGATCGCGCGGAGAGTTTTCGTCTCTTTCAGGCGCGGATTCTGGAGGAATACGACAAGATGGTGGATTCGGACAATTTCGTGGTGCTGGACGGAACGATCCCCGTCAATAAGCTGCAAAAACAGATGCGCGATATTGTGGCCTCGAAGATCGAACTGAAACGTTTTGCTCCGCGCGCCGAAGAAGCCGAGTGACCATGTCCGAGCAGGAAAAAGAGAAAACCACAGCAGCAGTGACTACCACCGAGGCCCCGGCCCCGGCAACTGCGGCAGCCCCGAAAGCCGCTCCCGCACCGGAGGAAACAGGCTCACAGTATTTTTTCGGTGAGCCGCTGGTCGGATTTGATCCCAGCGAAATTACCGGGAGTTTGATCGTGATTGAAGGGATGGACGGCTCGGGGCGATCGACGCAGATCGCCTTGTTGCAGGAGTGGCTTGAATCGGAAGGTTTTGCGGTGCAGACCAGCGGCTTGCGACGCTCGAATCTGGTGGGACGCGATATCGATGAGCTGCTGGCGAAAAACGCGGTGACGCGGCTGACGCTGGCCCTGATGTACGCCACGGATTTCTTTGACCAGATGGAACACCGCATTCTGCCCGCACTGCGTTCCGGCACAGTGGTGCTGGCGGACCGCTATATTTTTACCTTGATCGGGCGCGGCGTAGTGCGCGGCATCAATCGCGATTACATTAGCGGGCTGTATGCCATGGCTCTGCGTCCGCACTTGACGTTTTGGCTGAACGTGCGGCCGGAGACAGCGTTTGGACGCGAATTCCGGAAAGCGCAGGCCATCAGTTATTGGGAAGCGGGGCGCGACATGTCACTTTCCCACGATCTCTACTGGTCGTTCATCCGTTACCAAACGATGATCAAGCGCGAATTCGAAGTGATGGCCAAGAAACAAAATTTTATCGAGCTGGACGGCGAAGCCAGCGTTCCCGCGGTGAACAAGCAGCTCCGCCAGCGCATCGCTGAACAATTGGGCATCCGCTCGACGAAGTACACTCCTTCCGCCGCGCTGTCGCACCTCTGGCGGTAAACTCGCCGATGCCTGAGCCGGTTCCCATCGCCGCCATCGACGCCGGCTCCAATGCCGTGCGGCTCTCGGTAGCGCGCGCCTATTCGGCACTGGACATCGAACCCCTACAGACGGAACGGTACCCGCTGCGCCTCGGAGAGGGCGTGTTCCTGCGGCCGCATTTTACCGAAGACGTTTTCAAAAAAGCGGCAAAGGCCTTCCGTCACCTGCGCGAAGTCATGGACGATTTCGGCGTGTCGCGGTATCGCGCGGTGGCCACCAGCGCCACGCGGGAAGCGCGAAACCGCCGGGCGTTCATGCGCGCGATAAAAAGAAAATCAGGAATCGAGCTGCACGTGATCAGTGGAGCGGAAGAATCCCGCCTCGGCAGGGAAGCCGTGCTGGCTGCTCTGGGGCCGGAAGCCGCGCCACGCTGCATCGTGGACTTAGGCGGCGGGAGCCTGGAGATCAGCATTCTGCGTAACCATGCCGTGGAGCAAAGCGCTCAGTTGTCGGCGGGCACGGTGCGGTTACTGACTACGCTGAATCTTCCCGGAGTCATTCGGCCGGCACAGGGAGAGCAGGTGCGCCGATATGTGCGCGCGCTGCTGGAATCGAGAATTGTTCAGCGGCCAAATCTGGGCGATGGAATCGCCGTGGCGCTGGGCGGAAACGCCGAAACACTGGCGCAGATTGCGCCGGGACCCCGCGAGCATGGCTTGCAGACGATGGAGCTATCGCTCTTGCGGGAGCGGTTGCCCAGCATTCTAGGAAGAGACGTGCGGGAGCGCATGAAGGCTTACGGAGTGCGGCGGGACCGCGCCGATGTGATGGGCATCGCCGCGATCACCTTCGTTACGCTGGGCCGGTACTTGAATCTGCGCCTCTTTGCCGTGCCCGGCGTGGGCGTGCGCGAAGGGCTTTTGCAGGAAATCGCCCGCGATGCGTTTTCCCGCAAGGAGCCGCATCGCTACAGCAGCGCAGCGCGCCAGTTGCTTGTCGGCACGCGCAGTTTTGCGCGGCGGATGCAATACGATCAGCAGCACTCGGAGCACGTGCGCGAACTGAGCCTCCAGCTTTTTGACCAGTTGCAGCCGGTACACCGCTTGCCGGCGCAAACGCGAGTGCTTTTGGAGGCGGGCGCTCTTTTGCACGATGCGGGACACATGATCAGCCACCGCGGCCATCACAAGCACGGCGAATACCTGGCGTTGCATGGAGATATCCCAGGGCTGGAGGGCAGCGACCGCGCGATTGTCGCGGGCCTGGTGCGCTACCACAACCGCAAGTCGCAGCCTGCGAGCCATCACGCTGCCTACTCTTCTCTCGATGACGGGGATAAACCCATCCTGCGCAGGCTGGCGGCCATCTTGCGGATCGCCGAGGCCCTCGACCATTCGCACCGGCAGCGGGTGCTGAGAGTGCGGGTCTCGTTCCAGCGCGGCGCCGTGGGATTGGAAGTGCAGGCGCGAGGAGATGCCGCAGAAGATTTGCGCGACGCGGAGCGAAGCGCGGAACTGTTTGAAAGAGAATTCCATGTGAAGTTTTATTTCCGGCAAGCCGGGAGAGGTTGACGGTAAACTGCTGACGGTCAACGGTCAGGAAAGGTCCTGGGTGATGTTGTTTCGCTGCTCGGGGAGTTTGTTCCCGAATCCACGGAGAGGAAAAGATGCAGCTTTACATTGTACGACATGGAATCGCGATTGATCGCGAGGATCCCAAGTGCCCTCCCGACCCGGAGCGCTATCTGACGGAAGAGGGCGTGGAGAAAACCGCGCAGGTAGCGAACGGCGTGGCCGCGCTCGGTATCGCAGGAGATTTGTTTCTGACCAGTCCGTACGTCCGTGCGCTGCAGACGGCGGAGATTTTTGCGAATGCGCTCGACTATGCGAAACAGAAAATTGGGCGAACGGACCTATTGCTGCCGGGGGCCGAACCGTCGCATATTTTCGGGGAACTGGTCAAGGACAAACAGGCGTCGTCGGTTTTTCTGTTTGGGCATGCGCCGCAACTTGACGACGTGATCGCCACGGCGCTCGCCTCGAAAAAGCATCTCACGGCATTGAAAAAAGCAGGCGTGGCGCTGGTCGAACTGAAGCGCGTCTCTCCGCCGATTGGCACGCTCGTATGGCTGGCAACTCCGAAGCTATTGCGACGTGCCGGCAAGTAAAGCTTAGGACCCCCACCCCCTGTTTTTCATAAGTGTTGATTCTAAAGAGTTTTAAGTTCTTTAGAATGAACAGTTGTAGAAGTGTTGATTCTAAAGGAGTTAGATTGGGTGCAAGTTCGAAGTGCTTTTTTGGGGCCGTCCCGGCGGATTTGACCGTTAGGCCGAAGCCCGGTACCAAAAGAAAAAGCCTCGCGGGAAGCGAGGCGCACTAATCAACAGAAACAAATATACAGATTCGCAAGGGGCCTGTCAAGGACGAAATCGAGGAGAAAGTTGCGATGGCTTCCACAGGGGAGCTGGGGCGCAGCATGCTGCGCCCCTACAAAAGAAAGAGCCTGGCTTTCACGAGGGAAGCGGGTAGCATGGAGGGAGCGGTGCGCCGCGAGTTCGCTCAGTCGGAAGCGACAACTTCCAGGCCAGGAATTTGGCGGGGAACAAGGGGAACAACCTTCTCGTGTTTGACAACGGGCTTCAGGATGAGCGGCATTCCCAGATATTCTTCGAGGAGATGTTTGCCGGCGGCAAGGCACGACGCGGTTTCGACGTCATCGGCGAGCCCGGGAACACGAAGAACGAAGGCTTCGCCGGATTTTTCGGCACGCAGACCTGCACCGGTCTCGATCCCGCATTTACGGAGCGCGCGAGCCAGCCGCAAGACACCCGCCAAAGCGCGGACGCGATTCTGCTGTTCCTCCGATAATTTGGAAAAGGGACCTCTCTTCATCGACGGTTCGGGACCGCGATGATAGCGGACCACGGTGGCCAGCAGTTCCCATTCCTGGTTGCTCCACCCGGGAGGAACGGCAAGGTCAAGAACGAATTTGCTAGCCGTTTTTTGGGGAGACTTATCCGCATTAGCAGCGCCGATGCCGTGCAATCGGGCGGCAGCCTGCAAGATGCGCCGCATGGAACCATCGCGAAATGCGGGAGCTGCATCCGTGCGTTTCAATGCTTCAAAAATCGCGACGGCGATGCGGGAGATTTGAGAAGTACGGCCGGCGTGGGGATCGATGGCGCGGGCCGTGGCACGCAAGAGGGCATCGGCGGCGGCTTCGATGCGGCCATTTGTGGGCAGCCCGGCGCGCCAGAGATTCCAGAGGCTGGTCTTTCCGAGAGTGAGCTGGCGGTACGTTTCCGTGCGTTCATGGCGTTCGAGCGCGATGGCCTGGCGCCAGAGTTTCAACGAATCTTCCGTTTCGACGAAATCGGATCGATTCACGGTCTCCGAGAGCACGTCGAGGTCATGAACCTCTCCGAGCAAATCCTGGACGCGCTTGAGGTTTTCGCTCCAGACGGCGTACTGCTCCGGGAGCAGGCTTTCGACGGTGTAGCGAAAGCGCTTTAGGCCGATGCGCAGCGCGTGCCAGGGCTTGGGCTTTTCCGTGCGCAGGGCTTTCGCGTGAAGCTCTTTTGCACTTTCGAAGCGCTCGAGAGCGAGGCATTCAGCAGCAAGACTCCCCGGGGGCACGAAGCGGGAGCGTTGACGGAGAGTCCGGGCGAGCCGCTTCCAGGCTTTTTGATCAAACTTGTGAGCCACGCGGAGCGCTTGCTCGCGCAGTTGAGGCTCGCTGGTTTCGAACGTCGCTTGCAAGTGTGCGCGAACGGAATCGGTTTCCGCAGCGAGCTTCTTCACCCACTCGTTCCTCACTTGCGCATCGCGGAGCGCGCCAAGAGAGCG
>Ga0209802_1000098_pt1 | contig 62972 bp, 62 predicted proteins | sample GraSoiAngelo_129_FD_185886 | JGI IMG/M metagenome (GOLD analysis project Ga0209802, IMG submission 185886) | Grasslands soil microbial communities from the Angelo Coastal Reserve, California, USA - 14_0927_12_40cm (SPAdes) (version 2) | ecosystem: Environmental > Terrestrial > Soil > Grasslands ...
GGCCTGGTGTTGGCACGATCTCCACTCCGTCCTCAATCGTGTAACGTCCCCGTAGCGGCACGATTTCTCCTTCGGTATCGAAGAATTCACGCAGGTAGCTGACCCGCATGAATCGGTCTGGAAAGTACGCGTACCGGACCTCGTCTATCTGTTCTAGGAACTTTGCGTTGGGAAAGAGAAGATTGTTTCCACAGTGGTCAAAATGCAGATGAGTATTTACCACTAAAGTAATGTCGCTGGGTTCCAGTCCAGCTCTCTTTAACGATAGCCGTAGCTGCTCTTCCTTGGTCCTGATGACCTCGTGGAATTTCTCGTATTTCGGTGGCAGTGTTCCGATTCCGGTGTCTACCAGAATATTCTCCTTGTCTGTTCGTATCAGTAGAGGTTTGAGTGCTGCTTTGTACTTGGTTCCCTGATATTTGCCAAATACGAGAAAGCTCTTGTCAAGCGTGAAATAACCATCCGTAAGCAGTCTTACATCGAGGACGGTCAACTGGACCCGGGTCTCAAGTCTGATCGAAAGGCTATAAATTATCCAGGTCGAAATCCTTCAAAGCAAGTCCGGACAAGTTATCAAGGGATTTTTGGAGCGGTTGGCCTACTTGGTTGGAACGGGTCCCGGGAGAAAGCCTCTCTGGACTCCTTCCGATGAGCGAGTAAAAAAGGCCAATCTCACTCGATTCCTAACATTTGTCAATAAGAAGCATGATCTGAGTCTCGGATCTTACTCTGAGCTTTACCGATGGTCCGTTGAGAAACCTACCGAGTTTTGGTCCGCCATGTGGGACTATGCAGGAATCATATCCTCGAAAAAGTTTGAGACAGTCGTCGATGATCTCGGCAGGTTTCCTGAGGCCAAATGGTTTTCCGGGGCCAGACTAAATTTCGCCGAGAACCTTCTGAGATTCAGAGATGAACGGATCGCCCTCGTCTCACGGTCCGAGGGACGAGAGCGTTCGAGCCTGAGCTACTCCGACCTCTACAGAAAAGTCGGGCTTGTTGCGAACGGTCTACGTGAGACAGGAGTACGAGCTGGTGACCGAGTCGGAGGTTACATGCCGAACATAGAGGAAGCAGCGATCGCAATGTTGGCTGCCACCAGCGTCGGAGCGGTCTGGGCGTGTTGCGGGGCGGAGCTCGGCTCAGGCGCCGTCCTGGATAGGCTTGGTCAGATCAAACCGAAAGTATTGTTCGCTGTTGACGGTTACGTCTACAAGGGAAAGAAATTCGACATTTCGTCCAACGTCAAAATTGTTGCAGATGGAATCCCTTCGCTCGAGAAGATAGTGACGATCCCCTGCCTGGACGCTGAATCCAGCATGGGCCAACTTGTCAACACCGTTAGATTCGACGAATTCGGATCAGCGAATAAGTCAGGCGAGATTCGGTTTGAGCAATTGCCCTCGGACCATCCGGTTCTCGTCATGTTCACATCAGGGACAACTGGGAAGCCGAAATGTATAGTTCAAGGAGCAGCGGGAGTTTTGGTAAACCAGTTGAAGGAGACGCAGCTTCATGCTGACTTGAAGAACACGGATCGGATCACGTACATTACTTCGCCGAGTTGGATGATGTGGAACTGGCTGATGAGCTGCTTAGCAGCAGGCGCGACCCTCATTTTGTACGATGGAAATCCTCTCCATCCTGACTGGAGCACAATGTGGAGGCTGGTTCAAGAAGAAAAGATCACAATCCTGGGATGCAGTGCTAGCTACATCAACCATCTGAGAGGAATAGGTGCCAAACCGAGCAAAGATTACGATCTATCATCGCTCAGAGAGATTTCCCAAACCGGATCGCCTCTCTCCGTGGAAGCATTTGAGTGGGTCTACAAGGAGGTCAAACCGGACCTGCATCTCAACTCGATCAGCGGAGGCACAGACATCAACGGTTGCTTCGCAGGTGGAGTACCGATTCTCCCCGTCTTTGGAGGCGAGCTGCAAGCACCGGGGCTCGGGATGAAGATCAACGTATACGATGAGAACGGGCAGCCAGTTGTTGACAGGATGGGCGAGCTTGTCTGCGAGGCTCCAACTCCATCTATGCCGTTATACTTCTGGGATGACCCCAATAATGAGAGGTACCGTGAGGCCTACTTCGAATACTACCGCACCAAAGGGAAGAACGTTTGGAGGCATGGTGACTATGTGTTGGTCCACGGCGATACTGGTGGCTACACGTTCTATGGACGTTCGGACGCGGCGATAAAGGCCTCTGGGGTCCGTGTCGGCACGTCGGAAATCTACAATGTGGTTGAGAAACTGCCTGAGGTCGCCGACAGTCTCGCGGTAGGACAGAACTGGGCGGGAGATCAGAGAATCATCCTCTTCGTCAAACTGTCCCCGAACCACAAGCTTACGGAGGAACTGAAAGAGAAAATCAGGAAAGTGATTCGGGCTGAGGCTTCGCCTAAGCACGTTCCAGCTCTGATCCTGGAAGTGCCTGATATTCCATACACTCTCAACATGAAGAAAGTTGAGGTTGCGGTCGCGAACATTGTAAACAACAGACCCGTAACCAATCGGGATGCTCTCGCAAACCCCGAATCCCTCGACTTTTACACGCAGTTGCTTCCACAACTGCGGGCAAAATAAGATGAGCCCGCGCCAGGATTCACCATTCTAAAGTTGAAACGGTCCAACGTTAACGAACGCGATTGCGAGATGATCTGAAACGAGATATTCCCAATCAGTTATTGCTTCCTTGGTTCCATGTCTCTCTTCCACTCTCTATCACATCTTTCGAAAGAGGTAGATTGCCCAGCCTAGGGTGTCCCTTCCCCATCTTAGATAAGACTCTCTCTCCTTCGAATCACGCGCCAGTAGTTCTTCGAGGTCGGTATCCTCGGGATGAGCAAAGGCATATTCGGTGGCACTGGTCCAATGAAGTCCTTCTGATCTGTCCCAATCCTCTTTGCTGCCGACAAGTGTGAAGACAGGCCTCAGTCCTTCCGACTCTCCCGTTCTAACGTTTCCTTGATGGGTGTCGAAAGAGTCAGCCGAGAGCCCCTCAGACTGAAGGTATTCTTTGGGAGGATTTGTGCGCCAGAGTGGTTCGCCGACCATCACGAATCCGGGTGCCCTCGTCATTCCGCATAGCGCGCTGACGGTATTCTTGTAGCCACCATAGATCCATGTGGCGCCTATGCACATGGTTAGGTCTGAGTATTCTCCAGTTTCAGGCTTGTACTGGGCCCCGTCCATTTCTAGGAACTTCAGGTTCGCCTGCGGAATGCGTTGACGTTTCAGTTTCTGGGCTTCCAGTATGCAATATGGAGACTTGTCGATTCCTAGGCCTTTGATGTCGTACTTCTCGGCTAGCCTCATTAGCATCTCTCCCTTCCCACATCCGATGTCTATGGCCCTGGCATTCGGCTTCAGTTCCAGCAGATCATACAAGCGCTCAAGCTTAGTCTCGTTTACAGGATTCATTACGGAGTGGCGCTGATGGATGATATCGTAATACTTCCAGCGGTCCATGACAGGATATCCGGAAGAAGTGGTTTCTGGCTGGCTGAAATGCATTTTCCAGGGTCGATGCTCAGTCTCTTGACTCTAGGTTACTGTAGGAGGCATATCTTGTCTCCCGCCTTCACTAAGGCGCCGGATTGAACGTAGACCTCGTTCACAATCCCAGTCTTTGGTGCGGCAATCTCGTTTTCCATTTTCATCGCCTCAAGAACAGCTAGCGGTTGGCCCTTGGTTACCGATGTGTTAGGAGACGCTTTCAAGGACACGATTCTCCCGCTCATGGGTGCAGTTATCACAACAGGCCCGAGAACAGTCTCAGGGATTCCAGCATTTTGGAGTGATTGCTCTCTCTCCTCTAAACTCACCTTCAGTAGTCTTCCATTTAGTCGAATGAGATAGTCGCTTCCATCGCGGTCTTCCTCTCTTCTCGCGATGAGAACCTTACCATTGATATTCGCAACCAGATCTGGTTGGTCAACTGTCGGCTCTCGGAGGATGCGAACACTCAACTCTTCATCGTTGATCATGATCTTTTGAGTTAGACCCTGCTTCTCGAGCTCGGTAATGGCCCAAGTTCTTCCGTTGACAGTGAGGCGGCGAATCTGTTTAGAGTCCTTCGACAAACAAGGGTTGCCTCGGTGATGGTTCCGTCTGGAGAGCGTTTCGCCATCTTGTCTGACCGCTCTCTAGTTGCGATTTGCTCGTCCCCGAGAAGGGATAGTTTGCTGTCAAATGCAGCATCGCGACCTCCTCCTTTGACAGTTGCGGCTTGAAGTTCCAGGTGGAGATCTTGTTGTCGAGGAGCTGAGTATGGCAGTCACCGCGGACAAAGCCCTTGTCTTTAAGTATGGTCTGGTGTAGAGGAATCGTGGTCTCAACCCCGATAATGATGGTCTCGCTCAAAGCGCCTTTGAGTCTTTGAATCGCTTCCTCCCTAGTTCGGCCCTGTGACGCAATCTTCGCAATGAGTGAATCATAGTATTCTGGAATGACAGCACCGTCGATCATGGCGGTGTCAACTCTGATACCTGGGCCTCCCGGTGGGACAAATTCCTCGACGCGGCCGGGCGAGGGAGCAAAGCCCTTCGATGGATCCTCAGCGTTAATCCTGCAGTTCATCGCAGCCCCGTTGAACTCAGTCTCTTCCTGAGAAAACCCAAGACCCTCTCCGTCAGCGATTCGAATCTGCTGCTCGACAATATCCACCCCCGTGACCATTTCCGTAATGAGATGCTCTACTTGGATTCGTTTGTTTGTCTCGAGGTAGTAGAATACGCCGCCTGCTGATTGTACGAACTCTACCGTTCCCGCATTTTCGTATCTTGTCGCTTTGGCGATTTTCAAGGCAAGCGAGATCAGTTTTTTCCTTGATGTGGGATCGAGTCGCGGTGCGGGTGTTTCTTCGAGGATTTTCTGGTGTCGCCTCTGAAGTGAGCATTCTCTCTCACCCAGATGGACAACTTGTCCTCTTTGTCCAGCTATTATTTGGACCTCGATGTGTCGAGGATTGTTGAGGTGTTTTTCCAAGTAGAGTTCTGAGCGGCCGAAGGCTCCTTTCGCCTCGGAAGCAGCGAGGTCGAAGGACCTTCGCAATTCACTCGCGGTCTTCACAACGCGCATGCCTCTTCCGCCTCCTCCAAAGGAGGCTTTGATCAATACGGGGAAGCCCACGCGAAGGGCTTCATTTTCAGCTTCATCCGCGGTCTCTAGTTGCCGTTTCGAACCGGGAATCGTGGGGACGCCGGCTCGAGCTGCCGTTTCTCTTGATCCGAACTTGTTTGCGGCCGAAGCCAGAATCTTGCTTCTTGGGCCGATGAAAACGAGTTTTGTTTCTTCACACTCTCGGGCAAACTGGGGATTTTCCGCTAGGAACCCATACCCAGGGTGCACTGCCTCTGCTTTGGAGGCCTTCGCAACCTTGACTATCTTTGGAATGTTCAGATAGCTTTCAGAAGGCTGTCCAGGTCCGATGTTGTAGGCTTCGTCAGCATAGACGACGTGCTGGGATTCCAGATCAGGCTCTGAGTAAACTGCAACGGTCTTGATTCCGAGTTTCCTGCATGTTCGTATGATTCTGACGGCGATTTCTCCACGGTTCGCGATGAGGATCTTTCTGAACATCGGTAGTGGTCCGGTCTAGAGTGGAATGTTGCCGTGTTTCCGGGGAGGGCGTGCCTCCCTTTTCGTCTTCACAGATTCGAGATATCTGATCAATACCTCCCTTGTTTCTGAGGGCTCGATAACATCGTCAACATATCCTCTTCCCGCAGCGATGTACGGGTTGCTGAATTTTTCGCGATATTCCTTTACAAGTTTCCTTTTCTCTGCCACGGTGTCTTTCGCTTTGGCGATTTCGTTGCGGAAGATTATGTTGATCGCTGCATCGGGACCCATTACTGCTATTTCGGCCGATGGCCAGGCAAGGTTCACGTCGGCCCTGACGTGCTTGCTTCCAAGCACGTCGTAGGCGCCTCCATACGCCTTTCTTACGATTACAGTAAGTTTGGGAACAGAGGCTTCGCAGTAGGCATAGAGGAGTTTTGACCCATGCCGAATTATCCCGTTGTGTTCCTGATCTATTCCCGGCAAGAACCCGGGAACATCCACCAGGGTCAGGATCGGGATGTTGAACGCATCGCAGAATCTGACGAAGCGTGCAGCCTTGACGGAGGAATCGATGTCAAGGGTTCCAGCGTTAACTTTGGGCTGGTTTGCAACGATCCCAATCGAGTATCCGTTGAGTCTGGCGAGTCCGATGACGATATTCTGAGCCCAGAGAGGTTGTATCTCGAACAGTTCGCTTCCATCGACGATCCGGGTTATGACATCCTGGATATCGTACGCCTTGTCCGGGTTGTCAGGCAGGACACTGTTTAGCTCACTCTTGTCCCCGACGGGAGGTTTGGGCTTGGCTCTAGGCGGGTCTTCGGTGTTGTTCGATGGGATGAAGCTCAAGAGTTTCCGAATTTGCTGTAATCCTTCCTGCTCGTTTTGGGCGAGAAAGTGCGCGACTCCGCTCTTTGTGTTGTGAAGTCTTGCGCCTCCAAGCTCTTCGAAATCAACGTCCTGATTGAGAACGGCCTTGATGACGTCTGGTCCCGTTATGAACATGTAGCTCGTCTTGTCGACCATTATTGTGAAATCCGTCATGCCAGGGGAATACACCGCGCCTCCCGCGCACGGGCCCATAACAGCGGATATCTGCGGGATCACTCCCGAAGCCAGGACGTTTCGGAAGAATATCTCAGCATAACCACCTAGACTGACGACTCCTTCTTGGATTCTGGCCCCGCCTGAATCGTTAATCCCGATAACCGGGACCCCAGTCTTGAGGGCGAGATCCATTATTTTCGTCACCTTCCCGGCGAACATTTCTCCCAGAGAGCCTCCGAAGACGGTGAAGTCGTGAGAGAACAAATACACCGTCCTTCCGTCAATCTTCCCATAACCCGTTACAACCCCGTCGCCGAGAATCTTTTTCTCAGCCATGCCGAAGTCAGCGGTCTGATGGACCACGAACCTATCCATTTCCACAAAACTGCCAGGGTCTACAAGTGCGACAATTCTCTCCCTGGCGGTCATCTTTCCCTTAGAATGCTGATCTTCGATCTTGTCCTTGCCGCCACCTTCCTCCGACCGTTCCCGGAGGTCGCCCAGCTCCTTCGATAGTTCCTTCATCGTCATGATCGTTTGGAACTCGCTGAAGAGGCCTCTCGTATTAAAGCACGGAAGACAAGCTCATTCGTCCAGCTGGAGAGTCCCATCGGGAATTGTCAGGTTTCCTCGGTCAGTCTGTATGATGATGCTTCCGTCCGGATTTACTCCAACGCACTTTCCGCGGATCTTATCGTTGCCGGTTTCGATTATCACCGGTTTCATTCGATGAGCACAGTGCATCCACCACTCACCCACAACGGCACTTTCGTCTCTCAAGGTCTCATAATGCCGTTCCAAGACAGTCAGAATCGAGCTACACGTCTTTTCTAGACTGAATCGTTTTTTTCTGGCAAGGAAAATCGAGGTGGCTCCCGTCGGCAACTGTTCAGCAGTCAGGTTCACGTTGAGCCCGATGCCGACGATTGCGTATAGCAGCGCCGGACCACTGATTTTCGTCTCGATGAGTAGGCCGGCTAGTTTTTTCCAGTCGACCACGATGTCGTTCGGCCACTTTAGCTCTGATTGGACGTCGTATACCTCTTCGATTCCTTTTCGAAGAGCGTTGGCCACCCAGAACTGGAGAAGCTGTATCCGGTTGATAGGAGTCCTTGGTCTGATGACTACCGAAAACCACAGACCGCCCTTGGGCGACTTCCAGCTTCGTCCTGATCGGCCTCTGCCGTGTGTCTGAACCTCCGCTACAACAACGGTCCATTCGGCGGCCCGTTTCTCGGCGAGGGTCTTTGCCTTGTTGTTGGTTGATGAGATTCTTTTGTATCTGATGATCTTCAGGCCTCAACCCCGTATGATCGGGTAGGGGTCCCGATTTTAGGTGTAAGGATTCTACTTCTGGAGGATTTGTTTATCATGAGACTTGGGGTGGTACCTCCGGGCGAACGCCTCCGCGCCTTCCTCTGTGTCGTGGCCGACGGCGTGGCGGATCCACTGCGAGAAGCACTACACCGAGCACAAGGAATGGTCGCCCGGAACGACTTGTCCGATGGGGGAATCATACAGGCGTGGTATGATCAGGCAGTTATTGTGAACGTGAGTATGGTGTTCCGTGATGTCGTCAGATTTATGGTGTAGGTGTACTTGGACCGGAACGTGAACGCATTTCCATCTATGACGATGTTGATTGGCGCGACTTGGTTTGTCCCGATAGAGGGCTCCGTCGGGTTCATCTTTGTGAACTGATTGTTGTTGTAGTGGACTGTGTATGAGACGAACGATGTGCTCACCGACCCAGCGTTTCTTATGTTTAGAGTCATATTAGTGGGTGAGTTGACTTGTGAGGTCTCGACGATCAGGTTCTCCTGTCCTGGGCAGGGAGTAACAATGCATCCTGGCGCATTGTAGCGGTAGCATCCTCCGCACAAAGGTGACGGACTACCAGTCGTCTCCCAATAGAGCACTCCTCCGAGAACTAGCCCACATACTATTACAACGATGAGTATTGTCCCGGTCGTTGGGCGCATCATGCTTTCTAAGGAGTCAATGCTCTCACTCGAACAAGAGCCCAACTGAACTAAAGACCGGGAAACCGAGTTACGCTAGAGACTCTCAAACGGAGCCAAGCCAGAATCCAGTATTCCCTGACCATCGCCGCAAAAGTTCCGAGTAAGGCGGCTTCGGCGCGGCCCCAATTCTTCAAGTCAATAGGACTATTAGGTGTAATTCGTGCAGAGGGGTCTCAGGGCTTGTGGGAAGGGTAGCCATCTGGTGTAGATGTTATCTGCAAAATTTAGCGTTCTCATCTCAACGGTCAGTGCGCCCTCGTTGTCTTGGTCGCGGAACTCCAAGACGATGTCGGCGAATCGTTTGACCATCTCGACCATCGGCTTCTCGTGGATATCCTCTTTTATCACGAGGATCGCGGTTCTTTTTCTGAGTCGGACCCTTGAGGCCAATTGGCAGAAGAACGAGTAGAAACTCTCTGGGGATCCAATGCTCTTGATGATGTTGTCGAGAAAATCGCCGAGAATTATCTGAGTTCCTTCTCCATGGGAGGCTTTTTCGATGAATAAGTTGATCTCCAACAAGTTGTCCGGGGAGATTATCTCCACGTCGCTAGAAGGGTGAGACATCGAGGTTCCGTCAACGAAGGTAATCCATCCTACCTTACCGGTCCAGTCAGTCGAGAGATCCTCCGGAGCGGTTGGTCCGAGCACGAGGGTCGGTGAGGGACCTTCAGGGCCTATGGTTTCTTTCAGGATTAGGCTCATGGTTTCCTTGACGCTAACGTTGCCTCGGACACATACGACCACCATGCGGTATTGGTCGAGGGTTCCGCGGTTGAGGAGAGGTTTGCCTTGGTCGAATCGGGTGAAGCTGAGTTTTCTTACTGCCATGCTGATAGCCTTTGAGGAAGCTACCTTTTTGAGGTAACAAGGTTATTAGAATGTCCGCATTATGCCTGTCTAAGAAGCCACTCTGCCTCTGAGAGATCCCTCAGAAGGTTTGCTCTGAATATGCTAGCTGATTTACTCATTCCTACGGAAAAGAGTATACTTCTACCTCAAACGACCTCAAAATACGTCCAGCGACGCCTTTCTACCCTAACACTATTTAACTGTAGCAACAGAATATGGTAAATTCGTCCAGCTACCCGCCACTCCGCCTCCTGGTTCCAGTTTCTAATTACAAAATGAAAACACGCAATCGAAAACAACTTTTGAAACCAGTTTGAAAACGCTATTTGAAATCCGGTTCTTGAAACGGTTCTGAAATCCATACTAGTGAATTTTCGGGCCCCCCCGGGCCCTACCCAAGTCTCGCGCCCCGCCCTTCATGAAAATTAACGAAACCCTGGGTCTTTCAGCTCTGAAGACTTCCTTTCCTGACAAACAAGACTACCAACGAGAAGCTATCGAGGCCCCGAATAGAAAGGAACGATGTCCCAGCCAGAAAGCCGGGTGTCAGGGGAGTTCGATTCTTAGTCGGTTTGGGAGGGTCGAGGAGACGTGCCGCCCTGCCCAGTCCCAGCTGCGCTGCCAGGCCGCATCTCAAGCTGGCTCATGACCATGAGAAGGCTGCGAATCTCGTCGATACTACGCAAGTTCGTCTGCAACTGATTCCGATACTCCTCCCTCGTCGACTTGTACTCCTGCTCAGGAATATCACCGGACATGAAACGGCTCTCCAAACCAAGCAGGTTCTGGGGAGCATTAGTAACTTGATCCCTGAGATCCCGGACCCTCCGAGTAAGATTCTCACCCAATTGAGCCATCTTATCTGCCATAGCCCGGTTAGCCCTAGCATATTCCTCCTTCAGCATAGCTAGCCTCTGGCGGAAACCGTTGATCTCAGTAACTACCTTGTCTATCGCTACCTCACTCATCTGGTCACACCGAAGAGTACGCTGAGAGACGGTGCAGCCAGAATTACAGCTGTTGTAACCGGAAATGCAGAGAACGAGTAACCTGAGACTGACGAAGACTAATGTTTCTTTTCGGGCTTCGAATCGCTCGACTCGGTTCCAGCACTTGTTGTACTAGGCTCCGCTTCTAACGGGGCCGGAGGAGGAGTCGTAAGCATCGTCCAGCCAATCCAACCGGTTATCCCCAGGATTCCCAAAACACCAAGCACGACCGGAATGTCAATCGCATACGTACGCAATACCGGGTCGGTCAGGAAAATCAGGTAGAGAACGAATACGATCGCGGACACCGCAAATATCAGACCGCCATACGATTGGTCTTTGTTCAAGTCTCGCTATCACTTATCGCGACGGGCTATGAATGGCTGCATATAAATTGCTTATTCTCCGTTACTCAGCTTACATTCTCTTGTAGCCTGGACGCTGAGACAGCAAGACGGGGTAAGTGAGAGGCTTAACCGGGTATCCTTCAACCTCGGCTCTGAATCGTCTCAGAAACGCAGTCAACGAAACCTTGCTTTCCTTCGAGTCGGATCTCGACCGGACTGACAGCTCCTTCGCCTTGATCTCCCTTTCACCATAGATAATCGTGTACGGGATCCAGCTCAGTTCTGCGTCTCGCACCTTACTCTGCATCGTATCGTCTCGATCGTCGATATCAGCTCTTATCCCAGCCTTCGCCAGCGTCTCGAGCAGTTTCATTCCCTGTTTTACGAACTGTTTCGCGATTGGGATAATTCGAACTTGTGCTGGTGAGATCCAGACCGGAAGCATTGGCTTCCTGCCCTGTCTTTCTAGGCGAACTGCTGAGTCTAGAAGAGTGAATAGGTATCTTTCCAGTCCGCCTATGACGGCAGTATGGATGATGACAGGGAATTGTTTTTCCCCCTTCTCATCGGTATATGCTATTCCGAACCGTTTCGCGTTGCCGATGTCGATCTGGAAAGTTCCGATCTCCCTGGGCCTGTCGAGGTCGTCAATGATGTTGTACTCGACGTTGAGGACCCAATAGTACAATCCTTCAGGGACGAAGTTGAGCAGTATCGGTTTCTTCTCCACCTTTACCAGTTCCATGAAGGAGTCTTTGTTTGCTTCGAAGAAGGATCGTGTGGTGTTGTAGAGCGAGACGTATTCCCTGTTCAGCTTCCGGATCTCCTCGTATATGGTACGATGGATCTTGTCTCCGATACGAATCGCCTCTCCAAGGCTCTTGAGGTAGATGTGCAGATCCGGCATGAGAAATTTTCTAAGCCTAAACGAGAGCAGCAACTCCCCGCTTTGCTCCATTCGGTAGCTGTCTGCGACCTCGAAGGTCCCAAAAGGCAGAGTCTTGTAGCTCAGTGTCCAGTCTTTGACCATCGAGAATTGCTGGAAGCACGCAGCGTATCTCAGAACAAATGTTCTCTCGTCCACTTTCACCTCGTAGGCTCTGGACCCGAACAGCTGGAGGTGTTCCTTTATCGGCTTGACCGCAACATCGAACATGTTCGTTCCTTTCACGTTCAATATCGGGATTCCTATCCGTCGGATTACTTGTCCAGCGTATTCTGCTAGGAGGTCCATTATCAGGTTGGCCTCAGGTCCGAACCTCATCTGTCCTACGTCCGCGAAGGATTCCCACTCGATTCCGAATCGACGAGCATAGTCTAGAAAGTGAGGTTCGCCGCCCGTGAGTCCCTTCTTGAGAGCTTCTTTTTCGACAAGAGACTTGAATTCGGCGTCATTCGGCCTGAAGACGAAATCTTCTGGCGAGTGTAATTTTCCCTCCTGGTCCATGATGACATATTCTGTCTTGACCGTAGGAGCTGCTTGTCGTGATCTTGTTTCTACTGTAATCGTTCTTGATAATTCAGAGAGAGGATGTCCTTTGGCGGTTATCGTGAAGCTCTTGTACCATCCGAAGGGGCTTCTGCTGACCTCGTATCCCTTCTGGGCGAGTTTTTCCTCCAAGGCCTTTAGGATTGAGATCGCTGGCTCGCGGGAGGCCAAGCTCGTGGATAAATGGGCGTATGGGTACACCATCACTTTCTTTGTCTTCAGCCATCCGAGGACCTCCTCGATTGAAGAGGCTGCGTTTGTTGCGATCTGTTCCGGTTCTTGCTCGTCATTCTTCTCGACGGTCGAGAAGACTACAAGCCCGTTTTCGAGGGTACCCGTCTTGTGCGACTCGTCAAGAGGCTCGGGTTCTTTGACGGCTTTTTCTCTGGCTTCGTATTCGAATCGATCCGCATGAACTAGAAGGAGTCTCACCGTTTCATCCGCCACTGTTCGATCTGTTTGTCTTTCTTGAGTTTCTTCTTGAGTTCTTTGTAGTGGTTCTTACAGAGATAGCCTCGGCCTGAAGCAGAGGTTTTCAGGCCAGCCCTTGAGACTTCCTCTAGTGAGATGGAACGTACGGCGTCTTCCTTGCACCCGACAACGGAGCATTTGACGCCCTTTGCGACCTTACCCAGACGCGGATCCCTCGGGTCATCGAAGTGTTGCACCATAATAGAAGGTTTTGCGAGAGGAATCACAATACTCTAATGCCGGTTTCAAAGGGGAATTCCCAGTCATATGCTCTCGAAAATACAGTACCTCGTGGAAGGACATTTTCAGCAGGCCGCGGGAGCATTCAACAAGGCTGGATTCACGCCCAACGCTGTAACCGCACTCGGTTTTCTCCTGACCATAGTCGCCTCACTACTCTACTCAATAGGATTGGGAACCGTATGGTTGATCTTCGGGGCTGTCTCGGCACTCCTAGTCGGCGCCTATTTAGACGCGGTCGACGGTGCCATGGCCCGGCGTTACCATCAGACCTCTAAAATGGGAGGAATACTGGACAGTGTCTCGGATCGCGTGGGCGAGATAACACTCTATGCAGGTCTTGCCATTGGAAGTCTAGTCCCGAGTTGGCTGTCTCTGTGGGCGCTTTCAGCCTCCTTGATGGTGAGCTACGTCAGGGCTAGGGTCGATGTTGAGGGTGTAAAGTTGAAGGGGGTTGGATTAGCTGAGCGTCCGGAGCGGCTTTTGATCCTATTGTTTGCAACAATCCTAGCCGCGTTTAGCTCCTTCTCGTTGGAGTTCGGGGTCAGCTTTATCGCACTATTGTCCACGGTAACGATAGTTGAGCGTCTCTATGGAACTCGAGTTGTGCTCTCAGGTTCTGGGAACGGCTCGGCTTAGAGGCGTCTGTCTTCTGCGGACCTGACTTTGGAGACTCCGAAATGCACCGCGCAGGAGACACAGAGGTTCTTCATGACTCTCTGCCGTGCGATATAGGCGCCTCGCGCTCTGAGCTCCTTTGCCAACGACGGTTCGACCAGGGACACCCAGCTAGTCACCCTCTTTACCTTGTCTCGTGGCGTGAGCATTCCGCAATTCGCACATTGGACCAGCTCGCTTCTTCCCTTGCCTCCCTTGCTTCGTCCCCTAGACCGTCTTTTCTTAGGCACTATCCAACAATCCTACCGGAGGAGGGGTGCCATGAGTACATAATCTCTTCCCGGACAGTGGACCCGGGTCGGCGGAGGGGCGACCTGTGAGGATTGGAGTATATGGCAACCTTACCCTCGACGAGCTAGACCGAAACGGCAAACCTATAGTCCGCCCGGGAGGCTCCGCCCTCTACTCATCTCTCGCCGCTGTTTCTTTAGGCGCGAGAGTATCAGTTTTCTCGAACATCGGCCGCGACTATCCGAACCGCATCCTATCCTTGATCAAGAGGCGGGGGATAGATGTCACTGGCGTCAAGAAGTTCGAAGGCCTCACGACTCGCTTTAGAATATCCTACCTCGGGGACTCGCGCAAGCTAGAGTTGATTCATCCCGGCCAAAGACTCAAGCCTGCTGACCGCCCTCGCTCGCTAGAGGCTATCCACTTAGGCCCTGTCTTCATGGAAGCTGGACTCGACGTGCTAAATTACGCGCGTCATCACTCCCCATTCCTCTCGTTGGATATGCAGGGTCTATTACGGACCCTAGACCGAGACGGGTCTGTTCGCCTGGTGAGAAGAAACATCGGCCCATTCTTATCAAAGTGCAATCTCGTGAAGGCCACAGAGGAGGAAGCTCACGTGATGGCTCCCGCCGCCGCGACCACAGTCGCCACTGCAAGGCGACTCTTGCACAAGGGCGCTCAATTCGCGATAATCACACGAGGCAGATCAGGTTCCCTTCTGGTGAGGAAGGACGGGGATGCTCTCCACATACCATCGGTTCCGGAGAGCAAAGCAATTGATCTAACTGGGGCGGGAGATATTTTCATCGGTAGCTGGCTCGCAACTTTTTTGGCCCTCAAGGATCCTCTTTGGGCTGGAGCTGTAGGCGCCGCCTTTGCCTCTCTTTCGGTACGAGGCTTTGGGGCCTCGAAGTTCCGATTCGCTAGAGAAGAACTGTTCCGACGAGCCTCTTGGGTTTACAAGAACTCGAGACTAGTCAAGGGCTAGTATGACCGCGCAAAGTAAACCTCGCTCGAATTGTCCGCTCCGCAATATACGCAAGTGCCTTTTTTCGCAGTTTTCATGGGCACAACTCGCACCGTTGCTCCAGTCTCGATTTTGATCTTTTCCTCGCAAGTCTCGTCGGAGAGAAAGGCTTTGATGAATCCTCCTTTTTCTTCCAAGACCTTCCTGAACGATTTCATATCGGCCGCTGCGGTTGTCAGACCGTCGAGAGATTTTCTTGCTCTTTCGTATAGGTGGTTCTGGATATCCCTGAGTATTCCATTGATTCTGTCTTTCGCGTCGCTACGGTTGATCGCAATCTTCTCCCTGTTATCTCGCCTCACCACTGTCACCTGTTTCGCTTGGATGTCTTTGGGTCCAATCTCGACACGGAGTGGGACGCCTTTCATCTCCCATTCGTGATATTTCCAACCAGGGGTGTACTGGGCTCGATCGTCGATCGTTGTTCTTATCCCGATCTGTTCCAGTTGAGATGAGAGATGTTTTACTTCATCTGAGATGTCTTTCTGGTCGGTCTCTTTGTAGAAGATTGGAATGATTACGACTTGTGTGGGAGCTATTCTGGGCGGGAGGACAAGTCCTCTGTCGTCGCCATGGCTAAGGATTGCAGCTCCTATGAGGCGCCACGATATTCCCCAAGATGTTGTCCAGCCGTAGTGCTCTTTCTCATCCTTCCCAAGGAACTTGATCTCGAAAGGCACTGAGAATTTTTGTCCTAGGTGGTGTGATGTTCCCATCTGTAATGCCTTGCCATCAGGCATCATAGCTTCCATTGTCGTCGTATAGACGGCGCCCTTGAACTTCTCTCTTTCCGTCTTCTTGCCTACAAGAATCGGGATCGCTAGTTCTTCCTCGACCAGCTTCGCATAGATGTCCAAGATTGTCATCACTTCCTCCTCGGCCTCCTGCTCAGTTTCGTGTACCGTGTGTCCTTCCTGCCAGAGGAATTCTGTTGTTCGCAGGAAAGGCCGTGTGGACGTTATTTCGGCTCTGACCACAGAGTTCCATACGTTGATGAGGATCGGTAGGTCTCGCCAGCTCTTCACCCATTTACTGTAAGACTCATAGATTATGGTCTCGGAAGTCGGCCTAACTGCCAGCTTCTCAGCCAGCTCCGTGTCTCCGGAGTGTGTGACCCAAAAGACCTCAGGTGTAAAGCCTGCGAAATGTTCAGCTTCCGTCTTGAGCAATCGCTCGGGTATGAGCAGCGGGAAGTATGCGTTCTTGTGGCCTATCGCCTTGATTTTCTTGTCAAAATCCTCTCTGATTTTCTCCCAGATCGAATAGCCGTAGGGCATCAGTACCATGAAGCCCTTCGCGCTAGAATAATCCGCCAGTTGGGCCTTTGTGACAACTTGCGTATACCATTCTGAGAGGTCTTGGTCTTTCCTGACAGTAATCCCTAGCTCTTTGCTGCTCAAAGAAAAAATCTCCGGAGTGAAGACGCACGAAGATGATTACAGTGCGATAGGTGATTCTGGAAATAAATCGCCCATTTTGGAACCCTCGGCAGTAACCCGGCGAATGCTTCTCGACCATATTTAGTCTTTCTTTCCCGGTTCTGTTAACTCTTTGTTGGTTGAGTTAGCTTCGGGGCATCGACTCCGGGGATTACCGTAGGCGTCGGGTTCCCCTTCATTGCTTCAACTGCTCCGCCTTGCGCCTCGATGATGGGAGGCCGGGAACGTGCGAACCTCACCCGTCCCCGCCGAGCCAGGTTAACAGCCGCAACCATGTCCCGGTCCATTACTATTCTACAGTTACCGCACCAGAGTTTGCGTTTCAGTTTCTTGTCTGATTGGAGTCTCTCCCCGCATCTCGGACAAGTCACACTGGAACCTCTGGTCTCACGCCTAGACAAACGGATTATCGGTAGGCCTATCCATCGGGCCTTGTACTCGATCTGTCGTTGAGCCTCTCCGAAACTCCACCCGTTCATTCTACCACGATACTTTCCACCCTGACCGTTACCCTTCCTGTAGAGGGATCGGATACCGCCGATGTTCTCGAGAACTATTGCTTCTCTCCGGCGGACTGCCATTGCAACAATCGTTTTTGTGGCATTATGGAGCAGATGACCAGTCCTAGCTGTTCTACGTTCTCCGTACTTCGATGCTATTACTGTTCTTATCCTATCATCGTTCCGTGTGAAAGACGCGACGATACGCACAGTAGTCTTCGCCATTCTCACACACTTCGAGAGGTCATAGTGACGGGTCTCCTCGTCGTTTCCAACCGTTAGATTACGAAGGTTACGGTCCACGCCGATCGTGGACGTGCATTCTATCCTGGGAGTGTCGCGGGCGATGCAGAGACTCAGTCTGTTCTGGGTGAGGGTGAAAGAGCGAACCTTGACTCTTGGTTGAGATATCACCTCTAACATGTGCTTGGTCAAGGGTATGCTGAAGCGTTTCCCTCTCAATACCGGAATACGCAAGTATCCATTCTCTATCTTGAAGCCGTAGCAGGAGACGAGCTGCTGTTTGAAAGAGTACGGGGTCCTAGTGGTGAAACCTCTCCTGACAGACTTCTTCTGGGCTGCTAGTATTCCTGCGGCGCGTGATATCGCGCAGAGCTTGTAGCAGCTCGGAGAATCGTAGCGGGCGAGCTGGCTGTAGGAGAGGAGTGAAAGCCTTCTCAGAGAAGACGCACCGTTCACCAGACCGATCCCTATGGAATCATTAACCATCCATCTGAACATGTCCAGCAATCGCAGAACATCCCTTGATGGAACATAGTATTGCCAGACAGACTTGACAGCAAGCACGATAAACGACAAGACCCAAAATTCTAGGTATAAGCCAGAGAGGCATCCGACGACAAGTTAACAGAGCCCTTTTCCTAATGAGCACAGCTACGGCACGATTCGAAACCAAACGAGACCCATTCGTTCTGTTTGACGGCTTCCCATGGGTCCTTATTCTGAGACTGGCTTCCGGTCGCGTTTATGTGTGTAGAGGACTATTGCAGAGACGGTGCTTTTCACACCTGGTATTTTGAGGACCTTGTTCTTGAGAACCTCGCGAAAAGCGAGTATGCTTTCGGTCCTAAGCAAGCAGACAATGTCGTATTCGCCAGTGACCTCGTATACATCGGTAACCTCGGAAAGTTTCACGAGGCTGTCAGTGACCATCTCCAGTTCCTTCGACTCGACGAACAGGTTTAGGAAGACTCGGACTTCGTTAGGTAAAGGTTGTCCCTCGCGCTCAAAGCCGGGCCTTTTTGAACCGCTAATAAAGAGGCCGGTCCACGCAAACGTCATCTTATAGACACACTGAAACATTTGTTGGGTCGCTGACATTTCCAATGCGTGTTTTTGCTGACCTTCAAGTCCACAGCCCTTACAGCAGGGCGACGAGCAAGAACATGGACCTGAAAGAGCTCGCCCGCTTCGCTGAAATGAAGGGACTGAACATTGTCGGAACGGGCGATTTCACCCATCCTGATTGGAGAAAGGAGATTCGTAAGGACCTACAAGATTCTCCGGATTCGGGACTTTACCAGCTCAGGGACGGTCCCTTCCAAGTACAGTACATGATCACCGGAGAAGTCAACACCACCTACCAATTCGGTGAGAAGTCGCGAAGAATACATCATTGCCTTCTCGCTCCTTCGATAGAGGCAGCGGATTCCGTAGCCGATCGATTGGCGAAGTACGGGAACCTCCTGAGCGACGGTCGGCCCACACTACGTGCGACCGCTCCAGAGCTCGTGGATGAGGTGCTTGAAGCCGACAGACAATGCGTAGTCTTTCCCGCGCACGCCTGGACCCCCTGGTTCAGCCTCTTCGGCGCAAACAGTGGATTTGACAGCGTCACCGATTGCTATCAGGATAGAACTGACAGAATATTCGCGCTCGAAACAGGCATGTCGTGTTACGACGAAAAGACAGAGGTGCTCACGAATCGTGGCTGGAAACGAGTCTATGATGTAGAATATCATGATGAGGTTTGCACTTTGAACTTGGAATCTGAGACAATAGAGTTCCAGAGGCCCCACGGGGTATTTGTTTATAATTACAACGGCACGATGTACGAATTGAAGACTCAACGAGTGGATTTACTTGTGACGCCGAATCACAGGTTGGTCTACCGGCCTTGCGACTTTAGAAGTTCGAAGGATTTGAGGCTAGGTGATGCGCGAGCTTTGTTCGGAAAATCAAAACGACTCAAGAAGGATGGAGCGTGGAGGGGTGTGGATAGCGAGACGTTCCTCATCCCTGGAACACGAGTAAGGCATGGCAGTCGGCACCACTCTGAATTTCGAATTGTCAAAGAAATTCACATGCCAGTGATTCCCTGGCTCAAGTTCTTTGGGTTTTGGATTGCCGAGGGATGGGTAACCAAATCAAGAAGCGAGTATAGCGTGTACCTTTCCAATCATAGCCTGAAGCTGCTTACACAAATGAGGCAGATCTTGAAAACCCTTGGATTCAATCCACTTGTTGCAAAGGACAGAAACGGATACAGACTAAGAGTGAGAGATGTTCAACTTTTCGACTATCTGAAACGGTTCTCGGGGGCAAGTAACAAGTTTGTTCCAGATAACATAAAGAGTCTCTCGCCGAATCTTCTGCGAGTCTTCTTTGAATGGTACATTAGGGGAGATGGTCATCGGTATGGAAGGAACAGAAAGGGCCTGTCTGCAACAACCATATCCGTGCGTCTGCGCGACGATTTGCAAGAGATTGCTCTAAAGCTTGGGATGTCCGCATACTTCAAACTTCATCGGAAGAAGGGAACTTTGCTTTCTTCGCTATCAGGAGAGAAGCATTACCTACAGAGCGAGGACTCTTGGACTATTTATTTCATAATGAAGAATGAACCCGTCGTTATTCCATCAATGATCAAAGACTCCAATCATATAGAAAAATGGGGATCCTATGGTGGTATCGTCTCGTGCGTTAGTGTGCCAAACAAGACAGTATATGTAAGAAGGAATGGAGTTCCAGTCTGGTCCGGCAATTCGGATCCCCCGATGAACTGGCGGCTTTCCCAGCTCGATCGTCTCTGTCTTGTCTCGAATTCTGACGCGCACTCGGCGTGGCCGTGGCGGTTGGGAAGAGAAGCAAACTTATTCGCTCTAGACCATGTTACATATCACAATCTGGTTGGGGCGATCAGAGACAAGGATCCTAAACGTTTCTTGTTCACGATAGAGACCTCGCCTGCCTATGGCAAATACCACTGGACTGGACATCGTGACTGTCAAGTTTCAATGTCCGCCAGGGATGCTCGCAACCTAGACGACAAGTGTCCCAAGTGCGGAAAGAAGATGACTCGGGGCGTCGAAGAACGGATAGAAGAACTTGCGGACCGACCCGAAGGCTACGTCCCGAAGAATGCAATCGGGTACCGCCATTTGCTCCCGCTCTCCGAGATTATTGCCCTCTTGATCGGTGAGGTTAATCCCGGTTCAACGAAAGTCTGGGAGAAGTACAATATGCTTGTTGGAAAATTCGGGTCAGAATATTCCGTGATGCTAGACGCTTCCGAGGCCCAGCTGCTAGCGGCGGCTGGACCAGAGATCGCTAGAGCGATTCTTCGTGTGCGTAACGACGATGTCTTTGTCGAACCAGGTTACGACGGTGTCTACGGTAAACTTGATCTCAACAAGCCCCCTCAGATGAAGAAATCTGTCGCTTTGGGACTTGAACAGTTTGTCTAGTTGGACTTGATCTTTAGTTTCTTCGGTAGATACTCGTCAACGATGTAGGTGAGCCCGTATCTGCTGAATGCTTCTTGTTCCGATTTCTTCTTGACCTTTCGGAAGGTATCTATCTCTCTCTGCCAGAGTCCTCCAGCATAGCGAGGGTCTTTCTCCAACTCGTTCAACCTTTTGACATCCAAGTCAGTCAAAGGATCGCTCGGGAGTTTGTAGTCGACAATGTCTGTTGCCCAGACCCCGCCCCAGATTGCGTCTGGAGTGTTCAGCTCGCGAAGGTGGGCTGCATTAGCGGATCCAGAAATAATGACCATAGCAATGTGCATGCCCCAAGGATCGCCGTCCGTGAATATGTATACCGGAATGTCCAATTCCTGGTTGAGCCTGCGAAGCAGAAACCTTGTCGCTCTGGGTGCTTGTCCTGCGGTGTGGATAAGGACGGCTTTGAAGCGCTGGTGTACGCGTTCTTCTATGAACCGCGTGAACAATCCGCCTTTCTCGATCGCTATTACTTTGTCGACTTTTCGGCTGTCGGGTTGGATGAACTCTGAGGTTGTGAGGGCAGGTCCGATCATCACGCCGTCGGGGTGAGAGGCTAGGTTTAGCCGTCGTCCTTCGTATCCAGGGACAGTGTACTCGATTGTCAGGTCGCCGAATATTGCGCTTCTTTCTTCAGGGTAGACGTTGAAGTCTTCTCTCGAGTATCCGGTTACGGTTTCTAGATCGGTGATGAGATTGTCGCTTTCCTGTTGGTCCTGAAAGTCCATCTCGTAGGCTTGGGCCGAGTAGAACACGTCTCTCAGCGTGCTGGTCTTGTTCTGCTCTGTGAGTTCGTCCGCGAACATGGCTGTCCAGAGGAGTTGCGTGAAGGGGCGGAGATGTCTTACGTTTCGAGCGCTCCTCTTGACAGTTCTCTTTCCCAGAATGTACTGTCTTGTCTTCGAGTCGTAGAGTATGTTGGCTATGGATCGGCTTGGCATACGGAAGGTTGGAAATTCCTTCTTGTTGAGCTGGCCGTAGACCTGTCCGCCAAGGTCCCGCATCGCGGATAGGACCTTTTCTTTCCGTTCTTTGATAACGCCCTTACTCTTGCTCTTCTTCCTCTTCTGCACCATACTTGATCACTCCTTTGAGCAGCGGTTTGATGTCTGGCTCTTTCTTCTCCTTTGCGAGTTTCGTTGAGAATTGGGCTACTTTCGGCAGATACTTTTCGAACACGTCGAGACGTTTCTTCTCTTGAGTAAGGTGTTCGCGCTTTGAGAGGTATAGCCTGAGGTTCCGGCCAACTTCTCGGATAGCGTTGAGAATCTCGTGCTCTACTTCAGGTCGATCAGCAATGAATTCTTTTCCGACTGTCTTGTAAGGGATCTTTGTACTGCAGACGTGAATGAAGACGGCGAGAGGGGTTTCACCCGGGATGACCTTGTAGTTTCGCCAATCAATCTCAGTATCGACGACCTTCCATGAGACATCGCTTGCCTCGTCGAAAAGTAGGGGGATCTTGTTTGCAAATCTGAAGAGGAGAATCTTGCCTTGCATTTCGATTTGTTTGGAGCTTGCGAGGCCGACTTCGATGATGAACGGAAAGCCGGCGTATGTTGCAGGGCGCCTTTGAAGCGTGGTGACAAAGGCGGAGCCGGTCTCAATTTCCTGATCCGTTATTCCAAGTTCTTTCTTTATTCCTGTTTCCATCAGGTCTTCGCCGAGAGGTGAGAGGCACGTGGGATCTGGAGACAGAAAGCCGTCATAGTTTTTCATGGCATTGACTAGTTTGACCATGTCTTGCGCGGATAGGTTTCTCGGGTTCTTTTTTTGCCCGAGGCTAGCGAACTGCAGGAATTTGCGGGCTGTGGTTTCTCCTATTCTCTGGAAGTTCTTTCGCATGAACTCTTGCACGCTCCTAGCATTGGTCAGCTTCAGCATTCGCTGTACAGTTTCAACATCGACTCCATGAGGATGGGGAGAGGTTTCAGTGGGTGCTGGTGGTACCTTTGTCGTGCCACGCAGAAACTTGTAGAGCCTTCCTCTGGGGTCTACGAATGTGATATTCGCATAGGGAACTATGATGGCTGTCTGCTTGAAGTATTCGAGAATCCTAGGCATTGCACGTGAGTAGTCGGCTTCGGTCTTGAACTCGATGATTGTGCCCTGCCAGTGAGGCTTGTTGGTCCGAGTCTTGTTCTTGATAATGACGGGCTTGTTCTGTTGGATATCAATTCGAAGAATTACCTCAGATATCCGAGACTTCGATCCTGTGCTAGAGGTGATCGCAGCCTCAGAATGGGTGGTGATCTGTCCATAGAGCAGGGCCATTTTCCCGCCAAGGCCAAAGGTGCCTCTTGTCTGTCGGAGTTTGTATTTCGACCCGTAGAGAACTTGACCGAAAGCGGATGGGATTACGTTTGATGGGATCCCTATGCCGTTGTCTTCGACCCTTACTATGTAAGTGCCGGGACCGTCGAGGGGGCCAGATTCATGGGACAATCGTACGTAGATGTCAGGGGGAATTCCGCCTGTCTCGCAGGCGTCTAGCGAGTTTTCCACAAGCTCGCGAACCGTCGAGTATATTGATCTTGATGGGCTTGTGAATCCCGCGATGTCCCGGTTGCGATAGAAGAAATCGGCGGCGCTTATTTCCTGGAAGACCTCGGCCACTGTCATGGGGCCCAGTCCGTGAGGTCCGCTTTGATCATGGTTTCTTTGCTGTAGGCACTTGGCCTTCCCAGAGTCCTAAAGCTTTCTCCTTCTTGATTTCCTGTCGTCTTCTTCTTAGGAACTTGTAGACTGTCCCGTGTTGTCGGCCTTTGATCAGTTTCTCTAGCGCATCTTTCGCCATCGTGACTGCTTCGTAGCCGCCAATTATCGACACGGTATGACCGCTCACGGAGATGGCGGTTCCAGTCAGTTCTTCTAGAATCCTCCTGGTTTTGCCTTCTCTGCCGATGATTCTGCCATCAACCCTTCGGATTTCGGCCTCGTTCTTGCCGAAGAAGTCGTGAAGATCGATAATGTCCAATGTATTGTCCTCGCTGAAGAGCCTGAAGGCTCGCTCAGGGGAAAACCCTCTCCCAATTGCAACAACTATGTCCTTAGCTTGAAGCGTTCCTGACGGGTCGGGTGCATACGGCTTCACTCCGATCTCGACGGTGCCAGATGGGCTGTCTATCTTGAGATCCACGAACAGTTTCTCTTCGATTGTCGATTTTACGGTTCCGCCTAGGCCAACAAGGACACCCACCCTGTCCTTTGGTATCAGGGCTGTCATCCTTGTCTCTGTCAACTGCTATCGAGCTCCTATGATCCTCGCCGGAGATTGAGTTCTGACGCTGAGGCCGGCAAAATAGTGATTAATGTTCTCGATATCTCTTTCGAGGAAGGCTCGCGCTTCGGGGTGCTCCGTGGTTACCGCCTGCCCGAAGTCAATTAGAACGGGATATCCGTCTGGGATCATTATATTGTACTCGCTGAGGTCTCCATGCACGAGCTTTGCCTTATCATACAGTTGCTTGATCAACTCGATGATTTTCTTGTACCAATCCGTTGCCGCCTGAAGCCGCACCTCGCGAAGGACCGGAGCGGGGATTCCATCCTTCCCGATAAATCCCAGAATCAGAACATTCTTCTCTACATGGATGGGTTTCGGAACCGATATTCCTGCATGGTCTGCTAGTTCGAGGTTCTTGTACTCTTTCGATGCCCATTGATCTACGAGAGATGTCGTGTCGTGCGCTATATCCTTGAACCGAGGGTCCCCTCGGATGTACTTCAATCGGCCATGTCGGAATATGTTGGATGTTGTTAGAAAGATCTTCACGGCTACTTCCTTGCCCTTGGGGTCTATCCCGTGGTAGATCTTGCTCTCCTTTCCCGATTTCATTGCGCCGTGTAGTTCTTTCAATATACCAGTGTTCAGCATTTTGAGAACTGTCATTATTGTTCGTCGGTCGAAGACCTCCTCGAGAGATTTTGTGTCCTCGCTCCACTTTATCCTCACTCTTCGTTCTCTGTCGTATCGGACTTCTCTTCGTCGGACATTTTCGTCGACCTTGTCGCTCAAGGAGACCTGGTCTTTTCTATCGAGAGCTAAGAGGATATCTGCGGTACAAATCGATTGGTATTCACTCCGAGTCTAAGTCGAATCGTATCCGTTTCTTTTCGCGCAAGATCGATAAAGCCGGTGGGAGACAGCTCTCGGGTGTATCTAGGAGTGCCCCAAATGTGGGGTTAGATCATAACATGATTTTGTCATATTCTTCCCCGGAAGCCATTTTTGAAGCTGTTGCAAAGCCTTAAATTAACAACGGGGCGCGAATTAGCCCTTCTAACGAGACATCTTGGCAGAAGAGAAGTTATTCGTCCGAAAGGCAACTGGCCTCGTTAGGGAAATCGGAGCTATCACTGCGATCATCATTGTGATGGCTAACACAATCGGGCTAGGTTGGCAAAAACGAGTTTTCCAGTACACAGGGTTGGCGCCGCTTCCAGAGAACCAGTACTGGGCCGGGATTCCGCCAATGACCATGGCGTTCATTGTTGGTGGAATCGCAGTTCTGCTCTCCGTGCTCGCTGTTTCCGTTCTCGCCGCTGCAATGCCTCGTTCAGGAGGAGGATACGTCGTAATTTCGAGAATCATTGGGCCGGTTTGGGGGTTTCTAGCCGCTTGGCTTGAATTCCTAAGCATTGCCTGGTCTTTCGGGATAATCGCAGTTGCCGTGTTCGAGGGCCTCTATTTCATAATGGGTCCAGTGGCATTTGGTCTCAACTTCGGACCTCCTGCAGGTATTCCTACTGATGAGTTCCTCTTCCTCGTTGGGCTATTGCTCGTAGTGGTTTTCACCGTGATAGGAGTTTTCGGAGTAAAACTAACAGGCCTTCTACTCCAAGCGATGTTTTGGGTTCCAGCCGTTCTCACGTTCTATGTCTTCGGACTTCTCAGTCAGGCGAACAACACGACGATTCTTTCAGGAATGCAGAACGTACTCGGAGTTACGCCTGGCAAATACGTTGCCGCTGCAACGAACGCGACTTTGACAAACAACCTTCAAAGCCAGGTTGCGGGTATCGGAGGTTATGCTGGTGCCTTCACCACATGCCTGATCGGAGCATATTTTGCGTATATCGGGTATGCTGCCTCGACTTTCGTTGCTGGGGAGATAAAGGAAGCCAATAAAGCGCTCCCAAAGACGCTTGCTATTGCATCAGTTCTAATCATCGCGCTCTATGTGAGTATATCTCTCGTTGGGGCATATGCCCTCAAGGGAATCGGCCAAGTTACTGTCGGGAATAATACTTACTCTCTGCTGACAGCCTGGAGCTACTTGTCATATGGAGGAAAAGTAAGTCTTGCCAGCGTGGGTCTTCCTACTGTGAAACTATGGACCACCACCGTAGCCGGACTCGCTGGCAGTGGAATCAATCTCGGATCTGCCAACGTAATCTTGGTAATATTCGGAGTGTTTTGGGTTGCAAACGATATTCCTCCATTCATTCTCACGGCCTCGAGAATCTTGTTCGCCATGTCCTTCGACAGGGTTCTGCCTGCTCCGTTGGCGAATGTCAATGACCGCTTCCACTCCCCTATTAATGCGGTGATCATTGTCGGGATTGTGGCTGTTCTGGGTTGCTTCTCGGAGTCCACGATACTTGACCCGGGTGGCACTTTGAACCCTGGGAAGAATGCCGCGATAGCCGCTATATTGGGCAGTGGAGGTGGAGTACAAATAACAGATTTCTATGACTCATTCTTCTTTACCTTGTTCACCCTATCGCTGGTAATACTTCCTCTTCGGGCTAGCAGACGGCAAATTTTCGACACGGCACCTTACAAACCGGGTGGAAAGTGGGGAATGCTCATCTTGGGACTCGCTGGCTTCGGAGCTAATCTCTTCGTTGACTACGAGTTTGTCTGGCCGCAGGGCTCAGACTTCGGCCTGTCCCAGATAAACTGGGCATCGTCAACTCTGCTCAGCGACATATCGGCAGTCATCTTTACTATCGTGGTCGCAATACTGGGCATAGTTGTATACTACATTCACAGAATGAGGCGGGGTATAAACTACTCAACCATCTTCGCCCAAATACCTCCTGAATAATGCGTTTAGTCCTGGGGGCTTTGCCCTCCGGACCCTCGCATCTCCAACTTGCTGACTCGATATGTCCTTTTAGCTTGCCTCAGTCGACAAAGCGATTGTCTTAATTCTGTCGCGTGCTTTCGAGATGCAGAGTCGCTCATTGTCTGAACAGATATCACCGGTTGACGCCTTTGAGCTAAACCTCTTGCGAGGAGGATCGCGTCTCATAGCCGATTTGACAGAGTTCTTCAGAGACTACAAGGTTGATGACACGACCTTCGCGATCTACGCGAAGGGAAATACGAGAAACAAAGGCCTATTCCTCTCTCGATTTTTCGCCTGGACGGTGCTTCCCAATTACCCTGTTTCACTCTTCTGTATCAATGAAGGGAAAACTCTCCTCTCAACCGAAAGTCTTCGCAAGAGGATCGAGACGGTAACCAAGGTTACTGATGAGGACGAGTTACAGTGGGCATGGTTAGTTGTTCTTTCAGATAGGGCCTTATCCCCCCAAATCGTTTCCTTCGTCTCTCGGTATGATAGGAAGGAACTCGGACTCGCAGCTGCCAGCACTTCGTCAAAGCAGATCGTTCTGAGTAACAATCAGGTAGGACGAAGCATTGGAAAACAATTGAAGTTGAGGAAAGCTCTGGAGCCTAACAAGCATTGGAGAAACTAGCCAAGATTCAGCTAACCGTATTGGCGTCCTACAGCATGCCGTTCGTTTTGCTCTCGGCCCTCCTAATCAACACACTTCTCGTGAACAACCATGTCACTGGCGGATCCTTGAAAATCCTACTTCTCGGTGGGGCATTTCCTCTCGGGTTCTTGGCAGGTCGACTAATCTACGTTAAGCGGTCTCATGTCGAGATTCTCTTCGATGATATTTCTTTTAGCGTAATCAAGGGGTCGAGGGAGACAGAAACCGGATCTTGGAGGAGCTTTCGTTTAGTGTCTTTGGTGTTAGACCAGTTCGGTAAGCCTAACCTGAGACTCTACAGGGCAGTCGAAGGTGAATATGTAGATCTTCCCATCTCCAAGACTAATGCTGATCCTCAGAGGTTTAGGGACCATGTCCAGTCTCTGATCTCGGGAGTTCGGATTAGAAAGACTACCCCTCAAGTCGTTGAAGCCGCTTAGCCTTTCCATCTTCCAGCTCGATGATATACGCCCGTAGGATTCCCTCTGAATATTCGCTTCCGGGATTGATGCATTGGGTCTTCCCTATTTTTACGAGGCCTGGGCTTTCGTGAATATGGCCATGTAGTCCCAGCAGGGGTTGGTATTTTTCGATGACCTTTCTTACAGACTTAGATCCGACAGGTATGAACGCGGGTCTCCCACCCTCATAGACTGGCCGGAGAGTCGCATCAAGTTTCGGAGCCATGTCGATAGTCGAATTGTATGGGGGCACATGGAAGCAGAAGCACGATGTCTCGACGGACTTTAACTGTGACACAGTGTTCTCTAATTTCTCCAAAAGTTGTTCTTCGGTGCACTCTCGCGGGCTGTTCCAAGGGGTTGGGTTCGACCACCCAACACAGGCTCCCTCATGAAGGCTATCGAATTGGACTACTGACTCCTCTGCAAAGACTACACTTGGAGAATCTTTCAGCACGTCGTCAAGAACGAACTTATCGTCGTTTCCGGGGTGTATGATGACTCTCGCATCGGGAGCTTTCCTTGGGATTAGCGACAGCCAGTCTTTCACCATCTCCACCTCCAAGTCCTCGAAAACTTTCTCGACATACTCCTGATGCTTGCTTAACTTTTCGACCTCTGCAATGGAGCAGACGTAGGGGAGGTAACAATGCTGACGAATTTGCTTCTTAAGGTCCGGAAGTCCTTCTTCTGAAATTTTCACCTTCTTGCCAAGAAAGTTGGCCGTGTAACCACCTTCAAGTTCACGTACGATGGGAACCATCACCTTGCTCGTCATATCTCCACCCATCAGCAGGACATTTGCCTTGAACATAGACGCGGAGTTTAGGAACTTTCTCCAAACTACGTCGCTTCCATGAAAGTCCGAAGAGAAAATGATTCTGGTCTTGGGCAAACTTGAGAAAGGGAGAGCTCTAACCCTTTAAATTGTCTAGGGTGATCGTTGGCGTACCATCTGGGGTTCTACGAAATTTAAGTACGAAACGAGACTAACAATCCTTCGGGTAGGATAGAAGCAGCTGCTCAATCATGCAATCGGCAATATCTGATGAGGCCAAACGTGTACTGGACGAAGCAAAGGAGAGGGGGATCATTCTTAGGCTCTTCGGCGGAGTTGCCGTTAAGTACCATTGTCCGAGCGCAACGCACCGGTCGCTCCAGAGGTCTTACCCCGACCTAGATTTCTTCGGAAGAGAGAAACAAGGTCGGGAAATCAGGAAACTTTTCTTGGATCTGGGCTATGAGCCTAACCAAAGGTTCAACGCCCTCCATGGTGCGACTAGGTTGATCTTCGAAGACTCAAAGAATCTGAGGGTGGTAGACATTTTCCTAGATGTATTTAGAATGTGCCATACTCTTCATCTCGGAGACAGGCTTACTCTTGATGACTATACCATACCTATCTCCGACTTGCTCTTGACGAAACTCCAGGTTGTAGAAACTAATGAGAAGGATATCCGAGACCTAATCGCGATTCTAAAGGACCACGATGTAGTTGAAAGAATCGATTCCGTAGATAGGGAGGTAATTGATGCTCGCTATGTTTCGACTTTGTGTGCAGACGATTGGGGATTATGCAAGACCATCTCTCTAACGCTAAGGAAGCTCCTGACTTTCCTCTCGAAGTATGAGATAGAACCTGAAGCTAAGCAAATCCTCGAAGCCCGAATCAACCAGCTTCTGCATGCGATTGAGACGGTCCCGAAGTCGTTCAGGTGGAAATTGCGCGACAAGGTTGGGGAGAAGAAACGTTGGTATGATCTCCCCGAGGTCCCGATACGGACCCAATCGGTTTCTTCAGCGTGACAATTGTAGGTTGAAGGGTTTTCCTTCCCTCAACACTTGAGGTGGGGCGTTATCTTTCCACTTGCTGAGCCAGGATAGTTCTTCCCTCTGCTCGCGTAAATCGTCGGGAAGTAGCTGCGGTATCTCATCGATGATTGGATACCAGCGTCTGCACTCGGAACATACAAGTAATCCTTCGACGATCTCTTCCTTCTCTTGGAATACATGTAGATCGAGGGGGTAATGTTTGTCAATCGGGCAAGCGAGAATATCCATCAACCGTCTCTTCAACGCAATTCCTTGGAATATGTAGCGCTACGCCTTCTCGGATAAGGGTAACTGTTAATGTGAATTCGATTCATCCGAGTCAAGTGTTGACTCGGTTTCCTTTTCTGACGTATGATGATTCTACGGTCGTCCTGTTGCAAGGTAAGTGAATCCGGCTTCCTCGCATTCTCTCCTAGTTCGAAGGTTTCTTGTATCGTATAGGATAGGTCTATCACGCATAAGGCTCCTTATTTTCGAAAGGTTGGCAGTTCGAAATGCGTTGTGTGCAGTTGCGATCATGAGTGCGTCCGCGTCTCGGACGGATTCGATTTCGGTGCTGCTGGATTCGTAAGTCTTGCCTCCCACTATAACACGTGGAACGTAAGGATCAAAGACCCGAATTCTTGCTCTGGATTGTTTGAGGAGTTCGAGAAGCTCTAAGCTAGGGCTTCTTCGAGTATCTTTTACTTCGCCTTTGTAAGCAAGGCCCCAAATGACTACTGTGGCGTTCGGTAGACTTTTCTTGCCGGCCCTCAGCGCCTTGGCCAACCGTTCAATCGTATGAATTGGCATCATTTGGTTGACGGCCTTCGAGGCAGATACAAGGCGCAGGGAGAATCCGGCTTGTTTTGCTTTGAAAACGAGATAAAACGGGTCCTTCGGAATGCAGTGGCCTCCGACCCCAGGACCTGGATAGTGTGGCATGAATCCAAATGGTTTCGTGGCGGCTGCATTTATCGCCTCGACGAAGTCAACCCCCAAGATCTCGTGAAGGACTGCTAACTCGTTTACTAACGCGATATTCACATAGCGGAATATGTTTTCCAGCATTTTAGTTGCTTCCGCCACTGAAGGGCTTCCTACGGTGACGACGGGAGCGTCCAGTATCGATTTGTAGAATTCGGCCCCTAGTCGAGTCGACTCCTCATCGATGCCTCCGACCACCTTTGGGATATTTCTGACACCGAACTTCGCATTACCATAGTCGATTCGTTCGGGAGAGTAGACGAGGGCAAAGTCCAGCGTCGCTTTCTTCCCGGTCCGTTCCAACAAGGGCAAGAAAATGTCTCTCGTGGTACCCGGGAAGCTGGTGCTCTCGACAATAATCAGTTTGAATCGCTTAAGTGTCTTTGAGAGCCCCCTGCCTACAGACCGAAGATAGGACAGGTCCGGTTCCCCTCTCGAATCAAGAGGCGTTGGCACACAGACGAGGATTACATCGGAATCGTCCGCCCCGTCGGACAGGCTTGCTGTCGCCCTGATGGATCCGGCTTTGACAAGCTCAGGAAGCTGCTCCTCGCTGTAAGCGTCCTCGACGTAGCAGACTCCGTCGTTTATCATAGAGACTTTTTCTTTTTCTACATCTACACCGACGACACGGAAGCCTGCTTGAGCGGAAGCGACTGATAGAGGGACGCCAACATACCCAAGCCCTACCACGCATACTTTCGCGCTCTTTGATCGGATCTTGTCGGCCAACGCAGACGTAGAATCGCTCATATTCTCTATTGGCTCGCGCGTTCAACAACGCTAAGAATCTTGGTGACGGGGTCTTCCATCTTCTGGAGTATTTCCTCAGCTTTCTCACGGATCCGCTTTCTCTGTGTAGTTTCAACCAGCAATGTTTCCGCGATCTTCGTCAAATGTTTCAATTCCTTCGTTTCCTCTATCAACCCTTGTTTGACCAAGTATGAGATGTAATACAGCTTCCCGCCTTGGTAAGCCGATACCGCGGGAACTCCTAGTAGCGCGGCTTCCATTGTCATCGTGCCACCCATGCCGATGAACAAATCAGACGCTTTCAGGAGGGAAACCCCATCCAACATTTCTCGCGGCAAGATGATTTTACCCCCATACCTCTCCGCCAGTTGCAATATCTGATCCTCATATCGGGCCAACACGATGATGTTATGATCCTTGAAGTGAGAAGTGAGAGCGTCGATAACGCCGATTCCCCAGCCCTTGTCCTTGTCTAAAAGGTACGATGCGTAACTCTCTTCATACCTGACTGTTATTGTCTTCCTACTGGGATCTGCTCCTACCTCCTTGAGGTCCATCGAAGCTACGCTACCGCGCTTTAGCCAAGCAGCTGGATCAAGAGCTTTGTATCTGACGATTTTCTTCCGGTCGACCCCATAATTCCTCCAGGCATGATATGGAATAACCCATGGGGTCATTAGATGGTCTACTAGGGGTAGGGTAAGTTTGTTCACGTTAACCGTGTGTGGACAGTCGGAAATGCATACTTGGGGTATCTTGAGACCATAGGCGACTCTGGCGCATTCTGGTGAAGCAAAATGCACCGCGAGGTTTGGTGCCCAGCTCGGCACTAGGTCCGCTAGGTCTCGTATTCTCTCACTGCTGGCAACCAGCTTCCCAAGCAATGAGGCACCTCCATGTCTGCCAATAAAGGAGACGTTGAGAGGCAATTTCTTGATTAAACCCTCTACCTCACGGTAATGCCTCGAAGTGAGGTATGTCAGGTGTCCTAGCTTGTTCAGCTCTTCTACTAGAGGCGTAAAGAAGAGGGCCTGCTTGGGTGTCATGATGTCAATCCAGATTCGGAGTTCGCTCATTCGCAAGAACGACCTTCGAATCTGCGCGAGCGGTGCCGCCAAACCCGAGCAATGCTAGGGAAGCAGGTCGCGGCCTGGGTTGGCCCAGACGTATCGGAGGTCAATAGCGCAATTCTTTCCATCTGTGAACGTTGTTCTGGAGCCATGCGTACTCTTTCTTTATCCCTTCTATGAGAGAGACTTCGGGTCGCCAACCTAGTTTCTTTGCCTTGGAATTGTCCAAAACCATTCGCTTCAGTTCTAGAGGTAACCTTTTCCTTCCCTTCACTTCCTTAGACATTTCTCCCTCCCCAGTATCCTCGTATTTGGGCTCCTCAAGGTGATATGTCTCTACTACAAGTTCAGCCAAGTTTCTTATGGTGGTTCCTTGTCCGGAGCCCACATTAAAAACTCCCACGGCTCGATCGCTCTCTTCTAATAGGCGATTATGGAAGTCAACGACATCCGTCACGAAGATGAAGTCTCTGATCTGGTCCCCGCCCCATAAGACTGGAGGCTTTCCTTCCAAGGCCCTTCGCAAGAATAGAGTCAATACCCTTCCGTACCATTCTCTAGGTCCGTACACTATTCCGTATCTGAGACAGCTTATCTCGATTCCGTAGTATTTGGAGTATATGTCGGCGTATTTTTCCCCGGCTAATTTGCTAACGCCATAAGGCCAGTTTGGGTCAGTCGGATGCTCTTCTGTCTGGGGAAGCGTCCGGGCTTCTCCGTACACTCCCGCGGAGGAGGCGTAGATAATCTTGCGGATGCCGTTTTCGACCGCTGCTCTAAACACATTAAGGGTACCCTCGGTGTTAACCTTGAGATCCGTAATGGGGTCCGCCAGGGCCTTGGTTATTTCCAGTTGTGCTGCCTGGTGCGAAATTACATCAAGCCCCTTGCAGGCCCGCGAGAGCTTGCGATAGTCCATAATGTCTCCCTGGATTATTCGGACGTCTCCAGACAGTCCCTCAAGGTTTTCCCTGTATCCGCTACTGAAGTTATCAAAGGCAATTACTTGCGCACCTTTGTTAGAGAGACTTTGGGTTATGTGAGAGCCGATGAAGCCACACCCGCCAGTCACTAGTACGCGCAATCCGTCAATCGTCATGGTGGATCATCCGCCACGACGGCCCACTCATTGCAATCCCTTTTCAATCTCGACCAATTCTTACGTCGACAATCTTACCGGCTGTCCGTTCCGTGATCCATATATTGCTCTTTTATGTGTTTGATGTGCTTCGAACGAAAAAGTTCGGAGAAGACACGTTGCAAGGGGCAGAACAAGAGTTTCCACTCCTTTCTTCGAGGTTTGACACTTCTCAAGGTTCCACCGAAATTCCGCCATCTTACGGGAGCTTGTCGGTCAGTAGGCTCTCTGGAATCCCAAAGTTGAAGGATTGTATGATCCAACTGGCGCAGTCCTACCGAGAATCGAATCAAGGAATGCAGCAGTTTGCCCGGTCGGGCTTCGCTACGTGGTAGTCTCTATAGGTCTGCCTGCCCACTCCAATGGAACCTCTCGCGCGACCGAATCGTCTCGACTAGACCTAGCTGTTCCCAACACTGGATGTACAACGACTTAGGACTCGGAAAAACAGAAAATCGAGGTAATCCCCAACAGAGCAGTTTCTGCAGTCATTGTTCCGGCGGACCTGATGAAAGCTGACGAATAGGAAAGTAAGCTCGTGGCATCGACTATTCTATTAACCAAAGCAATGCTCTCGCCGAATCGGATCCTTATCACGGAAGCTTGCCTCTTGTACCTTGTAAAGAGGACCACTTGGCATTCCAACCGCAGCCTCAGCAATTCGTCGGTGACTGGCCCTACGACAGGCTCTTTGTCACTCGCTTTCCCCCATTAGATAGGATTCGAATGCTTCCTAGGTTCTGAAAACGACGATAGGCGTGACCACCGTCAGGTGCAACTTCTTAAGACATTCTTTTTGGGATGATGACGTTTCAGCCAAGCGGGTGGATCCAAAGCCCTGTAAAGCATGACCTTTGGCATGCGGCGCAGCGGCTCGAACAAAAGAGCCTGTTTCGGCGTGAGAACTTCAATCCAGACTTCCATAATATATTTTCCGAGTAGTCGCCAATGCTTAACGACGAATAGATAAAAGACGCAAAATAATTCGAACCTCTAACTTTTTTTCTGTGAGGAAGGTTAATACTATTCGTATTAACTGGCTATTGACACCATCTCGTGAGGACAGCAACTTCTCCCTGTCAGGCTGGCAATATTGTAATGGATTCGTGTCAATTCGTTAACCCACACAAGGGAGCAGTAGCGGCTCCCGCGAGATTATGGTGGTTTCGAACGAGCAATCAACTTTCTGAATCTAAGATCGCAATCGTGGGAAACCAGCCAGAGGCCCTCTTGATTTCAACTCTGTTTGCAGAGGCGGGACAACAAAATTGGCTCGTGGGACATTTCGATGAAGCCAAGACGAGGAGAACGGAAACTGGCGGGCTGGTTGAGGCAAGATGGTTGCTCGGGGTTCACCGAAAGGCAGGAACTACACACCTACTGTCGAACGTCGAAGAACTCTCGACGATTCCACCCTCAATTGTCGTCCTAACTAGCCACGCTGTGGGCCAGAGAGAGCTTAGCGAGCTTGAGAGAACCACTCGCACCTTATGCAAGTTTCTCCCGCAAGGGGCTAGCCTCACGTTCACTGGCTTGTGCCGGCCGAACTTCACTAGTACCTTTCTTCGAGAGACGATCGAAAAACACAGCGGACACATCGTTGGCAAAGACGTTCAATTAAGCTACGTCCCCTTGTTTTGGAGTGGTGAGACCCTTCAGAAATTCAAAGAGAAGCCTAAACTCGCCGCTGGATTTGATACAGAAGCAGCTACGTTAGCTCAGGAAATCTTTCTCTCGATATTCCCTTCTATGAGTACGAGCGTAAAGCTCAGCGCCGCCGAGGCGGCCGGGCTATTCGGGTCGGTATATCGAGATGTTCTGCGAGCTTTGGAGTTCGAACTCGCGAGCATGTGTGAATTAGATGATGTGGACTATTCCGAAGCTCTCGATCTGTGCAGACAATCTGGAACCGACAACTTAGGAATCCCTAGAACCTTCGTCGCGAGAGACGCGATTGCTAGCTGCATCGCAATCGGCGGCACTGGTAACCGAGGAAGCATGGGCGTTGTTCGTGCAGCGCGAAAGATCAATGAAGCCGGGGAGCAAAGAGTGCTGGATATGATCAAGAATGCCCTGTCTCTTTGTGGAAAACGTTTTCGCCACTCTAGAATTGCAATCTTGGGTTTCACCGGACTGGAGTCTCCCCGAGATCCGAAACCGAATCCGCCGCTGATCCTTCAGACGCTTGAAAGAAGGGGTGCAATACTTTCAGTGTACCCGGGCAGGGATAATCGGTGGTTCGAAGGGGGTGTCCTCAGCGATAGCGTTAGAGTTGAGAACACGCCGCTGAGGGCTGCTTCGAAGGCGATTTGCGCGTTGGTAGCGTTAGACAGAATGGACTTCGGGGAAATTAGTCCGCAGAAATTGGCCTCGGAAATGGGTCGTCCAGGAGCAATTTGCGATCTGTCACGGGTTCTGGAAGCTTCAAATGTGGAGAGAGCCGGCCTCTTCTATACTTCGATTGGAAGAGGCAGCTCGGGGATTTGAAACGTGTCGGCGCTGGCGTTATAGGCACAGGATTCTGGGGCGAGAACCAAGTACGGGTTCTCCGTCAAAGCCCCAAATGCAATCTTATCGGAATCTGCGACTCCAACCAGGAGCGAGCAAAACAGGTCGGTTCCAAATATTCGGTTCCATGGTACACGGACGCTAAGGAGCTGCTTCGGATTCCGGAAATAGAGGCAGTGACTGTCGCCACCCCTACGCATACGCACTTCCAAGTAGGGACACAGATCCTAGAGGCGGGAAAAAATCTCTTGGTGGAGAAACCAATGACCGGCAATCAGGTGCAGGCCGGCAAGCTGGTCACGATGGCCTCAAAAACCGGATTGAAACTTATGGTGGGATTCATAGAACGTTTCAACCCAGGCGTTCGATTTGTGAAGAAGCTACTTGACCAGAAGGCCGCTGGAGAGGTCATCATTGCCACAGGCAGGCGCGTGGCTCGTTGGCCGGTCAGAATCGGTGACGTAGGAGTGATCAAGGACACCGCTATACACGATATTGACATCATGAGGTTCCTGTTGGAGGACAAGGTCTCCGTAGTCTACGCTCAGACGGGATCCTTGAAGCATTCCTTTGAAGACTATGCGGAAATCATGCTACGATTCAGTCGGGGCGTTACAGGTTTCTTGGATGCAAACTGGTTGACTCCGCGAAAAGTTCGCACTCTCATAATTACCGGGAGTGAGGCGACGATAAATCTTGACTACATATCCCAAGAACTTACGGTTGAAGATTCGAAAACAATGACCAAACCATACATAGGTTGGGATGAACCGCTACGGTTGGAACTTGAGTACTTTATGCATGCTGTGAGTGACGACTTGGACCCTATCCCGTCGGGTAAGGATGCGATAGAAGCTATTCGAGTGTGCGATACTGCCCTGAAGTCAGGCAAGACGAAAACGGCCTGTCAAAACTGAGTATAGATCCGCTCCGGGGAAACGTCTAGCCCTCCTTAGGACTACGGGTTCGATGATTCCTCGATCCCTAGTACTAGTTTTGTCAAGATCCCATTGGTAGGGGTTTCGACCCCTCTCCTCTTTCCCCGCGAGAGAATTGCACCGTTCAATTGTCTAATCTCAGTCATCTTCCTTCTCTCAATGTCTTGGAGCATTGATGACTTGTTAGCGCTGGTCGACAACAGAATCCTTCGCCAGAGTTTTCTCGGATCCCCCGCCAATATGACGCGTTCGGCACGACTAACCGATATTCCCTCGTCTATTACTCGAAAGCCGATCTCCCGGATCTTTGCGCTCTTAGCCAGCGCGTCATTGGACAGTCTTGTCAACCCTGAGAGGGGATTTATGGCGGCGTTGACTATGGCCTTAGTCCATAGCACCCCCGCCATGTTGGAACTAATTTTCGTTCGAAATCTCGCTTCTTCAAAGGCAATCTTGATTCGCGAGCAGGTTTCTGACTTTGTCCCTCGTGGGTCTCCGATGACCGTCAATCCTCTCCCTGTGTGTAGCACAGAGCCTGGACCCAACGAGAACGCTCCTTCCGTAGTGGAACCTGCGAGAAGTTCGTTCTTGAGCTCAGATTGCAATGTCTCTATGTTTCCTAGTCCGTTTTGAAGGCTCAAAACTGTCGTCTCAAATGGCACTATCCCGCGATAGCTTGCCGCCACTGCTTTGGTGTCGTAGGCTTTCACTGCGATGATGAGAACCTCAGTTCCAGGTAACGGGGTAGGGCCCCTTCGAACGGGCACTCGAACCCTTGTGACCGTTTTGTCAGTCTCTCGAAGACTAACGCCGTTCTTCTGGATTGCTCGAACGATAGATAGGTCCCGATGTATCAGTGTCACATCGTGGCCGGCCCGGCTTAAGCTTGCGCCGAATAGGCAACCGATGGCCCCTGCCCCGACAATGCCGAAACGCAAGTCTTCAGGACTTCTGGCGTAAATCTAGCTTGTCTCGCTCAGCGTCGTCCATCTTGAACACGTGTTTCTCCTCCGGAAAGGTGCCTTGACGGACGTCAGATGCGTACTCCGCGACGGCTTTTTTTATCGTTGAGGCAAGATCTGCATATTGCTTCGCGAATTTTGGCACAAATCTTGGATAGAGCCCTAGAACGTCGTGCAAGACCAGGACTTGGCCATCGCAGTATCTGCCTGATCCAATGCCGATGGTTGGCACTGAGACCGTTTGTGTGATGACTCTGGCCACTTCTTCTGTTATCATTTCTAGAACAATCCCGAATACTCCCGCGTCCTCCAGCGACTTGGCATCCTTCACGAGGCTCTCGCTAGAGTCGGCGTTCTTGCCTTGAACCCTATAGCCTCCGTGGAGAGTTGAGGTCTGTGGCGTTAGGCCAATGTGTCCAAGCACCGGGATACCCGCATTCGAAACAGCCCTTGCTATGTGTGCCATTTCTCTTCCTCCTTCGATCTTGACTGCTTCCATTCTTCCTTCTTTGATGAAACGTCCCGCGTTTCTTATGGCATCTTCTTCAGAGATCTGGAAGCTTAGGAATGGCATGTCGCCGACAAGCAATGAATGGCTCGCGCCTCTTCTAACTGCTCGGCATATTGGAAGAAGCTCTTCCACCGTTACTGGAATCGTCGTATCATATCCAAGAACTACCATGCCGTAAGAGTCTCCCACAAGGATCGAGTCAACTCCAACGTCATCCGCGATAGTCGAAGTCGGGTAGTCATACGACGTTACCATCACGATACGCTGACCATGAGTCTTCATTTTCGAAAAGTCGGCAACCGATACCTTTTTTCTCTCCGTGCGAGCATTTCCGCTCAACTCTAGGCCCATCCTCGCATGTATCGGATCATGTCCTTCATCGCACTTGTAAGATTCCTCTCATTGTCAAAGCTCGAAGCTATCGCATCCAATCGGGATTTCGAAAGGGGTTTCATTCTCAAAGTGATCCGGACCAATTCTGGAATAGCCCTGATGATGTTATCGACAATAGTAACGGTCGCGGCCCGGGAGGTTCGTGACATAGGATTGAGGTCTATCGCGATCACCATCTTGCCCGCTTTTCTAAGTGCTTCCGCTCGGTCGCCATCTTCAAGCGGGACCAATACGACATCAGCGTCCCCGATTCCCTTTGCGTCGACGCTGCGCCTTAGGCTCGCAACCCCTGGTATCCTAAGTCTGGAGGTTGCGTTCACTCCAAGCACTTGACTCGCTCCATTGTGCTTGAGCAAGGACGCGATCCTTCGCTCTCGTGCGAGGTTTCTGTGAAACAGGTTTACCTCAAGCCCTGCCGGGACTGAACGCGCAAGTTTGACGATATCTCGCGGTACCAAGGCCGCGGTGTTACCGTTAATGGATAGGACTGGGGTTTTTGCGTTCAATAGAAGCGCGACCGCAGCTCTCGTGGCCACTCGGGAGGATTTTGGTGTGATTTCACCAAACAGGTAATCGAATGCCTCTCCACGCCCGTGGGCAATCAAGCCTTGAGGAGCAACTATCCCGCTTCGAAATCCTCTGACCAGGCGCTCTCTGGTCTCGAGTGATCTAAACCGTGGGTGGTTGGGTGAGATTCTCATAACACCACAGCACCGTGTTCAGCGATTTTGCTAACAATCGGGGTAAGTCCCACTGATTTGATCGTCGACTTGGCTTCAGAGACGAGTTCCCTTCGAACTACGGTGAAAAGGGATTCCCCAATCATCATCATGCTAGATGTAATCCGTTTCCGTTGCATTATCGAAATGGCTTCACGCAAGCGGAGAGAGAGTATTCCGAGGCAATCGGCAAACCTTCGTGATAATCTGATGAAAGTATTCGTCTCAGGGCCCTTGATTTGAAGAGAGACAAGTCCTCTTCCGCAGAGATTGATCCTTTTCTTCAAGCCAGAATTGGATAGAACGCCCGCCGTTGATATAGGTCCGAACGCGCCTGAAACAACTCTCAGCGAAGACGGGGGTATGATTTTCTTGACTTCGGCGAATCCAGGCGCACCGGGCCGGGTTCGGATCACTAGTCCTCCATAGAACGCGGACGTAACGGTCCCGAGGCCAGTCCTATACTTCACTTCCGCCTTGTGCGCGATCTGCGCAGCCTCGATGCGACTCAAGTCGGAACCCAGTGCTTCGTTGAGCGCGAGAGATAGGCTGAGGGCTCCCGCGCCGCTCGTCCCGTAACCGCAACCCATTGGGAGAATGCTTCTGTGGTCGATAGTCACAAGCGATGCTTCCGATGATCCGTCTAGGAGTTCTTGAGCCACTGTCCGCGAAACCACTGGGTGGGCGAGCGGCTTGCCGTTGAACGAGATTACAAGTTTCGTTCGCGAGGCTCGGCTAATTCTTACTGCAGTTGTCACTCCCTGCTGAAGGTTTACTCCGGCCCCGGTCGATCCGATCTTCAACGGATCACCCGTGGTATCATGTATGCGAAAGAATCCAGTAATCTGACAAGGAGAGAATGACAATCCGGTCTTGACCATCAGGATCAACCTTCCAGCTTATCCTGCTACCCGTTGCTCTTGGACATCGGTAGTTCCAAACTATTCTGTGTCCGGCTCTAAAGACAATATAGGGGACTAACGAATCGAAAGCTCACGAGTTGCAGAGGATAGAGTTGAGAGGTTTGATACTTGCAGGAGGTTTCGCAACTAGGTTGCGACCTCTGAGCTGTTCCAAGCCGAAGTTGTTATTCCCTATTGTTGGGGTGCCGCTCGTTGAGTCGATGGCTCGCTGGCTCAGCTCTGGTGGAGTTGACAAGATCATCCTAGCAGTCAATCATCTTTCGGATAGGTTGAAGATCGAGGTAGGTCACCGCGTAGGAGGCGTGACGGTGGCGTTTTCGGTTGAAGAGATGCCTTTGGGAACCGCAGGTCCCATTCGGCTTGCAGCCAACCTTCTCAGCAAAGACGATCCATTCTTCGCGATAAACGGTGACATTGTAAGCAATATCGACATCAGAGGTATGCTAGCGTTACATGAGGAGAAGAAGGCGGACGCAACAATTGCGTTGGTCTCTGTTCTTGACCCTTCTCCATATGGCTCAGTTACGACCGATTCCGACGGAATAGTGAGGAAGTTCGAGGAAAAATCGGCCGTTCCCTCAGCCACTGGTCGGGTAAATGCGGGGGTGTACGTGCTTAGTCATGGCGTGGTAGGTTCCATTCCAGTTGGCCGATGTGTCAGCCTGGAGAGGGACGTTTTCCCTAAGTTAGTTCGGAACGGACGGATGCGAGCATGGATACATGATGGATTCTGGTACGACATTGGGAGGGTTTCGGAATATGTACGGGCCAACAGAGAACTCTTGGCGAAGCAAGAGCTTAAGGCCGGAGAACCTGATGAAAGGCAAAACGGGAGGCAAATCATCTGGCCCACATATTTGGGAACAAAGGCGCGCCTGGGGGTAGGTGCGAAAGTGGGCCCTCTCACGATTCTCAGTGACAATGTCACTCTTGGAGATGGTGCCATCGTGCGGAATTCAATAGTATTTGAAGAGACTACGATCGGTGAGAAAACGATTGTCGAAGACGCGGTCATAGGCGAAAGGGTGGTAATCGGTAGAGGATCGAGAATAGGTAGTGGGTCGATAATAGCTGGACAGCTAAGCATCCCACCAGGATCAGTGGTGTCTCCGAATTCGGTTATCTTCTGCTAGGATTAGGGAGAAGGATGGCTAGCAGAATGGTGAAAGTACCAAAGCTTTTCGGAACCAACGGGATCAGAGGGGTCGCAGGCAAAGAGATAGGCTCGAGCCTGGCCTTCCGAGTCGGTTCAGCTCTGGGGACTCTGTTTCCAAAAGAGAGAGTACTGATCGGGAGGGATGGTCGTCTTTCTAGTCCTATGCTTATGGAAGGATTAGCGGCGGGTCTGCTCGCCCAAGGGAAAGATGTGGAGGATCGTGGTTTGATCACGACCCCCGCGTTGGAGTTCATGGTCAAGAATACTTCCTCTTCGGCCGGAGTGATGATTACTGCGAGTCATAACCCGCCCGAATATAACGGGTTCAAGGTAGTTGATTCTGATGGGATCGAGATCCCTCGTTCGAAGGAGGAGAAAATGGAGATCCTAATTCACCGAGATAAGTGGCGGGCAAGCAATCCGCCGGGTCAGCGGGTTATCAGAGAGGGACGAATAGGATCCTATTTCGAGAAGCTTGAGAGCCAAGTCCTTGCCAGAGACGGAGTCGGGAATCTGAAGATCGTCGTCGATACGGGAAACGGGGTCTCAGCGCTCACGACCCCAAGGCTGCTTAGAAAGCTCGGGGCACGTGTGATTGGTGTTAATGATGTGATTGATGGTGAGTTCCCGGGTCGGAATTCGGAGCCGCGGCCTGAGAACCTTGGTTCTCTCTCGAAGATTGTAAGGGAGGAAGGGGCCGATTTGGGAATCGCTCATGACGGGGACGGTGACAGGGCCATCTTTGTCGACGAGACAGGCGTGGTTCAGCCTGGGGATCGTACTCTTGCGCTCGTTGAAGACGAATTGCTTAGGAACCATCCTGGCGCTAAGATTGTGACACCGATCAACACCTCGATGGTGGTATCGGAGATTGCTAAGAAGCGGAAGGGCAAGCTGATCCTTACAAAGGTGGGAAGTATTGAGGTGTCAAGAACAATAGTAAGAGTAGGCGCGTTGCTGGGAGGGGAGGAGAATGGCGGGATCTTTTACGCTCCCCATCATCCCGTCAGAGATGGAACAATGGCTGCGGTCCTCGTTGTGAACGCCGTCATTAGGAATGGTAGAGGTCTTTCCAAATTGTTGGATAGGCTTCCCAAATTTCACATGGTCAAAGAGAAAATACCTTGCAACGAAGAGGCGAAGGACCGTGCGATCCACACCCTAAGGACTAAGCTCAAAGGCAGAATATCCAGCACTCTTGATGGGATACGAGTGGATATAGAGGGACGGGGCTGGGTTCTTGTCCGGGCGAGCGGCACCGAGCCTTTGCTCAGGCTCTACGCTGAAGCGAAAAGAGAGGGCCAACTCCAAGAAATACTAGACGAGTTTCGACCACTGGTCCTGAAGACGTTAAAATGATGGAAATTCGCCCGAAAACGCGCCCTAATCTTGAATCTGGGAGCCCCATAGTAACTCTCCGGAAATTCGTTCGGAATTGTCGCCAGCTTTCTCAGGCCATCCGAACCAGAATTGCCCCCTGATCACACAGACTCGACCATTATCGCTACCAGACAGGAAATGGTTTTTGGAAAATAGGGGTCCTAGCGACTCGACCTCGCGACACAAGAGTGGTTGACGGGAAACCTCTCGGTCACCAAATCGCCTATTATTAGCCCTGATCTTGGATCCGGGGCCCCCTCTTAACCTCCGCGAGAATCGTTCGGGAGTCCTCAGACACAGGGCAAATTTCGCCCTGGCATCCAAGCCTGGATCGCCCCCTGATTAAGCAGACTCGCCTAGAATTAATGCCAGACAGCAGATGTTCTAGAAAAAGGGGGGTATTGCGCAGAGGTTTCGCGTGGCTTGAGTGGTTTCTGCGGGCTCTTGCGAAAGTCGCAAGCTAGAGGACAATGATCCCTCTCAAGCCATCAGAATTGCCCGAATCAATGTCGACACGGACTCGTTCGAGGAAAGAAGAGGCCTGTTTCCGCAACGCGAGTCAGCTAGATGAGTTATACGAACCGCATTTCCGAAGTCCGGACGGTCGTTCAGAAAAGTGCGCGACCAGTGAACCCGTCAGCGCTTTCTAGATTGGGCTTGCGTCCGACCAGCGTTTGTCAAACGCGTCGGCGAATACCCGGATCATCCCGTTGTTCTTGGTGAAGTGTGGCCGGAAGAACTTGGGCCGTCGGCCATTTTTCTCGTTTGTGGCCCATATGAGGAACACGAGCTCCTTCTCGTCTGACAGCGTCCCCCTTACAGGATACCAGTCTTCCTTGGGTTGTCGAACTTGTATTCCCAACCCCTTGGCCTCTCGGGCTCGCGAAACCGCCTCAGAATCCTTGGCAGTCATGAGCAGCCGGAACTTTACGCCCCTTTCAATCGCTCGATAGATCTCTTCCTTGACCTTGCCAAACCAGCTAAAAGTCTCTGCTGAGATCGAAACGTTTCTTGACGCGTTAGCAATCACCTTTACCGTCCGAACCTCCATCTCTTCAAGCGTCGGCAAGGGTTCCAGAAGGTCCTCCGGCTTGACCCCGAGCCGCAACTCCCAATACTGCGGCTCTAGCAGGGACAACAATCGAGTACTCTTGGCATTGAGGGCGTCAAGATCCCTGGACATCTCCGTCCGTTTCATATCCTGTATTCTGGCCACGAACTGCTTGGGTTCTGACGCTTCGAGCTTGTTGCTGCTGACCCGAACAATCCCCTTCTCAACAAGCTCTTTCACAGCCTTCTCAGCGTCCCGCGATGAGAAGCTTGAACGCGCCAGCACCTGCTCAATAGTCTCACCTGATGGCTTTTCTAGGAGAGAGAAATAGATTGAACATCCCTCCCGAGAGAAACCGAGTTCTTCCATCAGTTTCTGGGCTTCGTCGTTCAATCCGCGAGGACACCTTTGCCCTTATGATCGTCAGCTCTTAGGCGGATGTGGGCAAAGGAAAACCTCTGCAGTCTACCTTCCCCTTTACTCTCCGAATAAAGTTGGGACAGGCGAAGCACTGTGCGAAGGAAACAGTCTTCGAAAGGACCGGGCAGTTGACTGCTTCCTTCTTCATTCTAGCTAACTGTTTACCGCCAACCACACCCTTCAGATCCTGAATATATTGCTTCGGCGTTGGCGTGTTCTTCTCTGGAACAGTGACTTCCACAACATATTTCGTTTGAGGAAGGTCTTCGCTCATCTGTTTCCAATCGTCCGCTCCCGTCCAGACTGCTAATTATCCCTTTGTTACTGCAGAACATCAACTAGGCCCGTCCTTTCGAGAACAGTTACCGACTTCAAAAGGACAAGCCTTTGGGATTCATTCATTGTTCGAGACACTGCTCGGCCTAATGTTTATATGAAATATCGGTCTGCGAACAGTTCGAGAAAACAGTTGAAAAAACGCGTCTCTCTTCTTCCCTTGGCTTGGGTTGTTTTCGGACTTGGCGAGGTCTACGGTCTCCGGTTCCTGCTTGGACCGATCATTAACATAGCTCCCACCATCTCCAACGACAAGCCCATTGGCGGCTCAATTTTTCCAGTACTCTTCTTCAACGTTGCAGCAGTACTTGGTGTTCTAGCCGTGAGCCTCTATTCTTTAGGAATATGGAGCATAGATTTGTCAAGGCGAAAGGACAAAGCGGATCTGGGAGCGCTCCTAGTATTGGTAACGGGAGGTCTCCTGCTTTGGTACGTTCCCCTTGCCTTCTTCTTCGTTGTTGCCTCCACAGTCTATTTGCTCGCGGTGAACATCGAGTAGTTCCTTTTGCCCGTCAACGTGACGGTATTGATTTGCGCCCATAACGAGGAATCTTACATCCGAAAGTCGCTCGAGGGAATTCTGCTACAATCGATTCCACCCGCACAAATCATTCTTGTTGCGGACAGATGCACCGACAAGACCGTGGCAATGTCAAAGAACATACTTCCAAGGAATTCGATTATCATAGAGAAACGAAAATTACTATGGAAAAACAGCTATGCGGAGAATTTGGAAATTGGAAGAAAAAACGCCGTAGGTGAGGCTCTGGCTATTGTCGACGCAGACATACTCGTGCCCCCGCGGTTCTTGGAGAAAACCTCTGCTTCTTGCCCGGAGTGGGCGTCTGTATCCGCCCTAGTTCGAACTGATCCGAGCCAGGGATTGATGAACCAGCTCGTTTCTCTATGGGAACGAAGCTATTTGTTTACGCCGCTGGGTCGAGAACCCCGCGGAGGCGCTAGGAGCATCTCGATGAGAGCGCTTGAGGAAGCTGGAGGGTTTCGCGACGTGATAGCTCCTGACACTGACCTCGACATTAGACTCAAGCAACAAGGAGAGAGGGTGAAGATGGACACCAGCCTCGTCGCGCTGCATCTCCGCAAGATGAGCCTTATGCGGTCCGTGTTCTACCAGATCAGGGCAGGTGAAGCCCGTAAACAACTCGGGGTCTCCCCGTTACGTACTCTACTTCACTCGATTGTGCGGATACGCCCATTCGTTTTCTACGGTTATATCAAGACCAACTTCGACGCCGACAAGCATGGCCGATGATCAATCCATCGGAGAGATCATGGGAACTGCCCTCTCAAAGATCCTTTGACATTCCCAAGGAAAATTATCCCGATTACCTCACAAAGCCAAACCTGTTGAATGAGGAGATAGCCCATTGAAAAAAGGGGGAGAAGACTCGGGCTCAAAATTGGCTCTTGTCACTGGCGGCGGGGGATTCATTGGAAAGCACTTGGTGCGTGAACTTCTCCACAAGGGGTTTGAAGTCGAGGCCTTAGACAGGGTCCTCAGGCCTAGAGATTTTCCCAGCTCCAGCAGATTGGTGTATCACCATGCTGATATGAACACCGCTGATTCACGTTGGCGAGGCAAACCAGGCGCGAGAATCGTGCATCTTGCAGCCAACACTTCGGTTCAGGAGTCGGTCCAGCGACCGCTACTAACTGTCCGAGCAAACATAGAAGCCACATGTCGAATGCTGGATCTCGCGCGGAAGATTGATAGTGAGCGATTCCTATTTGCGTCCACAGCAGCGATCTACGGGGACAATAGATCGAGTTGCCGAGAGGCTGATACCCCGGCACCGACCTCACCTTACGCCTCCTCTAAGCTTGCGTCCGAGTACTATTGTAAGGTCTACGCGAGTTTGTACGGCATCCCTACTGTCATTCTCAGGTACTTCAACGTCTATGGCCCTGGACAATCAAACCGCTATGCTGGAGTCATTACGCGTTTTGTCAAGGAAGCCCTACGTGGGAAACCTCCAGTAATTTTCGGTGATGGCAGACAAACCAGAGACTTCGTGTTCGTAGACGACGTGATAAGAGCAACCGTCGCTTCGCTGACCCATCGCGTTCGTGGTGGAATGATAATGAACATCGGAACCGGGAGGGCAACTAGCATCATGTCTCTTGCACTACAGGTGCTCCAATTTTTCGATCTGAAAAATCTTCGACCCATCCATGCTCCACCTCGCGTAGGAGAGGTCAAACATAGCCAAGCCAACATTTCAGCAGCCCGGACGAAGATTCGCTTTCGCCCTCGGTATCGGCTTGCTGAAGGATTACCTCCGACAATCGAATGGTTGAGGACCTCGGCAAGCGCTTCTTGAGTTACACGGAAGTGGAATATTTGAAAGGGGGAGGCATTTGGATAATCTATATGACAGAAACCTTACTTATTCAGACAAGCCGGGCGGATGCCAGCTACCGATTATGAGCTTTCTGCTCAGGTTGAAACGCAAACCCGCGAGTGAATCGAATGAGAGGTCCTAAGACAGCAGTAATTCTCTCAGGCGGGGAAGGCCTCCGACTGAGACCCATTACGTATGATATTCCGAAGGGACTCGTTAAAGTCGGTGGGAAACCTCTCCTCGAGTGGGTGGTCGAATGGCTTCAGCAAAACAGAGTCACCGACCTGGTCATAGGAGTCGCCTATCTAAAAGAAAAGATAATGCGGTACTTTGGAGGCGGAGGAAAATTTGGAGTAGATATCCGATATAGCGTACACACGGTGAAAGGCGGAACAAGCGAGGGATTTCGCCTTGCCATTTCCCGCTATGTGGATTCCCCGTCGTTTTTTGCGCTCAATGGAGACCAAATAACAAATCTCAGGCTAGACGCAATCTACAACAACCATCGGGAGGCTGGGTCCTTGGCATCAATCGCAGTCGTACATCCAAGGCTGCCTTTCGGCCTCGTCGAAATTGACCAAAAAGGATTCTGTAAAGGTTTTGTGGAAAAACCGCTTCTTCATGAAGTCTTCTGTTCTATGGGAATATACGTTTTCGACCGGAAAGTGCTAATGTACTTGCCTAGAAGAGGGGATGTTGAAAGAACAACTTTTCCAAGGTTGGCACAAATGAATAAGCTAAAAGCCTTCAAGCACAATGGCTCTTTCATCACCGTAAACTCGTTAAGAGAACTTGAAGATGCTGATCAAGCGTTGAAGGAAAGGAAGACCAGATGAATGTACTCTTAACAGGAATAACTGGATTCATAGGTTCGAGGTTAGCCTCTCGCCTAGTTAGGGATGGCTACAACGTTCACGGTCTGGTCAGGCATTCATCTGAAAGAGAACTGAGCAGGATCAGAGAAGTAATTTCCCAAGTGCATCTCATAGAAGGAGATCTCGGAACGTTCCATTCCATCCTGTCGGCAGTGGATGCCTCCGAGCCAGAGATAATCTTTCATCTAGGAGCTCTCACTCCCGTCAGGCTGTCCTTTGACGATCCCTATCCATACATCGCAACGAACTTCGAGGGAACCGTGAACCTAGTTCACGCAATTTTAGGAGAAGCGCCTAACGCACGACTGATAGCCGCCTCTACGGCCGAGGTATATGGGTGGCAAGATGGCAACAAGCCAATCGGAGAAGATGCAATCCTGAATCCCGCTTCTCCATACGCAGTCACGAAATCTGCCGCTGACCAGTATGTTCAGATGGCTAATCGCGTGTACCATCTGAAGGGGACTGTGCTTCGGCCGATCAACAGCTACGGAAGAACTGGCGAAGGAGGGTTCTACACTGAATACCTCATATCCAAAATGCTCGCCGGAGAAACCTGCTATGTCGGCGCTCCAGAGTCTATCCGAGATTATATGTTTGCAGAAGACCACGTCAGCGCCTACATCCTGGCAGCCAAATCACCCAAAGCGATAGGCCAAGTCTACAATGTATCACCAGGAAACCCAGTTACAAACTCTGAGTTGGCGAAGACGTTGACGGCAATGACAGGGTTCAAAGGGAAGATCGTCTTCGGGTCCTATCCGCCCGGTTACCCTCAGCGGCCAAAATCGCAAGACCCTCAATATCTAGTGCTCGACAATACGAAAATATCAAAGGAACTAAATTGGAAGCCGTCTCACAGTCTTCTGGAAGGACTGAAGCTTACGGTTGAGATGTGGAGGTCTAAGAACAGCTAACAAGCGCCTCGATTAGACCTCAGCTCACTACGGTTTGTCCATGAAGATACTTCTGGTACACCCGCGTTTGAGCGTTAAGGGTGGCGGTGAGAGAGTCGCAATCCACTCAATCCTTGCGGCGACAAGGGCAGGCCACGAGGTTTCGCTCCTCAGCGAAGAGTTTGATGAAGCGAGCTTCGAGGACTTTTACGATTGCCCTGGACTCTTCGACCAAGTCAACCGGTCCTACTATCCCCCCTTCAAGCCAATCCTCGGGACTCGTGCGCTTCTCTACCAGAGACTAATCTATCACTGGCTCCAGATCAGGAAAGCCGCCTCGCAAGATTCCTCTGATATGGTTCTAAGCACACAAGACATCGGATACGTGCCTTCAACACATACTCCCGTCGTCCAGTACTGCTATTTTCCAGAATATTTCTCTCATCTACAAACAGGCTCCCCCTCCCCGATGTGGCGCTTGTACTATCGGCCGGCAAGCGCGTATTACAGGAATCGAGTTCGCCGCGTAGGAATCCTTCTCAGCGTCTCAGATTTCACCCGAGGATTCGTAAAGAAGAAATGGGAACGCGATTCCAGGACCGTATACCCACCTTGTCCGGTCGAAGCATTTTCGGAATTCAGCAGAGTGCAGCCACGAGAGAACTTGGTAGTAACGATAGGTCGGATCGTCCCAGAAAAGAGATTCCATCTGTTCGTCGAATTGGCTCGACTAGTTCCTAAGACAAGATTTGTTGCCATAGGAAGTCTCTCAGATGAGCGTTCAGCCTACTACGAACAACTGAAAAGAACGGCGCCGGAAAACGTCTCTTTCGTTCTCTCACCGCTGAGGAGGGTAAAAGATCTTCTAGGCAGAGCAATGGCATATGTTCACTGTGCTGAAAACGAGCATTTCGGAATAACTATCGTTGAGGCCATGGCTGCTGGATGCGTCCCCATCGTTCATGACAGCGGCGGACCTCGGGAGATTGTGACCAGTGACGTCGGCTTCCGATGGCTCGACTTGCCTGCCGCGGTACGACAGATCACCATGCTCGCTGAAAACGATCATCTTCGGCGAGAACTTTCCGCAACTTCTTCTGCAAGAGCGAAGCAGTTCCGTCCAGAAGTTTTCGAATCAGAAATGACAAGAGTTCTTCGAATGTCTTGGAGCTAGAACCTTCTAGGGTTCGGCTTGGCGCTCCTCCTCCAAGGCGACGAACCCCTCATACCCGCAGTTCGTGCAGACATACTTTACAGGTAATATCCATCCTTCCAGCGGAGTTCGAGATCTCACGACTGAGGAGCCACAGCGAGGGCATGTTCGGAGTCCAATGGGCCCCCTTCGAAATGAGCCGAGGATTTCTTTCAGACTGGACAAGCTCTTCAGCGCCTTAGTGAAGTTCGATGCTTGCTTCCGGGAAACCGTATCCGACCAAGACTTTTTTCACCTTGTCGCGATGGTCTCCCTGTAGGATTATGGCGTTGTTCTTTGAGGTTCCACCACATGCGCAATATGTCTTCAGTTTTGTCGCGAGATCGGGAAGGTCAACGCTTTTCCCGTCGATGCCTTCAACGATCGTGGCTGGTTTGCCCCACTTGCGCATTTCCATGCGCACTTTTACGGTCTGCTGCTCCATGCTGATGGTGCCGCAGACACACAGGTCCTTAGGTAAGCCGCACGTCGAACAAACGTCGGCCATTCTAGAAGCCCAGTTCTCCCTTGTAATCGTCCACGATAGATCTATCGGCGGCTTGCGTATTTAAGCGTGCCCTCAAAAAGGGATGATTAGACGCCGAGGTAGAGGAAGAAAAGGAACCAGAACAGCCAGGCCATCCCGAGTGCAAGGATTACAGTTGTCTTCTCCATCATATGCTTCTCTAGTAGATCTTGGGCCGACCAGTAAATCCGGATTGTAACCTTTGGAAAGCGGTGAAGGAACGATTTACGAGGGCAGGGGGTAACAAGGTTGAGCTTTGGAGCCGCCTACTCCTCCGAGTCTCTCTGGATTGCCGTGGGTTTCCAGCGCTTTCCAGAGGGCTTCGTGAGGGTTTTATCGGCTTCAGGGGCTATCGATAAATAGGTATAGCCGGCATCTACAATATGGCGAATTAGAAGGTTCTCGATTGAGTGAGCGGATAACCGTCTCGATTGAGCTGGAGTTCTTTAACAAATATCTGTTCAATGCTTTGAAGAGAAGTCTATACAATGCGAATCCAAAGCGAAAGCTGGACATTATCTATTACTACTCTAGGGATCCAAGGGTCAAGTTCTCCATATCTATGACTGGGTATAGTACAACGAAGCCGAATCCCTCACCACAGTGGAGCACTGTATTCAATAACATTCAGAGCATGCGCCAATATCTTCGCTAGTCTCTGGCTCAGGCGGACAGGCCGAGGGCGTCTTTCAAGCCCTTGTACCTATTCCGGACCGTAACTTCTGTGACGTTCGCAATCTCAGCGATTTCCTTCTGTGTCTTCTTCTCACCCTGCAGAACGCAGGCGACATAGAGCGCAGCCGCAGCGAGGCCCATTGGATCTTTGCCGGCTACGACTCCTTTTTGTCTAGCGTCTTTCAGTACTTGGATGGCTGATTGCTGGGTCTGTATCGTGATTTCGGCCCGACTTGCAATTTTTGATATACAGCGAATCGGGTCCTCGACCGGCATCGACATCTCAAGCTCTCTAAGAAGGAGCCGGTAGCAGCGTGCGACGTCCTTTTTCTTGATTCGGCTTGCTGAAGCAACTTCCTTAAGGGTTCGTGGGGTCTCGCTGGATCTGCATGCTGCGTAGAGGGAGGCGGCTGCTATCGCGGCAATCGATCGTCCTCTGACCAGTCCACTGTCGAGTGCCTTTCTGTATACGACCGCTGAGTCTTCCTTGACGTTCGCCGGTACGTGCAGTCTGTCCGTTAGACGGTCGAGCTCGGCCATTGCCTGCGCTAAGTTCCGGTCAGAGGATGAGTGTACTCGGGTTCGGATCTGCCATTTACGGAGGCGGAGCATCTCCATTCTTGTCTCGAAGGGTAGTTGTCGGCCGAAGGCGTCTCTGTTGACTCGGTCGATGACCGTCGAGAGTCCTTTGTCGTGGATGGAGAAGGATGTTGGTATTCCCACGCGTCCTCTCTCGTCCTTTTCCTCTTTGGTGAACGCTCGCCATTCTGGGCCGCGGCTCATTAGGTTCTGGGAGAGGACCAGGCCACAGTCTTGGCAGATGGTTTCTCCCTGGTCGAAGTCTTCTATGAGATTGAGGCTCCCGCACTCAGGACAAACATGAATTTTGGGCGGGTGTGCGCTGGAGAAGGGTGTACTCATGGGTTTTTCCCTTGGTCTCTGAGGAACCTTTGCGTCTCCGCTTTCCAGACTGGTTTGGACGGAGGTTTAGAAGAGTCCAAGCTCGGAAAGCGAGAGCGGTGCGTTCGGTTTCAAATATAAGTGTTTCGACAAGTATATAGGCTAGGTCGGGTTTCTTCGCGTCTGCCGTCCGGCACCGATTCCGGGCGAGGCAACCTGATCAAAGCACGGTCTCGGCTTGGGTCGATCGCGCATTATCGGCGTTTCCAGCGTGGAACTTCCCTATTCTAAAGGTGCCTATTCAGATCCTGAATCAGGGCTGATTCTCGGCGAATCGCCTGCTAATCAGGCCTAGATCGAGAGCCTTTCAGGGACATCAGGCAAACCTTGCCAGAGAGGATTAGGCGGGTCTCTTTTCCTTACCACGAGACTTCAATAGGACTGAACATACCGACCGTTCAAGATCCAACTCACGGCAAATTGCGGTTCAGAAAGGTTCTGGAGCGCAAAATGATCAAGCGACCGATTCTTGGAATCTCCTCTTCTCCACTTCGACGAAACCTATTATGGTTAGTCGAGGGGCAATCGAGAACTTCGTAGCCCGGTGGTGTAGTGGTCTAGCATAGCATGGGCGTTTCGGGCCAGAAACACAGAAGCGTCCCTAGTCGGCTCTGGATCCCCTTAAACAGAGGGGTTGGAGCAACCTGCTGACGGGAGTTCGAATCTCCCCCGGGCTACCACGTAGATCTGACATGGAACATTTCCTCTCAAGGCCGAGGCCTAGAAACTCTTCAGCTCGGAGGTCCAGAATCTTCGGAGAAGAAGCCCGGTAATCAGACCGCCAATGTGCGCGAAGAAGCCTCCGCCCGCGAAGAGATCCAAACCAGCGATGAATATGATCAGGATAACCCCTCGGAAGCCAGTTGCAGCTCCCATTATGCCGTAGACTGCGCCCGACGCTCCTACTCCACAGCTCAAGGAGTTCATGTTAGGTACGCCGGTGAGAAAGAAACCTGTGAGATCAGCTCCGACAAACGTTAGGTTCCCCGCGACGCCCGTGAGAAAAAACGTTGCAATCCAACGAGTCTTAGTGACCTGTTCCTCGAGGATAAACCCGAAGATCAGCAGGAATAGAACGTTACTAGCGATGTGGATGATGCCTGCATGAAGAAAGATAGATGTCACCAAGGTCCAAGGATAGATAGGTAAGGGACCATCACACTGCGCTAGCGCAAGAGGCAGGAGAGGGTTGAGGAGGTCGCCGCCGAGGATTCCAATGGCTACGTAGACGGCGATGAGCACAAGAGAGAAGACAAGCGTCGGAGACGTCAGGTATGGGTTTGACGGTTTGTCTCCCGACTCCCTAAAGTCTTCTTGCACAGGGCGGGCCTGACTTCGCCATGATATAACCTGCAACGAACAGGGGCCGAGGCAGCTAAGAGAGCTTCTGCTTCAGCTTATTGAATTCAAGAGTCCCCGTGCGTCTAGGATGGGGCTATTCTTACTCAGGTCAACGTGCCCGTTTAGCCAGACGTTAGTTGTAGGTTTGAGCTTCGTTTTCGGTGTCGAATCCAAAGCGCACCTACGACAGCCGCTATTGCGATAATTCCAAACCGAGCCTGATTAGCAAAAATCGACTGGACACCAGATTTCTGAATGATCCCGTTTAATAATGCCAGATCAAACGGCTTCGAGATTGAACTGTAGAGCCATACTACCGTCAGTCCGCACAGGAGCATGACGATGAATACAAGGTGTCCGAGGCTTCGATTCGCCATCTCTGGAACGGACGCGGGTTCACGGTTGAACCCTTGAAACCGGCTCAGATCTTCCGTCTCCGCAATCTCTTTTAGTCCTATTGCATCCCTTTCTCCGAATTTCTGCCTGAGCTCGGCTTGCCTAGTCAGACTGTCAAGAATGTCGTCATCAGTCACCCTGTCCTTCTCTTGTCTCTTCAGAGGACCGGAGAAACCGAATCGATGGCGTGCCCTAGGGGATCTGGAATCCGAACTCACCTTTTACTCCCCATATCTTTTTATTGGGCTGATCGCGGATTTGAGGATAAGAGTACTGGTCAATGCCGGACCGGGTCACTTCTTCGCCCACGCGACGAACCTGTGGCAAGTCATTTCTACTAGGTTCCAGAAAACCGAAGGAATTGGCCATGGCATCCCAAGGTTTATCCTTAAAATTCAGATCCCAAAGGATGCGACTTGTCCCGATCAGCCCGTCCATACAAGCTTGTGGCTCTCGGAGGAACTTTCGATGTCTTACACGCCGGCCACTGGCATTTGCTCTCTGAGGCTTTCAAGCTTGGAGACGTGGTCTTGATAGGCGTTACAAGCGACCAACTTGTCGCGACTCTCCATAAGAAACACCGAGTTCGTTCGTTTTCAAGTCGAGTTCGCGACCTCGACAGGTTTCTGAAAACTCGGTGCTGGTCGCCGCGGGCAAGAGTAAATGCGCTTCGCGAGCCTTACGGACCTGCTGCGAGGCGAAAGAAATTGCAAGCGCTGATAGTCAGTAAGGGCACTCTTGCGAGTGGTCGTCGGTTGAATCGGCTCAGACGACAGAATGGTCTGCAACCCTTGGATCTGGTCGTCGTCGACTTAACCAAGGCTGCCGATGGGAAACCGATTTCAACTACGAGGATTAGAAATGGAGAAATCGATCTTCAAGGAAGAGTTTTGAAAAATCGCCGTTAGAGCTTCAATTTATTGGATGTATGCCTATCGTCCAGTTTTTTGGATGATTATTTCATCCTGGATTCATAGCCGCTTTCCGAAGAATAGACTTTCATCATCTGCTCCAGTTCCTGCATGAAACCTTGGCTCATGTGCCACTTAGAATCACGCTTTTCTACGAAGCCTGCTCCAACAAGTCCGTGAATCATATTGTAGAATTGTCCGACACTCATGCCACGCTTCGAGATCCAATCCTTCCACGCTTGAATTGGTAGACCACTAGGTTCCGCTTTCTTGACTTCTCTCCAGAAGTTATGGGCTTCACCCGCTAGAAAGTCGCTCTTCCAGAAGACTCGACGGAAAAGTTCATCGGGCGTACTTGGCAGGTTGCCGGCCTTGAATAAGATCGTTGTCTTCTGCTTGGCTGGTTTTCGAACGGCTCTACGGGGCATGGGTCTCACGTATGACAATCGCAATTTCCCCTCTCGTTTAATCCTTATGGTCGAGGAACGATCTGTAAGTCGAGAGAAAAAGATGGATCGTAGCTTGAGAGATTACTAACGTAAATTCTCGATGAAATCACGCCTTACTTGTCATCCTAAATCTCTGCGTAACTTCCTCGCGGCAGACAAACTTCTAGATTTTCCTAATTAACCACTTGCTCGGCGAGTTCTTGCCGAGTCTTGGAAGACTCTTGAGGGAGTCTAGGACTCATCTAGGAGCTGCTTCTTCTCTTCGAGGGAGAGCTCTTCAACGTACACTGCTGTTGCCCTCAAGTCTTTGTGTCCCATAAGACTCTGAACTTTCCAAGGGTCCCTACCGGTTTTCCTAGCCCAGAATGTCCCAAAATAGGCCCGCTGACGGTGATTGTGCAGACGGTCCCAGTCGGGAACGCCGGCGAGTCTTGCATATTTTCGCAAGATATTTGTCCCGTGTTGTTCTGATAGAGAAATGATCCTCTCGCCCTTCAGGACCTTCGAGGCAAGTTTCTGAGCAAGTCCAAGCCACTTCTTCCCAGGATAGTCAGGTTCTGTCTTTCCCCCTTTGAAGTGGATCATTATTGTCTCCTCACCCACGTCCTCTTTCCGTATTCCTGGAAGGTCCACGACGCATACAACCTTCTCCCCGGTCCTCTTCCTTGTGTAGGTTACCTTGTTATTGCAACCCACTATGCTCCCGATACGCCACCCCCGCTCGAGTTGGAGTCCTAAGAGAAGTTGATCTCGAGGCACTCCCTGAGCCAACTCGATTATACGATTTTTCTGAGCATCAGTTAGCCGAGTCTCTCCTCGTCCGTCTCTGCTTATTCGCATCTGGGAACTCGCTCGCGTTTCTTTGCCTTTCCGGCATTTCCCCAATCCCCTCCGTGTTCTTTGACGTGACAAGAGGGACAGACAAGTTTGAGATTCTCAGGACAATTGTTACGACGATTCCGATCAACATGATGAACAATCAAGAAGGGAGCCCAGCCTTCTGAAAGTTGGCCCTCTGCGGAGTGGTAGCTTGAAACCAAGCCGCATCTCTGACATGTGTTACTACCCCTCCGCCAGACCAATTCTCGAATTCTAGGCGTTAGTTTCGACTCGTATGTTCCGAAAAGACTCAACTATATGGCGCCGTGTCTGTATATGGCCGGAGGCAAGATAAGACTTGCTAAAAGTGCAGTTTTAGCAAATACACGTGCGTATTAGTAGCATTGGGCAAATGGTATCCCGCTCGACATCACTATTGAATAGTGGGTCCCTATCGTTGGGTGGCCATCGTGGCGGATCGGTTTTGAACGAGTGTCAGGACTCAGAATGGCCTTTGAATCAGCTCGAGCTATACGACACCAAGAGGCCGACTTGATCTGGCTGGGTGTTACCGCCAAATATATGCCGGCGACTCGTCCGAGTCCATTTTTTTGGAGGAATAACGATCCTCCAAAATTCTGGATGGCTCAAATGATTCGGGATCGGACTACGTTGTATAACGCGGCTCGGATTTTCTCAGTCCTTGCTGCTGCCCCTGCATTTGTTCCGGCGGCAGGCCCATTGGGGGAAGTGGTGGCGGAATCCCTAGGCTTTTCGACAAAAGAATCGCCTCGGCCATCGCTATGCTTGATACTGCTTGAATTATCGCTACCGGTGGCGGCCTGTTCTGTTTGTGCTCATCTATCATCTTAGAGATCTCCTCTTTTTCGCCCATCACCTGAGCGCGACCTTTGACGCTTAGCTGGGCGATCGACGGGGTGTAATTTACCGTGAAAACAAAGGGAGCGTCAGCCGTGGACTCGTTCTTCATGTCCAATCCGACGATATTGATGTTGACAGCGATTTGGACTTGAGGGGGTAATTGTGACTCTTGGCCCCAGAAACGTTCCCCCGTAAGATTCGTAACTTGTACAGTCACTCTCAACATTCGACTCGCAGCGCAGAATCGGGCGTCCCTTGCGCTGGTATTATGGTTTCTGCCGGGTGTCTCCGCTTTCAGACACCTGGAGAATGCTCCTCTGAGCCCTCTGAACGATCAGCCTCCGCCCATCAACTCTGATGTTGAGTAGATCTCCCTCTTTGAATGGAAAGCTAGAGTCATCAGTTAGTTTTGTAGGCAGATATATTCGGGGCGACCTGTACTGCGTTCCCTCAGATCGAGCCGGCTTCTTTGCTACAGCGAATCTAGTTAGGATTTTCTTAACCAATTTGCAAAGCCTTAACGGGTTGAATAGTTGACGTATTTGCATCGTGAAGGGTTTTTAGGTATTGCGATGAGATTCGCGACACGTGGCTAGACTTGGACCAGCTCGTCCAGTTCTGGGAATTCGCTGCAAGATTAAAAGCCGAACCGCGTAGAGGTTGGCTCAAGAAGCTTCGTCTTCAGAGAACAGAGTCGGTTGCCGATCATTCTTTTGCGCTATCGCTTCTCTGTTTATTCGAAGGTGAAAGACGAAGCTACAACGTGGAAAGACTGCTAAAGCTAGCGCTATTGCACGACTTAGAGGAAGCGATTACAGGAGATCTAACTCCCGAAGATAAGGAGGCGAGGGGAGAAAATATCGCTAAAGCTCAGAAAATCTCTGCCCGAGAGCAATTGATTTCGTACTTTCCACTGGAGAATCAGCGGTCTTACAGGGAACTATGGTCGGAGCTGGAGAACGAGAGGAGCAGGGAAGCACAGCTAGTTCACGAACTCGATAAGCTGGAATTGGCTCTTCAGGCGAACGAATATGCGAAGGGAGGCATTGAAGCGACGAAATTGAAAGAATTCTACGAATCCTCCAGGACAGCAATCAAAGATCCAAAGCTCAGGCGGATTCTGGACGATATCTCATCTAGGAACTGAGAGCAGAGTCATCAGGATCGGGGGCCTCGCTATGGACAGTAGCTCCAGTTTATTCGACAGTCAGGCTACTAAATTTGGCTAACGACGGCAACTCGCGCTTTAGCCGCCTTTGTTAGGTAGTCTTTGGGAAACAAACTCTTGAAGTCTCTCGCCAGGATCGACATATATTCCCCGATTTCGTCTTCACTCATGAATTGGAACATATAGCCCCCGTTGTAGGGCGAAGCTTCTCCCTCGCGCTTCATGAACTCTATGTGCATTAGCGGGTCGCCCCTCTTGATAGTTATAGGCTGCCGCTCGTTGCTGAGATTAACCAGTTCGAGGGCGAGGCGACCTATGAAACCGCTGTGGACCTTTGCAGCGTTCAGAAACGAGAGCCCCATTCTACCATACTTGCTTTTGGCGGTGAGATGCGCCACAAATTCGGGAGGCGTAAACACAACTTCGTTGGAGATTAGGTTCTGGTGCTCTAGATAATGGAGCGTCCGCTCCTCCTTGACCGTAAGCACATAACCGTCTCCGTCAAGCAGCCCGTAATCAAATGGATGAATGCACTTGTGAGCCTTAATCAGGCTAACGAGTTGGTTCTTTCCGATCACACACATGCAAATCGCCTATTCGATGGTCGAATTTGATGGTTTCGGTAGGGAGAGGTGTCACACGACTGAAGTCTGGACGACTTGGATAGAGAGGGCAGCTGGATTCGCCAAGACGAGAGAATCATCGAAGCTCACCAGCAATAGAACGTCCCCGAAGCCGTTCGGAGGGATTGGAAGCGTGAAATTGGCGCTTAATGTCGGGGTATTTGATAGCGACACGTGAGTGACGCCTATTAGTGCGGTCGAATTCGTCATGAATAGCCGCATAGCATCGTATCTACCTGATGTTATCTGGGCAGAGGCCACGATTTGTGGCAAGAACTGAGTTGGAATGGGAATGAGATCGATGATCGGCGTAGTCTCATTAACGCTAACCCATCCCGCACCGAATCCGAACCCGTAGATGTGGAATTCCAAGGTCGTGAACTTGACGTACAGGTGATCAATGACTCCCGCCCTAGTCAATCCATAGATGTGGACTTTGATGGTGCCTTGGGTGATCGAGGGGGCCAACGCGATGACCAGCACGACGACAAGCACCGCGACGAAGAGAACTCTTCGCCACCCGGGGTAGAGATACATTGGTATTATCGCGCTTTGGAGCCAACACTGCTATTTAACAACCAAGAAACAACTGCGTTCCCGCCCTCTTAGTTGGGCGTAGGTCTCTGGGCCTGGAAGAGAGTCGTCAAAAAGATTCTCGCGAACAGGTCTGCTACAAAGGTTCCTGACAACAACTCTTTCATCTGAGGTTTCGAGAAAATTATCGTGAAACCTTTCAAATAGGGATGGGCCACGCTCAGAATTTCCGGAACCTCTCCAAGGATTGCTGCTTAGAGCGGAGTTGTGGAAATCCAAAGCCTCATTACTCTAGCAACTTCGCTGTGCGCCCAAGTAGTGCTTGGAGGTGCTCTGCTATTTCTGTGCAGATATTGACTCATCGCAATTATATGGCGTGCTCGACTCGTTCCAGTGTCTCTTTCAACGCATCGACTGAACATAGCTATCCCCTTAGGGACACCAACCCTCTTCAAAGGAATGAACTTGGCTCTAACCTTCGGTTCATCCATAGAATACCCGATCTTGCTCCGAGAGGGAGACGTTAGAGACAAAAGCAACCCCGCCTTCTCCACCGATCGTTCTAAGGGACGAAACAAGCTTGCCGCGTCAGACCCCCATAACGGTACTTGCCCTTGGCGGGAACGCGATTCTTCGGCGCAACCAAGAGGGGACCTTCGAAGAACAATACGAGAATGTAAGATCCACAGCGACTCAAATAGCGACTCTTGTGAATGGCGGGTTCAGAATTGTCATCGTCCACGGAAACGGCCCCCAGATCGGGGCGACTGTCATCAGGCATGAAATGGGCCGAACAAAGGTACCACCCTTACCCCTTCACGTTTGTGGCGCAGAAACTCAGGGTTTCCTGGGCTATATCATTCAACAATGTCTTCAAGACGAGCTAACTAAACGTGGAACGAGTAGAGCAGTTGCAACGGTCATTACACAAGTCCTAGTGGAGGGGAACGATCCCGCGTTCAAGCATCCGTCAAAGCCTATTGGACCATTCTATACGAAGGAGCAGAGAGATGCATTGTTGAGAGAGAGAAGCGACCTCGTCATTGAAGAGGATTCCGGTAGAGGATACAGAAGACTCATCGCATCACCGGACCCTAAAGCGGTCATAGAGGGTGAAGTGATCAGGGTTCTTGTTGACAACGAGTCAGTAGTCATTGCGTGTGGAGGAGGAGGAATACCGGTCGTAAGACAAGAGGACCTCCTTCAAGGAGTGGAAGCGGTAATAGACAAGGACCTAGCGGCTGAAAGATTAGCCACATCGATTCATGCGGAAAACCTAATCATTCTGACGGACGTCGAAGGGGTCTACATTAATTACGGCAAACCGAATCAGCAGCTGTTGTCAAAGATCAATCGAAATAAACTTGAGGGGTATGTCAAGAACGGCTATTTCGCGAGAGGGAGCATGGCACCAAAGGTGGAGGCCGCAATCAGGTTCCTTCAGAATGGTGGAAAAAGAGCTGTGATAGCTTCCCTTCAAGAGCTAGGAAAAGCAATCAAAGGCTCGGCTGGAACACAAATAACAAATTAAGAGCCTCTAGCCATCGTCACCCACTGAGCTGCTTCCTCAACTTGCTCTATTCGCGTATAGTCGAGACGTACACCGAGATCGAGGCAACCACGAAACGGTTGGAGATAACCCGTCTCCTCGTCGAACTCATCGATGCTACTCCACGCTCGATTATCGATAAGGTGGTCTACCTAACTCAAGGAAAGCTCTATCCCGATTTTCTTGGGATTGAATTAGGAGTAGCAGAGAAGCTCCTCTTTCGTGCTCTCGCGAAAGTCACTGGACAAACCGAAGAGAAGATTATGGCAGGCTACAAGAAGTTGGGCGATCTAGGAACTGTTGCTGAGTCTCTTCTCAAGGACAAGACCCAAGCCTCCTTTCACAGGGAAGCCCTCACGGTAGAGGAAGTCTACAATGTCTTCGACACGATAGCCCATGAGGCAGGCAAGGGCTCTATCGACTCAAAGCTCAGACATCTGACTGGTCTCTTGGGGAAGGCTTCTCCAACTGAGGCGAGGTATATCACTCGAATGGCTCTTGGCCGGCTACGGCTTGGAGTAGCTGACATGACTATCCTTGACGCGCTCGCGATTTCCATAGGAGGGGGAAAAGAATCGAGGCCGGTGCTAGAACGTGCCTACAATCGATCGTCGGATCTCGGTCATGTTGCTAAAACTCTCGCTACGGGAGGAATCGAAGCAATTGAATCGTTCAAGGTTACGGTTGGCAGGCCTATCCGGCCAATGCTTGCCGAACGGCTTTCCGACGCCCGGGCGATCCTCGTGAAGATGAACGGCGAGTGTGCAGCCGAGTACAAGTACGACGGATTGAGAGTCCAAGCGCATGTCTCCACAAAGGAAGTAACGCTCTTCTCCCGACGTCTTGAGAACATCACTGACCAATTCCCAGACGTTCGTCAACTATTGAAAAAGAACATAGAGGAAGAGGCGGTAATCCTTGAAGGCGAAGCAGTCCCTGTTGACCCTTCTACAGGTGAACTTCTCCCATTCCAGCTGATCTCGCAACGTCGAGGCAGAAAGTACGATCTTGAGAAAACAATTGGGGAGATACCGGTTGCCTTCTTCCCCTTTGATCTCCTCTACGCCGACACAATTGACCTTACTGACCGTCCTTATCTTGAAAGACGCGAGCGGCTTCGAAAGCTGATTAGGAAGAATGAAAAGATCAACCTTTCTCAGCAGAAAATCTGCAACGGCCCGGAGGCGCTAGATGAATTCATGGAGCAGGCGGTGGCGGACGGGTGCGAAGGATTAATGATAAAATCAATTGGCCCTGATTCGACATACAAGGCGGGTGCAAGAGGATGGACTTGGATCAAGTACAAGCGAGAATACAAATCGGAAATGCAAGATAGCGTTGATCTGGCCGTTGTGGGAGCGTTCGCGGGCAGGGGACGAAGAGGAGGAGCCTATGGCGCCTTGCTTCTCGCAGCCTATGACAAGAGCGATGACGTATTCAGAACGGTCTGCAAATGCGGTTCAGGATTTACCGACGAAGACTTGAACAAATTGCCCAAGCTACTTGAGAAATATGGAATAAGTCACCCGCACGCGAGGGTGGATTCTAAGGTTGTGCCAGACGTATGGTTCGTTCCGGGACTAGTGCTAGAGATAGTAGGAGCAGAAGTCACACTGAGTCCCATACACACATGCGGAATGAACAGGATCAGACCGGGAGCAGGTCTAGCAATAAGGTTTCCACGGTTTACTGGAAAATATCGCGAGGATAAGTCAGCCGAAGACTGCACTACTACAGATGAAGTCGTTAAAATGTACCGGGCTCAATTGAAGAAGATCGCCGCGAATCCCTTGGCAGAAGCAGCGTAGATCGTGAGATCGCGATACAGGTTCCCGGACCAAATGCGTCCCGCATCACTCCAAGAGAGGTACAAATTCTACCAGCGGGAGTTCAAGACAAATCTCGTG
>Ga0209802_1000099_pt1 | contig 62306 bp, 57 predicted proteins | sample GraSoiAngelo_129_FD_185886 | JGI IMG/M metagenome (GOLD analysis project Ga0209802, IMG submission 185886) | Grasslands soil microbial communities from the Angelo Coastal Reserve, California, USA - 14_0927_12_40cm (SPAdes) (version 2) | ecosystem: Environmental > Terrestrial > Soil > Grasslands ...
TGAACGCTAACGATAAGACGATTGAAGGCATCCGGCATCGCAACCGCCGAGTCTTTGGGGTCCAATGGCACCCTGAGAGCGCGCCAGGGCCCTATGATACGAGATTCCTATTCGACGAATTCATGCAAGCGGTGACAGGTCGATGAAGGACCAGACAATCAAGTCCGTACTGATCGTCGGCAGCGGTGCCATCAAAATAGGCGAAGCAGGCGAATTCGACTACTCAACCTCCCAAGCCATCAAAGCTCTCAAGGAGGAAGGAGTCCGTACAATAGTCGTCAATCCCAACATTGCTACCGTCCACACCGACGAGAAGTTCGCCGACAAAGTGTACTCTGTACCCATAAGAACCGATTATTTGGAACAAATCATTGCCGATGAAAAACCAGATGGTATCCTTCTAGGCTTCGGCGGCCAGACGGCACTCAACTGCGGCATGGAGCTCGCGGAGGAAGGGACTCTGGACAAGTACAACGTCCGTGTCCTTGGCACTGGAATACGAAGTATCGAGATGGCCGACAATCGCGAACTCTTCAAGCAGACAATGCTCGAGAAGGGCATTCCAGTGCCAAAGAGTGGCAAAGCCTCGACTGTTGAGGCCGCTTTGGTCGTAGCTGGTTCAATCGGCTATCCCGTCATCGTGAGAGTTGCCTATACTCTCGGAGGCCAGGGCTCAGGCGTCGCACACAACGACAAGGAGCTTCGCGAGATCGCGAGGAAAGGACTCTCTTACAGTAGGATCCGACAGGTCCTCGTCGAGGAATACTTGGATCACTGGAAAGAGATCGAGTATGAAGTAATGCGAGACAAGGATGACAATTGCACAATAGTGTGCAACATGGAGAACTTCGACCCTATGGGAATACACACCGGCGACAGCATCGTAGTCGCTCCATCACAGACGCTTACAAACAGAGAGTACAATCTTCTCCGGGAAACAGGTCAGAATGTTGTCAGAGTCCTAGAGATAGTTGGAGAGTGCAACATCCAATTCGCGCTCAACCCGCAAAGTGAAGAATATCGAGTTATAGAGGTCAACAGTCGTCTATCCAGAAGCTCCGCACTCGCCTCGAAGGCCACTGGCTATCCGATAGCGTACCTTGCCGCCAAACTCGCGCTAGGCTACACGCTCCCTGAGTTGTCCAATCGGATCACTGGTGTCACGATTGCCTGCTTCGAACCTAGCCTGGACTATATTGTGGTGAAGATGCCTCGCTGGGACTTTCAAAAGTTCGCGAACGCAAGTCACGAGATCGGGACCCAGATGAGGTCCGTCGGGGAGGTCATGGCAGTCGGCACGTGTTTCGAGGAGGCCTTGCAAAAGGCCGTGCGGATGCTCGATCTTGGGAGAGAACTCACGGATACGGAGGGACTTGCCCGAAGCACTAAGAGGCTACAGGAAGAACTCAAACATCCCACCGATCAAAGAATCTTCTATGTTGCCAAGGCCATTCAGTCCAAGATAGGAATCGAAGAGATAACAAAGCTAACCGGGATAGACAAGTGGTTCCTAGAAAAAATAATGGGCATCGTAGACTTTGACAAGCAACTGCGCCGGGAAAAGATCAGTCCGGATATTGTGAGAAGGGCAAAGCAGCTCGGATTCTCAGACCGGAAGATCGCTGAGGCGACAAACCGGTCAGAAGAGAATGTCAGAAAGTACAGGGTCACGAATGGAATAGTGCCTTGTGCAAAACAGATCGACACGCTTGCCGCAGAATGGCCAGCCAAAACGAACTATCTCTATCTGACCTACGGAGGTACCCAGGACGATATCCAGTACCCAGGCCAGAACAGTCTCATCGTCTTAGGTAGTGGATGTTATCGCATCGGATCGAGCGTAGAATTCGACTGGTGCTGTGTCAACATGGGCGTCGCACTGCGAAAAGAGGGGCGGGAAGTGATCATGATCAATTGCAACCCAGAAACCGTCTCAACAGACTTTGACATACTCGACAAGCTATACTTCGAAGAATTGACTTTCGAACGTGTGCTGGACATTATTGAGAAGGAACAGCCTGACGGTGTCGTTGTCAGTGTGGGGGGGCAGATTCCAAACAGTCTGGCGAAAAGGCTGGCGCCTTACGCAAGCATTCTCGGTAGCTCGCCGGACAGCATAGATAGTGCGGAAGACCGGTCGAAGTTCAGCCGGCTACTCGATCGTCTTCGGATCGAGCAGCCTCGGTGGAGTCGTCTCGAGACGCTTGGTCAGGCGGAGAAGTTTTCGGAGAGCATTGGGTATCCAGTTCTCATTCGTCCATCCTATGTCCTGTCTGGCTCTGCGATGAATGTTGCTTACGACAAGAGTCAGCTTGTTGGGTATATTCGTCAGGCTGCGAAGATATCGAAGAAGCATCCGGTTGTGATATCAAAGTTCTTTGCGGGAGCGCGCGAGGTCGAGGTTGACGCGGTAGGCGACGGGACCTCAGTCTTCATCGGCTCCATAATAGAACATGTGGAGAATGCTGGAGTGCACAGTGGGGACGCCACTATGAGCATTCCCACCTTGACAATAAGCGAGCATGTGAAGGATCGGATCAGAGACTATTCCAGGAGGATCGCACGAAGTCTCAGGATAAGAGGCCCGTTCAATATTCAATTCTTGGTCAAGAACCAACATGTGCTCGTTATCGAGTGCAACCTGCGCGCCTCGCGCAGCATGCCGTTCGTCTCCAAGACAATAGGTGTCAACCTGATGGAGCTAGCGGCGCGAGCAATGCTTGGTCAGAAAGTGGAGGATACAGAAGGGACACCAAGTTCCTGGTGCGTGAAGGCCCCGCAATTCTCGTTCATGAGAATTGACAAAGCCGATCCTGTGCTAGGTGTAGAAATGGTATCGACTGGTGAGGTGGCATGTTTCGGGACGAGCTTCGACGACGCCTTCGTGAAAGCATACATTGCCAGCAACTACTATTTGCCACAACCAGGCGATGGTGTTCTAGTTACGATGGCGAAGACTCGGAAGGAGATTCTCCCGTACGCAAGAATGCTTGCAGACAATGGCTACCGACTCTTCGCAACACGTCACACGGGAGAAGAGTTCAGTGAGAACGGGATAGAAAGCAGGACGCTCTACAAAGTCAGTGAGCGTAAGAAGCCGAACATCATCGACAGTATCATCAACAAGGATGTCAAACTCGTAATCAACATACCCACGAGCAACGGAGACATTACATCTCAGAAGATCCTGAGGGACGAGTACATGATCAGGAGAAAAGCGACCGAGTACGGTATTCCCGTAATAACGAATATTGAACTTGCAAAAACGATCATCGAGTCGTTGACAAGACGGAACGGGTCAAGGGAAAGGGCAGCATCAGGGGTTTTAGCCAGTCAGCAGAGTTCTGTTGCAAACTCAGGGCCAAAGAACATCGAGAAGATAACAATCCCTGCTACAGCCTGACTCCCTGTAGTCTACTAGTTCTGACTAACGATGCTGAGAATTACCGAGGAACAAGTTGAAGGATCTCTCGATATTTCCACGTCCATTGACTTAACCAGAGACGCGTACAGGCTGCAGGCCACAGGGAAGGTTCTGAATCCAAGCCGAGCCTTGCTGATTGTGCCTGGAGGAGTCTCGCTCTATTGTATGCCCGCCCATGTACTCGGAAGCAAGGCTATTGCAGTCAAGATCGCGAGAGTCGCACCCGACAATCTTGTCTCGTCACTACCGTCCACACTGGCAACATTATACCTGTATGATTCGAAGACTGGAGAATGTGTCGCCGAGATAGATGCAGAGGCTCTTACAGCGAAAAGGACTGCAGCTAGTACAGCTGTGGCTACCGACGAACTGGCACGGGAGGATTCAAGGGTCTTGGGAATCTTTGGGACCGGCAGACAAGCTGAAGTCCACATACCCGCCCTCATGCACGTCAGAGAACTTACTAAGATACTCGTGTACTCGAGAAATACTAAGAAGCTAGCAGAATTCGCAAGCAATGCTTCGAAAAAGTATCACGTAACCGTGATCGCTGCAAAGTCATCACTCCAAGTTCTAGAATCCTCTGACGTGCTTGTGCTGGCGACTAGTTCATCGTTGCCTTTGTTCGACGGTCGACTCGTCAAACCAGGCACACATGTGAATGCAGTAGGTGCAGCTCTTCCTACCACTCGAGAAGTCGACTCTTATCTCGTTCAACACTCTATTCTGTTCGTAGACTCCCGCGACCAAGCGCTCTCAACCTATGGAGACATATTGATCCCGATAAGAGAAGGCGTGATCGAGGCATCCCACATACGAGGAGAACTAGGTGACCTGATGATACGACCTGGACTGTTCTCCAGGAGGAAGGACGACATTACCCTCTTCAAGTCAGGGGGAATAGCGGCATTAGACGCCGTCTTCGCAGAGCATCTAGTCAAGTTATTGGGGAAGTAATATTCTCTCCATATGTTATCATCTGCTGACAGAAACCACCGGATCGGGCATTATGTCATGAATGATGCCGACCACATTTCCTATGGGACGTCAGAAAACAACGGGACGATACTGCAAATTGGACAGGAAGTCTCATCAAGAATAGGAATATCGCAGTTTAGAGCTCGAAGAGTCCAATGGATACAAAAATATGGCAAAGGGAAGTATGTTCTTCCGGACCTGCCCGCATTCCATCAGGATACTCTCTTCCTTTCAGACAAGTTGGAGGGAAAGCTTGCTCCAGAAGACTGGAGAGCTCTCCTCTGTTCCTCTCTAATATATGACGAAAAGCTGCGGTTGAAACGGAGATTCGGCCGTGCTGCGACACTTTCCGGCTTCGTTTTGGTTTTTCTAGCCGCCTACTTACTGTCATCAATCCTTCTCTCAATTTGGTTTCCCCGAGGATTACCGTCATACTCAATTGTAGGGTTGGGAGTCCCTTTCATCGCTATGCTGATTGGAGGCCTTTGGTTGGTCGGCGCAATTACGTCACCCTATACGAGACATTTGATATTCATCGCAGATCGGATGACGTCTCGGGAACTTGGTCTCGGAAGCCCGCTTCTAATTTCTCTGAAGAAAATCGAGACCCTAGGACTCGAACAGTACCCTTTTCGAAGAGGACGATTCGCGCACGTCCCATCAGTGGCTGATAGAATACAGAAACTCTCGAAGGATAGCGAAGCTTAGCTGCTCCGAGAGTGGACTAATGGCGACGCACCGATAGTACGGTTAGAGTCAAAAACCAAAGAGGTGGGACTTGTCCGGCTCGCGGATGGGGGCAGACCCTTACGATTATATCATCACCCAACAGTCCCCACTGGTTGGACTTTCTTGCGATTCATTTTAGCAAGTTGGGGTAATTGGTATCCTCAATGGGAACGTATGGTGACGTCGGTCGCAGAAGCTGAAGACTTGGGATTCTGGGGCTTCGTCATGCCGGACCACTACATGTGGGGGAGAATGGGTGGAGATGCAACATTGGAAACATGGGCAGCTCTAGCTTTTCTCGCTGCAAGGACAAAGAAGATTAAGCTCGGTACACTCGTGACGCCCATTCCATTTCGTCCGCCAGGAATACTGGCCAAGACCGTCTCGACTCTGGATATTATCTCGAATGGTCGAACAGTGCTAGGCGTCGGAGCTGGCTGGTCGCAGACAGAATTCGAAGGCTACAGCGTATGGGACCCTCCCAAGATTCGAGTGGAGAAGACCGAAGAGGGGTTGCAGCTCATTCTGAAGCTTTGGCATGAACCCAAAGTGGACTTCAACGGTAAATACTATCACGCGAAAGAAGCGGTCCTTGAACCTAAGCCAGTCCAGAAACCCCATCCCCCACTGTTATTCGGTGGGACCGGAACAAGAATGCTGAGAATGGCAGGAAAATATGGCGACATATGCATGATATCACCCTTCGGAGAACGCAATCCCGAAGAGGCAAAGAGGATTGTTTTGAACGAGGCGAAGCGGCATGATCGCGCGACCAAGGTCTCGTTCGCAGGCATTGCACCTCTCCCGCAGCAGAACCCCAAGTATGACAGGAGAATGTATGAGGACGCTGTTGAGAAGGCCGTTAAACTTGGTTGTGAGTATTTTGTCGCGCCGTTTCCTGAGGAAAGCTATCTAGAGTCGATGCGAAGCTTTGCGAAGGATGTTATGCCCAAACACAGAGCCTAGCTTTTCTCGATTGATCCCAGTGTTATAGTACCCGGACTGCCAGTTGGCAGCTGGGACAGTACTGGTAGAGAAGCTCGACCTCTCGATAGACATGCTTGTTCACCGGGTAGTGATCAAATGGGACAAGAATGTGAATGAGTTGCTTCTGACAGAATGAGTGGGCAGATTCTGACTCTGAAAACTGTATCTTTGAACTGGCGACCTTATACTTCTCAAGAAGCTTTAGCAACCCTTCCAAACTTTCGGCCTTGAACTCTTCAAAAGGAAGGTGTGGAGCGGCTCTTTCCGCGATCTTTGATCTTGTGCCATGCTGGAGCATTCGGGTGCTGAAACCCCTATCGAGTTTGATGTGATATCTCTAATACAATGCAAGTTTAAGGAGTAAGTACCTATCAAACAAGGGGGCCGGTCTCGTCCGGTTTATCGAGAAGAATGTTACTGTTCGACAGTTCAGAACGCGCTTTATCGTCTCCCCAGACCGGATTCGCATCACGACTGTCCACTGCTCCTTTGACATCGTCTCTCCTCAAAACATAGGTTGCAGTCATCATTACTGCTCCCCAAAGGACAAGTCCGGCAAGGAAGAGGCCGAGGCAGAGGAGAAAGATCGTCCAGAGAGCCGCATCATTCCAAACCTCGGATTGTAATAGGATCTGTAGGTCATTGTATGCATCGATGAAAAAGGTCCATCCCCAGAAAAGAATAAGGAGACCTATGAGTGAGGTCACTATCCTTCTGGCGAATTTCATGTCCTTATGAATGGCGAACACAACGGGTCTAACGTAGACTAAGTGAGCCGCACCTAGAACCGGTCCGACTATCTCAAGGGTAGACAGATATCCAAACAATAACCCGATAACCAGGCCGTGAGTCTGCATGAACTCGTTCAGCCTCGGGTTTGTCTCGACTAGGTATGGTGTTTGGGACAGGCCTATGAATGTGAAGACAATGACCGGGATGTAAGCTATCGAATAGACCCCGATAGATATGAGATAACCTATAATCACTTTCTTGAAGAACGGACGGTTGAGCATTATTTGCATTAGTTGTCTACTCGAATGTTGAGTCTCAAGGCTCGCGTCAACTCGTCTCTTGAAAGAGGCTTAAGTAAGATAGACAGCAAGCCGAAACATAAGTCCGCATCATGAAATATGTACCTGTCGGTCAGACGGGAGTACACGCCTCAATTCTCGCTTTAGGCGCTATGACGTTTGGGGAGAAGAACCCGTGGAAGCTTGGGGGGCTCGATCAGTTGACGGTAGACAAGATGGTTAAGCATGCGATTGACGTAGGGGTCAACTTCTTCGACACCGCGGACGTTTACAGTGAAGGAGACTCGGAGAAAACTCTTGGAAAAGCGCTCAAACCGTACAGAGAGCAAGTGCTGATCGCGACAAAAGTCCGTGCAAAGACTGGAACGGGAGTGAACGAGATTGGCTTGTCACGGCATCACGTCCAGCGAGGAATTCAGCACAGTCTGGAGAGACTGGATACGAAATGGATCGACTTCTACCAGTTCCACTCTTGGGATTGGCATGTACCACTGGACGAGTCGTTGGAGACGATGCAAGATCTCGTGGAGCGTGGAGTCGTGAATTATCCCGGCGTGTCCAACTTCAGCGGCTGGCAAATGGCAACACTACAATCTAGAGTGGAAGAACGAGGATATTCGAGATATGAGACGGCTCAAATGAATTACAGTCTCCTCAACCGAGACATCGAGCATGAGATATTGCCGTTCATGCAATACAGTCGGATGAGCCTCCTAGTTTGGAGCCCGCTGCATGGCGGGGTCTTAGCGGGAAAGTATTCCAAGAATGAAAAACCGGTTTCCGGAACTCGGATGGGCAATAGAGGATTATTCTTCCCGTTCTTCGACGAGAAAACCGGTTGGGAGATTGTCGAGAAAGTGAAACAGATTGCAAAGGAGCAAGGTTGTACGCCCGCGCAAGTGGCGATCTCGTGGTTACTATCGAAGCGGCACATAGTTCTCGTAGGAGCGAAAACGCTTCAGCAATTTGACGAGAATCTAGGAGCCTTAGACGTGAACCTTACCAAAGACCAGTTAGTCCAGCTGGAGGAGTTAACGAAGCCTCGTCAGATGTATCCTGATTGGATGATCCAGAGGCAGAGTTCCGGACGAGAGTTTCAGATTCTGCCGGCCGGCTGGGCCGCCTAAACGAGTCTGTTTACGAGATTACGCCGAGGGCTAGCAGGATTCCCGAGACTAGGAAGAACAGACCGAAGGTCAGCAGGACCGAGCCAGCTAGCAGATCGAGCGCCCAACGCGGTAACCTGATCAGATAATCATATGAGACGGCCGAGACCACTATCAATAGTCCTAAGCTAGCAATGGCGCCTATGAGGGTCCATTCAAAATTGAATGCTCCCGCCGCCGCGACAACAAGGCTGGCTTCAAAACCCTCGGTTAATGTGATTGTCAGAACTGGCGAGGAGTTTGCGAGTGAGAATGGGATCTCTCCGGTGGGAGATGTTTGTCCATGCATATGCTCAAGGTCTTTCTCGACGACGTCGTGTGCCATCCCTTCCATTTTCACCCGGAACGATTTGCCACGATAATGGTACTTGACGAAACCTCGCAGGAAACGGTAGGAGAAGTACAGAATGACTACTCCAGTGATCAAGTTGACGAGATAGTCCGCTACACCGCGTAACAGGACGAAAACTTGGCTTATGACAAGAAATGTTAGGACGGAGCCTAGGCCTCCAAGTACAACTCCCAAAAGTACATTACGCTTTCCAAGTTGTTTTACAGTTGCGAGAGAAAGGATCGCGACCTCGCTACCTTCGACCAGGATCGCCTTGAACGCTAGGAGGAAAGACGCAACGACCGTCGCATAATCTGGAATGAAGGCCATCCTTAGAAAACCAACGGGATTGGTTAGGCTTGTTTAATGTTGCGTTGTCATACAGTTGGTCCCGCTTGACCTTGGATATCCTCGTAGGCTTTATTGGAGCCTCGGGCGGGGTTTGAACCCGCGACCCTGCGGGACGATCTATGACCAAATCGTCTTTCCGCTTACGAGGCGGATGCTCTCTGGTGCGAGATGCATCTACCAGGCTGAGCCACCGAGGCACCGATCAAACCGGGCAGGGGACTTTTCCCTTAAAACTCCTACCATCAACTGGCGGATGAGTATTGAGGAAGAAATTGGAATCGCTTAGAGAAAGAGAAGCAATCAAACTGTTGACTAAGATCTATGGTCGGCATGATTTACCACTCGGGTATGAGGATGATGTTGCCGCTGTCCCAATCTCTCCGAGACTTTGGATAATCGTCAAGGGTGACATGCTGGTTCGGGGCACTGACATCCCTCCAGGCATGACTCTTTCAGAGGCTGGCAGGAAATCAATTGTGTCGACAGTCAGTGACTTCGCGGCGAAAGGCGTCAGGCCCAAGGCCCTAATCGTGTCCATCGGATTGCCGAGAAGTATTTCCAAGAGGCAGCTGTCAGAAATCGGACGGGGCCTTGCAGAGGGAGCAACCGAATACGGTTGCCCAATTGTGGGGGGTGACACTAACGAATCCAAGGATATCGTGATAGACGTAGCCGGATTTGGATACACAAAGCCGGGAGAATTAGTTTCCAGGAGGGGCGCGCAAAGTGGCAATATCGTAGCCGTCACGGGCGAGTTTGGAAATTCAGCCGCTGGCCTACGAATGTTGCTTAGGAAGGAACATCACGGGCGTGGGGCGGCTTCTCCGGTGTTAGAAAATGCGGTTAGGAGGCCTAGGGCGAGGTTGGAAGAGGGAATACGACTTGCGAGAACGCGAGCTGTCACGAGTTCTATCGATTCAAGTGATGGACTGGCATGGAGCCTGAATGAAGTAGCTAGGCTTGGACGTGTGAGGGTCGAGCTATACAATGTTCCTGTTTCGATGGAGACTGTTGACTATGCTCGAAAGCATAAACTCTCACCTTATCATCTAGCGCTATATGGGGGCGAAGAATACGAGTTGGTAGTGACGGTGAGAAAGGCAGGATGGCCATCGGCTTTGAGAGCTGTACCATCCCTCATCCCAGTTGGCAAAGTTACCAAAGGAAGTGGAGTATTTGCGAGGATCGAGGGTCGGAGGATTCGCGTCAAGCCGCGTGGGTACGAGCATTTCGGAGAAAGAGCTCGGGCATAATTGTTCCAGCGTTAGCTTTCTTCTTGGAGGAGTTTTGCTACTCCTCACGGGGAATTTAGTCAAACCGTTGTAGTTGTTGTTCAGGGTTTGGGCTTCTTGTGAATGGGCTTGGGTTTGGGTTTGGCGGGATCAATCAGAAAGTGTCCGGCTGTGAGAACATCTTTTCCTATGATTGCACGGTATCTCAATCTTGATCTGTCATTAATTCCGGCGTTCAGTGTGAATTTTTCGCCAGCAATATCCAATTTGATCTTCATCACGGGCCTCTTCATGGACGTGTCCCGGTGAGAGCTTCGGATCTTTACGTATCCGAGTACTGGACCGAGCCCGATTTTCCGGGTTAGTCTCGAATCTAGACTTGTCCTTTCAGACCCGGTGTCTATCTTAGCATTGATCCAGAACGCACCTTTCGGTCCAGAGACGCGCACTCTCTCTACGAGTCCGACTTTCTTCCTTCTCACTCTTTACAGCTATCCTTTCATTCTCTGCATAACGTGTTCTGCTATGGCGTCCGAAGCATCGATCCCTGTCGCCTCGTACAAACCTCTGAAGCCTGGTGAGACGTTCACTTCGATCACGTAAGTTCCATCGGTGGACTGGATCATATCGACACCAGCTATCTCCACGTCTAATGCTTTGGACGCTTGGAGTGCCGTATCCTCTTGTTCCTTTGTCAGTTTGTATCCAACTCCCTTTCCTCCGAGGTGGATATTGCTCCTCCACTCGTTCGGAGGTGCCAATCGTCGCATAGCTGCGACGACGTTCTCCCCAACGACAAATGCACGGATGTCTTCGCCCGGGTTGGGAACATATTTTTGGACGCAGATCAACTGTTTCAACTCCACAAGAGTATCAACTATCGGACGCGCATCTTTTGGATCGTCAACTCTCATGACTCCAACTCCTTGAGTTCCAGAGAGGAGTTTCATAATGAATGGGGTCGGCATTTGTCCTACGAGGTCGCTCATTTCAAATCTCGATCCCAACAGAATCGAGGAAGGTATCTTCACCTTGGCCCTTTTGAGTTCTTGAAGGGCCAAGAACTTGTTCCTAGCAAGGAATAATCCTCTCCTAGACAGCGTGGTGGGTATGTTTATGATGTCCAGGTGATTGAGCAACAGGACTCCGAACTCGGTTAGGCTTCGACCGATCCTTGGGATGAAAATGTCGAACTCGGACAATTGGACGTCATGATAAGCGGCTGCTGCTTTGGTTTCGTCCACCATTAATTGAATCTCATCTGTCTTCAGATGTTGAGCGTCGATACCACGATTTCTTGCAGCCCGTATGATCCGTTTCGTTCCCCAGTAGGTCGCCTTCCTAGATATTACTCCCAGCCGCAATTGTTGTCGGATTCTATCTGTGGAGAGTGTGCAGATAAAAGATGGATTTTCCGGTTGAGCGGGCCCGGTGGGATTCGAACCCACGACTTCTGGCTATCCCCTCTATACTTGTTAGAGGGCCAGCGCTCTATCCAGGCTGAGCTACGGACCCAATATGCTCTTGAGGGGACGGGACTGAGTTGGTAAAATGCCTTGTTAACGGAGAAGTTAGTTGGAACTGTGAGAAGAGAAGAAAAACGGGAGTTTGGGAGTTTGCGGGTTTCTTGGCGTTCTTGGCTAGTCTTACTTCTTCGACTCTAACCGTTTGAGGCTAGTCCATGCCATGAACAGTATGCCGGTTGAAACCACTAGGACCGCGAATGTTGCCGTTGGGATTATCTGTGTCATGAAGCTTGGCGCCTCATACGTTGGAATGGCCATTGAGATGCTGAAGCTTGTGGTCTCGTATCGCAGACCGTTAGTATTCGTTCCTAGTAATACGCATCCAGCGTAGATGCCGTATCTCGTGCTTGTGTTGCCTCCTGGACAGCTGCTGCCGCCAATGAATGAGCCGTACCACGACGGAATGGTGAACTGAACGTTGTAGAGGTAGATGTTGCCGCCGCCTGGGGAGCCGCTGGTTGTCAAGACTTGGTATGGTGAAAGGTTGAATGAGACATTCCCACCGGCGGCCCATTTACCGTCAACGTAGCCTGCCCACGGGAAGTAGATTGTAATGTTCCGAATCTCCAGTGTTTGAGTTGGGCTTTGGTTGACAACGGTAATGTAGAATGTGCCTGCACCGCCTGGTGTGTAAGATGCTTGATCAGTGCGGGTGGTTATGGCTTGTGCGTGCGCTGGCTGAGCGATGACTACTGCCATGACTGCCAATATCGTCGCAGTGACTGCTAGCTTATTCTTCAGATTCATAGCATCGCATGTCGCGGACCCGGTAGTATAGGTCTCATGTTACCCGATTTTCAAAGCATAAGGAATCAGGTGGAGATTCTCCAGTGATATCGAAAATGCAACTAGTTCGGATCACTTCATCCTGACCAGTCGTACCTCGATACATGCCATAGTAGGGTTGTCAGTCATTCGCCTTCAAATTCACTCTCGATTCCTGAACAATTGGGGACATTGTCTGAGTGCTACGAGGAGATTTTACAAGGCAGACTGCCCGCTGGAAAGATTGATAGCTTGTGTTCTCTCCTCCCTTCCGACTACGTGGGCCGGTCGTCTAAGAGCCCGTGTCCAATCAAGTTGATCTGGACAGAGTTCGGCGAAGCCTGGTTAGGACGTCGCCCTGACACGGCGAAGGTCGCAGGTTCGAATCCTGCCCGGCCCAGTCCAACTATACTATCCAGTCTATGAGCCGACTCTAAGGTCGATTCGATATCAGTAGTTGTAGCCGCCGCCGGCATTGTAAGGCGCGACCATATCTCCGGATGTAACGTACGGATCTGTGTCTCGTATTATCGATCCGTCGGTGTCGCAGAAGTAGACGCCCTTCATTCTTCTGATGTGTCTCATTGGACGGGCACATCTGGGACACTTGATTTCTGCCATAACGAATCAAAAACTCAGTCGGAAAGTTGAGGATAGACTTCTTCTTAGCGGGTTATACTATTCGGACTCGGTTGACTTTCTTGTTCTGCCAAGAATAACGTCGCATCGTTGTCTGGGCTCCAAAGCCGCACGCAGCACATCTCTTCTTTCTAACATGGTAAGAATGTCGCCCGCATCTGCGGCATCTGATGTGGGTCGGCTTGCCGCCTGCCTTTCCGAACGAAGTTGTGCCCTTGGTCATGTCTTAGGTCTCGAGTGAAAGGGCGATGAACTAAGAAGAGATAAACGTTCCACCGTTAGGACGATTGGTCTCGCTCAGACTCCGGATGGTTTCCAGCCTATCTCTCGGTCCAGTTGCATAAGAACCGATTCAACCTCTTCCAGTGATTTGTCCGATTCCTCTTCTGTCGGTATGTCAAAGAGCTTCTTCGGAGCGGTTTCCCCTGTCGATTTTTCAAACATAGTAGCCCACTCTCTCGGGATACTATCATCAGGAACTTTTCCGACAAGGGACGCGAAGGCGAGTGTCCAGACCCGCGGCACATTGGTGAGGGTGTATCCTCCGCCTCCGAACAGAAGGAGTCGCCCGTGACAGAGTTCGTGTGCAAGCTCGTGCATTGTACCTACGACTTCTTCGTAAGTATGGGTTGTAAGCCGAAGATGTGCTAGTAGATCGCCGTCGTGTCCGTCCGCGCCGCACTGGACAAGTATTGCTTCTGGGTGATGTTTCCTCACCAAGGGTGGGACGATGCTCTCGAAGCCCTCGAGGAATGCTTCGTCGCCACTACCTGGAAGGAGTGGGATGTTGACCTTCAATCCTTTGGCCGGTCCGCGTCCAGTCTCGTTTGGGTAGCCAGTGCCTGGGAAAATGTAACGTCCATTCTCATGAAAATCGATGTCCAAGACTGCCGGGTCGTCATAGAACCCGTACATTACACCGTCCCCGTGATGAGCGTCGATATCCAAGTATACTAGTCGTTTCAGATCATATTTCTGCTTGAGATAAGCTATCGAAATGGCAGGGTCGTTGAAGATGCAAAAGCCCGAGGCTCTATCAGGGTGGGCGTGGTGTAATCCTCCAGAGGGATTGAAGGCATGAGCGAATTGATCATTCATTATTAGGTCGCAGGCTTGTAGTGAGGCGCCGACGACCAAGCTCGTTGCTTCGTAGCAGCCTTTGAATCCGGGAGTGTCTCCCATGTCGAGGAACCCGCCGCCTTTCTCGCTCCTTCGCTTAATCCCGCGAACATAGTCTTGACTGTGGAAAAGAAGGATTTCTCCCTCCGTTGCCATCCTTGGCTTTTCTACTCGGGCTTCTTTCCCGTCTATGATTCCTTTCGCTTGGATTAGGTCGTAGGTAAGTTTCACTCGAATAGGTCGTAGTGGGTGAGAAGGTCCGAGGTTGTAGTCGAGGAAGCTATTGTCCCATAGTAGTGCGGTCTTGCCCGGCAGTGTCTCTCCCTTGCTTGTACGATATCATTCCGTGTTGATCTGTTGGCCCATTGGCGATTTTTCGTAGATCCGTACTGATCTTATGTTTGTAAATTCGAGTATGCCGTAACGTGAGAGTTCGCGTCCGATGCCGCTCTTCTTTACTCCTCCGAAGGGCATTCGAGGGTCCGAGGAGACGACGTTATTCACTGTGACAAGTCCTGCGTCGAGCTTTTGAGCCACTCGCTCGGCCTTTCGTACATCCTCGCTCCAGACGCTGGCCCCCAGTCCGTACTCGCTGTCGTTCGCCATTCTAATAGCCTTCTTCTCATTCTCCACTACCATGATCGGAGCAACAGGGCCGAAAACCTCTTCCTTCATCACTCTCATATTCTGATTCACCCTTGTCAGGATAGTCGGTGCATAGTAGTATCCTGGCCTCTCAAGTCTTCTCCCTCCTATCTCGACATGAGCTCCATCTTTGATTGAGTCTCTTACCTCTTGGTCAAGTGCCTCAAGAGCGTCTTTCCGGACCATGGGTCCAATATCTGTATCTGGGCTCATTGGATCGCCGATTCTCAAAGCATTCGTCTTGTTGACGAATTGCTCGATGAAGTCTTCGGCAACCTCTTTCACGACAAAGAATCGTTTGCTGGCGATGCAGCTCTGGCCGCAGTTGACGAAGCGTCCTCTCACAGCCCCCTCCGCGGTTGTATCCATATCTGCATCCTCCAAAACGATGAACGGGTCGCTGCCTCCCAATTCCAACACGAATTTTTTCAATTGTCGGCCCGCGGCCTCGGCGACCTTGGCTCCAACGCTTACGCTTCCTGTGAATGATACTGCGTTTGTCCCAGGTGATTCGATCATGTAGTTGGCCACTTGACCTCCTCCAACTACGACGTTGAAGCAATGGTCGTCGATTCCGCTCTCTGTGATAGCGGATTGCAGTGCAATCGCGGACTGAGGTGTCGTGCTGGAGGGCTTAAACACAGTAGTATTCCCGGCCATCAAGGCAGGAGCGGCAAATCGGACGCACTGCCAGACTGGGAAGTTCCAAGGCATTATTGCAGCCACTACCCCTAATGGTTGAAAGTCTACGTAACTATCAGTCGCATCTGTCTTCGCCGGTTCGGGGTGCAGGAACCCGGGTCCATTCTGGGCATAGTAAGCAAAAGCCGTAGCGCTCTTCTCAACTTCCGCCATGGACTCACGAATAATTTTTCCCATCTCCAGAGTGATGAGTCTAGCGATCTTCTCTTTGTTCTCTCTGAGAGTCTTGCCCACGTTATCGAAGAGTCGCGCGCGTTCCTGCGGACGGACGTCTCGCCAATTCCTGAACGATTCCCCAGCTTTTTCGATGACATGGTCGACCTCCTCTCGCGTCGCTGACTTTACTCTCTGGAGGACCTCGCCGGTTGCCGGGTTGATCTGCTCTATTAGTCGCTTGCTTGTCTGGCCCGCCATAAGATTCACTTTATCATCCCGTCCGAGGCTGGTTTGCTCCTATAAGAGAAGAAGGCTAGTAGAATGGAATCCACCTATGTTAGGCTGGATTGGGCTTTGATTTGGTGGACCGGGCGGGATTTGAACCCGCGGCCTTCCGCATATTGGGTTGAGAACCCTCGACGGAGACTACTTGCCGAGCGGACGATCTTCAGCCAGCGTACAACGATACGCTGTATACCAGGCTGATCTACCGGCCCACTATGTCGGCCGCTGACGCCGAGGGCTGGTTAAATTGGTTTTGGCCTTCAGCTGATCCGACTCGTTGCAATCAGAGTCCATGTTTCCTAGAGAGGTTTCTGGCCGGTGTCTGTTAGACGTTTAGCCTCAGAAGCAAGTTGGCCTTGTTTTCTCAACAGCAACCCCGTTGTTAGGCTCATGCCTGAGAATATTGCAGCTCCCAGAAAGAAGACGGCCTGCACTCCTCCTACGTCCGCGAATATTCCAGCCAGAATTGTTCCAACGGCCATCCCAATGCTCAGCATGAAACTGTAAAGTCCCATTGCGGAGCCTCGTAAGTCATGAGAGGCCTTGTCGCCGACAAAGGCAAGCATGGACGGGACGAGAGCTGTTCCGAAGAAGAACAAGATACCCGCGAAAATACCTATCGGCCCGACAATATTGATAGCAACGAGAATGTCCTTCTCGTTTTGCGCTCTTATCAGCTGACCATAGAATTCAGGGAAGATTACGAGAAAACCAAGCTCACCTATGACACCGATCAGCATGGTCTTGTGACGTCCGATCTTGTCAGAAAGCCTTCCAAACAGTACAGCCCCAGCTCCTAGCACAACCAGGCCTACTATTAGCAGAGGTCCAGATTTTGAAATATCGAACTGTTGTCCGCCTATTCTTGGCAGGAAGAGGTAGAAGCCGAGAATGATCGTGACCGAGAGCCAGAGGGGCAGTATCGCCACTACCTCTCCGCTTAGACCTGTGAATGTCTCCCTGAGGGTTTTCCGTCCCACCTTAACATGCGGTGGTTCTCGTAGCAGAAGCATGATCAAGAACGTCGCTGCGGCGAATAATCCGGAAACAATAATGAAGGCCAAGCCAAGCTCTGCTCGAAACACACTGAACAGGAATGTCCCGAATATTATGCCCACACCGTAGCCTGTAAGGTTCGACAAGTCAAAGGCTCCCATGCCAGTTCCCCGATTTTCGACGACTGTCAGGTCTGTGATCATGGTCAGCGACGATACTGTGACCATCGCCGCGGAGAGTCCCATCAAACCATGTGCAGACCCGATAACGAAGACATTCCTTGTCAGTCCCACCAGTAGAGTCAGGCCTGAGATCAGGGCCAAGCCTAGAACGAACGCACGTCGTCTGCCTTTCCGATCGATGTAAGCTCCAACTGGAAGAGCAGAGAACGCTTCCACAATCGGGTAAAGTGCCAATATGAACCCGACGATTGTAGCACTAGCTTCGATGTAGTAGGGTGGTCCGGCCAGGAAGAGAATGATCATTGTACCGAATCCGATTCTAGTAAGGAACACGGCCACGTAGAGAAGCGACAACGTCCCGAGCTTCGCTACCCAGGATAGTCCCTTTCCGCCGACTCCCTGCAACGAAGATTGGTCCAAGAGATTCATACTCGAATTCTACCGTTACGTAAGACCCCTTCTGGGGACCTAGAACGGTTTGACTTAACGGGGTTGCTGAAGAGCCTTTCCGGCGAAGTCTTCCTTATCCGTCTATTGTGCCATTTGACGAGTCCGATTAGAGGTGGAAACTCTTATTTCTGAACAATGCCCGGTTTGCCCCTTCGGTGTCGAGCAGGCGCCGAGGTAGACGCTGCGTCCTCGAAAGCTCAGCCTGTTCCCATCGAGGGAGGCTTGGGAGAGCACCCGGCTGAAGACCGGGTTGACGGTTCCCTATCAGAACCGGCCCAGTCGCAGGTTCAAACCCTGCCCTCGGCACCAAGAAAATATTCTAACGCAAAGGATAGAAAAACTGAAAAAGCCAAAACGCAGGCTCCCAGCCTCGGGATCAGATGCCAACAGTATCGTTCTACAAGATTGGATTACTACTATCACTGGTAGCCCTCAGCTCATCTCTCGCTGGTTTGGGATACTACTATCAGAATCGGACGGTGGGCCTGAACAATCAGGTTGCAAGCCTGAATACACAGAATGATTCCCAACACGACCAGATCGATTCCTTGAAAGGCCAGATCGCCAATCTAACTCAACAGATCAAAAACCTGAGCAGCAACATTGACCAACTTCAATCGACCAATACACAACTCCTGAATCAGATAATCCAGCTTAGGAATCAGCTCGGTGGAACTGGTGGGCTCTGCTCTTCGGGAAAGACGCTTACTATAGGAGAGCTCACAGATCTTTCTGACGGACTCTCGAATATAGGAATCAAAGTTAGGGAGTCTTCATTGTTGGCGGTAGACGATGTTAACTCCCTCCTCTCCTCTGGTGGCTGCAATCTTAGATTCTCTCTCGTAGTAGATGATTACGCACTTGACAACTCGAGAGCCTTGTCGGACCTGCAGTCATTTTCAGCCTCGGGCATTCAGATTGTCCTTGGACCTTTGAATAGTGGCGCAGCCCAGTTCATACTTCCGTTCGTGAACTCCAACCACATCGTACTAGTCAGCCCATCATCCTCCTCAACAGCTCTAGGTATTCCGAATGACTATCTCTTCGGGACAGCACCTACCGATGCTGCTCAGGGTCGTGCTGACGCAAGGATGATGTTTGACAGAGGAGCAAGAGCCGTCATCATCGTTCAAAGACATGACGGATATGGAATTTCGGTGGGGGACGCGACCGCGATGAAGTTCACTTCACTGGGCGGGAAAGTTATCGACACGATCCAATATGATGCTACGAGTTCCTCAACGACAGACTTCACTCCTGTCTTGCAAACAGTTCAAAATGACTTCAATCAAAATGTCGGCACCTATGGTCCTGACAAGATCGCTCTCTACTTCGTTTCCTTCGAAGAACTCGGTTCATTGGTGATCCAAGCCAGACACCAATCCGGATTTCCACGGACCCAACTTCCATGGTTCGGAGCAGACGGGACCACACTGGATCCTGTATTGACGGGTAATGCTACTACCGGTCCGCTCCTAGCACAGCTGAGATACACATCTCCGCAATTCTACACTGTCAACAATACGAAAACTCTCCAATTCTACCATCGCTTCAACAGTCTGTATCCAGGGCAGTCATGCGATCAGTATTGTCTCGGTGCATATGATGATGTATGGTTATCCGCCCTTGCAACGTTGCAAGCCGGCTCCTACGATGGTACAAAGATACAAGCGATCATCTCGACCGTCGCCTCGAATTATTACGGACTGACTGGCTGGACCGAGCTTGACTCTAACGGAGACCGAGTGCCCCAATCATATCAGATATGGAAGATCGCGATAGTAGGATCTCCTTCCCAGCCCTCATGGATTCTCGCGGGCACGTGGGACGCATTATCAGACAGTATCACGTGGCTTGCTCCACCCTAGATTCAAGGGAACACATCGTCCAGAGTTAGGCCAACGTCTCGTGGTTACTGTTCAGTTGAGGAAGGTTCATCCTGAGCGGGTCGGTCTACCTGTTCGTTGATCGTACTGTTCCTCGGGTGCAAGAAGTTGAGGAATGATAGTCGGCCTCGAAACACAGGTGACGTTCCGTCTATCGCTTTCTTTTGAACTGACGATGCCGTTGAAGGAATGCCTGCGGTAATGAGGTGTCGCCGGATCAGTAGCATCATGACAAGTAGACCTGTCACGAAGACCGTGGCGTTCACAGCAATCGACAATTCGACCCTGGTGATTGCCACTTGGAGAATGAAATAGAACTGAGCCACCGCATAAATTGAGCCGAACGCAAAAACTAGGAAAGGCAGGATTTGATTCAACCGTTTATCTGTCCTATTGATAGTCTTCCCCGCAAAGGATTGCATCGCACCAACGATGGAGATCGCGATTAGGAGAGTGTCTGCGACCGGGTTGGGCGGTTGATTCTGGCTAATGTATCCGATCACAAGAGTCGTAGCTCTGTAGAGTAGATAACCCCATAACGCCAGAAAAGTTCCGCCAGCAAAAATTGATGCTTGAGGGCGTCCTCCCCTGAGAGTTTTCCAACCCCATTGCAGAACCACCGTGAATGTCAAGAGAAGGATGACAAGTACACTGATCGTCCACGCAATTATCTTCTCGTTTGCTCCTTGAACGTTCTGGTATGAGGAACTCAGCCAACTGGAAATCATCCAGACTCCGTAAACCAGTGGAGCAACCGGGATCAAGAGCGAGATTGCCCCGAGCGTCTTGGTCAAGTTCTTTCTTCCGCCGTTCTGGTCTATCCCTTTTTCGACCTTCGTCAAGAGGTGCGACACGGGCGTTGCGATGAAGTAGGCTTGTAGGAGAACCCAACCATAGAAAATGACGATAAATGCAGGAAAGAACGGCAGTGCTTCGACACTGCCCGCTTGATAGATCCAGTAGGATAAACCTGTGAGTAGTGGACCGAACACCAATCCCAAGACAATTATTCGCGTTTTCAACCTGGAATAGAAAATGATCTTCTTCGTCCTTTCCCACAACGTGAGCAATGACAGAACGAGGTATGTGCCACCCGTTGAGGCACCGATAGCAAACACGATGGGCCAAGCCTCGCTGAATCGGATGGCTCTGCCGACGTAGACAGTGGCGAAGAGTAGGGCCATAATGAACGTGAAGATTACTGCATGGCCGCGGATTCCTGGAGTAGTCAGGATCCTAAGAGATGCAGGGAGCAGGTGAAATCTAGGTTTGTTTTCAGGTAGTGTCAAGTTGATCGGATGCGGGTTGGTTTCTGTACTCGCAACAGGTCTGCCGTTCGCTCGTATTCTTAATTATTCATCCGATACTGGGCCCAATCCCTACTCGTAACGGGTTGTGCAATGAGGGTGTCTTCACTAAGTACACGTTACTGCTTTCGCGTTATTCATGTCGATGGGACTCCTCCATGGAGGATGGTGACCAATTTCTCTGGGTCGATGTTGCCTCCCGAAACGATGCAGACCACCCTTCCAAGACCCGCTTTCCCTGTTAACGCCGCTGCCGCACTAGCAGCTCCCGCGCCCTCGGCCAAGACCCGGTTTCTCTCTAAAATCAGACGCAACGCGGCAGCGGTCTCCCTGAGAGAGACGACAATCGAACCTTCGAGCAGAGAACGTACGAGTTTCCACATTTCCGGAACCACGCTCTTCCCGCCGATACCGTCGACGAAGCTCGGGATCCTATCGATCTGCTGCGCCGAACCCTTGGAATAGGAGGCTGCTAACGGTGCCGCCGTCTCGGGCTCACACGCATATACCCGTACGCCAGGATTCTGACTCTTGACAGCGATTGCGATTCCCGCAGAGAGTCCCCCACCGCCAAACGGGACGACTACTGAATCCAGATCAGGAATGTCCTCAAGGAGTTCGAACCCTATTGTTCCATTACCTGCGATCATTCTAGCATCCGCGAAGGGATGAATGAAATTCCAACCTTCTCTCTCCAACGGATCGTACCCATGATTCTTTACTACTTCCCATACCTCGTCGAATCCAAGTGGAATGATCCGGGCTCCGTATCGCTTGATGCCCTGAAGCTTCGTCCCAGGCGCGTTGTCCGGAACTATCACAGAGCAGGGAATCCCGATCTCCTTGGCCTGCCAAGCAAGAGCCTGCGCCATATTGCCCGCACTAACGGTGTAAACTCCTTTGGACAACGCTCTTCCCGACAAAGCTAGAGCGTTGCACACGCCACGCACCTTGAAAGAGCTCGTTGGTTGAAGGTTCTCAAGCTTGAGAAAGATACTTGCAGGCGCGTCGTCCACGTTCAAACGAACTAAGGGCGTTCTAACGATCGAGTCCTTGATCCTCTCGCGAGCCTCCCTGATCATCTGAGGAGTAACACTATCAGCCGGCCACTTCCTCGCCTTGGAAACTGGCCTCATTCTCCCACACCAATTGGGTCGCCGCTGATTGCAAACTCTTAAGCTTTCGAAGCTCTCCGTTCTAAAATATGAAGAAGGAAGCTGTAGGGAAGAATCGGATCAATGGACTCCCCTTCAGTCCAGGAGTAAAGTCTGGCGGGCTGCTCTTTGTTTCTGGTCAAGGCCCGATCGGAAAAGACGGGAAGATCATAGCCGGCGACATCAAGATACAAACGCGGAAGACGCTAGAGAACTTCCGAGATGTCCTCGAAGCTGCCGGGGCGACTATGGACGATGTCGTCCAAACGACGGTATACCTCAAAGACCTAGCGGACTACCAAGGGATGAACGAAGTATACGCTAGCTTCTTCTCGGATCCGAAGCCTGCAAGAGCGACGGTGAAGGCCGAGCTATTGTTCGGAATGACTGTCGAGATTCAAGGAATCGCAGCGATTAGACGAAGCCGATAGACTGACAGGAAGTTTATCTCCGACCGTCGAGTCTGGCTCTCATTTCCCAAGATCTCTTGAAACCTCTCCCACGATAAACCCGGCGGCCCATCTTGCTCGCATGGAGAACTAATTGGGGAAATCCTTTCTTCTTACTCCAACGCTTCGCTTCATCAACTATCTTGCTAGCGACTCCCTTTCCTCGAAAGGATGGTTCAGTATACATGCTGAGAAGATACGGTTGAAAGGAAGTGCGTATTCCGGGTCTGGGCTGGATCGGTTGTAGCCATAAACAGCCGCTACCGGCTACTTGCTTCTTTTCATCTTCGACGATCCAACCGAGCAAGGTCCCGTTGCGAAGCCCATTCCGAGCCCAGCTACGGTATTCACGGTCGGCGCGGTCGAGCTCTCGCCTGTCTGTTATCCCGATCTCTGCCCACATGGTGCGGCGTTGACTGACAAGATGTTCCAGATCGATCAGTCTCGCTCGACGAATTCTCAGTCGAGGTAGGGACCGACGACTCTTTCGTTTTTGGCTTTGGCTCCGAGCCATACACTTACCCCTTTTTGGCGAACGCAGATGTGATTCGGGCCACGCTCCAGCCACTACTAGATTACTCTTTCATGAAGCGAGACCCTAGTCGAGTAAGGTCATTCAGCGATGGAAGAAGATTCCTTCCTCCAATCTTGAAGGATACGCAACCTAATCAATAACGACAGCAAAGAACATTATTGAGACAATAGACCTGATTATCACTGTAAAACTTGGCGGTGACATAATCAAGAAACCAGAATCGTCCTTATTCGCCGATCTGAAACGAACATCCATTCAACACAGCGTGATCCTCGTGCACGGGGGCGGCGACGAAGTCACGGAAATAGCCGACAAACTCGGAAAGAAGCAGAAATTCATAGTTTCTCCCGGCAGAATAAGAAGCCGGTACACCGACGAAGAGACTGTGAAAATCTACACTATGGTCATGTGTGGAAAGAACAACAAGGAATTGGTGGCAGCGCTAGAACGGGAAAAGATTCCAGCACTGGGACTGTCCGGCTTGGACGGTGGATTGATCAGAGCCGAAAGAAAGAAGCAATTGATCTCCGTCGAAGACGGCCGGAAGCGGATCATAGACGGTGGATTCACAGGACAGATCAGAAAAATCAATGGCAAGCTTCTAAGCGCTATCCTCAAAGACGGTTACATTCCAGTCGTCGCACCAGTCGCTCTAGGTGAGGAATTCGAGTTTCTAAACGTCGATTCAGATCGCGCAGCTGCCTACGTAGCAGGCGAGCTGAAGGCGGATACAATTGTCTTCTTGACTGACGTTTCAGGCGTATACATGGAGAACAAGTTGATCCGCGAGATGAAGATTGGCGAGGCTGAATCAATGATGAAAAAAGTGGGATTCGGCATGGAGAAGAAACTCATGGCCTGCGTTGAAGCAGTTCGTATGGGCGTAGGAAAGGCGATTATATCCTCGGGAAAGGTCGAAGAACCCATCACACAAGCATTAGCCGAGAAAAACTGCACCGTGATAATACCATGATCGACGCCGCAACAACGATCAAGCTGGAACAGGAGCACTACGCACAGGTCTACCAGAAGCTTTCTGTCGTCATAGATCGAGGGCAGGCTGCGTTGGTCTGGGATGTCGACGGCAAGGAGTACGTGGACTGTATGGCGGGCTATGGTGTGGCTCTAATCGGACACTGCAACCCACGAGTCGTCTCGGCCGTCAAGGACCAGGTGGATCGCTTGATAACAAGCCATCCCTCACTCTACAATCCTGTCAGGTCACAATTTCTAGAGAAGCTCAGCGGAATCTCTCCAAGAGGTCTCGATCACGCGTTTCTTTCGAACAGTGGAGCCGAAGCGAACGAGTGCGCTATCAAACTGGCCAGGAAATACACTGGTAGAAAGGAGATTATTGCTTTCACGGGCAGCTTCCACGGAAAAACTATGGGTGCAGTCTCAATAACATGGGCTAAGAAGTATCGCGAACCATTCGAACCTCTCGTCCCCGCCGTTCATTTTGCCAAGTTTGGCGAAATCGATACCGTCAAGTCCGTGCTAGGGGATGAGACGGGAGCGGTGATTGTTGAGCCAGTACAAGGCGAGAGCGGCGTCCACATCCCACCAGATGACTTCCTACCTCAACTGAGAGAACTCTGCGACGAAAACGGCTCACTACTTATTTTCGATGAGATCCAGACGGGACTCGGCCGGACGGGGAAGATGTGGGCAGGAGAGCATTGGAACGTTACTCCGGACATTATGACAGTTGCCAAGGGTCTCGCAGGTGGACTGCCAACTGGGGCTACCTTATCCACCAAGGAGGTGATGTCTTCATTGAAGATTGGAGAACATTCAAGCACTTTCGGTGGAAATCCGCTCTGTTGTGCTGCGGCATCGGCAACGATAGATTACATCGTTGAAAACAAACTGGCTTCGCGAGCCGAGGAAATAGGGGGGTTCTTCAAGAAAGGATTGGAGAAGATCGCGTCGGAGAAGAGTGTCGTTCGGGAAGTCAGAGGTCTCGGGTTAATGTTGGCCCTTGAGACAAGGTTCGAGGTTAAAGAGATTATTTTCGAATGCCTTAGACAAGGCTTGTTAGTGCTCTACTCTGGCAGGAACATAATCAGACTACTGCCTCCTCTTATTATTGAAACGGAACAGATCGAAAGGACACTCGGAGTGCTGGCCTCCTCATTGCCCAATTTGGTAGTGCCAATAACAATCGAGGGCCGAACTGGTAGCGGATAGCTGCCGATTCTTCGATCTGAGACGCCGAAAAGCCTGTGCTCCCCCTAGACTACAATTGGTTGTGGTACAGATACACTATCGTTCCTAAAGCGGCAAACGCGAGAGATGGGACTACGAGCACTGATGCAGGCCCGAGTCCGACCCCTGGCTTGCTTAGCTGTCTAAAGGCCTCGACAGCCCAGGTCATGGGATTCGCTAGGACAATCGGCCTCAAGAATGACGGGAAAACGTCCGGGCTGAAGAACAACGTGCTGAAGAATGAAAAGTAGAGTTGGACTGTACTGCGAACAGTGACAAAGACTTCGATGCTTGAGGCATAGGCCGAGACGGCCATGGATATTCCGACGACCCCGAGGGAAAACAACCCAACAATTGAGAAAGCTCCTAGGATACGAGGGTCTAGAAGAATACCGTACAAGTAGCATATGGTTAGGGTTCCCGGAAAAGTTGCAATGAGGCTTCTCGCAACACCTCCTGCAACACGCGATACCGACCACAGCCTTCTCGAAGCAGGGAGGCTCAGCAGGTAACTTGTCAGGTCCTTGATGTATCGTTCTCTCCAGATATCACGCCCCGACTGAAAGGCCGCGACACTGCAAGTGACGAAATTTGATCCGGGAGCTATGAACTGGAAGTAGCTAGGTATGCCGCTGCTCGGAGGAACCAATCTTCCGAAAGTTGCAGCGGTAACGAAAAGATCGATAGCAAAGTTTGCGAACATTATGGCAACAAGGAAACTGTCAGAGAAAAGTATCTTGATATCTCGCTGGACTATGTTAGTGGCTATTCTGAAATTATCGGCGAGTGCAGTCATGCATACACTCCTCCTTCCAGCTTTCTAAAGTAAAACGCTGCGCCTAGTCCGAGGAAGACGGCCACGAAAGCCAATAAACCGGCGAGTGTGGATAAATCGAGGCCGGGGCCGAGCAACAACGAGCGAGCCCCGTTACTTGCAAAGCTGACCGGCGAGAACGGTGCGATACTTGCGACGTAGCTTGGCATGAATGAGATTGGGTATAGGGCTGTGCTCGCCCGTACGATGGCCAGTTCCATTAGTGCGAGGAATACGTCGAACCTGTTCGCGCTTCGAACGCTGACGGCTACCGTGATTGATAACCCTGTGACTCCGAAAGCCAAGAGGAACAGGTAGGCCATAGCGGCCGCCAGCGATGCGGGTTGAGCGAAACCCTCTATGATCGCTACTACCGCGAACATTGGGGTGACATAGATCAGGGCTCGGATTGCTCCGCCAAGTGCTCGGCCGATGATGAACTGTCTTCTAGAGACGGGTAACGTTAGTAGGTAGTCTAGTACGCCCTCCTCTGCCTCCTCGAAAATATCATAACCAATAATGAATGAGATTGAAGCGACCATTGAGATGATACTGCCAACCGCGTAATATTGGAAGAAACCTGAGACGCTTACGAGACGGCTTATCAGCGTAGCGAATACGAACAGTTGGATGATGAAGGCGAGACCTCGTGAAATAATAATCCAAGGCGTCCGGAATAGTACCTCGATGTCCCTGCGTGCCATCTGGAAAACTAGGTTTCCAGAAGGGAGAGGGCTCTGAATCCTAGGCCCTGTTTCGACCATCCTACTCGAACTGCTGTCCAGTGTATGTGAGGAAGACGTCTTCCAGCGCGACCTCCTTGAGGTGGATGCTCTCGACTTTGTACCCCTGACTTGTCAAGGCCTCGACAATCTTCGGGAGCATTAATCGTCCGAAGTTGAGATAGACAAGTATCTTGTTGTCGACTTGATTTACATGGTGGACTTCCTTGAACTGTGTTAGGACCTCGTCCTCCAATCTGGGTCCATCCTTGCCTATTGTTACCTCCAAGACTTCTCCCCCTTTCAAAGTATCTTTCAACTGTCCTAGGCTTCCGACTGTAACGAGTTTTCCAAGGTTCATTATTGCGACCCGTTCGGATAATCGTTCAGCCTCATCCATCATGTTGGTCGCCACTATTACTGTCGAGCCTTCCTCTCTGAGTTTGCGTATCATGTCCCAGACCAATAGACGACTTGGGACGTCTAGGAATGCGGTGGGCTCGTCGAATACTGCAACCTTTGGTCTTTGGGCGAGTATCTTGGCATCCTCAATCTTCTTCTTCATGCCACCGCTCATCAACCAGGTTCTTTTCCCCCTCGCTTCCCACAGGCCTAGAGCTTTGAGGATGCCCTCGACTCTCTGTTTTCTCTCCTCTTTGCCTAGGCTTGTGGTCATTTTGAGATGCCAGTCTAGGACATCATAGCCGTTGAGTATGCCGTCGAATCTTGGGTCTTGGAAGGCTATGCCTATGATGCTCCTGACACTGTTCGGCTTCTCTAAAACGTCGTATCCTTGGACCCTTATCTTGCCGCTGGTTGGTCGGTAGACTGTTCCCATCATAAGCATTAACGTAGTCTTTCCTGCACCGTTGGGTCCGAGCAGACCAATTATCTCGCCGTCACCAACCTCGAGAGAGAAATTCTTCACGGCTTCGAGTGTCCCGAATCGTTTTCCTACATTGTCAAAAGTGATCATGGAATCACGAATCTCAAGGATATACTTGGGACTGCACATTCTCCTGTTATGGGGCAAAGAGATGTTCTCTAAGGATAGTTGGATAAAAACCGTCTTGCGAAGAGTTGTCTCAGGTTCTCAGAAGTTATCTGGATGTATCTTCTAGAAAGTCCAGCCGTACATTCGCATTATTATCGGGGTAATGTCTGCCTCGATCAAGCCAGCTATGAGGAATAGAACTGCTAATCCGACGACAACGTAGACTGCTTGTCGGAGGCTTTGAGACAATGTCTCAGTGCTTTCTGGACTAGGAGACAATTTGGCCCTCCATGCAGCCGTGCCGAGTTTGATTCCTACTGAGCCCGCTATGACGAGCGAGGGGATCTCTATGATGCCATGTGGAAGTATGGCAGCCAGGAACATCGTGTTAGATGGCGTCAGGGGTTGAACGATCCCGAGGATGAACCCATTGAATAATATGTCCGCAAAGCTCGGGATTCCGAATCCAATCCCAGCGAGGGCTGTTCCCACTGAGACGAGCCAATTGTGGAGGAAGAGATCGATTCCTAGAAAAGGTGGAAGTACGTTTGGAAAGATGACGTTTGGATTTCCTTTTCGCGGATCGTAACCCGGCTGCAGTTGTATAGCGGTGCCTAAACCGCTGTTGGTGATGTAGTTCCCATCAACTATTCCGATGGCCAGTGCAAGAATTGCGGCTACATGGAACGGGAAGTTGCTTGGGCTCACCAGGAATCTTCCGATCTCGAAGAGCCCGTTCTTCACTTTCCTCCATGCCGCCCTTGGAAGCCTTCGATACATGTCTCCAATGATTGGATTTGAGGGTCTGAACTCCATCTCCGCGACGTCTGGTCTGGCATAATGGTAGATCATTGTCTTTGTGGAGTGCAAAATTGGTAGCAGGAGAAGGGTCACAACTGCTGTCGTGAGTGATGTGAGAGGGAGACCCAATGGCGCTCCCAGGATTACAATGAATGCTAGGAGCAGTTGGAAGGCTCCCCTAACCAACGCATAGGTCATCGTCGTTCCAAGATTATGGCTTGCCACCCTGAAACTATGTTTGACAGCAGCAAACCCGGAAATTTGGTCGACAACCACCGCAGGATATGCATACAATGTAAACAGGCTGAGAAGAAGTGAGGCACCGATGGCGAATTCGTAAACGACAACGAACGACAGAGCTGCAGCGATCAGATTACCGGTTCCGATGTAGACGAGTAGGGTGACAATTCCCACCAGGATGAGGGGGGACCACGTGACGAGAACAGTGAGAAAGATGGTCCGGGCCATGGCTTTCCATCGCCGGGCACCGTTCGCCAATAGCGAGTTGAAAGAGACGGAGTCTTTCTGCCAAGCATCAACGTATACACCGTATTCGGCAGAATATACGAATCCTCCACCCAGAATGCCGACCAACGCAATCCCAACGAGGCTAATAGTTGCAAGAACTATCAGCATGGGAAAGATGGCGGGATCTGTTATCGCACCGAAAATATTTCCGGTGAATATCCGGGTCGCGAATAATTTGAGGAGGCCCTGCCCTGCCAGCAAGTTGAGAAATGCAACGGCTGCCATCGTGACTACTGATTGCTCAATCGTGGACAGCCCCGTACCGAGCATGGTTGGAACCATCAGTATCGGATGTCGTCTCCAGATCCAATAAGATCGTTCAAGGATCCTGTCAAAGAATAATCTCTTGAGACTAAGCATCAAGTCCTACATCGCACCACCAATGGAGGATATTGGACCAACTTTTTGCAGTCCGGTTAAGATTGGTTGAAGTTCGCTTTCCAAATGTGATTGAACGACAAAGTGCGGTTCTGGATCGTGTGCAGAAACATACAACCAATAGATCCACGCCCATCCAACTGTCAAGTAGACCAGGTAAGACACGGGGAACGAAGCGATGTCTGCTGGAAGGCGGAGCACCGTTAGGGATAAGGATAGAGGACCCAATATGCTAGCAGCAAAATATGCGACGTTGTTTCGCGAGGGATACCAGCGCTTCGCTTGGAAAGGTGCGCCACCAACCTGTAGTCCCAATCCCCGTTGCAGGTCTTCGAGTGTGACGAATTCTCTTTTCTCATGCTTTTGAAAGTCGCTGTTGACTTGAAACAGAGCGTAGGCAAGGAATAATCCTCCTATGAAGGGGACGAGCGAGAGTAGGCTCCAGAGATACGCGCTACGCTCCTTTTCTTCAACCGTGGCAGCCCGAAGATCTCTTTCGGCAGTGTTGACAGCGAACAATCTTGAAGTGTCTGTAGGATTCGTATTGTTCTTTACTCGTCCTATCGAAGCCCATAGCAACGCCTCTGACCGTCCAAGATGCATATTTCTCCTGTTGACGATCGAATAGACCAGGTAGCTTACAGGCACTGTGGCAACGAAAGCGGCTAGGCTAATGGCGCTCAGTGAGGTGGCCAAAGGAATGCCTGACGCGTGAGAAATAGGCCGGTATCTCGACTCGATTACGTAAAGTGCCCAGAGGATCCAGCTCGCTAGAGCGGTGAGGATGAGGGAGGAATCTATCGAATAATCGGTCACGTTCCGCATTTCTGAGTAACGGACTATCTCGTCTGCTTCTTGATTCAAGGTGTCGTTATTCACCGCAGTGAGGGGAGCTATGTATTTTCGACTTAGGGTGACGAAGGTGGAAGCGTGAAGCCGGAGGTCGAGGGCGGTGGGGGCGATGAGGGTGGTGGCATCGAGGGACCGCCTAGTACTGGTGAGATTTGGGCTATGATCGTGTCTTCGATCATCCATTGCTGTCGGAAGTGATTGTTCGGGTCTGTGAGAAGCACATAGATCCAGTAGATTGAGAAGATTTGTCCAGTGATGAGTGAGAGTATGAAGTAGAGGATGAAGCTTCGGTCTGGTACCGGAAGAGTTCTTCGTGGGAGGTTGACTGGAACCCCTGCCGCCGCCAAGGTTCTGTTCAGATCCTCGAAGAACTGGTCTTCCCGTCTTTCATGCTTGAAAAAGTCCTTCATCAGATAGTAGAAGATGTACAGGGTTGCTATCCCTGTAATCAGTGATAATATAGTCCACAACGCTGCGCTCTTCTCGGTTTCGTCAATCCTAGCTTCGCGTAGGGTTCTGTCCATGTTGTTCAAGTGCATCGAGACGTCCACTCCCCTCTTCGATGAGACTTCTTTCGCCATGTTCAACAAATCTTCGTAGAGCAGAAGCTGTCTCTGGAAGTGAGTGTTACGACGCTTAGCGAGTTTGTAAAGCATTACGGCAGAGAGGATTACGGCCACAATGATTCCAACGAGGAAAAGCAAGAAGAACACTCCGAGCGCGAGAAAAATTGACGAACTTGGGGTTGTGGTAGGAGCAGTTGTCGGGGTTATCGATAGGGACGAGATTATGATGCCAGCTATGAAAAGTACTAAGAAGATGATCGGGAGGAACGGAACGATGAGCCATCCCGCTGACATCTGCGAGTCTGCTTCGATGCGCATTCGTGCATCTCGGCGGAGGTTTTCGAGTACAACGCTCAGTTCGTCGACACCTTGTTAACGGTTCTTTGAAAGCTTCCGTATTTAAGCCATAGATTAGATGTTGTACGCGGCCTGTCTCGGGTTCGTTGTCCTGTACCAACTGTTTGGTTCAATCTGCAGTCTTTAAATCGTGGTCGGTCTTTTTGCCACGATTTGAGTGCGGCCGTGGTCTAGCCTGGTCTATGATCTCAGCCTGCCATATGCACATGGCACGGCTTGCGGAACGCTGATGACCCGGGAGATTGCTCCCCGCGGAGTAATCCGGGAATTCAAATCCCGGCGGCCGCACCAAATCCACTCCACTAACAAGACGACCAGATTACTACGCGCGGAATAGTTGGTCGAATTATCAAACCTATCGGCTGTCTTGGTAGAGACCGATTCTTTAACGGAAACTGCCATCAATGCGAAACCTCAGCTCATTCACTCATCATCAAGGATACCTTATGTAGACGCCAACGGAACTATCCTGAACCAGATGATCGGAGTACGGCGTGATGTCAGGCGAGCTTGAACTCCTGAGGCAGAAGAGGGCTGCAGAACTACGCCGCAAGATGCTTGAGTCAAAGAACAGACCCGCGACATCACAGCCTCTTCCTCCTAAACCGACTCCAAAGGAGATTGTCCGAAGGTCCTTGGTTGGAAGAGGAAGTGAGGTTCTGGAGACCGCACGACGTCAGTATCCATCAGAGATAGCGGTCTTGGAAGAGAACCTGGCCAAGGTGATACAGGAGGGACGGCTGAAAGGTCCCATCACGGGCGAGGAACTTTACTCTTTCCTACAACGCATCGGCATCCAATTCAATATGAACACTAAGATACGGATTGCAGAAGGCGGAGAATTGAAGAGTATCGAAGAGAAATTGCGGGGACAGAGTAAGGACGATTGATTGTCCGTTAGTCACCGACCGAAGCTGCCATGGAGACTCCACGCGGGCTCATAGTACTTCGAGCTAGCGTCTGAAGGCACGGAAGCCTAATTTTCGGTCAACTGGTCGAAGTAAGAATAGACAGTCCAATGGGACAAGCCGAAACTAGTTTCAACGTCCCCCTCAAATGCACCCCGGAAGAGTACAAACACTTCGTCGAGCCAGCAATGGGTGAAGCCGACAAGTCCAACTTCCCCACGGCTCTAGATATTGTGACGAATGGGCTTAACGCACATCCCGCATCAGAGGGACTATTATTCTTGAAGGCCTACTTCGGCTACAAGGTTGCTGATTCGATGAGTAATCAGTTGATCGCCCTGCCAAGAGCGATAGAAAGACTGCCTGACGGCTCCCTGGTGATAGATGGATCCGCAGCGAACCAGATGCTGATTCAGTTTAGCGAGATAATCAAGGTCTTGGAGGATTCTGACGGGGCGATCGATGAACTCTTACAGGTGAACCCGAAGAGTCAAGAAGTCAGTGGCTTCAAGAACTACATCAAAGCAAAACTCGAGAAGCTTGAGCGTGAGTCAACCAATATGCGGACCAGCCTGGGTAATAGCACTAGCATTGCCGGTGGATTCTGTCAGGGATGTCGTCAGACAATCTCATTCGAAAGTCAGAAGGTTGTCTTTCGGCGTGCCTCTGCAACGCAGATGGAAGTTTTTCACGAAGCGTGCTACAAGAAGCCCAACTAGTCAGACGAGCTTGGTTACCGTAGCAGGAAAACGTTCCTCGTTGGCAATCACGATCTCGACCTGCGTTCCTTCCTTTGCAAAGTCTCTCTGGACATAGCCCAATCCAACGACACTAGACAATGCGGGTGAATAGGCGGAGCTTGTGACGACTCCCGCTTCTTTATTGTCCCCGTATAGTCTCGCTCCTCGTCCAAGTCCATGCGAAGCCTTCGCTTGGATCTGGGCAAGTCTTCTGTTCACTCGACCAATGAAAGTTGCTCGAGCCACAGTTTCCTGTCCCATGTAACACCCCTTGTTGAAACTGATCGCATCCTTCAGTCCTGCCTCCAAGATCAGAGTGTTCTCGTCGAGATCGATTCCGTACCTAGGGAAGGCTGCTTCCAGTCTCAGAATGTCAAGGGCTTCTGTCCCGACAGGTTGCACTCCTTGCAAGAGAAAGGCTTGCCAGACCGATTCAACCTCGTTTCTCGGTATGATAATGTCGTACCCGCTTTGGCCGGTCCGGTCATGGTTGATTATCACGCTCGGGCCTAGTGCTTGATTGGCAATACGAGGCAGCGTCGAGACATCCGTTTTCAACACTTGCCTGATCACGTCAGCAGCCTTCTGTCCCTGCAGGCTTAACAGGAGAAGTTCATTGCTTGAATCTTGAATCTGAACATCTTCCGTAATGATGAATTGATCCAGAATAATCTTTAGTCTTTCAGAGGACGATTCGCCTGTGTCCAGAAGCAGACGGTCGCCCAGATTATGGATGTACATGTCTCCTAGAACTCGTGCCTTCGGTGTGAGGAGGCAAGCTCTCACGCCTTGATTCTCCTTCAGACTAGCAATATCATTCGTTAGCAATCCGTGAAGGAAGCTCGATCGGTCGCGCCCAGTTATCGACAATCGGCCAAGATGAGATAAGTCCATGATTCCAGTATTCCTTCTGACTTCCCAATACTCATCTTCCACCTTGCCGTATCGTTCAGGCACCGTTCCATTCGTGAGGGTGGCTCCCATCTTCTCATGATGAAGGAGGAGAGGAGAGGACAACGCAAACAGCTAGGGTACGGCCCATCATTATAGACTTGTCACTCACAGGAGGTTTTTGGAGACCTTAAACAGCGTCAAACCTCTAAGGAGGGAGGGCTGTCATTGAGGCCGAAGATAACTCAACGGTTCGGGTTCGAAACGTATGCGAACACTAGAATGGCTTACGGACCTTCTTATTCCAAGAACGGGTCGCGGCTGTCCTTTAGCACTGACCTAAGCGGCACCCCACAAGTGTGGCTGTTCTATAGTGAGACTGGTCGAATGGACCAACTGACATTCCACGACGATAGAATCTCCAGTGCACGATTCTCTCCGTCAAAGGATGATCTAGTCTTTGCTATGGATCCTGGCGGTAGCGAGAAGCATCAGCTATGGCTCATGAACACAGAAACCCTGGCAACGCGAAAGCTCACAGAAGATGATACGAAGATTCACAACTTCGGAGACTTCCACAGTAGCGAAAGTAAGTTCTGCTATTCTTCCAATGAAAGAGACGAAAGATACTTCGATATTTACATTCAATCTCTAGTTTCTCACAACCGGAAGCAAATCCTCCAAAGCAACCACACAAATAGAGCAATCAGCTGGCACGGCACAGATAATCTGATTATCGAACGAGCGAATACCAATCTAGATAATGACCTCTTTCTAATCCCTGAGCACGAGGCCGGCGAACCACCCTGCCTTACAATGCATAAAGGCGAAGCTTACTTTGCCTACGCTGGATCGTCACCGGATAACAAGTCCGTATACGTTACAACTGACGTCGATCATGAGTATTCTAATCCAGCAAGGATTGACATCACTTCAGGACAGATCACAATTCTCTCCGAGGATCCGGCCTCAGAGGCTTTCGGTGGAAACTTATCGAACAATGGTCAAGTCTTAGCGTATTTCAGGAACCTGAATGGCGTAAGCAAATTACACATTTACGACATCTCTTCGGGACAGGACAAAACAGTTGAGGGTCTGCCAGTAGGTTCAGCGGAAGGACCAGTGGTTTCAGGGCGTCTTTCCGACTGGAGCCCAGACTCTAGATTCTTCTCCTTCACTTTCCAGGGACCATCCTACAATCCGAACCTCTGGACCTACGATTCTCTAGGTGGCAGAATTCGTCAGATGACTTTCGTTTCACTTGCCGGCATTCCACAACAGACTCTTGTCGAACCGTCAAGAACAACTTTTCCGAGTTTTGACGGTCTAAAGGTGCCGGTGCTAGTTTATCGGCCGCACGGGTCGAGCGGCCCTCTTCCCACGATTGTGTATGTCCATGGAGGGCCCGAGAGTCAAGAGACCGTCCGGTTCAACATAGCCATCCAGTTCTTCACAAACCATGGCTTCCTTATTCTCGCTCCCAATGTCCGCGGAAGCACCGGATATGGGAAGACATGGGTTCATCTGGACGACGTGGAGAAGAGACTCGACTCCGTGCACGACCTCGAAGCCCTGGTTAGATGGGCTGTCAAGGAGAGACTTTCCGTATATGGAAGCATCGGAATAATGGGCGGTAGCTACGGCGGTTTCATGGTCCTCTCCGCCCTCACAGAGTATCCGGACCTTTGGGCGGCTGGAGTCGACTCAGTTGGCATCGCGAACTTCGAAACCTTTCTAGAGAACACTGCCAAGTGGAGGAGACACCTCAGAGAGGCCGAGTACGGTAGCTTAGAACGGGATCGAGAGCTATTCAAGAGAATCTCCCCGATCCATCATATTGAGCGAATAAGCGCTCCATTATTGATCATTCACGGTGCGAACGATCCCAGGGTCCCGGTTGGAGAGGCAGAACAGATATTTTCCAAGCTGAAGAGCATGGGCAGACAAGTAGAATATGTCCGGTTCGAGGATGAAGGGCACGGAATATCGAAGATAAGGAACCGTGTCAGGGCGAACAATGCTATTGGAGAATTCTTCGAGAGAACAATAGCCTTGCCTAATAAGCGAGCCGCTTAGAAAGTGAGCCGCTCGAAGCTCTAATCTTCGAGCCCGCTTGCACGTTCATAATCGTAGACTGCCCTTGCTACGACAGTCCACGCTTCCAAGCTCTTCGGATATATTTGAAACACCTCGTTCGCCAACCCTAGAGTCTCCTTCGAGAAGTGTCCTGTTGAGAATCCTCCAATGAGGAGGACTGGATGCTCATGGTCAACCATGAACCCCGCAACCTCTTCCATACTCTTCGGTTTGCCCAGCGTTGACAACGCCACCACGTAATCTCCCTCCACTTTGCGGATGATATCTGTCAGTCCCCCGTCATTCAAGGATAGCAGAGGCTCGCCGACTCGCGGGACGACTCTCGTTGAGAATAATTGTTCTAGAAGACTTACAAATCGATCCGACTGTCGTGGAAGTCTAGCTTTTGGATTGACGGTAATCACTTTTTCGTTCACAGTGTGTACGTAGCAGCGCAAATGTCCCTCCATGTTCAAGGGCGAACCTAAGGCCAGCAAGAGACAATAGTGCACAATATCCGGCCGGCCGCGACGTTCAGCCATTTTGGCTAATCGATGGATTGCCGCATGATGATAGTTCTGGTCCAAAATCAGCTCACTCGCAGGCTTTCCTTTTCGGCGAGACCATGCCCTAATCGCCGAGTGACTTGCAATCTCTTTAGGAACCAATTCAACCGCGGACTCTGCCAGGACCAAGCTTAACAAACGGGCAAGCCTCACCGCCTCACATCCAGCTAATCGACGGAATATGAGCGTTCATGAGCCCAGTGAACAAAGTCAAGAAGAAAATACGTCGGGGATATGGTGCTAAGCGCTCCCTGGTCAATACAATCGCCCGAGAAAGAATCCAAGTCCTACTAGAGCATGCAAGAACGAGAGCACGAGAAGATGACAAACGACTGGCGCGGAGATACGTGGAACTGGCCGGAAAAATATCTATGCGTACCAAAGTCCGAATTCCGAGAGAGGACAAACGCTTCATCTGCAAGAATTGTATGATGCCTTTGATACCTGGACGAAACGCTAGAGTGAGGCTCACATCCAGAAAGATGAACGTAACAATCACGTGCCTATCTTGTCAGAGCATCAAGCGATTCCCTTATTCTCGCGAGAAGAAATTGCATAAAACAGTCAATCCTTATATGACTCGGCCGTCCGCCGTCAAAGAGTTCCAATAACTAAGAACCATAAAATGTTGATCGAAGGATGCCCACGGTCTATGAAGTCCCGACACCCGATCTGATCGAAAAGCTAGCTAAGCACCTCAAGGAAAACGTCGGAGACATAACTCCCCCTCCATGGTCCGAATACGCCAAAACCGGCGCGCATAAGGAACGCCCGCCGCAGAATCCAGACTGGTGGTATTATCGTTGTGCCTCCCTTCTCCGGAAGATCTACATTCACGGTCCTGTTGGTGTAGCACGTCTCCGAACGGAATATGGAGGACTAAGACGAGCAGGCAACAGACCAGAGAAACACGTTGCGGCCGGCGGCTCAGCCATCAGAGAGCCGCTGCAACAATTGCAGAAAGCAGAGCTAATCTCGATCGACGGGAAGAAGGGTAGAAGATTGACGAAACAGGGCATATCACTACTCAACTCTACAGCCGCCTCCATACTCAAAGAGTCAAGAACTCACAGGACGCCGACAGCCGCGGCGAGCTGAAAGAACAAAGTTGTCGGAGGCGTATGAAGACGAAGAGATCGAAGCAATACGCAGACGCAGAATGGCCGAGCTCCAACGAGCTGCGGTGGAGGAAAATCGTCGCTCCCAAACTCAACAACAAGTCGAGCGGCAGAAACAAGCAATCATACGTAGAATACTCACACCTGAGGCAAGGCAACGATTGACAAATATCCGAATGGTCAAACCGGAGTTCGCGGAGGATCTAGAAATGCAACTGATACAACTCGCCCAATCCGGAAGACTGCAAGGCCAGATAACGGACGAACAATTGAAACGCACACTACAACAATTGCAGTCGCAGAAGAAAGAGATCAAGATCAGGAGAGCATGACACGAGATGGCAAGATACAAGCTTTCAGGTAAGAAACATCATTTGTCTCACGCATTGAAACAAGCCTCACCAGTCCCGTCTTGGGTAGTGGCGAAGACGCGTGGACGGGTAAGGCGGAACCCGAAGCAGAGACGCTGGAGAACATCCAAGATCAAGGTCTAAGATATTGTCTAAGAAACCAAAGAAGGCCAGCAAGAAGAAAGAGAAGCCGGCAAAGAAAAAGGAGGAGGTCACAGAAGAAGAAGCTGCTATCGGAGAAGAATCAGGGGAACCTACAACTCCAGCCCGGCTCGAAGAGCAAAAACCCTCTAGCGCAGAGCAGGAAGGACTGGAGGCAAAAGAAGAAACCGAGATAGAATCAGAGAAGCCAGTCGAGGTTGAAGAAAGAACAACGGTCGAGGCTGAAGAGAAGACAAGTGAAGTTGAAGCTCCCGAGGAAGCAGAAGCAGAGAAACCTGAAGAGGAAGAAGAAGGCCTTGAGATTGTCGAGGAAAAATTCTATGATCTTAACCTACGCCGGATATGGACAGCTCCAAGAGAAAAGAGGACCCCGAGAGCCGTTAGATATATACGGGCTTTCGCGGCTCGTAGAATGAAATCAGACGATGTGTCCATCAGTGAAGAAACCAACCAACTCCTCTGGGCTAGAGGAATAAGCAAACCTCCACGCCACGTAAGGCTGAGAGTAGTGAAGGACAAGGATGATCGAGTGATCGTATTCCCCGCAGAGGCAGCCAAGGCCGCAGTAGCCGCTGAGGTCGAAGCACCCTCCACACCAAAGTCGAAAGTAGCAAGCGAGCAATAAAACATACGTACAGAATCTCCACGAATCGATGATAAAATCCAGTTACTTCGATCTCTCAAGCATGACGAAACTTTTTGGAAGGGAGCAACGGGCATGAACGAAGAGGGTTTAAGGGACGTACCCAGCTCATGATTGAACGTGACTAGAACCGGAAGATTTGATTCATCAAGGAATCATTGAGCGGGGCGGAAGAATTCGGTGCAGCAAACACAATCGAATGAATCCAAATCGTTTCCGATCGCATTCTCGGACGTTTTCGGTGACCCCAATGTCGGCGTCTTCTCCTACGCAAACGAGAAGATCGCCGTCCTACCGGCTGGAGTATCCGGGAAGAAACTCAAAGCATACAAAGACGCATTGGCTGTGGAGCCTTACAGCGTGGGCATAGCAGAGTCCCGACTCATCGGCATTTACCTGGTTGGAAACTCGAATGGACTGCTGGCTCCTCATATCGCCGCTGAGGTTGAGCTGCAGAGACTGGAGTCGACTGGATTGTCCGTTCAGGTTGTTGATGACAGATACACCGCTCTCGGGAATCTGATAGTGTGTAACGATTACGGCGCGATAGTTGATCCTAGGCTCAGACCAACAACCGTCCAACAGATCGAGAAGACTCTAGGTGTGCCTGCGGTAAAGGCGACTATAGCTGGTCTGCCCAATGTAGGTGCATTGACGGTCGCATCTAACAAGGGTGCCTTGATCTCTCCGATGGCCAACGAAGCAGAGCAGAAGGCCTTCAGCGCGGGGCTAGGTGTACCTGTAGAAACCGGCACTGTAAATTCCGGAGTGCCTTTTCCAAAAGCTGGAGTTGTTGCGAACAGCAAAGGAGCTGTTGTCGGAGCCTTGACAATCGGCGGGGAACTCATAACAATAAGCAACATCTTCCAAGGAGATTAGGGAGTTTAAGTACCAGCCGAAGCCACGGAGAATGATCGACGAGGGTCTTTGGGATTGAGCCAAGTTAAGACGTTCATCATCAAGGGCGAGCTTCGAAAGCGCGGAGAAGCACATCCATTTCGGAAGGAATTGCGAGCTTTGAAGAAGGAAGATGCTCTAGTTCAGTTGTACGCTGACATGGGCAGCAGGCACAAGGCGAAAAGGTTCGAAGTCAACATAATCGGAATAGAAGAAGCCCAAGCTCAAGACCAAGCAAAACCCGAAGGAGAGCCGTAATGGCAACTTCGAGCAGGAAACCCACGATGACATCCCAACAACAGAGACAACAACAACAAGCGCAGGCTCGCAGGGGACAAGCAGATTCCGACGCAGGCGAGCAACAAGTACGCCAGTTGCTTAGTGATATACGTTTACTGGAGAGCTCAGCCAGAGTCTTACAATCACGGCTTGACATTATTTCTGCCGCCTTATCCGAGACATTGACTGCCGTCCAGACCTTGGAAGGCAGCAGGGAGGCGAGTGAAGGAACCGAGTCACTGATTCCAATTGGCTCGGGCTCCTTTGTCAAGGCACGGTTAGCAGAACCGCAAAAAGCGATCATAGGAATCGGAGCAGGAGTGTGCATCGAAAAAACAACAGACGAGTCTATCAAGGAACTCCGAGTAAGAAGTAGCGAGCTGGAGAAAGCTAGAGGAACAATCACAAACCAGCTTGAACAAGTCCTAGGCCAGACCGAAGCTTACAGGGGAAGACTAAGCGACCTCGTCCGACGCAGAGGCGGCGGCTTAGAGGTTGTTTGAAAGATTACGCGGACACTTCTCTACTCTATATGATAAGATAACCAAGTCCGAACTTAGAGGTAAGGACCTGGACAAGGTCCTGGACGAGTTCCACATGACCTTGCTAGAGAGCGATGTTGCTCTTCCGGCCGCTGATTACATTCGGGACCAGTTGAAACTGCGCATCGAACAGTTACAGTTCACGAGGTTCAGTGATCCACGCGGACATGTTAGGGGAATACTGCAAGATATTCTCTTGTCGGTCTTGGAGAAACCCGGGCAGGTGGATTTCTTTCGACTCGTAGAAGAGAAGAAGAAAAAGGGAGAACAGTTGATTGTTGTTTTCGTCGGCGTGAACGGTACTGGGAAGACTACTAGTATCGCAAAACTATCGCATATTCTGCAGAAGAAGCGATATTCTGTGATATTAGCCGCCAGTGACACCTATCGAGCGGGCTCCATACAACAGCTGGAGGAGCATGCGAGAAGGATTGGTGTGAAGACGATCAAGCACGATTACGGTGCAGATGCAGCCGCCGTAGCTTTTGACGCAGTGAACTATGCAAGGGCTCACGGAGTGAATGTGGTATTAATCGATACTGCTGGGAGGATGCAGACGAACAAGAACTTACTGGAGGAGATGCGCAAGATCGTCCGGGTTACTAAGCCGGATCTCACCCTGCTTGTCGTGGATGCCTTGACTGGGAACGATGCATTGGAGCAGGGGAAAGTGTTCGGAGAGGCTGTAAAGATAGACGGCATAATACTGGCAAAGCTTGACGCGGACGTGAAAGGAGGCAGCTCAATATCATTATCCTACATACTAGGCAGACCCGTTCTCCTGGTCGGGACTGGACAAGGCTATGACGACCTCGAAACATTCCAGGCCAAGGAGATCGTAAGAAACATGACGGGGTAAGGACGAGGACACCGGCGCTGCCGTGCTCTTTAGGCAAGTTCTCGACGGTTTCGAATAGTCTTCATCAGGTCTCCTCTCGTCAGTATTCCCACCAAATTATCACCTTGAGTGACTAGCAATCTTCCGACCCCCCGTTGTGCCATAAGATGCAAAGCATCCAAGGCTGAGATTGTGGGACTCACGGTAACCATCTTCTCATATGGCACCATTGCTTCTTTGACGGTTGCAACCTCCCTTTGCTCTTTTGGAATGGATCGGACAGAACTCATTGTGACCACGCCTATGGGGTCTCCGTTGGACAGTACTGGGTATCCTCCGTGGGGTCGGCTCAAGAAGTAATCTGTGATCAACTGTTGGATTGTCATCTCTGGTGAGACCGTCAGAAGGTCTCGGGTCATTATGTCGCCAACTGATACTCCTGATAGCGCCTCCGTCAAGCGAGTTTGTCGGAGGCTGTTCTCTGCTCCGGACCTGATGAACCAGCCGAGGAAGAAGATCCATAGACCGTTGATGACATCGGAAAAGACGATCATAAGGAATCCAACAATTATCATGAGCATCGAGATAGCTTTGCTGACAATTGTTGCTTGGGCAGTTGCTTTCAGGAGATCCCTAGTCCTCTGCCAGAGCGTGCCTCTCAAGACACGTCCCCCATCAAGGGGAAATGCAGGGATTAGATTGAACCCTCCTAAGATGGCATTGAGATATGCAGAATAACCTAGAGTAGCAACTATAGCCATCGGCGCGGAGTAGAATCGGGAAAGGATCCAGAGACCACCGAGAACCGCCGCTATAAGGAAACTCATCAAGGGACCGGCCGCGGCCATTCGAACCTCCAACCATGGGTCCCTTGGCTCCTCAGATATTTCTGAGACTCCTCCAAAGAAGAACAAGGTAATCCTAGATATTGGTAATCCGTTACGTTTCGCGATTATTGAGTGAGACAACTCGTGGACGAGGACGGCAACGAAAAGGAGTATGGCGCAAGCGACACCTATTGCCCAGTACGTTGCGACTCCTAGTCCAGGGTAGTTTGCGGGCATGTAGGCAGTTGCGAGCGACCAAGCGATTAGGAGGAAGAGGATCCATAGAGTGTAATGGATCCGGATGGGAATGCCGAAGATTTGACCGAGTCTGAATGACAACCGATGATCTTACCCGGTAGATCCCTGTCGTATCCCGCGAGAGGATTCTAGTTTGGCCAACAATTTTTCAGACTATTAACGAAAGCACGCCTTTCGAAGAGTGCAACCTGTTCTCCGCTTGATCCCATACTGCCGACATGGGTCCGTCGATGACGGCGTTGGTAACCTCCTCGCCTCTATGTGCCGGCAGGCAATGCATGAAAATCGCATCAGGCTTTGCTCTAGCGAACAATTCCTCGTTCACTTGATATCTTGGAATGAAAATTCGTTCCCGCTCATCTTTCTCCTTCTCCATCCCCATCGAGACGAAAGTATCAGTGTACACCGCGTCTGAGTTCTCCACAGCACCCACGGGATCGGATGTGACCTCGATATGAGCGCCGGATTCTTGAGCCGCCTCTTTAGCGAACTTTACCGCGTCAGGATCTGGACGATACCCTTCTGGGCTTGCGACGCTAATGCTCACTCCGGTCTTCGCACACCCAACGAGCAGACTATTGCAAACGTTGTTTCCATCGCCCACGTACGCTAGCTTAAGCCCTTCCAGCCTCCTCTTGTATTGCTTCAAGGTCATCAGGTCTGCGAGTATCTGACATGGATGGGCCTTATCTGAAAGGCCATTGACAACAGGTGCTTCCGCGAACTCAGCTAGTTGTTCCAAGTCATGATGTGAGAATACCCGAGCCATTATCACGTCCACGTAGCGATCGAGGACTCGGGCAGTGTCACTAATTGTTTCGCCACGTCCAAGTTGCATCTCGTTCCAACTCAAATTTATCGGATGCCCGCCCAGCTCTGAAACTGCGCTCTCGAAAGATACTCGCGTTCTAGTTGATGGCTTCTGGAAGATCATTGCTACTGTCTTGCCCCGCAAGTACTGGCGAGGTCTCTTGACCCGTCGAAGTTGGATGGATTGTTTGAGGATGAGGACAATCTCCTTCGACGAAAGCTCAGCCAAGGCGAGGATATCACGACCCCGAAGACCAGGCATAACTATGACAGCCATTTGGCTTACAATATGAGCCACCGTATAAACCGATAGTTCGAAGCCGTAATCGTTCCGATCATGAAAACGAGGTTTAAATCCGGAGCCCTCCATTACACTGGATCGATAAAACGATGGTCGATCTAGAGATAACCTATTGCCAGCCTTGCGGGCACCAGCCACTTGCGATGGAAATTGTGAACCAACTCCTATCTACATACGGAATGCCTCTCAACAGGCGGATGAGCCTGACCCTCAAACCGGCCGACAAAGGAGTCTTTGACGTCGTCGTGGACGGACAGCTAGTATTCTCACGTGGTAAAGAAGGCAGATTTCCGACAATCGATGACATCAAGAAGCATGTGGACCCCAAGCTCTCGATGCAAATCGAAGCCCCTACTGCATAAACCAAGAACAGCTACCTCGAACAAAGTCAGAATTCCGATCATCACAGCGGAGCCCACGCGGTAGAGGGACGAACGTGCTGAAAATTGAAACCCTCATCATCGCCTCGAAAACCGATCAGGCTTCACTCAACATAGCGCAAACATTGATCAGACACAACGGCTTCCTACCCCTCGGACCCCAAACCTCAGAGTTCGATTTCTACAAAGACAAGGACTCGATGCTTGTTGTCGGAGACAAGGAGTGTATCTACGTGCAACCTGAAACGATTCCTGTGGAACCGAAGAGAGTCATATTCGTCTCCAAACACAAAAGCGCACAAGACCAACCCGCCCTAACCGCCCACGCGACCGGGAATCTGACTACCCAGGCGAAATATGGCGGTAGACCAGAGGAGGTATCATGGGTAGATCCGCCCGTTATCAAACGAGCTCTGGTTTCATTGCGCCAAGGTCTTTCCGAGGCTGGGTTGGAGATGGAGGTCACGATGGAGGCTACTCACCACGGTCCGACAAGCTTCGGAGTACCGGTATGCTTCATCGAAATAGGAAGCACACCCAAACAATGGACGGATCCCGTTCTTGGTGGGATAGTGGCGAAGGCGACGGTGGATGCGATCCAACCCATGGGCACAACGATCAATACCGTAGGATTCGGCGGGACACACTATTCAGCCAAACATACCAAGCTGAATTTAGACAGTCAGTATGCGATTGGTCACTTGGTCCCGAAGCATGCTTTCGAGGAAGGGATGACGACTTCGGTCCTGAAAGCTACATTTGAGAAGACCATTGGTAATTGCAGGACCGCGTTGGTCGATTGGAAGGGATTGAAGGGCCGACATCGGCAGTGGCTTCTCGATAATCTATTGGGATCGAGCGTTGAAATCGTAAAGTGCTAGGCTCTTTCCAGGCACTTTATCCAAGCAAGGTTAAAAATAGGCCAGGAACCCGCTCTCGCATAGTAAACTCAGCTCTAAGGATGAATCAAGAAAGTTGGGTGTAAGGAGCTTCCTACAGTCGACAAAGAGGCTATTCCAAGTAGCCCAAAAGCCGGACTGGCAAGAAGTATCTCTGCTGATCAAGATCACTGCGATTGGCGTCCTGCTTATCGGATTTACGGGGTTCATCATTAGAATTCTCTTCTGGCTTGTAGGGCTATATCAAATCCCGACGGCGCAACAACCAACAACGGCCACTGGATAAAGGGAAGAAGGCATCGAATTGACCACCCCTCAAACTCAACAGAAGACGGCAATCTATGCTGTCAGGACCACTAGCGGGCAAGAGAGGACTGTGGTGGATCTGATGGCGGGTAAGGCAAAACCGAAGAAGCTACCAATCTCAGCTATTCTCGCGCCTGAGGTCATCAAGGGCTATGTATTCGTTGAAGCCGCCGGTCCACACTTCGTAGACGAAGCGATCGCGGGTACGAGGCATGCTCGCGCGAGGACACGAGGCGTCGTGTCCACTTCAGCGATAGAACGTTTCATCGTTACCAAGCCAGTAATAGAGGAGCTAAGGGTCAGCGACACGGTCGAAGTAGTCGGCGGACCATTCAGAGGATTGAAAGCGAAGATCACCAGCATTGACAAGGTCAAACAGGAAGTGGTGATAGAACTGTTGGAGGAAGGGTTCGCGACTCTGCCAATCACTGTGCATGCTGACTACGTCAAACTAGCTGGAAGAGGAGGAGGGGAGCAAGCTGGGCGAGAAGAAGCCAGTTGACGCGCTGATCGAGGGCGGCAAGGCAACGGCGGGCGTGCCGTTGGGACCAGCTCTCGGACCTTTAGGCGTCAACGTGATGCAAATAGTCAACAGGATCAATGAATTGACTAAGGCCTACGCAGGGATGAAGGTCCCCGTAAAGGTGATAGTTGATGTCGAAGACAAGAGCTTCGATGTCGAGATAGGAACCCCAACAACATCAGCATTACTCGTCAAAGAATTGGGCGTAGAGAAAGGATCTGGAACCCCGAAGGCGACCAAGGTCGGAAATCTGACACCGGAAAGCATCGTCAAGATCGCTCAGATGAAAAGTCCTGACAGTTACGCGAAGAGTCTCAAGACCGCTGTCAAAGAGATAGCGGGAACATGCGTTAGCATGGGAGTCAATGTCGATTCCAAAGATCCGAAAGAGTTCATCAAAGAAGTCGACGAAGGAAAATATGACCCATTATTCGCCGGATCGGATGACAAGCAGGGCAAGGAGAAGGAGGAACAGTAGAGCAAGTTGCCACTATCAAACGAGACGATAACGAAAGCATTGGAAGAACTCAAGGGCAAGACCACCAAACGAAAATTCAACCAAGCAATCGAGATGCAGGTCAAGCTCAGAGACATCGACCTGAAGAAACCGGAGACGAGAATACAAGAGATGGTCGAGCTTCCTGACCCGGCAGACAAGAACGTCAAAGTCGCCGTCATAGCAGGAGGAGACTTGGCTACTAGAGCGCGTGAAGCAGGTGCGGACTTGGTCATCGGCAAGGATGTCTTAGACAAGATTGGCAAGGAGAAGAAGGAAGCACGAAAGATCGCGAACGGCTACGATTATTTTGTCGCCGAAGCACCATTAATGCCACTGGTTGGTCGAAGCCTTGGTCAGATCCTGGGACCCAGAGGCAAGATGCCTCTGCCAGTGCCCCCGACATCACCCATAGGCGATGTTATCAAAAGGCAACGTCGCAACGTCCGAATACGGATGAAAGACCAACCAGTTCTCCAGTGCAAGATCGGAACCGAAGATATGCCTACAGAGGCCGTTGTCCGAAACATCCAGGCGGTTCTGGCCAGGATCGAAGCAAAAGCAGAGAAGGGACCGAAGAACATCTCATGGGTCCGGCTCAAAGCCAGCATGGGACCCCCCGTCAAGATATCCTACAGAGAGTAGAGGAAGAACGATGTCAACGACTCGGACCAGAAAGATCGCTGAATGGAAGATTGAAGCACTCAACCAGTTACAGGTATTACTGAAAGAATATCCAGTGATCGCAGCAGCTGATCTTACCAAGGTCCGTTCCTCCCAGATCCACGAACTCAGGAAGAGGCTCAGGGACAGGGTCACAATGCTCGTTGCCAAGAACAACCTGTTGCGCAAGGCGGTCGAAGCATCGGGGGGACAAGAGCAACGAATGGGCGAGTTCGTCAAGGACCTCACAGGGTCTAACATTCTGCTCCTCACACAGATCAACCCATTCCGACTCGTCATACTCCTTGAGAAAAGCAAGATCAGAGTGCCCGCAAAAGGGGGCGACATCGCCACAGGCGACATCATGATACCAGCGGGAAACACTAGTATACCCCCGGGACCAGTCATCGGCGAGTTCGGCGAGATCAGGGTCCCAACAAGGATCGAGGGCGGAAGCATATGGGTTGCCAAAGACACAATAGTTGCATCGAAAGGTGACACGATCACTCCGAAGATGGCCAGTGTTCTCTCGAAGCTCGGCATCAAGCCGATGGAGGCAGGGCTTACGCTGACAAGAGCATTTGACAATGGACTGATATTTGGCCCGGAGGATCTACGGTTCGATCTCACTGCGTATCGGAAGGACATTGCGCAAGGAATCACGAATGCCTTGGGCTTGTCGATAGAAACAGGCTACGTCACACCAGAATCCGCTCCAAGAATCATCGGCAAGGGATTCAGACAGGCGATGGCATTGGCGACCGAGGCAGGATACGTTACAAAAGACACCATCGAATTCGTATTGAGACGAGCAGTTGCTAGCGCAACTGTCTTGGAGCGATTAATTCCCAAACAAGAAGCACCATCTTCCGGAAACCCTTAAAGGGAAGGGAGGACTTGAAAATCCAAAATCAACAGGTAACGATTCGAGAGGTAGAAAAATCATGGCAATGAAGTATGTCTACGGTGCACTGTTGCTCCACTCGGCCGAAAAACCGATAACCGAAGAGAATCTTGCGAAAGTAGTTACGGCCGCGGGAATCAAAGTGGAAGAGGTACAAGTCAAAGCACTAGTTGCCGCCCTCTCTGAGGTAAACATTAGTGACGCACTAAAGTCTGCGATGACTATGACCGCCGCTCCGGCAGTTGCAGCACCGGCTGGGCCTGCTGAGGGTAGGAAGGATGAGAAGAAGGCGGCAGAAGATGACAAGAAGAAGGAAGAAGAAGCACTAGCAGGGCTCGGAGCCCTCTTTGGCTAGATCAAGATTGGAGGGACGCGAGATAGCTTCGCACATCCTTCTCCATGACCTGTCCTGCTAAAAATCAAGGGACACTTAGACTCAACTACTACCGCTACTGTTTTCATTCGTCGATGAAACGACAGGGGATGCGCTAAATGTTTGAGATAGCACCCGACGAGTTCGCACTGAATTTCTTCAAGGAAGAAGGAATCACTAGGCAGCCGTGTCCGAGGTGTAAGAGTTGGTTCTGGGCGAAACCAGGACGAGAAACCTGTGGAGAAGTCCCTTGTTCGCCTTACACGTTTCTAGATAATTCACCGATGAAACGGAACTGCACCCTGCATGAGATGCGACAACTATTCCTAGAATATTTTAAAGAAAGAGATCACACTATTATTCTACCCTATCCAATCGTTGCAAGATGGAGGGACGACGTCTATCTAGTAGGCGCCTCCATTATGGACTTTCAACCCTACGTGATCGAAGGAACAGTTCCTCCACCAGCAAATCCATTGGTTGTCAGCCAACCTTCCGTACGATTCACCGACATCGAGAATGTAGGACCAACCGCCGGTCGACACTTGACGATCTTCGAAATGGGAGGTGCACACGCGTTCAACTATCCAGACCACGAAGTGTACTGGAAAGAGGACTGTGTACGATATCATCACAAACTCCTGACCGAGGTTCTCGGCGTACCCTCGGAAATGATCAGCTACAAAGAACACTTCTGGTCAGGCGGAGGTAACGCCGGTCCGGATCTTGAAGGGATCGTCGCTGGCCTAGAGATTTCGACGCTTGTTTTCATGCGATACAAAGTCGAGGATGAGACCCTTGTTCCGATGAAGATACGGACAGTCGACACAGGGTACGGTATAGAGAGATGGACGTGGATGTCCCAAGGCTCGCCGACGGGATTCCATGCAATCTACGGCTCGCTACTAGACACACTCTTCGACTTAACCGGTGTTGAGGACAATACGGAACTGTCGAGAATGCTGAGTCTTGCGGCGGGAGCCAATGATGTCACAACGAAGGCGGGGCGTGAAGCCTCGTACGGATGGATTGCAGAGAAGACAGGGCTCGAAATCTCGAAGGTGCGGGAAAAAATCACTAGTCTTGAGGCGGTTCTTGCATTGGCGGATCATACGAAAACGGCGTCCTTCCTCTTGGCCGATGGAGTTGTCCCATCGAATATCGGAGGGGGCTACCTGGCACGACTAATAATCAGGAGAGCCGCGAGACTGGCTAGACAATTCGGGATCGAGAACAAACTGGAGGAGATCGTCGAGATGCAGGTAAAGCATTGGGGCACCACATTTCCCGCGGTCCGCGAGATGCGCGGAGAAATTCTGGACGCGTTACGTGTTGAGCTGCGAAAATATCAAGAAACGATCGCGAAAGGCTCCGAGATGGTTATCCGACTCTCGAAGGAACTGTCGAGCATGGGCGAGCACAAGATTCCTTTGGGTCCGCTGATCCAGTTGTACGATTCCCATGGTTTGTCTCCAGAGATCGTGAAGGAAGTCGCGGAGAAGGCAGGCGTGGAAGTGCAAGTACCAGACAATTTTCTCACGCTCGTTGCGGAGCGACACCTAAAACCTGCCCAGAAGACAAGGGCAGAGAACGCAGACAGACTGGCCGGATTAGTGAAAGGGCTGATGCCTACGAGGACATTGTACTATGAAGACTCGTACCAAACCAGTTTCACAGCCAAGGCGATCGCGAAGGTAGGGGATAACGGTCTCGTCCTTGACCAGACATGCTTCTACCCCGAAGGCGGAGGACAACCCGCTGATCATGGCTCGATCAGGATCGGGGAAAGAACATTTCGTATTGTTGACGTCCAGAAATCGAACAGTGTAATAGTCCACTTCTTGGACGAACCCGTCCCGGAAGGGATCAAAGATCAGCCGGTGGAGGGATTGATCGATTGGTCGCGACGACAGAACCTCATGCGTCATCACACTGCTACCCACGTCCTCCTTGGGTCAGCTAGGAGAGTATTAGGAGAGCATGTGTGGCAGGCGGGAGCCCAAAAGGAAGTGGAGCACAGCCGACTGGACGTAACACATTACAGCGAGATTACGTCTAAGGAACGCGAAAAGATTGAGCAGACTGCCAACCAGGTCGTACTAAGGAATCTGCCTGTTCAAGCAACTTGGATGGCTCGTGAGAAGGCTGAGGCCAAGTATGGGTTTCGGCTGTACCAAGGCGGACCTGTTCCAGGGTCGAAGATCAGGGTTGTGACGATCGAGGGATGGGACGCAGAGGCTTGTGGGGGTACACACTGCAAGACGACTGGTGAATTAGGGGTGCTCCGGATCGAGAAAGTGGAACGGTTACAGGATGGAATAGAACGCTTCACATTCACGGCAGGCGAACCCGCGTTAAAAAATATCCATCGCGACTCTTCACTGTTGTCAGAGACGAGTCAGATACTAGGTATTAGTCCAGACAACGTCCCTGAGACGGTGAAGAAGTTGTTGAAGGAGAAGGAGGATCTAGAGCGGGAACTCAAGCGGTTCCGGGAGAAGCAGGCCGATTCGAGAATCAACCGGCTTGCGAAGAAGGCTGAATCTATTGGCACAGTAAGATTAGTTGTTGCAAAGATTCCGAAGAGGAAAGACACTGACTTGGTTGCTGTTGCCAACCAACTAAAAGAGTCCGATCCGAATATGGTGGTGGTCCTGTTCGAGGTCTCAAAGAGAGTACAAGTGGTAGCAGCGGCGGGCGAAGAAGCTGTGAAGGCAGGAGCAAACGCAGGACAGGTCGTCACCGAAGTAGGAAAGATCATCGGGGGCGGAGGGGGCGGAAGACCCTTCTTCGCAACAGGTGGTGGAACACGAAAAGAAGATGTTGGGAAGGCACTCGATAGGGCTCGTGAAGTAGTCAAGAGTCAGGTAGAGTCGGGTGGCAGGGGCGAGGCCCAAAGCCAAAAGGTGGAACCAACACGTGCAGACTAGCGCAAAAAGCGCGAGAAGACAACGGGCTAGGGGAACTCTTGACTGGCGCAAACTAGAATCCAAGTGGCAGAAGAAATGGGCCGAGGCAAAGATATTCGAAACAGATCCTAAACCAGACAGTCCAAAATTCTTCGTCACAGTAGCATATCCCTACGTCAACAGTCCACAACACATAGGCCACGGACGAACATACACCATGGGCGATGTGGACGCGCGCTACCATCGCATGCGAGGATACAACACTCTGTTTCCAATCGCCTTCCATTATACCGGGACACCAATTGCGGCGATGAGCAAGCGCTTGAGCCAGGCTGACCCGGAAATAATTGAGACATTCACAAGGATCTACCATGTTCCAAGCTCCAAGCTGGACGAGATGAAGGATCCATTGCGTTTAGCGCGTTACTTCCATGAAGAGATTAGGAAGGGGATGAAAGAGATCGGGTTTAGCTTCGATTGGCGTAGAGAGTTCTCGACTGTCGACCCGTTGTACAAGAGGTTCATACAGTGGCAGTTCCGAAGGCTTCGAGACAACGGCCGGATCACAAGGGGAACTCATCCGGTTGGGTGGTGCACGAACGACAATGGGCCAGTGGGTATGCACGACACTATGGGCGATGTTGAGCCGGAAATCGGAGAATTCTTTCTAGTCAAGTTCGAACAAGATGGGATAGTTTTCCCCACGGCAACACTCCGTCCCGAGACCGTCTTTGGAGTCACGAATCTCTGGATCAATCCGGACGCACAGTATGTCCAGGCAGAAGTAGATGGGGAGAGGTGGATTGTCAGCAAGGATACCGTGCAGAAGCTCCAGTTGCAGAATAGAAAGGTCGCTGTCGAGAAGGAGTTGTCGACCAAAGACTTGCTGGGAAGCACAGTTTTCAACCCAGTCATTAGAAGAAAGATCCCAATCTTCCCCGGCGCTTTCGTGGATCCAAAGAATGGGACAGGAGTAGTAATGTCCGTCCCAGGCCATGCGCCTTACGATTACCAAGCCCTAGAGGATTTGAAATCACGAGCAGGGCCGATGGTCAATGCTGTACTTGGATGGGACGAGATCAAACCCGTCTCGATCATCCAGTTGGATGGTTACTCAGATATTCCGGCGGCCGATGCTGTCAAGAAATTCCACGTGCAGAGCCAGGAAGATCCCAAGCTTGAGCAAGCCACGAAGGAGATCTACTCGGCAGAGTATCATCGGGGCGTTATGAAACAGAATACCGGAGCTTACTCGGGCATGAATGTGGCCAAGGCACGTGACACCGTAGTCCAAGACTTCACTAGTCAGGGATTGATTACTAAGATGTATGAGATATTGAACAGACCGGTGATCTGCCGATGCGGCACAGAGGTCTTGGTAAAGATCCTGTCCGATCAATGGTTCTTAGACTATGGGGAGGCGGACTGGAAGAAGCTGGCTCACGAATGCTTGGACAACATGACACTACTCCCTGAAGACATCCGTCCCCAGTTCGAGTATGCCATCGATTGGTTGAAGGAGAAAGCATGCGCTCGACGTGTAGGACTCGGTACTCCATTGCCATGGGATCCATCTTGGGTTATCGAGGCGTTGTCAGACTCGACCATATACATGGCCTACTATGTTTTGTCGAAGTACCTTTCAAAGGAATGGATGACGTTCAAGAAGTTCGAGAAAGCTCCTGAGAAGTTGATGGACGAGTTCTTCGACTACATCTTCCTAGGACGCGGATACCCCGCTGAGGTCTCGACAATCACTGATATTCCCAAACGAGTAGTGGAAAAAATACGAAAAGAGTTCGAATACTTCTATCCAGTCGACATGCGACACTCCGCCAAAGAACTGATCCCCAACCATTTCTCGTTCTACATCTTCAACCATGTGGCCCTCTTCCCAAGGAACCACTGGCCTAGGGGAATAGCCGCGAATGGACACGTCCTGATGAACGGGCAGAAGATGTCGAAGTCTTTGCAGAATATCATACCATTGCGACAGGCAATCCAGACGTTCGGGGCTGATCCAGTCAGGATCGGGGTATTGGTTACGGCCGAGATGGGTCAGGACACCGATTTTAGCGAGCAGCTTGCCCGGTCGATAGAGGAACGATTGGTGAATCTGCTGGTCCAGGCGAAGAAGCTCGGAATATCGAGGGGCAAGAAGAAAAGTGGACGTCCGGTTTCGATTCTGGACAGGTGGATGCTTCGCATGTTGAACGAGATGGTCAAACAAGCTACGAATGCGATGGACAGTCTGCGTGTCAGAGAAACGATTCAGAGAGTACTCTATCAGATGGATAATGACATTGCATGGTACCTGAAGCGCCTAGGACCCTTGAAGCGTGGAATCAACTCGCGAGATCTAGTTCTTAGGAAGATTCTAGAGGTGAGGGCAAGAATACTCTCGCCCTTGTCACCGCACGTGGCTGAAGAGGTTTGGAGTCTTCTAGGTGGTAGGGGCTTCGTTTCTATCGCCCCTTGGCCAGAGCCGGACGACCGGTCGTTGTATCCCGAGGCCGAGATCTCTGAGAATTTTGTGAAGCAGGTATTGGAGGATACGATCGAGATCATGAAGGCGACAGGGATCAAGCCGAAGACAATAATGTACTATACTGCTCCCGACTGGAAGTGGAAAACATACTTGAGAGCGCTGGAGTTTGCGAACTCAGGGACTGACGCATCAAGAGTCGGCGATTTCATTAAGATGATAATGTCCGATCCAGAGATCAGGAGTGAAGGTAAGCTTGCCGCGGACTATGCTAACAAGTCGTTCCAGCAAGCCAGACAACTGAAGGAGTTAAGAAGTTCCAGGGTTAAGACAGGGAGTGTCGACGAAGCAGGAATCTTGGAAGATGCGAAAGAGTTCTTCCAGAGAGAGTTCAAGGCAAGTGTGAAGGTGCGGAAGGGTGGTACGAAGGAAATTGTTGATCCCAAAAGCAAAGCGAAGACCGCGGAGCCCTATCGGCCGGCGATTTACATCGAAGAATAATAGTTCAGGATTAGAGAATTCTTACGGCAGATTTGCACGCGGCACAGTACTGGTAGACGGCTACCAATTCATCCGGCCGTTGTAAGAGGCCTGTCTCGTCTCCATGAACGACTACCGTGCTCATCTCCTGCATGCATGACGTATGATGCATCTCTTCGATCGGTGTTACTTCAACAAGGGAGCCCGCCGGCTTCGACTTCTCTAGCTCGGTGACAAGTTCGTCGAGAGTCTTGACCTGGAACTCTTGGAATGGTGGATGAGCCATCCCATTGTTCATCTTAGGAGCCGGACGTTTCTTCTTCGGAGCTGCTTTCATCATCAACCCAGTTACTAATCCGGTTAGTTTGAGCCCTCGTCAATTGAACGGTCAACTTGGACGAATCTTAAGCGTTGAGTTACTCCCCCATGTTACGAGAGGGTGTGAGAGGGCTTATTTCGCAGGAGAATCTGGGAGCGAAAACTCAGACAGTTCCGGGGCTAGCGGTAGGGGACCGGCTAGACATCGCGGTAGTGACGTTTGAACTTTCGAATCGCATGCTGCTTCTCGACAGTAAACCATTCATTCCCGCACTCTCCGGGGCACGTCTTCTCTCCCAAACGTACCATTTCTCCCTCAGAGTAGCTCTTCTTTCTCTTCTCTTCGAAGCTCCGCTTGAAGCTGGTCCCGCAACGTAGGCATTTGAGGTCGAGAACCATGCGGCTCAGACGCGCGTCACTGTGGGCTGGCTGCTCCTCGTGACATATTAAAACAGGCACGGGGTTGAGGTTCCAACTGGCTTTGCAGGCAGTAGAACCTCTCGAGTTGGAGGACGGGTTGAGAAACGAGCTGGCAAAAGTCTACGGTCCACGGTTAGACCATGTTATCGAAGCTTTGGGAAGTATGGGTTCCCGATTCTACTTTAGACTCAACACTCTGAGGGGGAATCCTGAGACGATAATTCGCGAGCTTGCGTTGGAAGGTCTTCAGCAAGTAGAGGTTCATGATATAATCGGTGATGCTGCCTCTCTTCCAGTTATACCGTCCGAGACAGTGCCTAGGGGATGGCCTGTGGAGGCAGATAGGTTCGCCGCGGAGGCGGTACTGCACGGTGCGCATCTGTATGCTCCCGGGGTCAGAAGATGTGAGGGGTTGAAGGCTGGCGCTGAAACATCGATAGTGACCCAGGATGGTCGGCATGCTGGAAATGGTGTAGCTCGACAGGGAGAACAATCGATCCTCAAGTATAGGACCGGGCTCGCAGTGGAGGTGACCGAGAACCGGTACGGGGTCCCAAGCCTGATGGACAAACCAGGTTATGAGAAAGGATTGTTCCATCCGCAATCGTTGCCCGCCATGGTAACCTGCCAAGTCATGGATCCTCAACCAGGAGAGACGATTGTCGACTTGAACTGTGCACCGGGTGGCAAACTGTCTTATCTCTGTCAATTATCAGAGAATCAGGCGAGGATCATCGGGTTCGATCGGAACACGACCAAGCTTGAGAAGACGCGTAAACATCTTGAACGGCTCGGATGTTCAAACTATCAATTGATCAATCACGATTCAAGGTATGCCCACGAGGACTTCACCTTCCGGGCGGACAAGGTGATGGTGGATCCGCCTTGCACTGGACTTGGCGTTATTCCAAAATTGGGAGTTGATATGACTGAGGTGGATGTTCATAATCTATCAGACTATCAACGGCAGTTTTTGACTGCTGCCAGTCACATCGTACGAGATGGTGGAGTAATCGTGTACAGTGTCTGTACTATAACATGGGAGGAGTGTGAAGGGGTCCTGGATCATGCGATAGATCGGTTGGGCCTTGTACTGGACGAGGCTTGCCCGAAGGTTGGAGCGAATGGACTGGACGAGAGGAGTATGACTCAACGATTCGATCCTGATATTGACGGGACGGGCTATTTCATAGCGAGGTTTCTGAAACCCTAACCTCAAATCAGACAGCCTGCATGAGAAGCGGGATGATTTCAACAAGGCTTTCAGGTTCTTGGTGGAAACGAGGGTGAACTGATACTGAGTGGTGCGATGAATTCGCTCGATCGTTTCCTTTCACGTATGGAGAGGGCTCGAGATGATCTTCGACGGTCAGAGCTAAGAGAGGCTGTTGTTCTACATCATGACGAGGCCGATGGTCTCACCTCGGCTGCGCTTGCTAAGCTAGCTTTCGAACATCTCAGCATGACCACTCGGCTCATTTGCCTTGACAAGTTGTATCCAGAAGTCATTCGGGACGTTGAGAAGGGTCCGAGACAAGTGATCGTTTGCGTCGACCTAGGCTCGGCGCACATCGGACGATTAACTCAGTACAACAATCCACAGAATATGATTGTCATTTTGGATCATCATGATACCGTTGAGTCTAATGATCCAATGGTCTACAACTTGAATCCGGAGCTGGATGGCTTTTCAGGCGAATCTGATGCATCCGCAGCAACGATTGCCTACTTCTTCGCTAAGTTTATCGATCCGCGACTGTCCAAATTTGCCCATCTCGCTACGGTCGGTGCATACGAGATTCCAGGGGAGTTGAGAGGATTGAACATGATTGCAGTTCGAGACGCTTTGGAGCAGGGGCTCGTGAAGGTCTCCCGGGACGATTACAAGATTGAGGTCGAGGGAATGCGCTACTCTAGAAGCAGAATATCCTCTGCTTTGAATGTCCTAGGGTCTGTTGGATATTACAGGGATGGGCCCACGATTGGCGTGGCGTCTTGCATCAATGGAATGACAGAAAGCACGTTTGAGTTTGCTAGGAAACTGGAAGAGGAGCGGAAAGAAGCTAACAAGCGAATGCTCTCGACCATCAACCGTGAGGGACTGCAAAAGAAGAGGACGATTCAATGGTTCCATGCCCAAGATAATTACGCGGGGATGAGTGGAAAGGTGGTTGGAAGCTTCTGTTCTTATCTCAAGTTTCAGAGACAAGTGGATCCGTCAAAATACCTCATAGGAATGATGAACGTCCCCCCGGATATTCCTGGCTGGGGAAGCTTGCCTTCGCAACTTGTCAAAGTCTCCGGTCGGGCTCCAAGGGTCTTGTCCGATCAAATCAAAAGGGGAGAAAGGCCGGCACTGTCCAGAATACTGTCTCAGGCTTGCTTGACCGCTGGAGGTTTTGGTGATGGACACGCCGTCGCAGCCTCAGGCATATTCCCTGTAGGGCGAGAAGAGCTGTTTCTCAGTGAGATGGACCGTATGGCAAGCTCGAAATGAGTTTGGTTGGGAAGGTTTCTATCCAGAATTGGTGATCTGGGAAGATCTATTTTTCGCCGACAACCGTCTGCGCCTGTTCATGCATGAAACCTAGCAGATAGTAGGGGCCACCTACTCCTTTTCCAGTCATTCCGCTCCCTTTCCATCCACCGAATGGCTGGGCTCCGGGCCATGCGCCAGTTGTGGCTCCTCCTTCCCGGTTGGCATAGGTAACTCCGAACTTGATGTTCTCGAAGAAGAACCGGACCTCCTCCGGATCCTCGCTAAAGATACCTGCAGTTAGTCCGAAATCTGTATCGTTCGCTTTCTCCAAGGCCTCGTCCAACGTCTTGTATTCCTCAAGCACGACGAATGGAACAAACAGTTCATTCTTCACTAGCTTGTTGTTCTCGCGTAAGCCGGTGACCACGACTGGTTTGACATAGTAGCCTTTCGGCAGTTTCTCCTCTAACTCCTTCTCGGCGACGACTTTGGCCCCTTCCTTCTTTGCTTGTTCGAGAGAATGCTGCCATGTCCTGACGGATTTTTGGTTGATGACTGGACCGACGAAGACGCCCTTCTCTCTTGGGTCGCCGACTTTTACTTGGTTGACCTCTTCCTTGAGGAACTTGACGAAATCATTCTTGACTCCGCGTTCGACGTAGACTCTTGACGTGGCACTGCATTTTTGGCCACTGTATCCGAAAGCTGATCGAACCACTCCTTTCGCGGCCTTCGATAGATCCGCCTTACTCGTAACTATCGCAGGGTTCTTGCTTCCCAATTCAGCGATAAATGGTTTGGGATATGCCTGGCTCTTTACGAAATCTTGGTAAAGTGTCATACCGACGTCCTTTGATCCTGTAAATGCGATGCCTGCGACGTCCGGATTCTTGGCAACCTCTGCTCCGAACGGTCCGCCCGGACCGGTTACGAAGTTTATCACGCCTTCCGGAACTCCTCCCTCCACGAGAGTCATGTAGAGATGAAGCCCGGTCAATGGGGCTTCGCTTGTGGGTTTGTAAACGACTGTGTTTCCTGTGATCAGGGCGCCTGTGATCATTCCGGCGGCGAGAGCGATTGGAAAATTGAAGGGTGAGATGACAGCCCAGGCGCCATATGGGCGTAGGACGCTTTTCGATTTTTCGCCTGGCGCGACTATTTCCATGGGTACGATGTAGCCCTCATTCTTCTCCATCTGGTCAGCGTAGTATCGGAACATGTCAACGGCCTCATTCACTTCGGCTATAGCTTCGGTCCGATTCTTACCCACCTCGTAAGTTATCAGTGCGGCGAGGTAGAACTGTCGCTGGGACATTACGTCGGCTACTTTACGGATAATTGCGACTCTTTTCCTCCAGTCCATACTACCCCATTCCTTGAAAGCCTCTGTCGCGGCGGCTATCGCTTTCCGGGCGTGGAGACCAGTTCCCTTCTGGAAATAACCAATCACAATGCTCGTGTCGACCGGGCTTCGATGCTCGAATTCCCCTTCACCTGCCCGGACTTGTTTTCCATTGATGTACATCGGATGATGTTTGCCAAAGTCCTTCTCGACCTCGCGTAATGCTTCCTCGTATCGTGGATGGATGGTCGGATCGGCCAATATTGTGACGTAAGTTACTTTTCTTGGAGAAGTGACTTGCATGCTCTGATCAGCTCTTCATCTAAATATTAAGGATAGAGATAAGATTACGTGTAGACCATCCCGGACGGCCTCCACTGTCTAATTTCAACGCGGAAACCAAACGATCGTCCCTCACTCTACGACAGACGATAAGGGCGAAGGACAAGGGCAAACTATGGATCCCTACGAGGCTCTCTATCGCCGATGACAAGATTGTCGTCACGACGGATGATGGTACCCGTGAAATTCGGCCGAGGAGACTATCTTGGCAGGAACCGAACAAGTTCCTGTTGTCAGGTGTTGACAGGAATTCGCACTTACAAAGGATCCTACTTCGGTTCAAGACCACGGACGATACGGTGCGAGCCGGAAAAGCCATAGTAGAATCATTCCCACTCGTTCTGGAGCGAAGTCCAGCTCAGAAGGAAGACATCGAGGTCACAACAAGTCTGCTGATATCAACGAGGACCATTATTCCGTTCCTCTTCCTCATCGTCTTTTGGGAGTTTTGGTCTTCGATCGCCTTGCTATTATCGGGATTGACGATCTTGGGAGTTGTTTTGTTAGGATTGGTTTTTCTCTTACCGATGTTGTTTTTTTGGTTGACACTAATCATGTTGCGAAGACCGGTCAAAAAACTGTTGAGGTTCGTCGAAGACTCTGTTATATTGGTTGATGGCAACGGAGAGCAGGAATTAGCGCCTGGGAAGATAGAGTGGAAAACATCAATGAGTTTTGTACTCGGAGAGAAGATTTATCGGACTAACATTCTTGTCGCTTTCGCCTCCTCTTCCGATGCAGCTAGAGCGGTCCAATTAATCAGAGACAGATTTCCAGAACTGGGACAAACTAATATTGGCTATTAACTCGGCTGAACGTGCCACTCTCAGAGTGTAGAAGGAAGAAACACGATGATAGATTGCATATTTTGCAAGATATCCAGTCATGAGATTCCTTCGAACATAGTCTTTGAGAACGAGAATTTTCTCGCGTTCTTAGACATTCGACCCCTAAACCCGGGACATACTCTAGTCATTCCTAGGAAGCATTACCGATGGGTCTGGGACGTCCCAATACCCGGCCTATATTTCGAGGTGGTCACAAGAATTGCAAAAGCACTACAGAAGGTTATGAAGACGGAGTGGATAGCTTGCGAGATCGCAGGCATGGGAGTACATCATGCCCACATTCATCTGATACCGAGACTTCCTGATGATGGGCATGGAGAATTTCCGATCCAGACTAACGTGAAGAGTATTTCCGCGGACAAGATGAAGACTATTGCAGAGAGTATTAGACGTGGTCTGAACTGAGAATGATCTGATTCTCTTTGGAATAATCGGCAAACCTCAAATTCGTGGATAGTCCATCTTGAAGAGGGACACCACTTCTTTTCCGGATTGTCGAGGAGAAGAGTTCTCACTGCGGTTGCGCTTGGGTCGATACCCTGGCTGGCCGCCGTGGGGTTTGAGAGCGCGACATTCTGGGCCGGGGTTGCGCTACGAGGCGACATCTACGGCTTATTCTCAGGAATAAGATTACCGGTGGACATTGGGTCTTTCCTGCTTGGCGGAGTTTTGGTTAGTAGGCTCGTTAGGTCGCGGCTTGCGCTAATCCAAGCGGGGCTAAACGTAGTAGTCTTCTGGGTCTTTCTCTACGCGGCATGTTTCACATTCATTTCACCGAATGGACTCATGCATTCGAACTGTTACCAAGTCGGTCCAGACGGGCTCGAAGGATATCGATTGGGACTTTTCATGTTCAGTCTTGAGGCTTTTCCGATTCTAATGACTCTCGCAGAGAAGCATGTGACTATTCCCGTCCGGATTCGGCCGTGGACTGCTGTATTCTCAGGAATTGTTGTTGCAGTGATGACATCCTGGTTTCCACTTGGAGCATGGTTCTCCGGAGTAGTCTTCCTTCCATTCTTCGAATTCTTCCAGGTGATGGTCCTGTTCGGGGTGCCAGCCATAGCGGCGGGTATGCTTGCTGCGAGGATCTCAAGATCAGTCAAGACTGCAGCATTGTCCGGTCTTGCGTCCATCCTATTCTTGTCCGCTTCTTTCTGGACTCTTCCGTGCCCGATGTGTGACAGAAGCGTAATTCTCCTCTCTCTACCTTCCTGGATATTCTTCTCGATGGTTGGCGGTTCGCTGGAGCTTGGACGATCACTTCCAAGTTTCCTCTTTTTCAGAACGATCGCCCGGAACATTCCAACGTTCCGTACCTTGGGAGTTGCATTGGTAATAATTGTCACTCTGTCGCCTTCTCTGTTCCATGCATACTGGGATCCTAGTGTGATCGAAATTCCAAACACTGGATCACAAGCGAATTCACAGCCAACCTATGGTCTTCCAGCCTACCGTCCTTACATTGCCGGCTACTATGACTCTCTCCAGTACAGAATATGCTGCTTAGAGGTCGGCGTCAGCTTCTCGCATGTGGATACCTCAGAGATCGGTCAAGGGAACTATCTGATGGCAGGTATGGGTGTTCAATCGCCGAACTGTTGCGTGGATGGATGGGATCTCGGATGGCGAGCTGACGCCTACATTCTAGGAGACGGTAGTATCTTTGTTTCGGCCGACACTTGGGGTACTTGTGACGGGAACGCGAATTGTGGTGGGCACTTCTGGCAGAATCCTCGATACCATTCTCAGACGGAAATTAGCTTGCCTGATCCTTCTACTCCGATACGTCTTCGGATGATGTGGGAGTCGGGGATGGTCAACTGGTACTACAACTATACCGGAGTCCCTTGGCAAAAGTACGGGAGTTTCAAGCCCGATTTTCGCGAAGGTCGCTATTTTGACATAGGTGTGGTCTTGGGCGGGAGAGGGAATGCTCCGTATCAGCAGGCATTCTTCTTTCAGTTCGGTGTGTCAAGCAAGGTTCCTGTTTCAGGCTGGACCGTCCGACTGCTCTATCCTTCGTTCCAGTATCTGGGGGTTTGGAGGTTGATGGAGAAAGCTCGGACGATTCAAGGGGATCATTCCTACTGGAAGGTGAATTATCGCTGGGGAGGCTATCCGTACGTCGGTGTATTGGCCAAGGGGAACGCATCTGATTCCTCTATCAGGAAGAATGTTGTGGAGTTCTCGTACACAGATGATCTTGTCATGCCTGAAAGAGTGCTCCTGTGGTCCTGATACGCGTGACCAGCAATTTGTTAGAGGAGTTAGGGTTGCCTCCATCTTGCAAGACGCAGCATCACTAGCAATGCTACGATTAATGAGACACCTAGCATAGTCCATCCGAATGCGGGACTCCAGTACGCGAGCTCGGGGGTTTGTCCCATGAAACCCCGGAGTATCAGTGAGGCATGAGTTGTAGGCATCAAGTAGGCGATCGGCAGGATGTTGGGTGGGAGAATTTCAGCGGGGTAGAAGGCTGGGGGTATAACTGCTACTATTACGCTCAGAAGGAGTCCTGACTGCCAACCGTTTCGCAAGTTGGTGACGTACGTGGAGACGATGTATCCTATGATTCCTGAGAAGAGCCAGACTGCACACATCGCCAGCATGACAAGTGGAAGATCGATCAATGGGAGTCCGAGATATACAAGGACTGGCAGGAGGATGACTAGCGCTGGCGTA